>Ga0181529_10001162_pt1 | contig 35499 bp, 31 predicted proteins | sample PEATcosm2014_Bin_36_FD_119763 | JGI IMG/M metagenome (GOLD analysis project Ga0181529, IMG submission 119763) | Peatland microbial communities from MTU Mesocosm Facility, Houghton, MI, USA - PEATcosm2014_Bin10_30_metaG | ecosystem: Environmental > Terrestrial > Soil > Wetlands > Peat | place... | reverse complement strand
CACGGTGTAGGTGCCCGTGCTGGTAGCCGGCCCGATGTTGCCGTTGGTACTCGACATTCCAGCGGCGGCGGTATTTCCGTTCCCGTCGAAGGTTTGTGCACCGGCCTCGGCGTACGGCCCCAGCGGAGCGGGCGCGGCGACAAAGGATCCAGTGACGGTGTAGGCAAAGGTGCCCTGCAGGGTGGCATTAGTGCATCCTTTGTTGACCTGGGCCTTCGCCATAGGCGCGATTGCCAGAGCGAGCGCGGTGGCTGCGGCGATTGCGAAGGTCATTGTGGTTTTGCTGCGTTTCATGATGAGTCTCCTTTTCTTGCTTGATCGATTCAGGTGGCCCTCTTGGCTCACCTGCGACGAATAAGGAAACACGAGGCTGGAGGTTACAGCAGCTTGAGCCAGGCGGAGTACAATAGGCGCTGCGACTCTGGCCCAGATGTCAAATTGCCCCCAATGCGGAACGGAATTGGATTCCGGCGATCCCGGCGGACTCTGCCCACAGTGTCTGATCCTGGGCGCATTCGAGAGCTCGGTTGGCGAGGACGAATCCGGAACGCGCACCATCGATACCGCGCCATCGGCAGCCCGTGATGACGACTTCGGTCGATATCGCGTCCTTTCGCCTCTAGGCGAAGGGGGTATGGGCACCGTATACCTGGCCGAGCAGCTTGAGCCCATTCACCGGCGCGTGGCTCTTAAGGTTGTGAAGCTTGGCATGGACACTGCCCAGGTGCTTGCCCGGTTCAACAACGAGCGCCAGGCGCTCGCGATGATGGATCACCCCAATATCGCCCAGATCTTCGACGCCGGCGCGACTGCCAAGGGGCGCCCGTATTTTGTGATGGAGCACATTGAGGGCGCCCCAATCACGCAGTATTGCGATCGCAGGCGGATCACCGCGAGGGAACGGCTTGCCTTGTTCCTCGCGGTCTGCCGCGCGGTTCAACATGCGCATCAGAAGGGCGTGATCCACCGTGATCTGAAGCCGTCGAATGTACTGGTGACAGAGCAGGATGGCGCGCCGATTCCGAAAGTAATCGATTTCGGCATTGCCAAGGCCACCGACAAGTGGGCCGTGGAAAACACCTTGCTCACGCAGTTCGGCCAGATCGTCGGAACACCGGAGTACGCCAGTCCGGAGCAGGCCGATACGATGACCGGAAATATCGACGAGTCCTCCGATGTGTATTCGCTCGGCGTCCTATTGTATGAGCTGCTGATCGGAGCTGTGCCGTTCGATACCGCCACGCTCCGCAACGCCGGACTGGCGGAAATGCTGCGAATCATCCGCGAAGACGAAGCACCGTCGCTGCTGCGAAAGCTTACCTCCATGGGCGCGGCAGCGACCGACATCGCCGCCCGCCGCCAGACCGACCCGGCTTCGCTGCGCCGCCTCGTTGACGGCGACCTGAATTCGATCGCCATGAAGGCACTGGAGAAGACGCGCGAACGGCGCTATGCCTCGGTGTCGGACCTCGCCGCCGATATCCAGAGGTACATGGAGCACCGGCCGGTGCTGGCGTCCCCGCCGGGCTGGCTGTACCGAACGCGCAAGTTTCTCCGCCGGCACAGGCTGGCCGGTCTCGGCGCAGCCGCTGGAGTCGCATTCCTCTGTTTGAGCGCCGTAACGGCATGGTCGCTTGCGCATCGCGATTTCGCGGCGAAACCCAAGCTGACAGACCAGGATGCCATTGTCCTCGCGGATTTCGAGAACAACACGGGCGATCCGGTGTTCGACGACACATTGCGCCAGGGACTCGCAGTCGAGTTGCAACAATCGCCATTTCTTACCCTGCTTTCGGACGCGCGGATCCTGCAAACGCTGCCTCTGATGGGCCAGCCGAAAGATGCTCGCCTGACCCCGGAAATCGCTCAGCAAGTGTGCGAGCGGACGGCTAGTACCGCGATTCTGGAAGGCTCCATCGCAAGTCTGGGCAACCAATACGTGATTGGTTTGCGTGCCTGGAACTGCAGTACCGGTACGGTGCTGGATCGGGAGCAGATCCAGGCGGCAAGGCGGGAGGACGTGCTCAACTCGCTCAGCCAGATCGCCCGTAAATTCCGAACCAGGGTGGGTGAATCATTGGCTACGGTGGAAAAGCACTCGACGCCGCTTGCCTCGGCAACGACAGCTTCGCTGGAAGCCCTCAAGGCTTATAGCACTGGAATGAAAGTGGTCGTATCCTCCGGGAATCAGCCGGCCATACCTTTGTACCGGCGCGCTGTTGAGATCGATCCCAAATTCGCGATGGCGTACGCCCAATTGGGGACTGAGTATAGCAATGATGGGGAGTCAGTGCTCTCAGCCGAGAGCACCGCAAAAGCCTGGCAACTGCGGGATCGCGTGAGCGATCGGGAGAGATTTTTCATCGACTTCACCTATGACCGGCAGGTGACGGGAAATCTGGAAAGGGCGTACCAAACCCTCGAATTGTGGTACCAGACCTATCCTCGCGGGGAGAATCCAAACGCCCAGGGTTTCTTAGGGGGCCTTGCCACGCATGGGACCGGCCGTTATGAAAGAGCGATGGAGATGTCCCAAAAACGAATCGCGGCCAATCCCGATGAGGTATTCGGGTACTCCTCGCTTTCGTGGAGCTATTTCCTCACCGACCGTTTTTCCGAAGCGGAGAGCACGCTTCAGCGCGCCTCCGGGCGCAAGCTGGAAATCCCGGAGTTTCTGGTTATCGGATACAACATCGCGGTGCTACAGGGCGATCAGGAACAGATGGACCGGGCAGTCGGGTTGGCTAAGGGAAAACGCAGGGCGGAACACTGGATGGCCCACGAGGAGGCTCTCGCTCTGGCGCGTTCGGGCCGTTTGCAAGCCGCCCGCCGATCATCGAAACGGGCCGTGGATTTAGCGTTGCAGGCGGGGGATCGCGAGACGTCAGCCGCTTACCAGGCAGCGCGAGCAGTGTGGGAGACGGTTTACGGGAATGCCGATGAAGGAAAAAGGGATGCCGTGGCGGCACTCGGTCTTTCGAACGGCCGCGACGTCCAATACGCCGCCGGCCTCGCTCTGGCCTTCTCGGGAGACTACGCCCGATCGGAGCCGCTCGCCGACGATCTGGAAAAGCGCTTCCCGGAAGATACCTTCTGCAAGTTCACCTACGTGCCGGTTCTTCGCGCGTTAGCCGCTCTGGAACGGGGCAAGCCAGCAGACAGCCTGGAGCGATTGCAAACCGCTTTGCAGTATGAGTTGGCTGGAAACGGCCTTAACTTCAATCATTTGTATCTCGGCGGTCTGCACTCGGCCTATGTGCGCGGCGAGGCATTCATTGCAGATCACCGCTATACGGAAGCGGCCGCCGAGTTTCAGAAAATTCTCGATCATCGCGGTCTTGTGGGGATGGATCCCATCGGCGCATTGGCGCACCTGCAACTCGGTAGGGCATTCGCTTTATCGGGAGACAAGACCAAAGCGAAGGCTGCCTATAACGCTTTCCTCGCCCTTTGGAAAAACGCGGACCTCGACGTTCCAATCTTGAAAAGCGCTAAGGCAGAGTACCAAAGGCTGTAGTGCTTCCGATGTAACCTTTGGCTCCGAATTCCTTAATGCGCTATGTGGAACTCCGGTGAGGACTTTCGATCGTGATCGACCAACCGGGAAACACCAAAGGGCGAAATACCATGCAGACGCTCGCCGGCTCATCTGATTTCCCGACTACGCGCTGGACGCTGGTGGTCGCCGCCGCCGATCCTCAACGGAAGGAGGCTCGCGCCGCGCTGGTTTCGCTGTGCGAGGGCTACTGGTATCCGCTATACGCCTACGTTCGGCGGCGCGGCTATCGGGCTGACCAGGCGCAGGATCTCACGCAGGAGTTCTTTATTCGGGTGCTGGAAGGCCGGTATCTCGATCGCGCCGACCCGGAAAGGGGCAGGTTCCGGTCCTTCCTTTTGACCTCATTGAGGTTCTTTGTGGCCGATGAACAAGATCGCCAGCGGGCGCACAAACGCGGCGGCGGGGCAGTTTTGCCGTTCGAACTCTCGTCGGGCGAAGACCGCTACCAACGCGAGCCGGCGCACGATGAGACGCCGGAGCGGATCTTCGAGCGGCGCTGGGCGCTTTCGGTGCTCGATCGAGTCGTGGAGAGATTGCGTAATGAGTTCGTGCAACACGGCCGCCCGGAGCATTTCGAACGGTTGAAGGTGTTCCTCCTGGGAAAGTCCGACGCGCCGTATGCCGCCCTGGCTCGCGAAATGAACACCTCGGAGGGCGCGCTCAAGGTCGCGATTCACAGGCTTCGGAAGAGGTATCGCGAACTCTTTCGCCAGGAGATCGCGGATACCGTGGCCGATCCCGGAGGGGTCGAGTCCGAACTGCGCTTTTTGGCTGCCGCTTTGACGAGGAAGTAGCGGGCTCCACGATTTTGTACCAGGTCGCGACCCGGCCTGCAGTACTCCTACGCCAGGCGCGCCATCGTACGATAGGACCGATGCAGTATCATGACTGGGATGCAGGTTCCCATCGGCAAAACGGGCTGGTACCTGTGCGACTGGCAGGACGAGCCCACCTCCGACTACATCGAGTTCCAGGGCCGCGACGCCGTCGCCGTCCAGTTTCTCGACCAGTTCCGGCATGATGTCTACGCCCTCCGTTCCCTGCGCGGTGTGCTGGGCGCCACCCATCCCTGGACCGGCGATGAACAGATCTTCGCCTTTGCCGCCCGCCGCCTGGCCACCGGCGCCTGGATGGCGCGCCGGCCGGCCATGCCGCTCTTTCCCAACGGCGGTGTCTCCGAGCCGTCCGAGGCTGCACCCTTCCCCATCGAAGAACGCCGAACCGCCGCCACTCCCTCGGGTCCGGCTCCCGACCCGCCCGTATTTCCCTCCGATATCGATCCCGCGGCCATCGCGCAGGCACAGAAGGACGCCGCCTCGTTAGGCGTTCCCTTCTGCGAAGAATGCGTCCGCGCTCAATTGGCGGGACTCTGATCCATGCCCAAAGCCACCCAGCGGCAGGTCCTCGACTTCCTGTGGCCGCGCGGTCAGCCCGCCAGCACCGCGGTGTTCGCCATTGTCGACAGCGCCCGCGACGACCGCATTTTCGGCGCCGTCGATTGGACCCGCCTGCCCAAGGACTGCCTCTACTCCGGCGACCTGCCCTGGCAAATGCAAATGGTGGCGCCGTATCTCGTCCAGTTGCAGCGCGACGACCGCTTCACCAGCTTCGTTCTGGAGACCGGTTGGGGCGCCAGTTGGGCCACTTTCCTCCGCACCGAAGTCGGCATCAAGCAACTGCGCCGCCACCTCCGCCAGTTCCTGCGCGTCCGCGACCAGGCCGGCCGCCGCTTGATCTTTCGCTATTACGATCCCCGCGTCCTGCGCGCCTACCTGCCCACCTGCCTGCCCGCCGAACTGGACACCTTCTTCGGTCCCATCGCGTCCTTCCTGATGGAAGCGGAAGATCCCGAGGACGTCCTCGAGTTCCGCAACAAAAACGGTCGCCTGGAGACCTTGGTGAACGGGATTCCAGACCTGAATGTCCTTTAGTTTCTTCACCCGGCCGCCCCGTATTTCAGAGTCCAGCCCCCCTCCATGGTATAGCTGAGTCGAAGGGAGCCGTGTTGACGCTCACCGTCCGTGACCCCGTCCCGCAAAATGTGCGAAACGAACCCACTATCTCTCGCAACTCCAACAAACCACAGCCCCAACCGCTTTCCCAAACGAACCCACCTTGTGGATTGCCTCCGTCTGTTTTCATGTGGGGCGGACTGTCAGCGCTACCCTCTGGGTCCGGCGGGCTGGCAACCCGCCATCCCGACCCGTCCTCCAACCCTCGGAGCGCCAGCCGCACAATCCCCTTATCCCCAGGATGTTATCCTAAAACCTTGATCCCCCAAACCTCGCTTCGCCTCGCGCTGCTTCTTGCGGTAGCGTTTCCCGCCGCGGCGCAGCCTTCCGCTCTACTGGACGCAATGTCCCAGGAGCTAAACCGCAACTTCAGCGTTTTGAAGGAGAAAGCGGACCCTCCGCCGTACTTCCTCAGCTATGAGGTCACCGAAACCGAGTACCGCTCCTTCAGCGGAACCCTCGGCGTGGTCGACCCCCTCGAGCAGGGCAGGAACCGCATCCTCGACGTCTCCGTGCGCGTCGGCTCGCCCAAAATGGACAACTACCACCGCGTCCGCGGGCAGGGCGGCGCCAGCCAGGGTCAGTTCACCTCCCGCTCCCTGCTCACTTTTGAGGATTCGGTCAATTCCGTCAAGCGTCGCCTCTGGCAGGATACCGACGCGGCCTACCGCGCCGCCGCCGAGCGCCTCATTCGCATCCAGACCAATAGCCAGGTCCGCGTTGCCGACGCCGACGATTCCGACGATTTCTCTCCCGCGCCGCCCTCCGTCTTCGAACAGAAGCCCCTGGAGCTGAAATTCGACGCCGCCGCCTGGCGCGAGCGCATCCGCAAGCTCTCGGCGCGCTTCCAAAGCTATCCCAGCGTCCTCACCTCGCATGTTTCCGTCTCCATGCAGACCGACACCCGCTACTTCGTCAACACCGACGGCTCGCGCATCCGCCATGGCCGCGGCTTCGCGCGGGTGGTAATCTCCGCTTCCGCCAAGGCCAGCGACGGCACCGATCTCAGTACCTTTGAAACCTTCGAGGCGGTGGACGCCGCCGGTCTGCCCGACGACCAGAAGCTGATGGCCTCCATCGACCAGGTGGCCGGCGATCTCACCAAGCTGTTGAAGGCTCCCGAAGCCGAGCCCTTCGTCGGCCCGGCGATTTTCTCCGGCCGCGCCGCCGGCGTCTTTTTCCACGAGATCTTCGGCCACCGCGTGGAGGGCCACCGCCAGAAAGATGAAAGCGAAGGCCAGACCTTCACCAAGAGCGTCGGCACCAAAGTGCTTCCCGACTTCCTTTCCGTAGTCTTCGATCCCACCCGCCGCAAGGTCGACGGCGTCGACCTCAACGGCTGGTACGACTACGACGACGAGGGCGTCAAAGCCCGTCCCATCACCGCCGTCGAGAACGGCGTGCTGAAAACGTTTCTCATGTCGCGCTCGCCCATCAAGGGGTTCGATAGCTCCAACGGCCATGGACGCCGCCAACCCGGGTATGAAGTGGTTTCCCGCCAGTCCAACCTCATCGTGGAGTCGAAACATGCCGTCTCCGAGGCCAAGCTGCGGCAACTCCTGCTCGACGAGGTGAAGCGCCAGAACAAGCCCTACGGCCTCTACTTCCGCGACATCACCGGCGGCTTTACCACCACCCAGCGCGCCGGTCTGCAAGCGTTCAAGGTGATTCCCGTGATCGTCTACCGCGTTTACCCCGACGGCCGCCCCGACGAACTGGTGCGCGGGGCCGACATCGTCGGCACGCCGCTGTCCAGTTTCGCCAAGATTCTGGCCACCGGCGACAAGCCGGAGGTGTTCAACGGATATTGTGGCGCCGAATCGGGCAGCGTCCCAGTGTCGGCGGTCTCGCCGTCCATCCTGGTATCGGAAATCGAAATCGAGAAGAAAGCCAAGTCCAACGATCGGCCACCGCTGCTCCCCGAGCCCACCGTCATGGAGAGCAAGGGAGGCAAACTATGAAGCGCCTCTGGCTCACCGCCTCCATCGCGGCCGTCGGAGTCCTCGCGGCCGCCGCCATCACGACCTGGGCGCAGACCGCCGAGCCTTCGTCCGATCCGTTGTTCCGCGCCATGCGCGACGAAATTGAGCGTTCCAAGAAGTTGTCCATCCCCGGTCTGGAGTCGCCGTACTTCATCGAGTACAGCATCGACGAGCAGGAGAGTTTCACCGTATCGGCCAGCCTGGGCGGCCTTCTCTCGCAGCGCCGCGAGCGCTTCCGCTCGCCCGATGTCCACGTGCGCGTCGGCGATTACAAGTTCGACAACTCCAACTTCGCCGGAGGCGGCGGTGGCGGTTCCCGCTATGACCTGGAGCGCTTCCCCGTGGAGGATTCCTATGCGCTGATCCGCCGCTACCTGTGGCTGGAGACCGATTCCGTTTACAAGGGCGCCGTGGAAGCTCTGTCGCGCAAACGCGCCGCCTTACGCAACATTACCCAGACCGATCAGCTCAACGATTTCGCGCACGCTGAAGCCGTGCACTACATCCACGATTTCAAACCCCTGGTGGTCGACGAAACCGCCTGGGCCGGCCGCGTCCGCTCGCTGTCGGCAATTTTCGCGCAATTCCCCGAGGTGAAGGCGTCCACCGTCGATCTGGAAGTGACCGAAGGCGGCCACTATCTGGAGAACTCCGAGGGCACCGAAATCAAGGTTCCCGAGAGCGTTACCGTGCTCAAAATCCGCGCCGCCGCCCAAGCTCCCGACGGCACCACCGTACGGGACTTCGCTTTCGTGCACGCGCTCGATGTCAAGAACATGCCCGGCGATGCCGAGTTGACCCGTACCGCCACCTCGGTGGCACAGAACGTGGCCGCGTTGGCGCACGCAGGCAAAGGCGAGGATTACAACGGTCCGGTTCTCTTTGAAGGAGCGGCCGGCGCCCAGTTGTTCGCTGAAGTGCTGGGCAAGAACCTGGTGGTGTCGCGCCGTGCCGAAGGCGGACGCGGCGGTCGCGCGCCGGCGGGCGAACTGGAAGGCCGCATCGGCGCCAAAGTGCTGCCCGAGTCGTTCGACGTGGTGGACGATCCGGGCCGCAAAGACGCCCAGGGCCAACCCCTGTTCGGCAGTTACGACGTAGACCGCGAAGGCGTGCGCGCCGGACCGCTGCAGGTGGTGGAAAAAGGCGTCCTCAAGAGCTTCCTGCTCACCCGCCAGCCGGTGCACGGCTTCGAGGGCTCCAATGGACGCGCCCGCATTCCCATCGGCGGCGGCATCGACATGGCCGGCGTCAGCAACCTCATTGTGAACACTTCGGATGCCGTTCCCGCCTCCGATCTGAAGAAGAAACTGCTCGAGCTGATCTCGAACCGCAGTAAGCCCTATGGCATCCTGGTGCGCAAGATGGACTTTCCGTCCACCGCGTCCACCGAGGAAGCCGGACGCATCATCCAGGCGCAGCAGGGGGCCACGCATCCAGTCAGCATGCCGCTGCTGGTTTATAAAGTGTTCGCCGACGGCCATGAAGAACTGGTGCGCGGACTGCAATTCCACGGTCTCAACGTGCGCTCGCTGCGCGACATTCTGGCGTCGGGCAACGATCGCAATGTCTACGAATTCATGGACAACGCGGCTCCCTTTGCCCTGGTCGGCTACCTGTCGTTCAGCACCGAGGCCTGCGTGGTGGCGCCGTCCGTCCTGATCGACGATCTGGAGCTTCGCGCCGCCGAGGGCGACCAGCCCAAACTGCCGGTTGTGCCGGCGCCGGAGATCTCGCACTAAGGCGAGGCTTGATTTGCGCCTGCTTGGCCGATACATATTCCGCGAGGTCGTTTCCAGCGCTGTTCTGGGAACGGTGTTGGCCACGTTCGTGCTCTTCCTGCAGTCGCTCGATCAGCTCTTCAAAGTCCTGGTGGGCAGCAATGCCGACCCGCGCACCGTGGCGGCTCTGTTCTTCTGGGCGCTGCCACCGGTGCTACCCGTCACCATTCCGTTCGGCGTGCTGGTGGGAATTCTCATCGGTCTGGGCCGTCTGGCCGGCGACAGCGAAATCGTCGCCATGCGCGCCGCCGGCGTTTCCAGCCGCAAGGTGGTTCTGCCGGTGATGCTGTTCGCCACGTTGGGCCTGGGCGTGGCGGCGTTTTCCTCGCTGCGGCTGGCGCCGCTGGCGATGCGGCAGCGAACCGAGATCGTCCGCAGCATCGAGGCCGCCAAGATTTCCGCCGACATCGAACCGCGCGTCTTCGACGAAAGTTTTCCCGATCATATCTTATACGTGGGCGAAGTCCGGCCCGGGGATCAAGGCCAGGCGCAGTGGTCGCCTGTCTTCATTGCCGATGTGGCGCCGCCCCAGCAGCGATCGAGCGGCATGAAGGAAAAGGCCGACGGCCCCATGATCACCGTGGCCGAGCAGGCCATCGCCGTCTCCGATCCGTTGCACAACCGGATCCAGCTTTCGCTCTCCGGCGTCGCTACCCATGAAATGGGGAAGGATTCGGAGTCCAACGATGCCCGCTCCAGTTCCAGCCAGCAGGTGCTCGACGCCAAACCGCCCAGCCTCGATTCCTTCAATTCCTATTCCATGAGTACCCGCCAGTTGCTGCACTACCGCGGTCCCGAATGGGTGGAGATGGGCATCGAGCTGCATCGCCGCTTCGCCTTTCCGGTGGCCTGCATGGTGCTGGCGCTGGTCGGCATTCCGCTGGGCATCAAGACGCGCAAAGGCGGTAAATCGGCCGGCTATGTGAATGCCATCTTCCTGGCGTTCTTCTGCTATTACCTGTCGTGGATTGGCCTCACCAAGATGGCCAAGGCCCAGTTTTTGCCCATTCCCACCGCCGCCTGGCTGCCTAATTCCGTGCTGGGGCTGGTCGGCCTGATCTTCGTCGCCCGCATGGAACGGCCCGGCGACAGCGACATGTTCGACGGCCTCAGGCGCTGGTTCGGACACCTCGCCGCGAAGTTCCGCCGCAAGGACGACGATGCCGCCGAAGGCGCCCGCCGCGTTACCTGGCGCCTGCCGCTGCTGCCGCAGATCATCGACACCTACATGCTGTCGAATTTTCTGTTCTACCTGGTGTTGGTGGCGGCTGGCCTGTTGTCGCTGCTGCTCATGTTCTTCTTCTTCGAGCAGATGGCCAACTCCTTCAAGAACGGCGTCCCCTTCAGCCGCCTGTTGACGTGGCTCATGTACCTCACGCCGCAATTGATCTACGACACCTTGCCGTTGTGCGCGCTGGTAGCCGTGCTGGCCAACTTCGGCGTGCTCAGCAAGAACAATGAGATCACCGCGTTCAAGGCCTGCGGCGTGAGCCTCTACCGCCTGGCCCTGCCGGTGCTGCTGGGCAGCGCGCTGTGCAGCGCCGCGCTCTTCGCCTTCGATTATTCCTATCTGCCGAAGGCCAACCACGAACAGGAGAAGCTGCACGACGAGATCCTCGGCCGCGCCAAGAAGACCTATCAGCAGACCGATCACACCTGGGTGATGGGCCGCAGCGAACCGGGCCAGCCGTCGCGCATCTACTACTTCAATTTCTTCGACACCTCCGCCGTGCAGATGAACGGCGTGGTGGTGTTCGAGCTCGATCCGTCCACCTTCGCCCTGACGCGTGAAATCTCCGCGGCGCGCGCGCTATGGAGCCCGTCGCTGCGCGGCGGCTCGTGGATCTTCGAAGACGGCTGGAGTTGCGTCTACAAAGGCTTCCGCTGCGACAAGTACAACGCCTTTCAGGGCAAGACGGCGACCTTCCCCGAACTGGCCGAAGGCCCCAGCTACCTGCTCACCGAAGCGGTGGAAGACAAACAGATGAACTTCCTGGAGCTGGACGCCTATATCCGCAACCTGAAACAGCACGGCTACAACGCCGCCAAGTTCCAGGTGCAGTACTATCGCAAGTTCGCCAAGCCGCTGGCCGCCCTGGTGCTGGCCATGATCGCCGTGCCGTTCGCCTTCATGGTGGGCAGCCGCGGCGCCATGACCGGCATCGGTGTGAGCCTCATCATCTCCATCGCCTACCGCGGAACCGAGCCGTTGTTCGCCAGAATCGGCGAGCAGGGCCTGTTGGAGCCGGCCGTGGCCGCCTGGGCGCCCGACGTGATTTTTGCCATGGTCGGGCTGTATTTCCTGTTGCGCATGCGAAGCTGACGACCGTCGTTAATTCGCCGTTGGGACCTTCTCCGCGTGGTCGATCGCCAAGACCTCCGTCGGACCTTTGCGCGCCTCCAGTTTGAGGCCTACCCGCTGCAAGGCCGCGGCCACCGGAGCCGCATCGGGATCCGCCTGTCTCTTCTCGATGTTCATTTTCATTTCCAGATTGCTGGCCGCCATCTCGATGTGGAAATCGTAAGCGCCGCCGATGCCCGTCCTGTCCAGAACCGGCAGTCCGACACCGAACAGCGGAGTGGACAGCCGCTGGGCCAGTTCGGGAAGCGTGTGTTGGATCAGCAGCACCGTGCCGTTGTCGACTTTCATCGCGGTGCCGCCGGGAGCGGTGGACTCGCTCAACTGGAAGCCGTTCCTGCCGGTGACGATCGCGTAGGTTGGCAGCTCTTTCGTCTCGCGGTGCAGCGCCAGATGGAAACGGTCGGCGAGCAGCGTCTGCAACATCGCCTTCATCCGGTCGGCGGAAGCGCCGGGCGCTTTGGCCAGGATTTCGTACCGCTCGGACGCCATCCAGCCGGGGCCCGAGATCTGATAATCCTGGACGCCGTACGCCCAGCGCAGGCACGTCCGCAAGCTGACGGCGCGCATGGTAAGACTTCCCGGAGGCGCGTCGATGCTCTCTTCCGCCTTGACGTCCATGGGGAAAGGCTTGACCGAAGCGACGTCGAAGGCCGGCGCCTGCGCCGTCAGGACGCCGCAGCAGATCAGGCAGAGGCCGGCTCTCAATTGTGCGGCCATGGGTAGATCCGAATGCTGACCTGGCCGTTGACGCCCAGTTGGTAGCTCACGCCGAGGTGTTCATCGAACTCTTTGACCACCGCGCGGATGCGTTTGGCATCCTCGGCGGACAGGGTGTCGCCGGTGCGGATCGGCAGTTTCGCCAGCAGATCGTTTCGCGCCTCGTCCGGGATGCCGGAGACTCCGATTTCGGCGACCGTGCGGCCCGCGAGCCAGTTCGCCTCGTGTTGCGCCTTCGCCAGCCCTTCCTGTCGCGCTTTCGCCAATTCCTCTTCCGCGAATTGCAGCTTCTCCTCCAGCCTCTGCACCTCGGGCATCGAGGGCTGATCCTGCTTCTGCGCCAAGGCCAACATGGCCTTCAGGCGCTGAATCGCCACCTGTAGATCGAGGGTCTGCTTCGTCTGCTCGATGGCCTCCTGGGCCGCCGGCGCCGGAGACTCGGCCGCCTTGCGGGCGGCGAGTTCCGTCAGCTCCACCTGCTCCTTCGCCATCCTCGCCGCCTGCTCATCGAGCACGGCCTTGAATCGAGCCTTCAACTCCTCGAAATACAACTGGAGTTCGACAGCCCGCTGGTCCGCGGTTGGAACGGCCGGAACATGGTTCCGGATCAAGACCCGGTTGTTGCCGGTGTCGGTGACGATCCGCTGTTCGACTTCCTTGGGAGCGGCGTTGGGCGCGGTGAAGGAGAGAGTGATCTGCCGGGTGCTGCCCGCCGGCTGGCTGGCGAAGTGCATCTTCAAGACGGATTCGAGCGCCGCCTTGCGCAGTTCCAGCGGTCCGTTGATGACGCGCGCGTCCTGCACATTGCCGGCGGCGTCGACAGTGGCTTCCACCGTCACAGCGGTCTGGGCCTTAGGTTGCGGAACCGGGCTCGACTGACCCTGCGCCCAATGGGTGTTCAGCGAGAAGCACAGGAGCCCAACCGCCAGCGCCAGGATACCGGCCAGGCGCGAGGAGCCGTGTTCCTCGCTGCCGGCGCCGACCAGCCGCAGGATGCGGTAGCGCAGCGGACCGCCGGTGCTCCCGAGCGCCATCCCCGGAGTAGAGATGCGCATCCGCTCCAGCGTGGTGAGGGCGCGAGCGTAGCACAGGGCGTCGCCGCAGGAGCGAACCGCCAGATCGTCGCAGCAAAGCTCGCGCTCGCGGCGGATCCGCGCCGAGGTCCACCAAACCGCCGGATGGTAGAACAGCAGCGTCTCCACCATCATCTGCAGCACGTTGACCAGGTAATCGTATCGCCGGATGTGCGCCAGTTCGTGCGCCAGCACGGCCTCCAGTTGCTGCGCGGTGAGGCCCAGCAGCGTGGCCGGCGGCAGCAGCAGCACCGGACGAATCCAGCCCACTACCGACGGCCCGTCGGCCAACGCCGAGATCAGCACCTGCACGGGGCGGCGCAGTCCCAGGCGCGCGGCGACGGCGGTGACGGCGGCGAGTACCGCCTGGTCCGGGCGGACGCCGCGGCGGCGCAAGGTGTAGACCTGCTTCGCGCTCCAGACCAGCCGCAGGGAAAGGATCAGGACTCCCACCGACCAGATGGGCAGCGCCCACGTTTGGACGAGCGTAAGCCAGGAATCACCCACCGCCGCGGCATGGCCGGCGGGCGCCGATGCGACGGCGGCGAAGGCGGCGGCTGCCGCGGTCGCGGAATGGTGCGGATACAGGATCCAGGTGGTGACGCCGGGAAGGACGGCCATGGCCGCCAGTGCGGTGCAGCCGGCGAGATAGCGCGCCTGCGCCGGGGCTTTCCGCAGCAGGAGCAGCGCGACCCACAACAGAAACCCAACGGCCGCGCCTTGCCAGATGAAATGCAGCAAGGCTTCGCTCAGAGCCAGTGCCAACGATGACGTCATTTTTCCTCTCCTTCCATGCGATCCAGGAGCTCCTCAATGGCCTCCAGTTCCGCCGGCGTCGACCGTTTGGTAGAAAGCGCCTGCAGCACCAGGGTCTTCACCGAGCCTCCGAAGGCGCGCTGCAGCAGATCGCGCAGCAGTTGCTTCTGGGTCTGCTCCTGGCTGTACCTGGCGCGATAGACCTGCGGGCGCTGGTTTTCGTCGCGCTCCACGTGGCCCTTTTCGGTCATGATCTGCAGCATCTTCAGGACGGTGGTATAGCCGGTGGGCTTGGTCTCATTCAGAATATGCTGGATGTCGCGAACGGAATGCGGTCCGTTTTCCCAGAGAACCTGCAGGATGGTTAGCTCGGCCTCGGTGGGGCGAGGCGGTTTGGATGCCATGCGGCTATTATTGACGAAGACCTTCGTCAAGTCAACGAAAACTTTCGTCACCAGGCAGTTCACAGTAAACAGTTGACAGTTCAAGCGGGCGGCCAAGGCAAGCGGCCGACCCGTCCAAGGATCGTCAGCTGGAGGAGTACCTCCGGCTTACGGAGCCGTTGCTTAAGACCGTCAACCCTGGGATCCGAACCCGGCTCCTGTCGATCCGCGGGCCTGCACTGCTTCTCAATCGAGGGGTTTACTGAAGGCCGGTCTGACGGCCACGGCTTCGTTGCTCGCCAGGGGTATGGGCAGTTGGGTGGATCGGTCGGACCTCCGGTCACGAATCACGATTTCGATTCGCGGCACTCGCGATGGTGCCTCCTCCGGCGTCAGCAATCGCCTGGACTCCCGCACCGAGGTCACTGAGCGTCGAAAGTCGTCTTGCTGTTTCGCGACAGCTTCGAGGACGCGGCTGCGAAACTCGTCTTCGTTTCGCCACTCAATGCGAATCTCCGGATATGGGTCGAGGGTGACTCGCGGGTACGAGAATTCCGTAAGTCTCGCCAGAGATTGCGCACGATATCGGTCGCGGTCGCCCCCATCGCAGCCACCCGCGCCCTCCGGAGGATTCTCGTAGTTGCCCGTTTCCGAGCGCCAATAGTAAACCGGAGTGGGGCCGTCTACCAGAAATGTCGTCGCCAGCCAAGGGATGCGTTCCGGAAACTGCGTCAACAGATAGGGTCCAACCGGCGGGTAGAGTGGCCCGGAGCTCGATAAGGGCGTCCAAGACCGCGAGAAGCGCGTCATGCGCGCTGGCGTTTGCCGCATTGGGAATTGTGCCGCGGCTCTGGTATTCGACGACCTTTTGGGTGAGCAGGGGGAGCAGCCCTTTCTGGCGGTCCACTCTGGCAAGCCAGGCGCCCCAGGCGACCCGCAGCGGATCGTCGGACTGAAGCCAACTGGTGGCCCACGCGGTGCGCAGGGTTGCGTCGGCCTTCAGCAAAACGGCCGGGTCGTTCTGCGTCGACGGCTGCGCACCGAGGCTAACAAACCAGCCAATGACGAACCCCGCCGCGATCCTCTTATACCAGCACCTTCCTCGCGTCGAATCCATCGGAACCACATCGGGCACAACCCAATCGTACAAGCACCTCGACGCCGCATCAGATGTTGCCGCGCGGCCTTATACGGCAGGCGGGTACGCCCGTCGGGTGCGAAGGTTGGTATGATTAATGGTAGTCCTCATGAAGACCGCGATTTCCATCGATGACGTGCTCTTACAGGAAGCGGACGCCGCGGCGCGGCTGATGGGGCTAAGCCGCAGCCGGCTGTTCGCGATGGCGGTGGGCGACTTCCTGCAGCGTCAGCGAGCGGAACAGATGCTGCTGCGGCTGAACGAGGTCTATTCCGGGGACGGGGAGCCGGCGGCGAAACCACTGCTGAAGGGAATCCGGGCCAAGGTGCGCCGCACAATCAAGGAACGCTGGTGAGCGAGATCCGGCAGGGGCAAGTGTACTGGCTCGACTTTGGACCGGCGGCCGGTTCGGCGCCGGCGGACCGGCATCCTTGTGTGGTTGTGCAGAACGACATCTTCAACCGCAGCGCGATTGCCACCAGCGTGGTGTGCCTGATCACCTCGAATCTGAGCAGGGCGAACGCGCCGGGCAACGTGCTGCTGAAGAAAGGCGAGGCCAACCTTCCGAAAGCCAGCGTGGTCAACGTCTCGCAGATCCTCACGGTCGACAAGGCAGAGCTGGTGGAATCGACTGGCAAGTTAAGCGGCGCGGCCGCAAGCGCCGTGCGCGACGGACTGCATCTGCTGTTCGACAAGCTGTGATCCCACCGCCGCGCCTGCTGCGATTGAGTTTCGCCTACTGGTCGACGACGGGGGTCCAGCCGCCGAGGACGAATGCCGGATCGCTGTAGTTGGCGATGGTCTGAGCATCCCGTGGCTCGGTCAGTTGCCGGGAGACCGGGTGGCGCTCCGCGACATCGATGGGGTGGCCGTCGGCGTCGGTACTGTGGAACTCCCAGAAGTGAATATGCGCGGTATCGCCGTCGATGGGTCCCCAGCCGGCCGGCGGAATGCCTTTGAGGCGGCAGTTGATGAGCACGGCCTCGGCGTAGGGGTAGTTGAGACCGTGATTGTTGGGCAGGCGCGCGAGCACGCTGGACGGGCGGACAGGCGCCGGGGCAGTGCCGGTGGGCGCCGCTGGCCGGTTCGCCGGCGCCGGGCGGTCGATGGCGGTGAAGGTGCAATCGACGAAGACATTGCCGTGGTTGGCTTCGGTGTTGCGAATCCACATGAAAGGCCCTACGGACTGGATCTCGCAGTGGCGGAAGAAGGCGGGGCCGACGCCGAGGATGGTGTCGCCGTCGCCGATTATGGTGCTGTCGGTGAGATAGACGGAGCCGCGCAGGTTGAGCGCATCGCCGGAACCTTTGATCTTCATGTGACTGACAATGTTCCGCGAGCCGGAGATGAGCAGGCCCTCCGCCTGACCGTAGGCGTAATTGATGAGAGTGAAGTTAGTGAACTCAATGCCGGTCGAATTATATGCGGAGAAGGCGCAGCGACGGTTCGGTCCCGGCTGGGGCGGATTGAACCCGCTATTGTTGCCGTAACCGACCTGAACCCGATCGCGATCCTCGCCGCGGAAGGTGAGGTTGGCCTTGTCGCGGAAGAAGACGATCTCCTCGTAGGTTCCATTCCTGATGAAGATGGTTACCCGCTTGGCGGGATTGGCGGGGACGAAATCGACGGCGCCCTGCACGGTGTTGAAGTCGCCGCTGCCATCGGCCGCGACGACGACGCGAGTGGCATCGGCGGGCGGAGGAGCTTGCTTCGTGGTGAAGCGCCAGGCATCCTCGGTGGTGAAGCCCGCGAAGACGCCGGTGGCCAGGGTGAACACGCCGGAATCGATCTGCACGACGTACGTACGGTTGTACCGTAGGACGTTATTGTGCGGGTAAATGGTGGCCACGTTGCCATGGATGATGACCGGGTAGAAGTGAAAGTCAGGCAAACCGCCGATGGTGGTGAGCTGATAATTGTGCAGGTCGGCGGGGGTGGTTCTGACGGCCGGCGTTGTGGTGGTGGGCGAGGTGGGGATGGAAGGGTCGAGAACCGCCGGCGCGGCGGGCGGAGCGGCGGCGCGCCGGGAGGGGTCGGGACCGGCCGGGATGCTGAGGTCGAGGGTGTCGACCAACTGGTGGCCGGCCGCGTCGTAGATGCGAATCTGGCCGGACTTGCCGAGAGTAGGGAGACTAGGGAAGGTGAGGACGAGATGCGTGTCGGGGTTGACGCGGGCAGCCTGATTGGCGGGGGAACAGGTAACGGCGACGTCCGCGTGGGCGGCGGCGGATAGGGCGAGGGCGGCAAACAGGCAGGCGGCAGAGCGGAGTCTCATGAGAAATGCTCCTGGAGCTTCCATTGTAGACTTCCAGCTTGGCTTTGGACTTGCTGCCCGTGGCACATCCGCGATTTGGGTAAATCGCCCAAATTCACGCTGAAACAAAAGGCTTTACACGCAGTTTTTGGGTAAATTACCCAAAACCGGACTTTTCCCGCGGGCTAGTTTGGGGCAAACGGTATGGTTTGGGCTGCTGGATAATCGATCTTCCGCGAAGGGTGGAGGGGAGCGGTGCAGGCATTGGGTACTCCGGAGCGGCGCGGTTGTCGCGCGGTGAGCGGCTGGAGAGGGATTCATGCCGCGATGGTCACGCGCTGAACTCCGACGAATCCCGGACCGTGTTCCGGTGCGCCTTCGACTTCCAGATAGTTCAATGGCCTCCGGGGACTTCAAGGCAATTGGCGCGACTCAGGTCGCTGACGGCCGGAGGCCCTCCGCGTGTGGTCGATTGGTGGCGGCCATCAAAAGAAGTGAGGAGTGCACCTGGCTTCGCCTGGGATCAGCTTGCCGTTCTCGATCTTGAAGGGAACTTCGACGCGTCCGTCACAGCAACCGACCTTGGCCCCGATGTTCTTACCCCCTTTCTCAGTTCCGATGCTGTAGGCGAGTGTATCGAGGCCATAGACCGTCGTCGGCTGGTAGGTAAATTCGTCCTTCGGAACCGCCCTTTCCGCTGCGGCGATGACTGGTCCGAAATCCAGACGCTGCAGGCCGCCACTTGTGAGGAAGAAGTAGTCCTCATACACAATGTGGTACATGCCTCCGTCCTCGAGCTTCAGCTTGATCACTCTCTGCTGGCCGACTTGCATAATCTCTGTCGGGAACACGGCGCCCAGGGTCTCCTGAACGTGCACCTCCCGGAATGAATCAGGCCCAACCTTGACGAGAACGGATCGCAGGTGAACCGGCTTTGTTTCCCCCGTGTCTTCGCCATTGAAGTAGACCAGATCGTACACAGCGAACGAGCCGATCTCGCCGACCTCGCGCAGTTCAGTACGCATATTCCGGTCGGCGGGAGGAACCGATCTTTGGGATCGCTCCTGGCGCAGGGGTCAACTTGAAAATAGGACAGCCTGTGAGCCGGGGGCGAGTCCGTCCAGGAGTTGGCCATCGTGTTCAGATACCGCGTCCAATCTGCCGCTTGGGCACACATCGCCGCTATCGCAATGCACAGGATTGATCGCATCAACATTGGCCGTAGTCTACGACCGGGCGTCGAGACGAGCTCGGCGCTGCAGGCGGGAGCGCTCGCGTCGTTCCATTCAATCAGGTTCCTTGGGCGCCAGCTTCTTCGAAGTGGGCAGTAGCGGAAACTGACCCATTACCAACTCACTTCGGCGGCGTATTCGCTGCTAACATGAAAGCCAAAGGGGATTCTCCATGAGCTACACGGTTGTCCTGGAACGGGAAGCGGACGGCGGATATGTGGTGACCGTTCCGGCCCTGCCCGGCTGCGTCTCCCAGGGCGACACTCGTGAAGAGGCCATGACGAATATCCGCGAGGCAGCGGATCTTTACATCGAAGATTGTATTGTCGCTGGTGACCCCGTCCCGACCGAAGCGGGGCGGGAGTATCTCGAGCTCACCCCCAGCATTGGGCAGTGAAACTCCCGACGGATATTTCCGGCCGGGAACTGGCAAGGATCCTTCTACGGGTTGGATTTGTTGTCAGCCGTCAAAGAGGGAGCCACATCGTCCTGAAGCGCGCCAACCCGTAGGCCCGCGTCGTCGTGCCGGATCACAAGCAGATCCGCCCTGGTACCCTCCGGCAGATACTGAACGGTGTGGGATTGAGCGTGGAACGGCTGTTGGAGCTACGATAGCGTCCCCACGGCTCACGCGGGACGCCCCCACCCAACGCCGCGGCGCGCCGCGTGGCACAATGGGTTCAGTGTCTGGGAAAACCTTCTACCTCGAAACCTTCGGCTGCCAGATGAACGTCCACGATTCCGAGAAGGTCTCGGGAACGCTGCTGCAGCACGGCTATACCCAGGTGGAAACGCCGGAAGAAGCCGGGCTGGTGCTGTATAACACGTGCAGCATCCGCGATAAGGCGGAACAGAAAGTGTTCAACCGGCTGCAGACGTTCAAACGGCATAGCCAGGGGAAACTGTTCGGCGTGCTGGGGTGCGTGGCGCAGCAGGAAGGCGAGAAGATTTTCGACCGCGCGCCGTATGTCAACCTGGTGTGCGGGTCGGCCAGCTATCCGCGGTTCGGGGAAATGTTGGTGCAATTGGAATCGGGCGCGCGGCGCGTCACGGGGTTGAGCCTCGACACGGAAGAGACCTTCGATACGCCGTTCACGCGGCGCGATAACCCGCACCGCGCGTACATCACCATCATCGAAGGCTGCGACAAATCGTGCGCCTATTGCGTGGTGCCGTTCACGCGCGGACCGGAGCGCAGCCGCACGGCGGCCAGCGTGCTGGAGGAAGCGCGGCGGCTGGCGGAGTTGGGGTATACCGAAATCCAGCTATTGGGACAGAACGTGAACAGTTACCGGGATCCGTCGCCGGAGGGCTGGGATTTCGCGGCGCTGCTGGGGCGCGTGGCCGAAGTGGAAGGGATCCGGAGGGTGCGGTATACCACGTCGCATCCGCGGGATTTCGGCAAGAGCATCGTGGACGCCATGGACGCGAACCCGGTGATCTGCGATCATGTGCATCTGCCGGTGCAATCCGGGTCGTCGCGCATGCTGAAGTCGATGGACCGGCTGTACACCCGCGAGCAATACATGCAGCGGATCGAATGGCTGAAGACGGCGGGGCGGAAATACGCCATCACCACCGATATCATTGTGGGCTTCCCGGGCGAGACGGAGCAGGATTTCCAGGAGACGCTGGACCTGCTGGACCAGGTGCAGTACGATTCGCTGTTCAGCTTCAAATACTCGCCGCGGCCCAATACGGCGGCGCTGGCCATGGCGGACGCCATTCCGGAAGAGGAGAAGCAACGGCGGCTGGTGACGCTGCAGGAGAAGCAGCGGGCCATCCAGATCCGGCGCAACGCGGAATTGATCGGGGCGTTGCGGGAGGTGTTGGTGGAGGGGCGGCACGAATCGCTGGGGCAGTGGATCGGGCGGACTTCCGACAATCGGACGCTCAACTTTTCGCACTCCGGGGACGGGGCGGAGCCTCAGGTGGGGCAGTACCTACCGGTACGGGTGACGCGCTCGGGTCCCAACTCCTTGGTGGGCGAGAGCGTAACTGTGGTGTAATGAAAATGCGGAGGGCGTCATGGAAGTCGAGATGAAAATTCGCGGGCTCATGATGGATCCCGTGACCAACATGCCCATCGTCATTTTGAAGGACGTGAACGGCAATACGGTCCTGCCGATCTGGGTGGGAGTGTATGAGGCCAACGCCATCGCGCTCGAAATCGAGAAAGTCTCGACGCCCCGCCCGATGACGCACGACCTGATCAAGACTTTGCTGCTGGGTCTGAACACAGGCTTGCGCAAAGTGGTGGTGAGCGACCTGAAGGACGACACGTTCTACGCGGTGATCTGGCTGGATCGCGATGGCGAGCTGATCAGCGTGGACTCGCGGCCGAGCGACGCCCTGGCGCTGGCGCTGCGGCTGGATTGTCCGATCTACGTGGAAGAGACGGTGCTGAAGTCGTCGAAACTGGCGGCCACGGTGTCGGAGAAGGTCAACAACGAAGAACTGCGCCGCTGGCTGGAGGGTCTGAACGACGAGGACCTCGGCCGCTACAAGATGTGAGGCCGCCGTGTCGCCGCTACCCCCCAAGCAACCTGTCCCGGAAGAGCTGACGGAGCGTCTGAAGGCCGCCGGAATCTGGCAGATGGTGGACTCCACATGCTACGGAGTGTTCGTGCGCGACGGCTGCATGGTGGTGGCGCAGCGCGAACCGGTTTCGGGAGCCTTCACCTCGGTGGGCAGCGTAGCCAGCAACGTGCCGGGGGTGGGAATGGCGTATTTGCAATGGCAGGACAATCAGCCGTTCCTGTATCGCAAGGAATTTGGCTTGACGCCGGCCAGCGAGGAGCAACTGGCGGCGATTCGCCAGTTTTCGATCGACGTGAGGCACGCCCTAAGGCTGGAAGAACCGGCCGATGAGGCCGCGCCGGGCGCCTCGGCCTGACGGATTTTGGTTCCGCTTCGTACAGTTGCCCGTCGGCGCGCGGAAGGGCGAGTGGCGCTTTCCGCGCCATTCGGTCCATAATTGAAACTCGGAGGGGGTGCCGAATGCGTTACCTGTCGTGGTTGCTGGCGGCCTTGATGGCTGTGCCGTTTTCGCCGATTGCCGGGGCGCAGACCGCTCCGGCGAAGCTCAACCTGGTGATCGTGGAAGGCGACGGCGCGATCAACAACATCCGGCAGCGTACGGCGCGCGAACCGGTGGTGCAGGTGGAGGACGAGAACCACAAGCCGATTGCCGGCGCGGTGGTGGTCTTCCTGCTGCCCAATCAGGGCGCGGGCGGGACCTTCGCCAATGGCGCGCGAACCCTGACGGTGATTTCCGACGACCAGGGCCGCGCGGTGGCGCGCGGGTTGCGTCCCAATAGCGGCGAAGGCCAGTACCAGATCCATGTGAACGCGTCGTTCGGCGGGCAGACGGCCACGGCCACCATCACGCAGACTAATGCGGTGGGCGCGGCGGCCGGCGGCGGGGCCACGGCAGCGGCGGCGGGAGTCTCCGGGAAATTGATTGCGGTGCTGGTGGTAGTGGGCGCGGCGGCGGCGGGCGGCATCGCATACGCGGCCACGCATTCGAGCGGCAGTAGCAGTTCCAGCGCAACGATCGGGTCGGGGGCGAGCACCACCACCATCTCGGCGGGCGCGGGGACGGTAGGTCCTCCGAGGTGACGAATATGAAGACGCTCACTGTTTCCGTGGCTCTTCTGTGGGCCGGATCGGCCGCATGGCTGTTCGGACAGACCGGCGTAGTGGGTGGACCGGCGATCGGCTTCGTCTTTGACGGGACCGCGCAGGCGTTGCGCCCGGTGCGAGGGATTCCGGGGGCGTCCACGTTGGGCGACCCGGTGGACGCGGGCTTTGCCTTGACCTGGGCCACGGTAGCGCCGGGACAGGATTCGGCGATGGTCACGGCGAGCGACGGCTCGCTGCACTTGCTGCGGCTGGGAGCGGGCGTCGCCGCGGTGAACTGCGCGGCCTGCCCATCCACGGCCGAGGCGGCTGTCTATAGCCCCGGGGGCACGTCGGTGGCCCTGTATTCGGCGGGGCGCGTGCAGATTGTGACGGGGCTGCCGAGCAATCCGGCGGCGGGGGCGAGCTTCGAAGTAGGCGACAGGCTGGCGCGCGCCGGGGGCGGACGGAGCGCTGCGCCTCCCATGGCTCTTAGCGACGATGGAGCATGGCTGCTGGCGTCGATGCGCGTCGGGGTGAACCTCTTCAGCGCCAATGGCGGACCGAGGACGCTGCTCGCTACCGCGCCTTACGCGTTGGTGGCTTTTGCCGCCGGCGGACACGATGCGGCGATTGCCGACGCGGCGGGCGCCGGCCTGGTGCTGGTCCACGATGTAGCGGGCGCCGCCACTCAGCAGGCGCTGGCTGGGGCGGACGCCATCCGGCACGCGGGGGCGCTGGCATTTTCGGCGGACGGCAGCCAGGTATTCGTGGCGAGCGGCGCGGACCAGACGGTGTCGGCCATCGGCACGGCGTCCGGGGCGATTACGGTGACCGCATGCAGCTTCCCGCCATCGGGGCTGGTTCCGATGGGCAACGTGATGCGGTTGAACGAAGCGGGCAACGGTCCGGTATGGCTGCTGGATGTGGCGTATGCCGCGGGTCCGCGAGTGGTGTTCGTGCCGGCTGTGGCGCCGGTTCAGTAGCTCACGGCCAACCAGGTGCGAATTCCGCGGGCGCGCGGCATCACCTTCCGTAACGCTCGGACCGCGGGGGGAGTTGCGGCTGCCGCGGACGGGGCAAATGGCGGACGCCGCAAATCGGTGACAGGCAACCAAACTCCGCCACCAATGCGGCTTGATTCATCGGGACTTGGGGCGCGGAGTTTCGTCGCCAGCCACCGATTTGCGGCGTGGCGCAACTTCGCGCGATGCGGAGGGTTTCGCGGATATGAGCAGGATTTTCGTCTGGCTTCCGCTGGCAGTCGCGGCGGCCGGATTGACTGCGTGGGCGCAGGCCACCATCGACATCGATACCACCCATTCGACGACGCTGAACGCGAATTTCAGCGGCTTCAACGACGAGGTGGTGTTCCCGGCCGAATACTTCGATTACCGGCTGGAAAATCTGGCGGCTACGCTGACGCCGGGTTGGGTGCGATATCCGAGCGGCACATTCAGCTCGGCATTCAACTGGCAGACCGGGCTGATGGCGCCGGCGTGGGCGGCGGAATTTCAGAGTACGCCGATTGCGTCGCTGGTGAGCGAAGGCGTTCCGTGGGTGAACGGGAAGGGCGGCGGATCGTTTGTGGATGCGGCCAACCGCGCGAACTTTCTGGGCGCGAAACTGATTGTCTGCGTGAACGGCTTCACCGACACCGCGCAATCGGCGGGGCAAATGGCGGCGTTCGCCAAAGCCAACCGGATCCCGGTGGCGGTGTGGGAACTGTCCAACGAGCCGTACACCACGGGGTCCACCTTCTTTACGTCGGGCGCGGACTACGTCGCCAAGATGCGGCCCTTTTACAACGCGATCAAAGCGGCGGACGCGAGCGCCACGGTAGCGATCTTTTTCCAGGATGCCGGCGATCCCACGCCGAACCCGCCGTGGAACACGTCGGTCCTGAGCTACTCGCCGCAGTATTGGGACGCCATCACGTACCATCACTATCCGCCGCAAAGCACCGGCGCGTTCAGCCAATGGATGGCGGATGAGAACGCGGTGCTGGCGTCGAAAACGTCGGCGTTTGTGACGGGCTACCTGGAGCCGTTGAATCCGCCGGGAACGAAGTTCCTGATCTCGGAATTCCTGCCCTCCAACGATGGCGGCGGAACCAGTAGCTCGGTGACCGATGGCACGCTGTATGGGGCGATTTATGCGGCGGAATACGTAATGCGGATGTCGAGCGTCCCCGCCATGCTGTACGTGGGCATGCACGCTTTGACGGGGACGCGGGGCGTCACGGCGGTGAACTCGCATTACACGGACGTACAGAATGCGTATGCGGCGGGCACCACCATCGATACGCTGACCCTGGATTTCGGCTACTACCTGGACACGCAGCCGCTGGGACTGGCGGTACTGAACGGCGTGCTGCATAACGCGTCGCAGGTGGATGCGACTACGGTGACCGGCGGCGCCACGGTTCCGGCGACAGGACTGGGGCAGATTCCGGCGCTCTTCGCGCAGGCGTATACCAGCAACACCGGGCAGCAGAGCGTGGTGATCACGAACAAAGGGGCGGCGGCGCAGACGGTCGCGATCCGCGTGAACGGAACGGCGGTTTCGGGGACGCTGCCGCTCGAATTCATCGCCGGAACCGACCCCTCGGCAGCGAATACGGCGGCGGCGATGAATGCGGTGACGGTGCAGACCGGGACATCGAGCAACCCGGTTACCGTGCCGGCTTACAGCGTAGTGCGCGTGGATTTGAATGCGCCGGCGGCGGCGTCGGTGGTGAGCAGCGCCAGCTATCTCGCCGGTCCGGTGGCGGCGCAGGAGATCGTGGCCATATTCGGGACGGGCGTGGCTTCGCAGACGGCCAGCGCGTCGCTGCCGTTGCCCACGGTGCTGGGAGGGACGTCGGTCCGGATCGCCGACAGCGCCGGCAATACGCAACTGGCGCAGCTCTTCGCGGTATCGGCTTCGCAGGCGAACGTGCTGGTTCCGTCGGGCCTGGCGGCGGGTCCGGCGACGGTGACGGTGCTGCACGGGACGACGGCGGCGCTCACGGGGTCGATCAGTATCGCGGGGTCGCAGCCGGGGATTTACAGCATGAATCAGGATGGCGCGGGGGTGGCGGCGGCGATTGCGTACGTGGTGACTGCGGCGAGCCAGAAGGTGCCGGAGACGGTCTACACGTGCGATTCGTCGACGGCGCGGAGCTGCCTGGCGGCGCCGCTTGGCCAGGGCGGCGCCACCGATACGCTGTATGTGGAGCTATATGGCACGGGCATCCGCGGAGCGGCGTCGGTCCAATGCTTCGCCGGCGGGCAGAGCGTCCCGGTGATTTACGCGGGAACGTCGTCGTATGCCGGGTTGGACCAGGTGGACATCTCCATCCCGAAAAGCCTGGCCGGGATGGGCGACGTGCGGGTGTACCTGGTGGCGGACGGCGTGGCCTCGAACGTGGTCGGGCTCAACCTGCAGTAGCGGCGGCGATGCCTATTCGGCGAGCGAGCATCCCGGATGGGAGCAGTCGCAGGAGATTTCGACTTCCGCGCCGGCATCCTGGCAACGTTGACTGCAATACTTCTGGTCGTCGGAAACAGCGCAGCGGCAGGCCGGATGCGCACAGGTTTTTTGCTGAGTGGTGTCCATGGGATTAAGTTGGAGCACGTCCGGGGCCTTTCCGGGGCGGACGCGATAGCAGGCGCTTACGCGGAGCCGAGGTGCAGAATTCGCCGAAGGGGTGCAAGTTTATACCAAGGCGGCCGGCTGGCGGTTCCGATCCGCGGCGCGGGCATGCCGGCCGCAACGGTATCGGGCGTGCTGGAATAGCCGGTTGAGGACATCATGAAGACACAATCGGCTGCGACATTGGCGGGAGTTCTGCTGGCCACGCTGGCGCTGGGCGTCCCGGCTGCGGCGCGCGATCATAGCGCTCTCAACGGCACCTGGGTGCTGGTGCCGCAGAAGTGCGAGTTTCGCGGACAGGCCGCCGTGCAATCGGGCACTGTGACCATTGACGACCGGCAGGGAAATATCAGCGTCTTGCGCCATTTCGTATATGACGGCGCGGGCGAGACCTACTTTTATAGCGATTTGACCGATAGCGAGCGCAATGCCACGATTCACAGCGGCAAGGACATCAAGAGCAAGATGCGATGGGACCACGACGTCCTGAAGGTGACCACCACGCAGGCTGGGGCAGTCACGGTGGAGAGCTACACGCTGGAACCGGACGGGAGCCTGCGGGTGATGGTGGTCCGGCCGGAGGGCAAAGCGGTCACGCTGGTCTGCCAGCGGCAGTAAGGCGCGGGTCGGGCCGCTCGCTGACGCTCGCGGTTCCAAGGAGCGAGTGCCGCGGCTACGGTGAGGTCACGCCCGGGCAGCGGGACATGAACCATAATGGCTGCAGTGGGCAAAGCGAGCAAATCCCATAGCAAAGCCAGGCGGGAACCGGCCGCCATTGTGACCGCACCTGTGGCGCCGGCGCCCTCGAGCAACCGACGCGCGGATCTGTACCTTTACCTGCTGTTGTCGGCCGTCACGCTGGCGGTGTACAGCCAGGTGGTGCATTTCGATTTCCTCAACTACGACGATCCGGATTATGTAACGGGGAATGTCTTCGTGCGCAGAGGATTCACGTGGGACGGGCTCACGTGGGCGTTCACATCGTTTCACGCGGCCAACTGGTCGCCGTTGACGTGGCTGTCGCACATGGCGGACTGCCAGTGGTTCGGGTTGCGCAGCGGATGGCACCATGGCACGAGCGTAGTGCTGCACGCGGCGGCGGCTTGCCTGCTGTTGGCGGCGCTCGAGCGCATGACGGGGGCGCGGTGGCGCAGCGCGTTAGTAGCGTTTCTGTTCGCGCTACATCCGCTGCACGTGGAATCGGTGGCGTGGATCGCGGAGCGCAAGGACGTGCTGTGCGCACTCTTCTGGTTCCTGGCGATCTATCTGTACGCGCGCTATGCGCGGCGGCCGGGCGCGGCCGGCTACCTGATGGTGCTGGGGGCGTTCGCGCTGGGGCTGCTGGCCAAGGCGATGATCGTCACGCTTCCGCTGCTGCTTCTGCTGCTCGACTACTGGCCGCTACGACGTCCGTGGCGGCGCGCCCTGCTGTGGGAGAAATTGCCGATGGCGGCGCTGGCGGCCGCGGCGGCGGTGCTGACGTATGTGGCGCAGCAGGGCGGATATACCATGCGGTCGCTGTCGGCGATCCCGCTGGGAGCGCGGATCGCCAATGCGGTGGTGGCGTATGCGACGTACCTGGTGAGGATGTTCTGGCCGGCGCGGCTGGCGGTGTTTTATCCGTATCGCCTGGCGCTGCCGCCGTGGCAGGTGGCGTTGGCAGGCGCGGCGCTGGCGGGCATTACGGCGGTGGTTCTGCTGCGGGCGCGAGCGCTTCCGTATCTGGCGGTGGGATGGTTCTGGTATCTGGGGACGATGGTTCCGGTGATCGGACTGGTGCAAGTGGGCGCGCAATCCTCGGCGGATCGCTATATGTATGTGCCGATGGTGGGACTGGGGATCGTGCTGGCGTGGGGCGGCGCGGATTTGCTGACGCGTCGTGCGCCCGCGGCGGCGGCGATCGCGGTTGCGGCGATGGCGGTGTGCGCGGTGGTGACGTGGCATCAACTGGGCTACTGGGCGGACAGCGGACGCCTGTTTCAGCACGCGGTCGAGGTGACCAGCGGCAACTACATCGCGCACAATAACCTGGCGCAGTTCTATCTGACGGAGATGCGCAACCAGGACGCCCTGGGGCAGAGCGAGGACGCGCTGCGCATCCGGCCGGGATATCCGGAAGCGCATGTGAACCGGGCGCTGGCGCTGCGGCGGTTGGGAAAGCTGGAGGAATCGGAGGCGGAGTATCGAACGGCGCTGCGTCTGCTGCCGGAGAGCGAGCCGGCGCATATGGGCTACGGCGCGCTGCTGGTGGTGGACGGGCGGACGGGCGAAGCGCTGCGCGAATTCTCGACGGCGGTCGGACTGCGGCCGGACGACGACGATGCGCATTACAATCTGGGCCGGGTGCTGGCGGCGGTGGGACGGACCGACCAGGCGGTGGGCGAATACTATGCGGCCATCGGCCTGAGGCCGGAAAACGCCGAGGCGCGGCATAGTTTGGGATTCCTGCTGCTGAGCCGCGGACGGATGGACGAAGCGCTGGCGCAGTTGCGCGCCGAAGCTCGGTTGAAGCCGGACGACGCGGGCGTCCACTACAACCTGGGAACGTTCCTGGTGAGCGCCCGGCGATTCGACGAAGCCATCGAACAGTTTGCGGAAGCGCTGCGCATCCGGCCGGATTTTGCCGAGGCGCGGCGGAGGCTGGAGATGGCGCGAGCGCAGCGCGACTCGCGCCCCAGGTAAGGCGGCTATTTCCGGCGCAACTGGTCGCGCACTTCCATGAGGATTTGGCCGGCCCAGTTGGGTCCGGAGCCGTCCTGGCCGATGCCCCAGAAGGACTCGGAGGTGGAATCTTCCACCAGTTCGGCATCGCCGGTGGCCAGCAGGAGCTGGCGCAGGTCGTCGTTCTGGCTGAATTTGGCCAGGTCGACGCGGCGCATGATGTCGGCCTTGACATCGTTCCAGTCGGGACGCGGCTTGGCATCGTGCTGCGCGAACCAGGAACGCGAAGCGGGATAGGACGCCAGGCGTTTCGCCTTGCCGGGAGATCCCGCCTCGCGGATGGCGCGCACATAATCGCGATTCAGCGATTTGTGCGATTGATAGGCGTGCTCCGCGCTGGGCCAGACGAATCCATCGAGCTCCACGGCGGCGGGATGGAAATGGGAGAGGAAACCGAAATTCTCCCGGTCGCGGGCAAAATACAGAATTCGATTGTCAGGCGGTATCACGAGTTCCATGGGCTCTCTCCTCGTACACTAGTGCGCAGACGCGCGGGAAAAGGGGCGGATCAGTCCTGGCGCGGCGGCATGCGGACCCAGGCCAGGAGGGTGAAGGCGCCCATGACGAAGATCGAGATCAGGGCCGATGCGCCCAAAATGGCGCTGACTTTCCAGTGGACTCCGGCGGCGTCGGAGACTTCAGCGACACCCGGCGGGCCGGCGGCGAACAGATTGCCCAGCGCGGAGACTCCATAAAACAGGACGGCGATCCGCCAGTGGCTGGACGGCATAAGCGGAGGAACGTCAGAGCGGCGGGATAGATACAGCGCAAACGACTGGTAGATCAGGTATACCGTCAGGTACCACCCGAAGAAGTTGCCGACCGGGACGCCGAAGTACGCGCCGCCGTCGTGCCAGGTCCAACTGTGCGCCAGATTGGACCAGAACGGATCCATGGATAAGTCCCAGGCCACCATGACGAAGGCCGCGATCAAGGGCAAAGTAACGAGGCGCGAGCCGCGCAGGCGGAAATCGCGGTCGCCGGTGAGGACGAGGCCGAGCGTCCACGACAAATAGCCCATGCCGATGTAGGCCAGGCCGAGCAGGATGGGGACCTGGAAGAGTTTCGGTCCCATGACGGCGGTGAAATGATAGCGGCCGTAGGGAAAGCCGGTGAGCACGCCGAGATTCTCGAAGAGGTTGCCGATGACGAGGCACATCGCCAGGAACACCAGGATGCCGCCCGGCCGGTAGCGTTGGGCGCCGTGGATCAGGGCGAAGAGCAGCGGCGGAAGCACGTGCAAGGCGACCATCGCCAGCATGGGGAACCTGTCGGGAAAGGCCTGCGCGACTCGGGCGGCGGCATAGATCGCGAGGAGGAGCCACAGCCAGCGGCTGGTTCCGAAGGTGCTCGGGGGGCGCACCCTTACATATTATGTTGGCCTGGGGCGCGTGCTATCGTGAAAGACGGTGTCTTCGCAACTCAATTTTCATCTGGAACAATACGAAGGTCCGCTGGACTTGCTGCTGGACCTGATCCGCAAGCAGCAGATCGACATCAAGGATATCCCCATCGCTACCATCACTTCCCAGTATTTGGAGTACATGGACAAGGCGCGGGAAATGGACATCGATCTGGGGGCGGAGTTCGTGTACATGGCGGCGACTCTGATCCATATCAAGTCGAAGATGCTGCTGCCGCGCGATCCGGCGTTGGAGGCGGACGCGGAGAATCCGGAAGATCCGCGACAGGAACTGGTGGATCGGCTGCTGGAGCACGAGCGCTTCAAGAATGCCGCGGAAATGTTGCAACAGAAGCGGTTAATCGAAGAAAACATCTGGTCGAATCCGCAGGTGAAGGCCTTCCTTTCGGAGGACGACAATCCCGGGCTGGCAGTGGGTCTGTACGATCTGGTCAAGGCCATGGGGCAAATCCTGGAGCGGGCGAAGAATCGCCCGGTGTATGAAGTGGAAGCCGCCGACGTCACCGTGGCCGACATGATCCACTACCTGAAGGATCAGTTTACGGAAGCCCGCGAGAAGCCGGTGTTCATTCTGCGCATTTTCGAGCTGCAGCGGACCCGGCGGGCTATGATCGCGCTGTTCCTGGCGGTGCTGGAAATGGTCCGCATGCAAGCCGTCGTATTGGCACAGAAGGACTTATTTGGTGAGATCGCGCTCGAGCGAAGCGACAGCTTCGATGCTGTTTTCGCATCCGAGTCGCCGATTGCAGCCATCGAAAAAGACTATATCTAATATTGCAAATGGAAGAACTGGAAATCACCGGGGAGGAAATCCCGGAACAAGATTCGCAGATCGAGAGCGCTCCGCCCGTGGCGGAGGCCGCTGTCGAGGCTGAGTCCGTGGCGGAGGCCGAGCCTGAGCCTGAGCCTGAGGCAGGACCCGAGGCGGAGACGCCGGCTTCGTCGCCGACCCTGTCGCAGGTGGTGGTGATGGAAGCGGTAATGGCGGACGAATTGCTCATTCCCGAGGATGACGGCGGGGCCGCGGAACAGGCCGCCGAGGAGGATGCGCAGCTCAAGGCCGTGGTGGAAGCGCTGGTGTACGTGGCGGAAGATCCGATTACGGTGGCGCAGGTGGCGGCGTCGCTGCAGCAGCCGGCGGAGCGCATCCAGGGTGTGCTGCACCAACTGACGGCGGAATACGACCGGCCGGAGCATGGCATCGGCGTCCGCGAAGTGGCGGGCGGGTACCGGATGGCGACCAAAGCGGAGCATCACGATGCGGTGCGGGCGTTCGTCAAGAGCCTCAAGCCGCCGTTGAAGCTGTCGTTGCCGGCGCTGGAGACGCTGGCGGTGATTGCGTACAAACAGCCGGTGACGGCGCCCGAGATCAAGGAAATCCGTGGGGTGCAGGGGACCGGAGTGCTGAGCACGCTGCTGGACCGGAAACTGATCGCGGAAGCGGGCCGGAAGAACGTCATCGGCAAGCCGATTTTGTACAAGACCACCAAGGAATTTCTGCTGCAGTTCGGGCTGAAGGATCTGGCGGAGTTGCCGACGCTGAAGGAGTTCGAGGAGATCCGGCGGATGGCGTTCGCCGACAGCGAACCGGAAGCGGCGGCGCCCGAGGCCGAGACGGCGGAAGCACCTCAGGTAGTAGAAGCTCCAGCGCCAGATGCAGTGGAGGCGACCGAGACGGTGGAAGTGCCGGTGGTCGCGGAAGCGCCTGAGGCGGCAGAGGCAGCGGAAGCGGCGGAAGCAGCGGGGCCAACAGAGGCGTCGGAGGCCACTGAAGCGCCTGTGCCGACGGAAGCGTCCGCGCCAACGGAATCGGAGAGCTAATGGCCGAGGAACGGTTGCAGAAGATCCTCTCGCAGGCGGGCGTCGCGTCGCGGCGTCAGGCGGAGAAGATCATGCTGGAAGGACGCGTGACCGTGAACGGCGCGGTGGTTTCCGAACTGGGATCCAAAGCCGACCTGGAACGCGACCATATCAAAGTGGACGGTCGGCTGCTCCATCCGCCCAAGAACCTGCTGTATATCGCGCTGAATAAGCCGAACAATACGGTCACCACGGTGAGCGATCCGGAACGGCGCGCGACAGTGATGGACTTGCTGCGCGGGGTGAAAGAGCGCGTGTACCCGGTGGGGCGGCTGGATTATCACAGCGAAGGCCTGCTGTTGTTGACCAACGACGGCGAAGTGGCCAACGCGGTGATGTCGGCGACCACGCATCTGCCGAAGACCTACGTTGTGAAAGTGAACGGCACGCTCACGGTGGACCAGGAAGAGGCGTTTCGGCGGGGAGTTCCGCTGTCGGGACACCGCACCCAGCCGGCGGGGCTCAAAGTGATCCGCAGCGCCGACAATCCGTGGTACGAAGTGAAGCTGTTCGAGGGCCGGAACCAGCAGATTCGCATGATGTTCAAGCATTTCGGCTTCCTGGTGGAGAAGCTCAAGCGGGTGCGCATCGGACCATTGGAGCTGGGCGCTTTGAAGCCCGGGCAATTCCGTCATTTGAGCGGCGAGGAAGTGCAGAAGCTGAAGCGCGCCATCGCGCCCAAGCACGCTCCGCGGGAAGGCCGCAAACAGGAAGCGAAATGAACCGGATTGCCGAGGTCCTGCGATCGTCGCGGGTGATTGCGGTGGTGGGCTTGTCGTCGAAGCGTTGGCGGCCCAGCTACGGAGTAGCGGAGTACATGAAGCGGGCCGGCTACCGGATCATTCCGGTGAATCCGGCGGAGACGGAAGTGCTGGGCGAGAGGTGCTATCCCGACCTCGATTCCATCCCCGAGCCGGTGGATATCGTGGACATCTTCCGGCGCTCGGAGTTCGTGCCGGAGATCGTGGAAGCGGCCATCCGCAAAGGGGCCAAGGCGGTGTGGATGCAGGAAGGCGTGGTCCACGAAGAGGCGGCGCGGCGCGCAGCGGACGCCGGACTGGTGGTGGCCATGGACCACTGCATTTTGAAAGACCACCGCAAGCTCGCGAGCGTTTGATGTACGCCGGCGTCTTCCTTCTGCATGCTAGAATGCGCCAGGATCCCAACAGCCTGGCCCTATGGTGGAAGCGCAGCGCGGAGACAGCACGCCCGGTCGCGGCAATCGCCGGCGGGGTTCTGTGTTGTGGCTCAGCGGCCTCTGGGTGGCGCCGCTTTGCTGGATTCTCGGATGGACGCTCGCTCCCTCGGGCCGGGCGGCCAGCGTGGTATGGATCGCGGGTTGTTTGCTGGCGCCGCTGCCGGCCCTCCTGCTTTCCCGCCGCGAGCGCCGCCAGGGGTTGGCGGAGGTGCGAAACGCACGGGAAGACAGGGAAGAACTGAAGCTGCAGTTGGATACGGTTCGTTTTCGGGCGGCCCGGCTGCGCGAGGAATTGTCGGCCGCGGACCAGCAGGCCCGGCTGTCGCACCAGCTCACGCTACTGGGCCAGTTCACGGCCGGCTTCATGCATGAATTCAACAATCCCCTGGCGATTGTGACCAGCCGTCTCGAAATACTGCTCGAGGAGCGCAAGGACGACACCACGCTGTGCGGCGACCTGCAGCAGATGTTGAAGGAAATCCGCTACATGGGGAACATCGCGCGCACCCTGCTGCAGGCATTGCGGCGGGAGCGGGGCGGCGAGGTGTTCGACCCGTCGTCGCCGTCGGAGGCGCTGGAGGAAGCCATTGTGGCGCTCCGCTCTTCGGTCCGCGAGCAGGGAGTGCAACTGGTGCGGGAGATTGCCGATGTGCCGCGAGTGAATGTGCCTGGCCACGTGGTGAGCGAAGTAGTCCGCAGTCTGCTGTGCAATGCCGTGGAGGCGCTCAAAAAGCGCGAGGGCGCGACGATCTGGATCCGTCTGGAGCCGTATCGCACTGCGGGCGCCAAGGTGACTCTGCGCATCGAAGACAACGGGCCGGGGGTTCCGGAGAGCATCCGGGAGCACCTGTTCGAGCCGTTCATTTCGCAAAGCCCGAGAGGCGAGCGGCTGGGGCTGGGGCTCGGCCTGTTCCTGGGCGCCAGCCTGCTGGATATGTACGACGGCCGTCTGTGGTATGAGGAGAGGCCGGGCGGCGGCGCCAGTTTCGTGGTTGAGATGCCTCCGGCGCGGTTTACGCGGGGCCAGCCGTACCATTGGTTTGTGGGAGGGGCTCCATCGTGAATCGCATCCTGGTAATCGACGACGAGGCGGCGATGGGCGAGAACATCCAGCGGATGGTGAAGTTCCCCGACACCACCGTGACGCCGTACACGGATCCGGTGAAAGGTCTGGCGGATGCTTTGGCTCGGCCTCCTGACTTGGTGCTACTGGACATGAAGATGGCGGGAATGCCGGGCGAGGAAGTGTTCGCGCGGCTGCACCAGGCGCAACCCGGGCTGCCGATTGTTTTCCTGACGGCGTTCGGATCGGTGGAGGGAGCGGTGCTGGCGATGCGCAGCGGCGCTTTCGACTACCTGCAGAAACCATTCCGGCGCGAAGATTTGTTGCTGGTGGTGAAGCGGGCGCTGGGCCACGCCGAACTGGAGCACGAGGTGGACCGGCTGAAGGGAAGGCTGGAGGCGCTGGGGGAATCGGAGAATCCGCAGAGCCGCAGCGCCGTCATGCTGGAGTTGACCGAACGGGCGCGGCGAGCGGCGGCGACCGATGCCACGGTGATGATTCTGGGAGAGAGCGGGACCGGTAAAGAGGTGATGGCCCGCTTCATTCAGAGCCAGAGTCCGCGGCGCAACCGGCCGTTCGTGCCGGTGGAGTGCAGCGCGCTGCCGGGGTCGCTCATCGAAAGCGAGTTGTTCGGTTACGAGCGCGGGGCGTTCACGGGGGCGGACCGCACCAAAAAAGGGCTGATCGAGTCGGCGGATGGCGGCACGCTGTTTCTGGACGAAATCGGCGAT
>Ga0181529_10001161_pt1 | contig 35502 bp, 40 predicted proteins | sample PEATcosm2014_Bin_36_FD_119763 | JGI IMG/M metagenome (GOLD analysis project Ga0181529, IMG submission 119763) | Peatland microbial communities from MTU Mesocosm Facility, Houghton, MI, USA - PEATcosm2014_Bin10_30_metaG | ecosystem: Environmental > Terrestrial > Soil > Wetlands > Peat | place... | reverse complement strand
TTCGAGCCGTTGCTGCGGCCACGAACATTTCTGTCAGCCGGTCTTGTTTATATCTGCTTATCTTGTAATGACTTTTATTCATCTAGGTGTCTATTATACACCCATTACCTAGGTCAGCCCCTTCTTTTTTCTTGCCGGTGAGCTGGAGAAATTTGCCAATAATGGTCCAGTTTTGTCATCTGCTCTCTCCAAGCTCGGAAGGGAGGCTCCCATAACGCCGGCTTGCGTGAAGAGTTTGAGGCACTTTGCCGAAACATTTAGGGAAGCCGGCCAGACGCTCGCTGCTGCTTTTGGACACGCCCGATCGGCCTGATAAACTCCCAGCGCCTTTCCTGCTCCATCTACCACCGTCCGTGGTACCTGACGTAATGGCGGCAGCCTCCATAGTAGACCACCGAGTAGGGTATTCCAGAGTAATAGACGATCTCCGGTGAGGCCGGGGTGGCGTAATAGGCGGCAGGCACCGGAGCCGGATAGTAGGCCGGAGTGTAATAGACCGGGGCGGGAGAATAGTAGGCTGGTGCTCCATAGAAGCCGACCCCCACTCCGACGGAGACGTGGGCCTGGGCGCTGATGGCTCCCAACGAGAGGAGCGCGATGGTAAGAATGAGAAACTTTTTCATATGCGTTATTGGTTTGATATCCATAATACACCGGGTGGGGAGTTTTTTGCCAAAGGAAAAAGAGGGGGGCAATGCGATCATGCCGTGGGCTCCGGACAGTCGCCACACGGCTGCGATATGCCGCCCTTCGATTGGCTCGCTGCGCTCACCCCCGAAGGACTCGTTGTCTGTGATTCTAAAATCAATCCTCGAATTTAAGAAGGACGAGTCCACACATCCGTCGATAAACTTTCCTTCGCAAATCCGAAATAATCGGGTGTGTGGGCGGCATAACACAGCCGTGTGGCGCGTCGCGGTCGGTTTCAACCGACGAGCAAGCCCACGGCAGGAGCTTGCGCGTGGGGCCTCTATTTAAGGTTGACAACGACGCATATATAGTGTATATATATTCCTATATGATTGGTTATCATATCGTTGAGAGGCCGCGTACTGCCTACTTGGGGCAGACGGATCCACGGCATCAGTGCTCCCTGGGTCTTATTGCGCGCGTGCTCCGAAAGAAGACGAAAGAGGCACCATACAGATGTTTTGCCCTGAATGACCCGCGCAGCAGAACAGTTCTCACGGCCGTGGTTGCCGATAAATCTGAGGGAGTTCTATGGGACATCTATCCGTCCTCCACTTTTTTGGGTGCTGATATTCCGGTGGGATTTCAGGCGCTTGTGGAGAGGCTGCGCACGGAGATGCTGCGGACAAAGACCCCCGCCGAAGATAGCAGGCCGGTTACGGTCAAGGTAAGGATTTGCGTGCCTAAACGCGAGAAAACGGGGGACAAGTTCAGTTCCGTAATCTGCAGATTATTGGCCACGCAATACGGTTTCGCCGACAAAGGATCCGAGCGGGCCCCGTGTCCCCGCTGGCGTGTGCTGACGTTGGGCGGGTAGGGCGGGAATCCTTTGCTCATATAGCGTCGCGTAGCGACCGAAGGTATCTTAGCCTCGGGTTTCAACCCGTGGTGCGAAAGTTGAAACAACCCGTGGCGCGTCCTCTAGCGATTCTCTCCCTGTTCCATCTGTGGCCGGCCCATCTCCATTCCGCATTTGCCGCCCATGCAATGCTCCCCGCAGCCGTCCATCATCATCGGATTGAAACCCTCGTGGGAAAATCCAGGGAAACAGGGGCAGCCGCCTTCGCAACAGGACCCCTCGCGATGAAAGGGAAGAGCGCCAAAAAGCGCCTCTTTATCGGCCTTCTTGTGCTCGATGGCCTTCACCACGGCGGCCTCGTCGGACTGCAGCGTCTTCTCGTCCTTCTTGGCGGAGCGGTCGGCCTTCAACTGGTCAACGGCCTTTTGGATGGCCTCATGGTCGGCCTTCAGAATCGGCTTGGCGTCATTCCAAAACTGCTCATGGTCTTTGCGCATATTCTGGAAATCGCTCTTGAGGACGGCGTGATCGGCCTGCAGACGGTTGATGTCGGCCTTTATGTTGGCCGGGAGCTCAGAGGTCTGGGCCTGGGCGAGGGCGGCGACCATCGCGATGGTGAGAGTGGGTAGGAGGTATTTCATACAATTGGTTGGTTGAGAGTAATACACCGCGCCAACCGATTCCTCCCAGAAGAATAAAAAAGATCCCCCGCTATTTGTTCTCCGCTATCATCTGCTCCAGCGCCGCGTTGTCGGCCGCCAATCTCTCGTTCTCGTGCCGCTTCATCTCCACTGGAGAGAGGTTGTTGGCGATATCCTGGTGTCTGGCCACATAATCCTGCTGATGGCGCGCGTTCTTCTCCTGGAAAATCCTGCTTTTGACCTCCGGCGGGAGGCTGCCGACCTGCTGTAAGAGCTCCATCTGGCGAGCGCTGAGGGCGGCTTTTTCATCGGCGAGCTGCTGGAGCTGTTCCTTGTCGTAATCGGAGAGTTGGGCGTCGGGCTGCTGGCCGGATGATGGCTGCGCGGCGGCGGGATCATCCGATGGCCCTGAGACTTCCACCTGCGCGGTGAGCCTCGGCGCGACGAGCGCCGCCAGGATGAGGGCTGTCAGGAGAATGCTTTTGGACATGGTTTCGGGGGTGTTGCCCGAAGGATAGCGCGATTGGGATTCCTCTTTCAAGGCAAAAGGAAGACGGGAAGGACATCTTTGATGCTTGCCCGACCTTTGAAGCTCACCTGTTTGTGAGCGGAGAGAATCTCTGCCGTGGTTGCCGCGCGCCTGATGATTCCCTGTGGAGCGGACGGACGGGAGCTGCCGTTGTCCGCCGAGTGCGCCATGGCCATTGCGGGCGCTGGGGTTGCGGCCACCCCCTGGTGTTTCGCCGGTACCTCAGGCGTCTTCCGGCTGATGACGGCGGGTTTCCCCGGATCCTCCCCCAGTGCGATCTTCGCCATCCGCTCATATTGCGCGAGCACACTCGGCATCCTTTGGGCGGCGGCTGCCAGGTTCTCGTCCGTTCCCAGGACGGTGGCCAGGTTGTTCAGCTTTTGGCCCTTTCCGGTACACTCAAGCACCGCCTTGTAGGACGAAGCGTCGGTTTCCCGAAGCATCTGTCTGATCTCATCGCCGCTTTTGCCGAGCAAATTCGGATTTGCGTAACTATCGGCGCACAGGGCGCATAACAGGTAATGCTCTTTGGAGTGCGTGACGTAGGGGGGCCTCCCCAGAAGCTTGGCGACCAGGCCCAACTTCTTATTTGGCTTGAATCTGACCAGACCGTCCGCGCGCATCGCCAGTACCATCCTCACGTTTTCAATGACCGTTGGGGGTTCCCTGTTCAGAAGAGTGGGACTCTTTCCGATCAGAACCTGCGCGCATTCCTGCATGGTCAGCCCCTCGGCGGCCAGTCCCTTGTCGTAGGCCTCCACGCGCGCGTCAATCACCTTTGGGGTGAGCGCGTTCGAGCTGTTCGGGCGTCTCAGATGTCCGGCTTGTGCCATCCACGCGGCAAACTTATCCGCCTGTGCCGGCGTGATCCCATGTACGGAGTATCTTTCCAGAAGATGGGAACTGAGTTTCGTTGAGGGATTTCTTTCGCTGTCCATCCTATAACGTAACCTTTTTGCGGGGATTATTCAAATAAAAATCTCTTGATTATAGGCAATATTTGTATTAGAGTATGCTATGCACATGATGGCATACACGCCCCCAAATCCACCCACGCCGGAAGAGGCCTTTCGCGAAGAAATCAAGTCCATAGTGGCACTAGAAAAGTCCGCTGCCGGAGATAAAACGCAGATTCTCCAGCAGGTTACCGCGCGGACAGAAGCCGCGTGCCTGAATCTTCGCGGAGCGCTCGTCACTGCCCCAAAGGAGACGGAAGGCGAGCGGTACAGAGAGCAGCTTGGAGAATACAAGGGAATTGTATCCCTATCTCTCGGACTGATCAAAGATAATTCGCTATCTGTAGAGCTGCTACGTTTAAATTACTGGCGTGCCGCGCTGGAGCAGGATCCGACAGATGCCATAGCGACAGAAATATTGGCCCATTGTAGGGTAGCCGTGGCGTATTCGCAGAGACTACGAGACGAAGATCTCACGAGCGCCTGTGTGGCTGCCGTTGCAGAGGTTCGCTCTCTCAGTGATTCTGAAAATGCCGGAGAACTTGCCCTTAAGGCTATTCCCTCCGATATACGCCAGACTGTCGCAGAACGATTCGACGCGCAGATGGCCCAAGAAGCAGGAGAAAGTTTGGGAATAGCGGATAGGCGAATTCTTGAATCCCGGCAGGCCGTAGCCGCCGCGAAGAGTCTGTTGACCGCCGCCGAGACCGCGCTGGGAACATTGCAGACAGCCAGATGCAAAGCTCTTCAGCAGGCTGCCCAGCGGGTAGTACAAAATCTAAGACGCCAGCCAGCCCAGGGTGTGCCCACGGATATGTCCGGTGGCAGGGGATATGAGTAGGGCAAATGACGTGTGGGATTTTCCGGAGCCCGCGGCGCTATAAGCCCTCTTGCGGCGGCAAAGGCCTTCCGATATACTGCCCAAAACGATTGAGAAGCCCGACTGGGCAGGGCAGATACCTATTCATGCTGTTTAAAAAGATCCCTGACGGTGTTTTCTGTCGGCCAAGCTGCTCTTGCAGGGAGACAAAGGCGTGTCTGCCCATCTCTCTGGCGTTGCGCTCCAAGGCTTCATGCTCGTATAGATAATCTTCCGCAGCCTCTCCCGGATAAGCTCGTTTGATATAGGGATTGGCGGGTGCGTTTTCCCGCAGTTGCATATGCCTGCGCCATAGGGGAAAGAGTTCTTTGTGCAAAGGATGTTCGGGAGTGGCGAGAATATAAGCCTGATATCGGTGCGCGCACTCGTGTGAGACTGTGTCAATCGTCTCTTCGTATCCATCGGGGCTGGAAAGAGACTCATTGATCTTCTGTGCGCTCAGTCGTACGCGCTTGGGCTCTCCAGAGAGAGGGTCCATTCCCACAAAATCGCCTAACGTGCGGTCATCTTCGTAATGGGGCACTATCTCAAGCGGCTTTATCCTCATGGGTCGGCCTCCCGTGTTGGGAGCATATCCTTCCATCAGGGCGCCATGCCACTCGTTTAGATGAGAGAGTTTCTCTTCCCCGGTCATGGTAGCCCAGTTTTCACTGGCCTTTGCGAGCTTGGCGACCCCCAGTTTTTTCCGCGCGTAATCGAATGCGGACTGGTTATCCCTCTCAAGATCCTCCGGCAGCTGTTCCTTGGGCAGTTCTTCTCTCATGTAGCGGTACTGCTCAAGGTCCTTTTGGTCCTTGAACTCGGAGGCATATTCTCTTTTCTGCAGCTCGATGGACTCTTCCTTCTGTTGTAGAACGTCCCTGAGGGCGGCGATCTCTTCTCTTTCCTTCTGGCTCATTTGTGAGAGCCTTTCGTTGAGCTCCTGGTACTCCACGCCCACTGTCCCAAGGAGCCCGATGGTAGACTCCTCAATCAGTCCGCCGAGCGATTCTTCCGCCTTTTTCTCGTTTGCGGCCTGTTCTTTCAAGTACGCCGCACGCTTTTCGGCAGGTGCAAGCAACTCCCACTCTCTGACGCGGGATCGTCTGATCTCTTCGACATGAAGCTGCTCCAGATACGCGGCACTATGCTTTTCTGCCATGCTTATACTATAACACAAGATAGTTATTGTGTGCATGAGAAGCATTTTTTACGGATTATTTATATGGGATTGCCCGGGGGCTCCTCCGTTTTCCTGTATAATCCCCCCATGCCCGCCACCCCCCAGCAGCTCTCCTTGCGTTTTTTATCTTGCCGTTTTTCATATTTTCCTTCAAATGTCAACTATGGGTTTACAAAGAGAAGAAAAAATAAAAAAGCTGATAAGAATGCTCCCACAAGGCGCGGTTGCCACCAGTGGTTGGCTTGAGAGTATTGGCATCTCGCGTCAGCTCAGAAGGAAACACTTGGGAGGTTGGATTGAGAGAGTGGGACAGAGAGCCTATAAAAAAGCCGGAGACGAGATCTCCTGGCAGGCGGGAGTTTATGCGATCCAGGCTGAACGCAGGACGGACATTCATACAGGCGCGCTCACGGCGTTATCCATGCATGGATTGAGCCATTACTTAAGGTCCAGCCGGGAAGTTGTATTCATATTTTCTCCCTCAAAGAAAAAATTGCCAGGCTGGTTTAGAAAGTACGATTGGAAGGTAAAGATAGAAGGCATTTCTACTTCATTTATACCGATGGGAATGGGGCTTGTCGATCATGAGCAGAAGAGCTTCAGCTTAAAAATATCTTCCCCGGAAAGGGCCATATTGGAATGCCTGTACCTGGCACCAGGCAAGGTGGATTTATTGGAGTGTTATCAGATCATGGAAGGACTGACAAACCTGCGTCCCAGGCTAGTGAAGGCGCTCCTGCAAAAATGCGCGTCGGTAAAGGTCAAGCGGCTCTTTCTATTTATGGCCGAGAAAGCAGGGCATGCGTGGCTCAAATATGTGAATCTGAATGGGGTTGATCTTGGCAAAGGACAAAGGAGCCTTGTCAAGGGAGGGGTTTATATCCCAAAATACAAGATCATGGTGCCTGGAGAATTGGCAGACAGGTAACGTGTTTTTATGGCCGCAGATCAAAAGAAGCCGGATCAGGACAATTCTGAGAGTCCTAGAATTGACTATGGGGCGTTCATCGCAAATGCCTTATCGTCTCACGCGAAGCACATCCACGCCAAGAGACATTTTATCAATATTGATCCCAAATACAGGGGACAGGTTGAACTTCTCCTGAAGGTTCTGCCCCATGTGGCAAAGGAAAAATATTTCGCGCTCAAAGGCGGCACGGCCATAAATCTCTTTGATCGGGATTTCCCACGCCTGTCCGTCGATATCGATCTTACCTATGTGCCCTTTGACGATCGGAAGACTGCCTTTGCCAATATCACGGCGGCATTGAGGCGCATCAAAAAGGAGATTGAGGACAGAGTCCCTGACACAAAAGTCGTTGAGCGGCTTCCTACCGCAACGTCGGAATCAGACCTGAAGCTGATTTGCAGCAACCAGGCGCAGATTAAAATAGAGGTCAATCCCGTAATCAGAGGGAGCTTGATGCCGCCTCGTCTGATGAGAGTCTCCAAATCAATACAAGATCAGTTTCAGATGTTTGCGGAGATGAATATCGTCTCGCGTGGTGAGCTTTATGGCGGAAAAATATGCGCGGCCATAGACCGTCAGCACCCCCGTGATATTTATGATGTATGGGATTTTCACAAATATACCGCCTCAGGTGCCATTCTTCAACCATCCGAAACAGAAATAACCGAAGATATACGTTTGGGATTTATTGCGGCCTTGATGGGGCATAAGCGCCCGGCGCACGAGCTCCTCAATCCGCGCCCGAAAGACCAGAAGGAGACTTTTGAAGGCAGCTTTCAGGGTATGGCTTTTGATCTCTTCTCTTACAAGGATTTTGAAACTACCCGTGACTGGCTTTTTGAGGAGGTGAGGAAATTATTCAAAGATGAAGACCGTGAGTTCCTTGTCAGTTTCACCGAAGGCGACCCTAAATGGGATTTATTTCCAATTGCCAGGCTCAAAGATATGCCAGCTGTAAAGTGGAAGCTTTTAAAGCTCAGAGAGTTCAAGAAAAAGCGTCCCAAAGATCATGCAGCGCTGGTACAAGAGCTGGTCAAAGTGTTTAACCAAAAGTCCAAGTGATTTTCCAAGTGTTGCCCTCTGGCGGCAGGAGAGCTACCCCCCTCCGTTTTCCTGTATAATCCCCCCATGCCCGCCACACCCCAGCAGCTCTCCTTCACCCGCGGCGAATGGAGAGCCGGACGGTTGGTACCGCTACGACCTTGAGGGCCACGATTTGAAATAATTTAATCTCGGGTCCACTTTGTGACTTCTGCAAACTCATACCGCGGCGTAAAGTCGATTTTGTCCGTTGTTATGCGTGGGTATGGGACAAACGCGGGAACGAGGAATGGAATGGTCCAAAGAGATTCCACTTCGGACTCAATAGCGTCTCTCAGATAACAGCGGTATCCCGTATCCGTCAGCAGATGCGCGAGCCAGAGAGTCTCGGTTCCACCCATGCCAAAGGCGGCTATAAATCGGAAACCCAACGGCTCAACCCGCGGAATTGAGACAAGATAGCCAATCGTGAGGTCTGAGTCCAGCGACTTTCTGGGCGCGCCACCCGCGAAGAGTTGCACACGGCCTCCCCGGATCAGTTGCTTTTTGTTTTCCTGGAAGAATTTGATAAGTCTGTATTCTTCGGGGGCGCCCTTCCTGTCGGGTTTGAGCTCTGCAGTCAGCGCGACATCCCCGCGGTCGCAGTTTGAAAATATCCGCCTGAGAGAGGGGCGCAGCGTCTCTTCCAGCAGGTCGCCGCCCTGGCTTATGCGCCGTTTGACTTCGTTGGCGGAGTCATCGAGTGGAGGCCTTGTGCACTGGAGCAGCAGGTCGCCGCCTGCGAGAGGAAGGGATGCCTCGGGAATCCTGCGGGAGGCGCGTATTCTCTCCGGTATATTCAGGAGAGCCCCCGCATAGGGAATTCCCCTGACTGTCAGGTCATTTGATATCAAATGAAGCGGGAACATATCGCGTACTTTGTGGATGGCGGTCTCAAACGGCCTCTCCTCTCCTATTTCCTCAGGGCGAACCCAGTACAGGGAGAACCAATGCTGCTTGGGAGTTTTGGGAGATCTCTTTCTTGTTCGCATTGTTTTATGTATTAAAAGATTTCTTCTTTTGTTTTGAAGGCATCCCGTATCCGGCTCCAATACTGCGGGGCTTTTTCGGCCACCCCGTGCAGGATGTCACGTTTGATTCGGAGACTCCTTATTCCAGAGCGTCTAATGCCAAAGCTCTCGGCTGTCAAGTTGTCCAGGATGCATTCAGCTTCGGAATGCCGCCATCCCAGATATTCCACGCAGTTGCCAAGCGCGGCAAGTTTTTTCCACGCGCCGAGTTCCTCGGCAAGGTACTGGCCGCTGCGCCGTTGAATGTCCTGTATTTGCTCGGGGACTATCCTGGTGTTGGTTGCCAGCATCCGCTCATAGATCAACCTGAAGGTTGCCTCGCGGAGCTCCCGTGTGGGCCCATTCATCAAACGGTACGATGTTTGTGTCGGATTCAGCAATATGATGAGCGTTTCCGCTGCCTGCAAAGGCAGAATATCACGCAGTTTGTTTTGCTGCCGGAGCAGTTTCAAAAGGGTGGGAGCGAATATCTCGACACGGATGCGCGATTGTGTATCTTTGAGCGCCCCGTCCAGGGGCAGCGCCTGCCAATCTTTCCCGCGTATGCGGAAGACCGCCCAATCGCTGTAGACGGCCAGATCGCCGGATTTGTATACCGGCCCTTCGGCCCTTGATTCCAAACCGCGTTTGAGCGTCTCAAACTTTTTTGGTTGCATACATATTTTGGGGTCATCATTCATCCGGGGTATCCTCACGCGCCTGGGATCAGCTCCGGGAATGGCAAGAAGGTTCATAATAATGCTTTTGCCGATGCCGCTCGGGCCGCAGATGGCCAGGCGCAGACCAAGTTGGTTTTCTATGTTCATAATATTGTGGAGGCGGTTTATCCGCTTCGGTGACAGTTTATCGGAAAATCACATCCGCTAGAATAGAACCTGTATTTTTGATAATCGTGGGAGGGCAAAGGGTAGGGGTTCGGCCAATCCTGTATAATCCCCCCATGCCCGCCACACCCCAGCAGCTCTCCTTCACCCGCGGCGAATGGTCGCCTGACGGTTGGTACCGCTACGACCTTGAGGGCCACGATTCCGCCTGCCGCATCATGCACAATGTTTTCCCCAAGCAGATGGGAGGCGCGATGAACCGCCAGGGCACAATGTTCCTCAATGCCGTCAAAACAAGCTCTCAACGCAGCCGCCTCGTCCCCTTCATCTTCTCCACGCAGCAGGCCTACGCTTTGGAGTTCGGCAACCAGTACGTGCGTTTCTACGCGAACGTCTCCGGCTCTGTCGGGCAGGTGGTCTGCGCGCCTGCTGCCTATGTTTCGACGACGGCTTACGCGACCGGAATGACCTGCGCCTATAGTGGTGCCTATTACGTCAACATACAGGCTTGCACGGGTGTTCTGCCGACCAATACGTCGTACTGGTACGCGCTCTCCGCCAACCCAGGCGGTCAGGCGATTTATGAGCTGCCGACCCCCTACGCCTACGGCGACCTGCCGCTTCTAAAGTGGGACCAGTCCGCGGATACCCTCTTCCTCGTGCATCCAAGCTATCCGCCAGCGACCTTGACGCGCACCTACAGCGGCGGCAACACCCAGTGGACCTATTCGCCGATCACCTTTGGTTCGGCGGTGAGCGCCCCGACGAGCCTGGCGACAACAAGCGGCAGCAATCTCCAGTCTCCCACAAACTTTGCCATCTCCTCGGCGGGCACAGGGGCTTCGACGCAGCTCATGGTGGCGGCCGTCAACTCCTCCGGCACCGAGGGACCGACCTCCGCGATCCTCGTTGCCCCAAACGGTTCGACGCTCTCGTGGAGCGCCGTCACAAACGCCTCCGGCTACAACATCTACGCGCTCTCGGTGCAGTCGATCTATAACGGCGTGAATGGCAACGGAACCTGCTGGATGAGAGTCACCAATTCCACGACGACGACTTCCACCAGCTACACGCTCGGACTTGGCAACTATTACAATGGCTACCCGCTCATCGTTGGAAATCCCACGCCCTCCTTTGTCGTCGGGAACAGTTATTACCTTTACTGCATCACGGCAGTCGACTCGCTGGGCCGCGAAAGCCTCCCCAGCAATCAGGTGGTCTCTTCCAACACCGCCACGCTCAGCTGGACGGGCATCACGGGAGCCACCAAATACAATATCTACCAGCAGTCGGTGGGCGTGTGGGGTTTTATCGGCTCCTCCAGCTCCAGTTCCTTCAGCCTGGTGCCGCCCAACGGCAGCTACTTCATCCCCGATACCAGCAAGGGGATTCCCCTAAGCGAGAATCCCTTCAGCGGAAGCGGCAACTATCCGGGGGTGGTAGCCTTCTACCAGAACCGCCTCTGGTACGCGCGCACCAACAACTCCCCGCAGACCCTCTGGGGTTCGCGCACGGGTGATTACAACAACTTCAACATCTCCACGACGACGGTCGATTCCGACTCGGTGCAGTTCACGATCAATTCGCGCCGCGTCAACGAGATCAAGGCCCTCATCCCCGGCAACATGGCGATGCTCGTGCACACCTCCGGGGGAGTCTGGGCGATGACCGGCAGCGGGGGACCCGGCAGCAATAGCGCGATCACCCCCACCTCGATTGACCTGATCCAGCAGGATTATCTTTATGGCACAAACGATTGCAAACCGATCTCGGTGGGTAACAACGCTGTCTACGCTGACCATTCCGGCGGACGTTTTAGAGACATTACCTATTCGATTTACGTGTATGGCTACGCCGGAACTGAAATCGGGATACGCGCCCAGCACCTTTTCCCTGTCGGTCTGTCGGCGCAGGAATGGGACTATCAAGTGTACCCTTACTCGATCGCCTGGATCATCCGCTCTGATGGCACGCTACTTGGACTAAGCTATCAGAAGGAGATGAACGCGGTGAACCTTCTGGCCTGGCACTGGCACACCACCCAGGGCAGCTTTGAGAGCGTGGCGAGCGTGCCGAACGCCGCCACGGGACAAACCGACGTTTTCTTTATCGTCAACCGCAGTTTGAACGGCTCGACGGTTCGCTGTGTGGAGTATCTGCCGCAGCGCGAGCCTCTCAGTAACCTTTCCGGAGCGTGGTTCCTCGATTGCGCCGCGCAGTATAGCGGCAGCCCCACCAATACGGTGAGCGGGCTCAACTACCTGGCCAATATGACCGTCAGCGTTTTGGCCGACGGAGTGCCGTACGCGGGGCTGACCGTCTCCCCGGCGGGAGTCCTGACGCTTCCAAACGGCCTGACGGCCTCGGTAATTCTGGCGGGACTACCCTACACCTGCGAACTGATGCCCATGCAGTTTGAGTATCAGACGCCTCTTGGAACCGTCCAGGACAAGACGCGCCAGATCCGCTCGGTCTACGTGGGACTAAAGGACACCGCGCAGGGCGCCCTCTGCGCCGCGCCCAGCAACATCAAAGGCTCTAGCTATCCGGCCAACTACCCCTGGCTGCAGCCCTTCGATTTCACCTACGAAGAAATGAACGGCCAGGGAATCAACCCTGTCACGGGGCTTTTTAGCGGCAACAAGGAGTGCCCACTTGAGCCCGGAATGATCCGCGACGGCACGCTCTACCTGTGCTCCACCGTCCCCTTGCCCTGGACTGTCCAGCGCATCGTGGCCAGGATGGAGGAAGGGGAGAGGTAGGGAAATGAGGGAATCAGCTAAAAGTCACTTATGACAGATATACCACGGTCGAACAATCCTTTGCCGATAGATCACCATCGTTTGGCATCTATGTTTGGAATGGACGCGGATAGGTTGTTCCCAAAGAGAACCGGAGGACTCTATATGGTTAATCAGGAAGTAGACAGTTGTAAGCCATTACCACCTTGGGATCTGTATTCTCACACGTTTATCGCGGCAACGACGGTTGAACCAAGATCGGGCCGCGAAGTGGTGCAAAAGACATATAGCTGGGCAAGTAATCCAAATGGCATGGGTATGTATGAGGACCCATATAAGCATGAGTACATGATATGTGCCCAGAAGGCGCTCGATCTGGGCATGGTTAAAAGGCTTGGTGGCGAAGATGCGGTCAAAGCGGCGGAAAGGCATTATCAGTCGGTCAAGGATTATAAAGAGTGGTTTATGATAATGGGGTCGCCTTACTATGACTGTAAAACAGCAGCAGGTCATTTTTGGGGAGAGACACAGCGGTGGATGAAGGTAAAATCCCCCGATACAGCAAAGGCGACATATGCCGCATCAGGCCATTGCAGGGGCTGTCATGCCAGAGTTAAACATTGCCACACCGCATTCGGTCATTTAAGAAACAGAAGTGCCAGGCATTCAACAAAAGGCGGCACCGCGCGCCGCAAATAGCCCCTTCGCCGTGTGGCTGAAGTTTTCGGACTTGCTTGGCGTGGCCTTGCTTGTACCGTGGGCAGTTTGTGCCTTTCATCTTGGAGAGTTCTTTCTGGGCGGAAGGCCCAGTACCTGGCAGGTATTTCAAAGGCTGCCGTCGATGCTCTTTTTCTCGGGTTACCCGCTTCTCTTCTGGACGTGTTCACAGCTTGCGCACAGGATACAGAGAAGCTCCTTCGGTGAGAGGGTCTTTCGGATACTCTTCTACGTCTTGATTTTGCCGACTGTGGCGCCTTTATTCTCTTTGACGGATTATTTTTGGGACTCGGAGTATTCTCCCAGTGGCGGCACGCTCGTCAGCCCATTCAAGGGGTTTGCTCTCTGCTATCTGATTTTCTGCGTGGGGGTGTGCGCGGCGCTATGTTTTGTTCCGGTGTTATTGAGGCATTTTCCGCGCAGGCACGCCCGCGTCTGGGCCTTTTTGCTTTCGTTTTTTCCACTGATCTGGCTGGCGGGAGTGCTGTACGTGTGGTGGAATTGGCAGGGTCTGGCGTGATCCCTTCTTTCGGGGGATGCAGGATGGAGGAAGGGGAGCGGTAGGGGGCATTCTATCTCCGCAATGCGCCGCGTTAATCCCGACAAAGTCGGGATGGTAGCGTCGCTGCCCCGACAGCAGTCGGGGGTAGCCCGCCATTTCAATGGTGGGCAGGGGGGTGGATCGGATTCTATTTGTTCCGTGGCAGGAAGCCTTCCCTAATCCAACAATTCCCGTTCCTCAAAATCGATCTGGTGGCTTTTTAGGAGTTTTTTGAATTCCTCCAGATAGGTCTCCGTCTGGTGATGTTCAGGTTGCCCGCGGATGTACCTGCGTACTTTGTCAATCTGGGAAACGCTCACGGAAAAGGAACCGAAGCCGTCCTGCCACGCGAAGCCAAGAGAATCTGGAAACTCTTTTTTGAACCAGCGCGACGAGGCACCCTTGACGTGTTTGGCTATGACGCTGGAATCCATCATTGTTGGCCGACGTACAAGGATATGCACATGATCCTCGATGCCGCCGATTTCAACAATCATGGCTTTGATTTTGATGGCGACGCCACGCATATAATCATAACATTTTTCGCGGCAGTTGCCCTTGAGCCACGGATAGCGGCCTTTGGTACAGAATACAATGTGGGAGTATTCGCTGGAAAAGGTATGTCCCATGAATTTTTCTAATGAGGTTTTGCGCTTGGGGGCAATCCAAAATATCTGGTTCATTTATCCCTACGCGGGGCGTGAGTGGCATGGAATGTGTGTATCCTCATACCACCCATTGAAATGGGTGGCTACCCCCGCCTACGCGGGGCGTTGTCGCTTGCCGCCCCGACTGCGTCGGAGCTGACGCGACGCTTTGTCTTTTGGGACTAATTATGTCATTCTATCCCCGCAATGCGCCGCGTTAATCCCGACAAAGTCGGGATGGTAGCGTCGCCACCCCGACAGCAGTCGGGGGTAGCCCTCCATTTAAATGGTGGGCAATGGAGATGCCCGATCAATGCGGTCCAGGGGGTGCGCCAAAACCTGCTAAAATCCTCCCATGCCCGTCCGTACCGGCTCCATCACCGCCCTTCTGCTTCCGACTGCCGCGCTCATTGAAAGAATAGCCCCGCGCCTGAAATCCTCCGATGTCAAGGCCATCAAAATCTTCGGCATCGATGATCCCGCGGGCGCTTTGCGTCTGGCTTTCGATCGCGGTGAGGTGCTCTTTGTCGGGGCGATTGACGGCGAGGCGGTCTGCGTGGTCTCGATCATTCCGAAGACTCCGAATGCTTACACGCCCGTCGGCGGCCGCGGGGGGAGCATCTGGATGGTGACCACTCCCGGATTTTCCGAGGCTCCCGTGGCGGTGCTTCGGAAATCAAAGAGGATTATAGAGTCATTGTTTGATCAGGGTCTCCATGCCGAAGGCTCTGAATTGCGTCGCGTAGCGACCGAACCCCGACCTGTCGGAGTCGGATTCCTGTCCGCCGTAGCCTTGCGCGAAGGCTGGATCAATCCGTGGCAAGGAGCCTACGCCGTCCTCGATACCGTCATCGACCGCGCCAACCCGACCAATCTGCGTTACGCGCGCTTTCTGGGCTTTGAGGACTGGGGGGCTCACTACGACACACAACTCGGCGGTGTGACTCTGGGATATTTCCGCAAAGAAGCCGCGACAATAGATCCCAGTAACATTGGCAGCCATAGCCGGGGGTATGGGGTTGGAGTATAAAATTTTATGAAGACCCATGAACTGATCAACGCCTTGAAGGGTGCCACCTACTACCTGCTGCCTATCTGCCGCGAGTGCTTCCAAAACGAGATCCAGCGCCTGCACGTCACCCGTGCCACTGCCGATCTGCTGGTGGTACTCTCCGAGCTGGACGAACAGCTTGACGGTGAAGTCGGCATTATTCTACAGAAGGTGGTCGACAGCCTGTACGGGGGCAGGGGATAGCGCCCTACAGTGAGAGTCTCGTGTCGCCCTGTGCCAGACGCGCGGCGGCTCCATCGACGTCGTCTGTGCCCATGAATGCGACAGCCCTTCCATCAATGTGGAGTTGTTCTTGCGCTGCGGTAATCAATGCCGCGCTACACATTGCTTGAATAAATTCCCGCTGTTCGTTCAAACTTCTTAGATCTGCCCGCAGACCCCTGGATAAAAGGGTGTCAGGTAACTGTGACTGCACGCCTCGGGGTTTACGAACTCTATGTATATTGCCTGTTGCCATATGTAGGCATACTATGCACTCTTTTTGTCAGAAATCAACCCCCTCTCTCTTTTTTTGTTATAATACCCACATATGCGAAACACAGATCAAAAGGGGGGCTTCTAACATGGCCTTTATTCCGGCGGCTATCACCGCCATCGGCAGCGGTCTTGGTACCGCGATAGGGGGCATCGGTTCTGCTCTTACGGGAGGAGCCGCCGCGACAGACGCAACCGCCGCCGGAGCTTCCGCGGGGGCTTCCTCAGCTGCCTCCGCCCTTACCCTGGGCAAAGCTCTTGCGTGGGGTGGGGTGGGGCTTGGAACCCTCTCCGGCGTGGAGTCCCAGGAGCGCGCCAATATGGCTGCCCGCTACAACGCTTCAGCCGCGCGCGCCGAGGCCTCTTACACTCGGCAGGAGGGCATGGTCGCCGAGGATCAGCAGCGCATGAAGACCGCCCAGACAATCGGAGCTGCCACCGCGGCATACGGGGCCAGCGGAGTCGACACGAACACCGGTTCGCCCGCGCAGGTCAACGCCCAGACGGCGCAGATGGGCGAGTTCGACGCGCTCACCACACGCTACAATTATCTGAACCGCGCCGCGATGCTCGACGCGCAGGCGCAGGGTTATCAGAATAGCGTGGTGAGCCCCTTCCTGACCGGCGCGACCGATCTGGTGCGCGACTCCAGCAAGGTACTGAGATACGAGGTGTAGCTCTACTTCCCCCCGTTTCCGCTGAAAATCCTGTTTTCTATTCCTTCTCCGGCATTACTTTTGTCAGCGCGAAGTCGTCGTCCTGTTTCGCCGCCACACGAGCGCCATTTGCCTTTGGCCACTGAGAGTGCTTCCCGACCGCAGCCGCCTCCGCCGCTTTCAGCGACAGAATTATCTCCCTCAAATGTTCCGCTACTTCTTTGGTCATGGCAGCTCCCAAGCCCATTCTGCCATATTTAGGGAATAAATGCCAGCTTTTTGTGACCGATCCTCTACGTATGCCCCGTGGATGCTTCCGGTGATCCAATCTTTCTGTCTCGCCAGTGACCACTTATCATTCTGCCTATTCCTCCAAAGACAGACCTTGCCTTGTCAAGCAATCCCAGATTCTCGGCCTGCCTCTTTGGGGTGGCAGCAGGGGCCGCGGCTACCTGCGCCGGAGGTTGTGTTGGAGAGAACTCGGGACGCATTCTTTGCAGCTTCTGGATTATCTCAGGAGGTATCCGCATGGGATCCATCCGCTGCAGTGTCTCTTTCATGGCGTTGGCTTCCTGCTCGAAGCGCCCTCCTATGCCGGGTCGCGCCGCCAGAGCCTCTGTTGCCAGAAACTGCGCTATAAAGGCGTGCGCCGAAAAGGTTCTGCCGCCCTTTTTGAGCTCCAAAAGCTGTTTGGCCAATCTCCGTGTCTCCAGCAGTTGGGAAACTGTCTTCCCTTCGGTTTCCCACGGCAGAAGCTTATCGAGCGATTTTTCGAGTTTCGCGGAGAATGCCTCGTATCCGTTTACCACGGCCCTGCGGTTGTAAAAGGCTTTCGCGAGCCACTCGCCGCGCTCAAGATCCGTCGCTCCTGGTATTTTTTCCAGAATCTCGTATGTCCTGAAGGCTGCTTTGGCCTGGACGTCGTAGTTCTCAAAAGCGGCCTCTCCATATTTGGAGATAGTATCGCGCAGCTCCAGCGCCCTTTCGAGCCTTATGGCCACGGGATGGGTGGTCTCTCCATAGACCTTCTCTTCCAATGCCCATTTGTGCACGTCGGCGCTGTCCAAATATGCCCTTGGGTACCAGCCAAGTTCCTGGTTCCTGCCTGCCTCGTATGCCAGCAGTCCCGATCGGCATTTAAGCTCAGCGGCTTTTTCATTGGCGGCAGGAAGACTCCTGGCCCGGTAATCCGGATCGCCGGCAAAGGGACTCCCGTCTCCCAAATTGCCGATCGAGTCGTGAATGGCCTTGCCTAGCTGCGCCGCGCACCTGAGGCGCTTGATGTCTCCTGTGTGTACCCGCACCATTTCGTCGGATTTGTCCAGAAGCTCCTCGAAAAGTTTGAGATCCACCGCGGCCGCGGGTTTTTGCAGCTCCGCCAGCGCTCTTTGCAACTCGGCGAATCTCTCGGTCTCGGGGTCAGATACTCTGGGGGTATTGTCGTTCATGGTATGTGGCTTGTTATGTCTGGGATAACACACATAAGATCGGCAAAAACTATCTTATAATAAGAGTCCAACTGGCTTTTACGTTTTTTTATCAATCCGCGCGCCATTCTTATCTTGCAGACATTTCACCCGCTTTGCAGGGTACCGCGTTGGATGTCCTCCACGCGATCATCGACGAGTAGCCTTTACTTTGTCGCAGATTGAATTACGTCGCGTAAGCGACTGAAGGTGGCGCATGGGAATCCTTTCTCCTTACTCTCCCAAGTGCTTCCTGCTGATTTTATTTTGTCAGAGAACCGCGTCCCTTGTGGACGCAACAGTTTTAGCCCAGGATTTTAATCCTGGGTGAGAGTCCCATCAGCCCTGTTCATGATTACACGAGGTACCCATGCCGGATTACCCGATTCCGCGCTGAACCCCGAGGTGGGTTTCTGCGGTTTGCCAAGTTATTTCACTCTCCCAAGTGCTTCCCGCCCACCAGATAGCCCTGCACGTAGTCGCGCACGGCTTCTTTGAGGGGCGTCACAGGCTCATTGTAGCCGCTTGAACGCAGTCTACCGATGTCGGCTTTGGTATAGTACTGGTACTTCTGCCTGATGTGTTCGGGGATCTCCACGAAGTTGATTTTCTCCGGCAATCCCATCGCCGCGAAGATCGAGCGCGCAAGCTCCAGCCAGGTGTTTGCCTCTCCCGAACCCAGGTTGAAAAGCCCCGCGGCCTTCTCTCCAGGGCCTTCGGCGAAGTGCAGCGTCATCCTGGCCGCGTCCTTCACATAGAGGAAGTCCCTCATCTGCTCGCCGTCTTTGTATTCGGGTTTGTGGCTCTTGAAAAGCTGCATCTGCCCGGTCGCCTTGATCTGTTCGCAGGCCTTGCACACAAGAGAGCGCATCTCGCCCTTGTGGTATTCGTTCGGTCCGAAGACGTTGAAATACTTCAGCCCCGCGATCTTGTGCAGCCAGCCGTTTTGTTTGGCGTGCAGATCGAAGAGATGCTTGCTGAAGCCGTAGGCGTTGAGCGGGCGCAGAGCCTCGATCTTGGCGTCACCGTCCTCCATGCCGGCCGAGCCGTCGCCGTAGGTGGCTGCCGAGGAGGCGTAGATAAAGCGCGTCCCCCTGTGCAGCGCCCAGCCCGCCAGCTTTTTGGTCACGCCGAAATTGTTTCGCATCAGGTAGTCGACATCGGTCTCGGTGGTTGACGAGCAGGCCCCCAGATGAAAGACGGCGCTGAACTCCCCGTGAGACATCGGGGCTTTCTCAATGTCGGCGACAAAATCGTCCCCGTCGATGTAGTCGTTGAACTTGAGCCCCACGAGGTTCTTCCACCGCTCGTCGCGCAGGCCCCGTTCGGAGAAGCGGTCGGTGACCAGGATGTTGGTGATCCCCCGCCGGTTGAGCTCCCAGACGATCGCGCTGCCGATCAGCCCCGCGGCCCCCGTGACAAGTATCTTTCCCTCCAATGGCTTCATAGGCTTTCAGCCTAGCGTCGGACGGGGTGCTTTCGCAAGGGTAATTTGCCCCGTGGCAAGTCCCCCTTTTTTCTCCCCAACTTCTTGTTGACAACTCTCCTTATCGCGCCGTAGATGGCTTCATACACTGAGCAGACCCACAGGCCCCCCTCCAGCGTTCTTATTGGAAAGGATTCTCATATGAAACAATGGACTGTCAAGCATCGCATTACCCTCGGCTTTGCCCTCCTGTTTGTTCTGGTAGGCATCTCTGTTATCGTCTCGTGTGTCCTCGTTGAGGGCATCAAGTCCCGCGTTCACCACATAGAAACCCAGGCTCTTCCCGGAATTGAGACTGTCCTCCAGTTGGAGGTCAATCAGGAGACAGCCCAGACCAACGTTGTCCGTACACTGCTTTATACCGATCCGGCCGTGGTCAAAAAATGCGAAGAGGCCATCGCCGCGGGGGTGGAGCAGAACAACAAGCTGCTCGAAGAGTTTGAGAAATACGCGGTCTCCGCCGAGGAGAAAAAGCTCATTGAGGAGATGGCTGTCGCGCGCAAGGCCAATTCGGAGCTCCGCGGCGAGCTTCTGGCGCTGGTTGATAACGGCAGGCGCGAGGAAGCCATCGCCAAAGCCCCGGAGCTGAAAGCCCGTTTTGCCAGATATCATGAGGCCATGGACGACCTTGTGGCGTGCGAGAAGAAATTGGCCAACGAGTACGCCGCTTCCGCCTCGCAATCGGCGCAGAGTATCATGGTGGTCTCCATTGCCATTGCCGTGGTTGTTTTCGTCGTTGGCATCGTCGCGGCCATATTCATTGTCGGTTCCCTCAACAGGGTCCTCTCCAGAATCTCCGCCTCCCTGACCGACGGCGCCAATCAGGTCAGCTCCGCCGCCGCTGAGGTCAGCAAGGCCAGCCAGACCCTCGCGGAGGGCGCCAGCCAGCAGGCCGCCTCCATCGAGGAGACCTCCGCTTCGCTCACCGAGATCACCTCGATGACGGAGAGGAATTCCCAGTCGGCGCAGGAGACGCAAAAGCTAGCCGTGGAGACCCGGGGGGTGGCCCATACGGGAGCCGCCGCCACCCAGCAGATGATCACGGGCATAGAATCGATCCGCGCCGCCACCGGCGAGATGCAGACCGCCATGGGATCGATCAAGGATGCCAGCAAGGACATCTCCAACATCATCAAGACAATCGACGAGATCGCCTTCCAGACAAACCTCCTGGCGCTCAATGCCGCCGTTGAGGCCGCCCGCGCCGGAGAGGCAGGTGCCGGATTCGCGGTCGTGGCCGACGAGGTGCGCAACCTCGCCCAGCGTTCTGCCAAGGCCGCCAAAGAGACGGCCGAGATGATCGAGAAGGCGGTGCAGCGCAGCGATGTCGGGGTGGCCACCAATCAGAAGGTGATAGCCACCGTCCAGGAAGTCGTCTCGCGTTCCACCGACGTCGCCAAACATCTTCAGGAGATCGTCGGCAAAATAGAGCAGGTCGATGAGCAGGTCGCCCAGATTGCCTCGGCCAGCAGGGAGCAGTCGGACGGCATCAGCCAGGTGAGCACGGCAGTCAGCCAGATGGAAAAGGTGACGCAGGCCAACGCCTCCTCCTCCGAGGAGTCCGCTGCTGCCGCCGAGGAACTCAGCTCCCAGTCCGAGGTGCTCAAGAGTACCGCCGGCGAACTGCAGGCGTTGGTGAGCTAGGGTATTCTTATAAAACACATAGGTATGCCACGGGTTAAACCAGCAGGAATCCGAGACCACGCAACCTTGCAGCCCACAAAGGGCGTTGAAATACATCCCGCAGGGATCGAAGCTCATGTAGCCTCGGACTTCAGTCCGTGGCGGAGGCTGGTCGGAGTAGCCACCCATTTTAATGGGTGGTGATGCCTAGTCCGCGTATCCCTCCGGGTTCCTCTCGTGCCACGCCCAGGCGCTTCGCACGATCTCTTCGAGCTTGGGGAACTGTGGTTTCCAACCCAGCTCATCAATGGCTTTCTTCGCGCAGGCCACGAGCCGCGGTGGATCGCCCGGCCTCCGTGGCTTCTCCACCACGGGGATCTTTTTCCCCGTGACCTTCTCGCAGGTCTGAATGACTTCCCTTACCGAGTACCCGTCGCCGTTTCCCAGATTGTAGAAGCCGGTTTTCCCTGCCTGGAGCCCCAGTATGTGCGCCTGGGCGAGATCGCGGATGTGTATATAGTCGCGTATGCAGGTGCCGTCCGGGGTGGGGTAGTCGGTCCCGTAAAGCTCGACGTGCGGCTTTCTCCCCTGCGCTGCGAAGAGCACATTGGGGATCAGATGCGTCTCGGTGCGGTGGTGCTCACCGAATCTCTCCGAGGCTCCCGCCGCGTTGAAATACCTGAAGGCGATGAACTCCAGCCCGTAAATCTGCCTGTACCACAGGAGAGACTTCTCGAACATCAGTTTGCTCTCGCCGTAGGGGTTGATGGGCTTTTGAGGCGTTTCTTCCGTGATGGGAAGTGATTCCGGCACGCCGAAGGTGGCGCAGGTGGAGCTGAAAACGAATTTCCGCACCCCGCATTCAACGGCGGCGTCGGCAAACTTGAGGGCGTTGACGATGTTGTTGTGAAAATACTTCCGGGGATCTTTCATCGACTCCCCGACAAGCGCGTAGGCCGCGAAATGCATGATCGCTTCCGGCTGGACTTTCCTGACGGCCTTGAGAATATCCCCGTCCTTTTCCGGGTTGCCCGGTATAAACCTGGCGCGTTCGTCGACTGCGGCGCGGTGTCCCTCGCTCAGGTTGTCATAGACGCTCACCTCATGGCCCGCGTTCAGCAGTTCCTCAACGCAGACCGATCCGATGTAGCCGGCCCCTCCTGTTACAAGCACTTTCATACGGGAATGCTAGAAGCGGAGGAGGGGAGGGGGCAAGAAGAAAGGGGGGATGCGCTCTCAGGATTCTCCGCTGACGTCCCACAGGACAAGAGGCGTCTTGTTATCGGGTTTCAACTGGTTGCCAACGATTCTCTATCCCTATGCCCTCGTCTGTTACCGGCTTCAAGACCTTTGATCTCTCTGGTTACTTTAAGAAGTTCCCGTTTGAACCTCGGGGGCAATAGGAGACTCAAAGCCAAATTTCTGGATAGCGGGCTTACAGACCGCAGTGTCTTTATTTGTGCCAAGACATCTTTGACGGGAATCTGGATTCCAGATTTATTGGAATACGCCAGATTGGCATTTATCTTTTCAAGAATTCCCTGGAAGTCTGTCCGCCGATTGGGATGTAAAAAAAGGATTTCGCTAAAAGCATGGGCCGCGGCTCTGACAGCCCTTTGCGCGTTACCGTGTTCAAATAGAGACTGGGAAACCATCTCGTGCGCTAGGCGTGTCGCACCCCAACTCTGCCATATGCCAAAAGTATTGGGAGTGCCATAGGGTATGTCTTTTGTAACCAGTTCGCCATTCGGCCAATTTCTTGTAACAAATCGGTTCGTGTATACTTGAAGCTCATATAAACTGGAATTGCAGGCGTGATGGCCGTTGTGGAGGAAATTATCCAATACGGTCAGCAATAAGCTGGGGTGAAATCCACGCCACGCGTGTCCCAGCATCATGGTTGCCGCCCGTGCCTTCAATCGGTGATAGGGCTCAGGCTTGTTAACCACGCAGTCAACCCGGATGTTGTCAGGCACGTCTCTATGAAGCCCCATCCCTGCCCAAAATTGTTCTATACCATATTTGGCGGCGACCCCAAAAGATTCCTCGCAAGGGAATTTGATTTCTTGGCTATTCATGATTTTTATTATGATATAATTGCGTTATATATCAAGTTAATTTTTTAGAATATCCCCTTCTTTTTCGGGGTTGCCTTTTATAAACAGGGCCTTTTCGTCGACTGCGGCGCGGTGTCCCTCGCTCAGGTTGTCATAGACGCTCACCTCATGGCCAGCATTCAGCAGCTCCTCGACGCAGACCGATCCGATGTAGCCGGCCCCTCCTGTGACAAGCACCTTCATGGCAGGATGTTAAGCAGGGTTTTTCAAATGAGCAAGGGGAATTCCTTGTTATAACCGCAACCCGGCGCCGGAAGATTCTGCAGACAAAAGATCAGTTTCCAATCTTCACTGTGTAGCTGGGATCAATTGTAACCTGCTGGGCAATGCCGCTGCCATCTACATACCACACATTCGGGGAGCCATCTATATAATAAAATTGTCCTGCGGTGTTATAACCGGCGGGAGCAGGTGACCCTGATCCGGTCTGGAATGGAACGCCGCTGGAACATTTATTGACGGTCATGGAAAGGCCGATCGTGGCGGATCCGGCAACTCCAGATGAGTCTGTTGCTGTGTCAAGATCGACTCCAATCCCATTGGTAGGGCGGGGGGAAGCGGTCATCAGTTGCAGAAAGGCGCTGGCAGCGCAGCCTGGGATGACGATTGGTCCGGAAGACCCGCCCAAAGTCCCACCCAAGTCCCGCCAATGGTCGAGGGCATTCTGCAATTCGTTTTGGACATCCGCCGTCACGGCGGCAGTCGCCTCGCTGCGTACGCCCACAAATTTTGGTACGATGATGGCGGCCACGACAGCCAGAATGGAGAGGGCCACCAGAAGTTCGATGAGTGAGAATGCACGTCGCATAAGGAGTTTAACGGCTTTTTGACGGAAAATTTAATACAGCGGGCGTTCCCAAGTGTTTTCGTTGCTATATTTGCTTGTCTTTTCCCCGGAAAAGAGGCATTATGTTATATATATGAATCACAATGCTATTCCTGTTTCCTCCGCAGCGCTTGTCTCTCGTCCCATTACCACTGACGATGCAAAGGCCTATGCCAGATTTGCGTATGGATTGCCTCATTGCGAAGAAAATAGGCTGAGAGCCGCTGATTACTTGGGGAAGAAGACCCCCGCTCATCAGCTCGGGCTGTTTGGCTGGAACGGGGAGTTGCTTCTCGCAGAAATGAGAATAGGAGGCATGGAGCCCGTTGAGTCTTGCGGCCAGATGGCAACCTCACAGCCCCGATGTATCCATTGGGATTTTCTTCCTCCTCATCCGAAGTCCCTTTCCGGTGTGGATTATACATATCAGGATTTCAGAAAAAATCTTGTTATTTTTTTTAGTAAAGCCTTGAAAACCTGCGAAAAAAGCGGCACTATAAATGTTCAACTACGTGTTCCCCAAAACTTGATTGAGGCCGCTGTCAAAAACATTTCAACATCTTTGGGCGATCCTGTTCAGGTTTATCGCGGGGAACTTTGCATAGGCCCAGGATTGCCTTCTTTCGAATTTAAAACCAGCGTCCCGTTGCGTGCCGAGGAACAACACCTCTCAAGTCAGGTGAGCCACGCGGCTCTGACGGTATTGATGGAACGTTTTGGCTTTCGTAGTAAGGGTTTCCAACTGGGCAATGACAAACCCCCCCATTTCTTGTTGTCAGATGGTTGAGCTTCCATACTCGACTTTCATCGTTTTACGCCTTTATACGGGGATGTTAGGAGCAGCGGAAGGGGGGCAAGAAGAAAGGAATCGCTATTTTCCAGCAGCTATTCCAAGTGTTGTCCAGAAATACTTGAATGAAGTAGATTTGGCAATTGCGGCACAGGGGTCAAAACAGACACAAATCTTTTTTGCAAACGGAATTTTCCTATAAGCAAGTCCGGCGTTTCTATGAAGCTCATCGAGTTTTCTTGCCCCATAGACATCGGTATTCTCTCCATCCGGCACAGTCCATTGGATTCCAGGGATAAGTTTGTTGATTGCTTTGATATCAGCAAGATACCAAGCCTCAATTTCCTTCTTTGAAACACAGATATGGAAGAATCTTTTCTCGGTGCCCAGCCTGCGTTCTTCCATGATCTCACGCGAGAACCCCTCTATTGCGGCAGTCACGCAGGGATCGTTGTCCAAATCAAGAATCGCCACGGCTGACGAATAGCCACCCGACTTGAAATCGTCATAAAGTTGAGGGGATTGCCTAATGAGGCGATATTTGTTGCTCATCTGCCTGATATCGAACCTGATATTCCTGAAATTCTTTTTGACAATCTTGTCTATAAAAATCCTGTCGGATTCTCCTTCGACAGCTATACCTATCCTCATGGTATGCCTCCCAGTTGGCCCTGAATCCATCTTTCACCAAGTGTAAAATTTTTCTGGAACATTTTGACATCCTCAAGTCTTGAAGCCTGTCTGATGGTCGTCATGCCGTCTACCTTGTCGCAAAGGAAAAGCTCTTCGGGTTCCAGGTAGTCAAGGAATCTTGGGTTGTGGGTCGTTACAATCAATTGTGTATGCTCTGAAGTCTCTCGTAGAAGAGATACCAAATGCTCAGAAAGATGGGGATGCAGGCCATTTTCAGGTTCTTCTATGGTGACAAGCGAAGATCTTTTTGCGGCCCAATTCAGTATTACGGCCAGCGCTATCAGTCTGATGGTGCCATCCGAAACGGATCTGGGATTGATGGGAGAGCTTAACTTTCCCTCTTGGACTTGAAATCCGATTCCCCCACCCATTTGCATGATTCTAGTCTTTATACCCCTGAATCCAGGAACAACTCCTTCAAGGCAGTCAGCTATTTTTTGCAATTCGTTAGAATCCCTTGTATGTTCCAGTTTATAGAGAATGGAAGCCAAAGATTCTCCGTGGGCTCCTATTGTGATATCAGCGCTTACTTTGGAGGGCTTTCTCGCGATATCGGGATCAATATTGAAGAAAGACCATTCTTCAAGACGGCTGCGAAAATAAAGTAATGGTAAGCTGAAGAAAGAGGCCGCTGCCGCCAATCGTGTCTTGTCCTTCCCTTGTATCTTGACCGGATCTTTGGGACTGCCAAAAATGGGATCTGTAAAACGCATTTGATCCTGATCCCTTTCCATCTTGTATTCCAGTCTCATGTCATTCTCGACAAAGATCGCCATCAAACGTTCGCTTTTGATGACAGGAAGATGCGGCTCATCCCCAACAACGGACCTGGTGCTCAATTCGATGGTATAATCGCAACTTTCCGCGATTGCCGTTCTTGATCCTTTGCCTGTCAGCGATGGAAGAGCTATTTTTCCTAGTTCGCCCATTCGAACCCTTATCGTGATTGGCTTGGGTGTCTTTCTCTCCCGCTGATTTTTATTTCTTATCTCAGAAAGCCCATCAAACTCGGCAACGGCAACCTCTATGTTCTGCAGTAGTGCCGATTGCAGAAATTTTAGAGCAGAGACCAGATTTGTCTTTCCTGATGCGTTGGCTCCTACCAGGAAGTTGAGATTGCCCAAAAAAAGTGGATTTGCAGATGATCCGAAGCTCTTGAAGTTTCTGACGTCTAGTTCGCTAATCATAGTCGGAGATTATATCAGGGAATGCCCAAGCGCAATTCCTAAAGGAAATCCATCTCAATGCACATTCTTAGGGCAACCACGATATCCAGTCTCTTGAGCTCCATTGATATACGCTATTCGCGAATAGCGAATGGAGTCAACAATAAATCTGCATTCCATAGGGCTTGATTTTATCCATTGATCTCAAAACTTCAAGTTTTTGAACGTGGGTGTTTGCTTGTTCCGATTGCACTGCCAGGGGGTCCCCCGTTTTCCCTTATAATACCCCCATGCCCATCACATCCACCGCCTACACCTGGGGCCCATACGCGGGGAACGGCTCCAGCACCACCTTCGCCTACGGCCAGCCCTTGCAAAGCATAAACGACCTGTCTGTCTTTCTCACCGACAATAACGGCGTTGTCTACGCTCCCCTGACAAGCGGCGTTGACTATCAGGTCAATGGGGTCGGTAATCCCTCTTCTTCCGCCTGGACGATCACCTATCCGCTGGCCTCCGGTGCCTTGCCCCTGCCGGCTGGCTGGACGCTTACCATCAATCTGGCAGTCGCCCTCACGACAAATACCTCGATTACCACCCTCAACACCTCGACTGGCCCCGTCATCCAATCTGCGCTTGACCGCCTGACGCTGCAGGACTTGACCCAGCAATGCCAGATACAAACACTTATCGCTCCTTCAATCACGGCTGCAAGTCAAGCAGGGGCGGCTGCGGCAACCGCGGTAATGGCTAATTATGCTCCTTTGGCAAGTCCGGCTCTAACGGGTACACCCACCGCTCCCACGGCCATGACCGGCTCCTCCACCACGCAGCTTGCCACGACCGCTTTTGTGAATGCCTCGGTGGATACCGCGGTGAGCGGCGCAAACGGACAGCTGGCATACTTCACCGGAACAAACGTGGTCTCCTCCAGCGGCATTCTGCTGGAGAACGCCTCTTCGACAAATCCCGTCCTGACGATTGTTGGCAGCGCGGGCGCCTGCGTCAACGCGACAAACAGCAGCGGGCCTTCTTCTGTGTTTGAAGTCAGCGCCAGCGCGTGTTGGATGGGAACGACAAATTCCTATTCCCTGTCCGTCATCACAAACAACACGATCAGACAGACCTTCCTTGCAACGGGCGGAGCCTACTGGACTCCGGTTGCCCTTTCTGCCTCCTCGGCGGTTGCCATCAACTGTTCGCTGGGAAACTTCTTTACGCTCACCCCCGCGCAGGCCGAGACAATCACAGCGACAAATCTGACCGCCGGACAGGAAGTGACGCTTCTTATCACCACCTCCGGCACGACTTCCTACACACTGACCTTCTCGACCGGAATCGCCACCGCCACGACTACTCTCACAACGGGAACAACAAGCGGTAAACGCTACGCCATCTTCTACGTGTCAGACGGCACCAGCCTGTTGGAAGTCTCCAGAACATCAGCCCTGTAATATGCCCGACGAGAGCGACAACGCCATTCAGATCGCCAAACTGGATGAACGCTCACAGGCGCAAAACACCGCCCTCAAGTCAATGGAAGACCGCATCAACTCCATCGAGAAGAAAGTCGACGCCGGGTTCTCCGAGATCAGGGAGACTCTGGCCCGCGTCAAGGCCGACATCCGTTGGAGCCTGGGCATAGCGGGCGGGCTGGGCGCGGCAGCCTACGCGGTGCTGGAGTTGTTGGCGCTTTTCTGGAAGAAGTAATTAACTCCCGCCTAGGGCGCTACCCCCATACCCCAAAACCTTAAAATTTCTTGCCACTTTGGCTTCTACAACCCCTTGCGGGTTGCCTTGTATAGCCCCCCGTTGCGGTGCTCTTTACGGGGGGCTCCCACTCGTGCGAAGGCTGGATCAGTCCTGGGTTTTCACAGGGGGGTGCCCCGGTTCCTGGTATAATTCCCCCATGTCCAATCACCGCAAATCCACGCTCTCCCACCTCGCCCGCGCTTCTCTTTTCTGGCTGAAGCCGGTGGCTTTTGTCCTGGGACTTCTTCTGATGCTCTATGGGATTCTGGCGCTTCTTTCCGGTTGCGCCTCGATCCATCCCACCGCGAACGTCTCCGCGCTCAATATCTCTCCCAGCGTCACCCTCGATGGCCGGACGCTCGACAAGGTCGGGAAGTACTCGGGAGACGTCAAGGCCGTGATCGACACCAAAATTGTCCACGGCACCGCCCAGAAACTCGTCACGCTCAAAAGCGACACCTTCTGGCCCTGGCTGAGTTCCTTCGGCGTCTGGTACTTTATCGGAGGCCTCTCTATCGCGCTGGGACTTTTGGGGGCGCTTCTGCGGGCTTTCAAATGGCCATCGATTGGTTACAGGGCCTCGGTGGTGTTGATGGTCTTTGGAGGAGCCCTTTTGGCTGGCGTCACCGTATTGAAGCTCTTCTGGGGCTATCTGCTTGGGATCTTCGCGTTGGGAGCCTTTATCTTTGGCGTGGAATGGGCGCTCCATCATCAGAGTACCCTCGGCGGTGTTCAACTCTCCTGGGCTGCCCTTGTAAGGTGGCTGTGCTCCAAATTTTCCGCCAAAAAACAACCCGTCGTTTCCACGACCACACCCGTCTCCCCCGCGCCATTGGAATCCCCCGCTGACATCGCGGAGCGATCGAAGGCATCTTAGAGTACTTCTATAAAATATGTATTATTCCTGACCACCCAACCCCTTGTGGGTTGCCTTGTATAGCCCCCCGTTGCGGTGCTTTTTACGGGGGGCAAACAAAAGGACAGCCTACATAATTTTTGTAAATGCCCTAGCATCGGGTTCACAGTCCGCCGTAGCCTTGCGCGAAGGCTGGATCAACCCGTGGCTCAGCCCTACTTCGCCCCCTCAACATCCAACCCGATTGACTGAGCTGTTACGGATAGGCTATTGGCCAGCTCTACGCTTTGCAGCAGGACGCCCTTCCTCGCGAAAGCCTTCGACAGCCTTGCCCACTCTCCCCGCTCTTTTCCTGCACGGGCGTTATCCCTGCACCACTGTCCATACTGGGGGAGTTGGGGAACTGTATCCATGTATTTCTTTAACAGCAGGAACCGCACGAACCCCGCGGTCAGTCCATAGACCTTTGCCCTGTATTCGGGTCCTGCTGACCTATGGCAGTATTGCAGGAACGCCATTCCTGGTCCATAGATATCCTTTATCTGCCGACTATCATTTGGATTGCGTATGCTGCACTTGAGAACCCCTGTCATTCCTTCAATGGTCTCCAGCCTCTCTTTCTGCGGTACCATGTTCAGGCAGCATATCATGACGTCGGCCAGCTTACCGCCTGAGATACCACGGCTGTTCAGGTCTTTAAAGACCGCAGCGATTTCCTTGGCCCGTTCCGCTTCAGGCAGGAGCGCTACCGAATCAGTGGCAAACCTCGCGATGACTCCATCGTCAACGTCCGCACGGGACATATCCCAGGTAAGACTGCGTATCTTTTTTTCAAAAGGTACTTCCCGCATGGCGTCCGAACACATCCGCACAAAGCCCAGGATTAGATTGTCGTTGATCCTTCCATGTCCCAGTCCTTTGATAAGATAGCGCGTCCAATCAAGCCTCTCTTTTTTAGGTGCACGATGGAACGCATCACAGGCCAGACCGAACATCTCGTTGTCAATGCCTCTGCCGCTCAGTATTTCCAGAGTATTGTCGATATTCCCAATTACCTCGTCTTCCGGAAGTCTCCGGATGTAGATTCTGGCCAGTTCCGCTGCTCGACTTGGATATCCGCTCCCGGTCAATTTTCCAATGGTTCTTTCCCAGACGTCGTTGCCTTCCGTAAAAAAACAACCCTCTTTGCTCCCATGCTCCGCAGTTACCGCGGCCAGTTCCAGTGCTTCCTGAATCCTTTCCGAATCTACGAGATTGTTAAAGAGCCCGATCAAACACCAGTCCGCGATCCAGTCCACTTTGGGCTTTGGGTCCTTTTTGATTGCCTCAATGATTTTTGGCAAGAGCGTTTCGTTGCTTTCAATGGCAGTTGGCATATGTGCGCAATCTAACCGCTCCCCTTATATATTGCAAGTATAATAGCAATAGGAACGATCAAATTATTCCCGGTACCCCCATAATAGCCCTAAAAATATGACTACTTATTTGTCATAAAAAAAGAGTTGCTTTCTTTTGGGATTAGTGTAGATTATGCATCAGGCAAGATTCTGGGACGCCCTGTTGTCTTTAAACGGTCGGGCGGCCTTTCTTGCCGTGTAAAAACAACCCCTTGTAATTTTATGTCCCAGCAGACGCTTGAAATTGAGCAGCCGCCGGCGGCTTCGGAGAGAAGGCGCGGGCTGAAGGCGTGTGTTGAAGCCTTTGAGCGGGATCAGCAGAACCCCAGGCTTCGAGCCGCGCTGAAAAGATCGCTGGGTGTCAGATTGCTGGCGTTGGCCAGGTCCGATACCGCCGAGCCCGGCCTCCTAGAGCTTGCGGAGGCGGCAAGAGCCGTGAGGTTGCTTGGGCCTGACTGCATTTCTCCGGATACCGCCGCGCGCCTCTACGCTCTGACAGAGTTGAAGAGAGCGCCCGAGGCTGCCGGATCGGGGCTTAAAGGCTCTCTTATGAATTTCCTGTCGGTATTGTCGGCTGTCAAACAGGAGGATTTTGAAGCGGGAGCAGCCCGTTGCGCGCGGATGGGAGATGTCAATTTTGGGACGTCAGCCGACGGGAAAGATGTGACTTTGAAGTCGTCGGCAGAAGAGCTGCTTGCCGCCGGACAACAGGCGGCGGAAAAGAAGGCCGCCGATAGGGCTTTGGCCAGACAAAAGCGCGCGGAAGAAAAAAGGCTGGTTTCCCAAAGCCAAAGGAGATTGTCAGTGTTGATCCCGACGCCGCGCCTCGCCGCCCCCGTCAGAGTAGAACCGATCTCAAATCCCGATTTATTGAAGGGCCGCCTTGAGATCTTGAATGGCAGCTTTGATAGTATGCGGGAGTTGCTTGCTTTTGGTGGTGAGCCGGCGAAAAAAGGGGTGGCACTCGTGGCAACCCCAAAGGCATTTACCGCGCTATCCCACCCCACTGGTAAGGGAAATCGTCCCTATTCCCTCCAGGGAAGACCAAAGACTTATGGGATTAGCGACACTCTGACTGAAGGCCAGCTGTCTTGGGTTCGCGGGAAGTTCGGGAGGAAGGTCGCGTTGGAGGGGATGTCCCCCTTAGCCCGACAAGCCGTTATACGGCGTGCCCGTGAAGCGGTGCCCTCTTCTTCCCCACAATCTTCGCCTTCCGCTCCAGGCGCCCAGCCTGTGCCGGCGGCCACCTCGCTTCCTCCCAAAGAACCGCCTCCCCCTCCGCCATCGTCTCCGACCACCGGAGGCGGTGCGGCTGCTCCTCGCCCGGCTCCCGTTCCTCTTCCTGATGTGGCTGTCGCCGCAAGGGCCGCTGCCACGCCGCACTTGCCGCGCGAGCCCCGGAAGAATCGGCTCTCCGACACATTGGGTGGCGCTTGTGGCTGGGCTTGGAAAGCTGGCTGGAAAACTTTGAGAAGAGAGACGCCTCAAAAGGGCTGGTTCTCCGATACTGCGGGCGCTCTTGGAAAATGGGCTTTGGGGAGTCCCTGGGAGTTTCTCAGAAGAGATGAGTGTCTCCCATTCCCCAAAATCATGCCAGCCCGTCTTGGGGTATCATCCGCGCCAACTCCGGTCGCTCAACCGGCGCGTAGCCTGACCGAGGCCGAGGCATACGCAGAATTTGAAGAGCAATGCCGCGGCATCAGGGACATGGCCGAGAGAAAAAACGGCCAGGAAGCGCCCGCGCAGCCCGTCAGTTGCATAGTTACGTGTGTCAGCGTCTCCCCCTCCGACTTTATCGGGAATAAGGGTGTGTTGGCGCCCCCCCGTGGTGTAAAAGAGTCAAAGAGCTCGCTGGGGCATTGGCAGTGGCGTTTGGTTGAGAAAGCGCAACAGGGACTTGCCGGCAAGGTTGTCCTGGATAGCGTGTGGATGGATCCGGCTGTCGCGGTGGCATTACAGGCTGTCCCTGCTCCCATAGCTTCCGTGGCGGCTCCCGAAGCTGCCAGAGTCTCGGCTTCGGCTGGCGCAGTCAGGGCGCCCTCAGGCAATCGCGTCAGAGACTGGTTTAGGCGTCTGGCTGAAGGGCATCGGCTTACGGCCCGTTTTGCGTCCATGTTCTAGGGGAGGGGATCTCTCCGGAGTTTTGTTTCTCTCATTTCTCCTGTTTCCCGCATAACTCTCGTCCCTCCCAAAGCAAAAGCCCCGCGCCGTGGCGGGGCTTTGGAGTACTTTCAATCTACTAGGCACATCAGCCGTTCAGGCCGATATCCGTGCCCGGCGTCTGTCTGCGGTCCCTGATGTTGGCGTTGAGGGTCCTTCTCGGGAATGGCCTGCTGTTGAACACATATGTCAACCGCTGCCACGATGGTTTTCTGTCTTCATAGTATGTATACATATTCTTGGGCTCCGTAATGTTTTTGTCGATCAGATAGCATTATAGCCACTATTAGCTAAGATACAAATAAAAGTTATTCACAGCCCGTGTCCACCATTCCGTCCAGGTTGCCGGGTGTCCGTGCAAGTCCGTGCTCGTCCGCGTCGCCCTACTTTGCCCCTTCAACGCATATTCCCATTGCCTCGGCTGTTTTGGAAAGCGTCCTTGTCAGCACGGCGCTTTGCAAGGGGACGCCCTTCTTCGCGAAAGCTTTGGAGAGTCTTGCCCACTGTTTCTGTCCTGCCCCCACCGTAGGGGCGTTCTTCTGGCACCACTCTCCGTACTGGAGCAGCTGTGAAACATCACCATCGTTTTCCATCAGCAGAAACCGCACAAACCTGGTGGTCAGTCCGTAAACCCGATCCTTGTATTCTGTTCCGGCTGTCCTGTGGCAGTACTGCAAAAATGCCATGCCTGGCTCATAGATCTCGTCTGCCTTGCGGTCATCGTGGTCATCGCCCATGCTGCTCCTTAGGGCGTTTGTCATTCCCTGAATGACCCTTAGTCTGGCTTCTTGCGGCACGTTTTCCAGACAGCCCTTCGCGGCTGCCTCCAGATCACTGCCGGACATCTCTATGTGGTTTGCGGCTTTGAAGACCGCGATGGCTCCCCCCGCCTTTTCCTCATCGGGTAGTTGCGCCACCGAATGAACGGCGAACTTCGCGATGACTTTATCGCTGACGTTCCCCCCGTCCATGGCACCGATAAGGCCGCTCATCTTTTTTGCAAATGGCACTTCCGGCATGGCGTCCGAACACATCCTCGCGTAATTCGATACCAACTCGTCATCGACAGCTGCATCTCCCAGGCTTTCAACAAGATCGCACGCCCACCGCAGCTTCTCTTTTTCGGGCGCGTATGAGAACGCGTCGTAAGCCAGTCTGACAACCTGGGGATCAACGCCTTTATTGGCCAGGTCTTCCAAAATATAATCGGTATTCCCAAGTATCTCTTTTGTCGGAAGGCTTTTGATATATACCCCGGCCAGTTCCACCGCCTCGACAGGATGTCCGCTCTTCACCAGTTTTTCAAGAGTCTTGCCCAAAAAGCCTCCATTTTCCGTCAAAGCGCCATTCCCTCTCCCATTTTTTGCAACCACGCTGGCCAGTCGCATGGCCTCTGGAATCCTCCCCGACTCAACGAGGTCATCAAAGAGTCCTGTCAATCCCCATCTCCCGATCCAGTCTCCATCGGGCTTCTTTCCGTTTTCAATTGCCGCAATGATCATCGGCAACAGCGTTTCGTCGGTTCCAGCGACAGTGTCCATACGCGCGGAATGTAGCCGGGCTCTGAGTATATTGCAAGCAAATTAATGATAAAAACAACGGGGTTATATTATTCCTCCACCACCGCCAGAATGTCGCTCTCGGCGTATACCGCGCACAGCTGGCCGCCCAGCCGCAGTTCGGTGCCGCTGTAGGGATTCATCTGCACTTTCATGCCGGGCAGGATTCTCTTGTCCTTCAGATTCCCAACGGCCATCACCTCGGCCAGAAGGGCAGGGCACTCTTTTATCCCGCGCCTTCTGTCGTCGGTCTTCTCCGGCAGATAGAGCGCGCCCTCCTTCTGTATCCGCAGGTGTCGGACGAGTATCTTCTCTCCGACAGGCGTGAAGTTTTGGGTCGCGCGGGGGTGTGTCTCAGCCATTCCCTATTTTACCATCTTTTCGGAGCCGGGGGGTTGTCTCCTGTTCGTCCTGCTTGTCCTGAAGGTCATTCTTCTCTACGCCCTACGCCATGGCCTCTGCCTTTGCCTGAGCTTCCGGCATCTCCACCCGCAGTCCCGCTTTTGTAGCGATGGCAAATACCGCCCTCTGTATGCTGAGACTCGTCTCGAACTTGCGCATATGCTCCCGCCCGAGATTCGCGGTTGTCAAGAGGCGCTGGCAGTGGGCGCCCATCTCTCCATCCGTGGCTGGTTTTCCATCCGCCAATTGCAGTCCAGCCATCTTAACGAGAGCCAGCGGCAATTCTTTTTCAACGCCATCAGTTTTGTCGGGAATGTTAAGGTATTGAGAGAGCTTTCCCAATTCTTCCCACGTGTGCGCCGCAACGGGATCTTCCGATATGCCCTTGCCAGATTCATAGGCACCCCCCAAGTTCATCATAGCCCCCGCGTTTCCCCGTTCGGCGGCCTGTATCCACCAGCTTACTGCCGCGGCATGGCTTCGTATAACGCCTTCGCCGAGGTAGTAGGCATTGCCCAGCTCATATTGCGCTCCCGCGTGTCCCTGCTGGGCGGCTTGCGTCCACAGTTTTACGGCCGCGGCATTGTCCTTTACGACGCCCTCGCCCTCGTGGTGGGCCTTGCCCAACTCATATTGCGCTCCCGCGTGTCCCTGATTGGCGGCTTGCGTCCACAGTTTTACGGCCGCGGCATTGTCCTTTACGACGCCCTCGCCCTCGTGGTGGGCCTTGCCCAACTCATATTGCGCTCCCGCGTGTCCCTGATTGGCGGCTTACGTACACAGTTTTACAGCTTTGGCC
>Ga0181529_10001160_pt1 | contig 35516 bp, 30 predicted proteins | sample PEATcosm2014_Bin_36_FD_119763 | JGI IMG/M metagenome (GOLD analysis project Ga0181529, IMG submission 119763) | Peatland microbial communities from MTU Mesocosm Facility, Houghton, MI, USA - PEATcosm2014_Bin10_30_metaG | ecosystem: Environmental > Terrestrial > Soil > Wetlands > Peat | place... | reverse complement strand
GACGTCTTCGCCGCCATGCGGCGCGTTGGTCGGGGTGGTGGGGATGGCGGGATAGTCGCCCGATACGGTGTAGCCCGTGACGTACAGGTTGCCGACGGTATCGGCGGCGACGGCCCAAGGACTGTCATCGTTGGCGCCGCCGAAGTAGGTGGCGTAGACCAGCACCGGATCGATGACCAGCGGTTGCGACCGGTCGTAGGCCGCCACGGCGAAGCGCACTCGCGTGCCTTTAACCAGATAACGTCCAGCCACCGCGCGCCGTCCCCGCGGACTTTCCTGGTAGATCGCGGGCGTCTTCTGCCAGAGCACTCCGGAGGCGGTTTCGATGCGCAGATCGCCGTTCGATTCGACGGCCAGCCGCCGCGCGCCTTCGAAGCGCATGCGGACGCGGCCGGGGTCGGCGTGCGGCTCGAGGATCAGGTCGTATTCCAGTTGTCGGCCGTTCTCAAAGAACAGCATGTCGATGCCGGGGTAGACCGACTGGTAGCGGACTTTAGCGAATTGCGGAACGGCGGAGCGCCAGGCACGCGGATCGGCGCCGAGGTAGTAGAAACTGCGTCCGGGCAAGGGGTCGACGCCGGCGAGGACGGTCTGGCGGCGGGCGCCTTCGAGATGGATGCGCAGCGGCGCGGCTCCTCCGGAAGGCAGGACGTCCAACTCTGCGGGCGAGAGGCGAAGCGTGTACCGGCCGTTGCGGCCCAGGAACTTTGCGGACGATGCGTCCGGTTCGAACACCATCGGCAGCGAAACGCGTCGTGGCGGGTTGGACGGAGTTGCGGCCGCGAGGGCGGATGCCAGCGCTAGAGAGGATAGGAATCGGGACATAAGATTCTTATGCGAGATATGCGCGAGACTGCATGTTCAGATTGTAGCGGCTCAGGAGGATCGAGGAACTGCCCAGTTGTTTGATTGGATATCGCGGTCCAACTCAGTTCTGTCTTTCAGACTGGATTGTCTTCCGGATTGCACAGATGCGGCCAAGAGTGCGCCACGCCAGTCGTTTATACTCGTTGCCATGGACCTTCTTGGCGCGTACTGAATGATGGATCTCGAGCTTCCTCTCCGCGGCGTGGTGGTGGGACTGATCATCGCAGCGCCGGTGGGTCCCGTCAACGTACTCTGCATCCATCGGACCATCGAAAGAGGCTGGAAATCGGGCGTGCTTTCCGGTGTGGGCGCGGCGGTGGCGGACACCATCTACGGCGCGATCGCCGGATTCGGCATCAGCCTGGTGATTCAGTTTCTGATCCGCGAGGAATTCTGGATCCGGTTGCTGGGCGGAATCCTGCTGCTGGCTATCGGTGTGGTGTACTTTTTCAAAGCGCCAGGAAAATTCGAAGCGAAGAAGGACGAATCTTCCAATTCGGATTTCGTCTCCACGTTTCTGTTGACGGCGACCAATCCGACAACGGTGCTCTCATTTATGGCGGTGTTGGCGACCCTCGGCCTGGGAAGACAGCGGCCTCTATGGCAGACTTCTTTTCTGGTGGCCGGCATTTTTTGCGGATCGATGGCCTGGTGGATCCTTCTGGCGAGCGGGGTGAATCTGCTGCGCAAGAAGATCACCGATGCCAGCATGCGTTGGATGAATCGGGTAGCCGGCATCGCCATTGGCGCCTTCGGACTGGTGAACATCATCCTCAGCTGGTGGCATAAGCCATAGCCGGCACGCCGCGCAGAAAGCGTCGCGCCATGCAATGGGCCAGGTTGGTCCAATTGCCGGTTTACCGCAACTCCGCATTGACTAACTCGACGCTAGGGACGTCCCCGAAGTAACGGATGCGATTGATGGCGCCATGGCTTTGCGCGATGCGAAAGATGGTCGCCGGGGCCATCCCCAGCGCTTCCGCGAGTAAGATCCGGATGACTCCGCCATGAGTGACGAATATCACGGTCTCACCCGCGTGCCGAAGCCGGAGATCGCCCGCCGCGGCGATCACCCGCGCGCGCATATCGGCGAAACTCTCTCCACCCGGAAAGCGAACCTCGGTAGGATGCTCCATCCACTGGTGGTACAGCGCGGGATACAGCGCCGCGATTTCGTCGTAGCTCCGCCCCTCGAATTCGCCAAAGTCCAGTTCCCGAAGAGATTCCATCGTCTGCACCGGGAAATCGCGTCCGGCGGCGACGATCGCGGCGGCTTCGGTGCACCGGCGGCGGGGGCTGGAGTAGATGGCAGAGAAGGGTTCGCCCGACAGAGCCTGCGCCGCGGCGTGCGCCTGCAGGACTCCGCGCGGCGACAGCTTCCAATCGAGCGAGCCGTAGCAGTGGCCGGCGGCGGCGGTTTCCGGTTCGGGATGGCGCCATAGCCAGAGGACGGTGGATGGCGTCATGGGAGCGCCGTGAACAGGAGCAGGACCAGACATTCGGAGATTTCGATGGCCGTTCCCAAGGTGTCACCGGTGACGCCGCCGATGCGCCGCCGGCAGTACCACGCCCAACATCCGTCGGCCGCGGCCACCAGCAGCACGGCGCCGGCGCCGCGCCACCGGTCGACGGCGATGGCGATGGCCACGGCGGTGACCGTGGCGACGATCCACTCGGTTCGTCCGATCATTTTGACGGGACCGCCGGCGGTGGTGCGTCCGTCGGCGTCCGTCGGCCGGGCGTAGGGCTGCGTGGCGCCCAGCAGCGCCGCCGACCAGCGGCCCAGCACCGGCGCCAGCAGCAATCCGGCAACGGCGCGGTGACGCTCGATGAGCGCCGCCACGGTCGAGATCTTCAGAGCCAGCACCAGCACCACGGCGACGGCTCCATAGGACCCGATGACGTGGTCGCGCATGATGCGCAGCACGTCCTCGCGAGTCGAGCCCCCGCCGAAGCCGTCGGCGGTGTCGGCCAGGCCATCCAGGTGCATGGCGCCGGTGAGCAGCGCGGCCATGCCGGCCAGCAGAATGGCGGTCACCAACGGCGGAAAAGCACGCGTGAACACCCACAGCGCGGCTAGCGAGAGGCCGCCGAGCAGCGCGCCGACCAGCGGGAAGCAGCGCGCCGCGCGGGCCACCTGCGCTGGGCCGAACGTCCAGCGTCGGCCCACCGGAAGCCGGGTAAGAAACGCGATGGCCGCCAGCAGATCGGAGATCAAGACGGGTTGGCCTCCGCTTCCGAAACGCCCGCCGACGCGAAGGTCGCCATCTTCGTGAAGGCCTCCACCGCGGCGCGGACGACGGTAACGGCCAAGGCGGCGCCAGTGGCTTCGCCGAGACGCATTTCGAGATCGAGCAGCGGCGTTTGGCCGAGTTGTTCGAGCAAGGGCGCGTGGCCAGGCTCGGTGGAGCGATGCGCGGCGATCAGGTAATCGCGCACGCTGCTGGAGAATCGCGTGGCGAGCACCGCCGCCGAGGTGGCGATGAACCCGTCCACCAGCACCGCGCAACGGGCCGCCGCGGCGCCCAGACACAAACCGCACATGGCGCCGATTTCGAATCCGCCCAGGCGCGCCAGCAGGTCGAGCGGATCGGCACAGTGGCTGCGGTGCAGGGCCACGGCGCGCTCCACGGCGGACCGTTTGCGCGCCATGCAGGCTTCGTCGGCGCCGGTGCCGCGGCCGACTACCGTAGCTGGTTCAAGGCCGGTGAGAACCGCCGTCAACGCGCTGGCCGCGGTGGTGTTGGCGATGCCCATCTCGCCCCCGCCGATCAAGGTGCATCCACGGGCAATGGCGCGTTCGGCCATTTCGATACCGAGCGAGAGCGCCGCGGCCCCCTGGTCGCGCGTCATGGCCGGCTCCTGGCAGAAGTTCCGCGTACCAGGGCCGATGGGGCGGCGAAGCAATCCGCCGATCTCCGGGATGGGGTTGGCAACCCCCGCGTCGACGATCTCCAGGCCCACGCCGGCTACGCGCGCCAGCGCGTTGATGCCCGCGCCGCCGCGCAGGAAGTTGACCACCATCTGGGCGGTGACGGCCTGCGGGAAGGGGTTGACGCCCTCGGCGCACACTCCGTGATCGGCGGCGAACAGCACGATGGTGGGGTTCGCGACCACCGGAGACAAGGTCGCTTGGATGGCGGCCAGGCGATTGGCGATCTCTTCCAGACGGCCCAGGCTCAACGGCGGCTTGGTGAGTTGCAGTTGCCGCTCGCGGGCCTGCTCGATCCAGCGCGGGTCCACCGGCTGAATGCGGTTGATAGTGTTTTTCAGGTGCTCGATTGACATGATGTGGGTCCCAGGATTGCGGCCAGTCCCTCGAGGAGGCGGCGGTTTTCGGATTCGCGGCGCACCGCGACCCGCAGATAGCGGCCGGGCGCGAGGTTCTCAAAGGAGTCGCACTCGCGCACCAGGATGGCGCACTCGCGGACCAGGCGATCGCGAACGGCGGTCGCGCGAAATCCGGCGGGGAGCTGCAAGAACAGGAAATTGGCCGATGGCGGGAAGACGCGGCAGCCCAGTTCGGCGAGCGAGTCCGCGAACTGCGCGCGCGCCTGCTGGTTCGCATCCAGCGTGGCGCGGATGTAGTCGTTATCTTCCAGCGCTTCGACTAGCGCATGGAGCGCCAGCGTGGTCACCGGCCAGGCGCTCAACTGGGCGGCCAGGGTGCGCGCGGTCTCCGGCTCGGCCACGGCGTATCCCACGCGCAGTCCGGCGCAGCCGAAGAATTTCGTCAGCGATCGAATGGCGATCAGGCCTGGGGTGGAGGCCGCTTCGCGGGTGATGGCGGCGTCGGGGGCGTAATCGACGAAGGCTTCGTCGGCGAGCACCGCGGCTCCGGCGGCGCGGATGGCGGCGATGCGATCCAGCATCTCCGCGCGGCTGGCGCCAGCGCCCGTGGGATTGTGCGGATTGTTGAGGATGACCAGATCGCCGGGCCGCACCATGCGCCAGGCGTTATCCGGCAGCCGAAATCCGTCATCGGCGCGGAGCTCGATGCGCTGGATTTCGCAGCCGCGGGCCCGGCAGGCGCGGGCGTACTCCGAAAAGGCCGGCACGGGAATCAGACAGCGCCGCGGCGCCCGGGCGCGCAGGGCGCCGAGAATCAGCGAATCGGCGCCGGCCCCGAGGACGATCGATTCCAGCGGCACATCCAGGCGAAGCGAGAGCGAGCGCCGCAGCGTGGACGCGGCAGCGTCGGGGTACTCGGAGATCACGCGCGGATCGCGAACATCGCGCGCCAGCCGGTCTAGGGCGCCCGCGGGCAGGCCCGCGGGGTTGAGGTTGGCGCTGAAATCGAGGATGGACTCGGCGGGAACTCCGAATTCGAGGGCAGCACGCGCGACGTCGCCTCCGTGAACGGCTTCGGCGGAGCGCGTCATGCCCGCGTCTCCCGCCATCCGAGGCACAGCCACGCCGCCGTAAAGACCAGGATCGACGCCACTCCGGCGATGCGTAGGGCGGCGCGCGCGTCGCACCGCGTGGGGCAGCGGCCTTCGCGGCCGAGCACCGGTTTAGGGGACGGCTCGCCCTCGTAGAAGTTCATTCCCCCCAGGCGCACGCCGAGAGCACCGGCCATGGCCGCCTCGCTGCGGCCGGCGTTGGGACTGGGATGGCTATGGCCGTCGCGGAGAAACAGGCGCCAGGATCGGCGCGCATTTCCGCCGGTCGCGAGTGCCGCCGCGACAATGGCGAGGGCCGTCAGGAGGGCGGGAAGGAAGTTCGCCACATCGTCGAGGCGCGCCGCCGCGCGTCCGAAATAGAGATAGCGGGCGTCGCGGTGGCCAATCATCGAATCGAGCGTGTTGACGGCTTTGTACGCCATGGCCAGAGGCGCGCCGCCCGCGGCCAGGTAACACAGCGGGGCCACCACACCGTCGCACAGGCCTTCGGCGAGGGTTTCGATCACCGCCCGCAGGATCTCCGGTTCGTCGAGCGCTTGGGCGTCGCGGCCCACGATCATCGCCAGCCGGCCGCGCGCAGTCGCGATCTGCCCGTCGTCCAGCGCTTCCAGCACGGCTGACGATTGGTCCAGCAGGCTGCGGGTGGCGAGCGTGGTCCAGGCCAGGAGGATCTCTGCAGTGGCGCCGCCCTGGTGGGTCGCGAGGCGCGCGGCGCAGAACGCCGCGGCGACCACGGCGCCGGTGAGCAGCGCGCCGCGCACCAGTTCCTCGGCCGGCGCGGCTGGACGGCGCAGGCAGCGTTCTCCCGCGGTGATGGCCGACCCGATGAGCCGTACAGGATGCGGCCACGAGGAAGGATCGCCGGCCACCCAATCGATGGCGTACGCCGCGGCGAAGCGGCTGGAGGAGATGGGCGCCATCATCGGGCCGCTCCGATCGATCGCCGGATCAAATCCATATCGAGCGCGCCGCGGACGTGCGCCGCCAGGCGATCGATGCGCCGCTCGCGTTCGGCGGCGACGAAGACCACGTCGGAGCGGGGCGCCAGACCGCACGCGGCGCGGGCGGCGGCCAGGAAGGAATGGCGAAATCCATCGTCCGCGAACAGACCATGCATATAGGTGCCGAGGACGCGGCCATTGATGCTGACGGCGCCGTCCGGCCGCGGAGCGGCTTCGCCCGAGCGCTCAACTTCGGCGAACGGCGCGGCGCCTTCGCGGTAGACGGTCTCGCCCAGATGGATTTCGTAGCCCTGAAACCCGGGCGCGGCCAACGGCTGACCGAAGACGGTTGCGGTGCAGACGCGTCCGCGCGCCTGGCGGGTGATTTTCTCCGCCTGCAGGATGGTGGAGATGGGCAGCAGCGCGAGGCCGCGGTCGCTGCGCGCAACGCCGCCCGATTCGGATCCCGCCGGATCGTCAATGAACGCTCCCAGCATCTGCATGCCGCCGCAGATTCCCACGACGGACGCCCGCTGGGCGAAGGCGTGGAGCTCCGGCTCGAAGCCGCCGCGGCGCAGCCATTCCAGATCGTGAAGCGTCTGCTTGGATCCGGGCAGAATCAGCAGATCGGCGTGGCGCAAGTCTTCGGGCCGATCCACCCAGGCGAGCGAGACGGAGGGCTCGGAGCGCAGCGCGTCGAAATCGGTGAAATTGGCGAGATACGGGAAGGCCAGCACGGCGATGCGCAGGGGGCGATCAGGGCCGGCGACGGTTGCGTTCCACAGCAGGCGGGCGGGCGGACGCTCCTCAAGCGCGAGGCTGTCCTCTTCGTCGAGTCCCAGGTGGGGAAGATAGGGAACCACGCCGGCGCAGGGAAGCGCGATACGGCCGGCAATGGCGTCGATGCCGGGTTGCAGCAGGCTGGCATCGCCGCGAAACTTGTTGACCACGAAGCCGCGGAGCAGTGCGCGCTCGGCGGGGTCCAGCAATTCCACCGTGCCCAACAGCGACGCGAACACGCCGCCGCGATCGATGTCGCCCACCAGCAGACAAGACGCGCCGGCTGCTTGCGCCATGCGCATGTTGACGATGTCGTGAGCCTTGAGATTGATTTCCGCGGGCGAGCCCGCGCCTTCCAGCAGGATTACGTCGTACTCCGCGGCGAGCGTGCGGTAGGCGTCCAGCACCACGGGGAACAGGTCTTCCACGCGTCGCAGATGATAATCGGCCGCGGAAACCTGGCCCCAGACGCGCCCCATCACCACCACTTGCGACGACGTATCGCTGGAGGGTTTGATGAGAATCGGATTCATTTCCGCGCGCGCGGGAACGCGGCATGCCTCCGCCTGCAGCGCCTGCGCGCGTCCGATTTCGCGGCCATCGGGCGTGGCGGCGGAGTTCAGAGACATATTCTGCGCTTTGAACGGCGCCACGCGGCAGCCCTCGTCGGACAAAATGCGGCCCAGCGCCGCGGTGAGGATGGACTTGCCGACGTGCGACGCGGTCCCCAGGATCATGAGCGAGCGCGCGCTCATGGTTCGGACCGGCGGCCGGCGGGCGGCTCCAGCAAGTTGGCGGCCCGCAGCTCGTCCTGCGTGTCCCACGTATCGAAATGAATCAGGCGCCCCAGTTTGGCGCGGTGCTCCCAGCCGGCCGCCTCCAGATCGGGACATTGCGGGAACTCCACCACATACCCGACGCACAGATACGCGACCGGCACGATGCGCTCGGGAATGTGCAGCAAGGCACGCAGACGGTCGAAATCGAGAATGCTCACCCAGCCGACCCCGAGGGATTCGGCGCGCGCGGCCAACCACAGATTCTGGATGGCGCAGACCGTGGAATACAGGTCGGTAGCGGGATCGGTCTGGCGCCCCAAGCCTGCGCCGAGGGTGCGCTCGCGGTCGCAGGTGATGCAGAGGTTGATGGGCGACTCCAGAATTCCGGCCAGTTTGAGTGTGGCGTAGAGCTCGCGCTGGCGGCCTTCGTAGCGCTCGGCCGCCTGGCGGTTGGCCTCCTGAAAGCACTGGTGGACCGATCGGCGCACGCTCTCGTCGCGGATCACGATGAAGTCCCACGGCTGCATGTAACCGACCGAGGGTCCGTGATGGGCCGCGTCCAGCAGACGGCCCAGCACCGCGTCGGGGATGGGCTCCGGCAGAAATTGCGAGCGGATGTCGCGGCGCTCGTAGATGGCGCGATATACGGCGCGCCGTTCGGCCGGGGAGAATTCAGTTGGCTTTTGGGTTGTCATGCCGGTCACCAGGCTCGCGACCATCGGGCACCGGGCTGATCTTTAGGACGCAGCGACGCGTCGGCCCCGGCGCGCAGTTCCAGCACGCGGCCAACCAGCCACAGCACGTCGGAAAGGCGATTCAAATACTCCAGCACGCGCGGGTTGGGCAGTTCGCCCGACTCATGGAGGCCCACCGCCAGGCGTTCGGCGCGGCGGCAGACGGTGCGTGCCACGTCGAATGCGGCCGAGCCGGCCAGTTCGCCGGGCACCGACCAATCGTTCAGCAGGCCGGGGATGGCTTCGATGCGCTCCACTTCGCGATCGAGCGCGCCGACCATTTCGGCCGTGATCTCGGGCGCCGGCTTGCGCGAATCGGGAGCGGTGCCGATGGCGCTACCCACTTTGAACAGCTCGCGCTGAATGCCGCGGGTCCAGTCATTGGTTTCGGGGTCGGCGGACAGGACGCGGGCGAGTCCCAGCTGCGAGATCAGCTCGTCGATGGTGCCGTAGCAGTCGACGCGCGGATGGCTCTTGGAGACGCGCACTCCGCCGGGAAGGCTGGTCTGCCCTCCATCGCCTCGTTTGGTGGCAATGCTCATGGGGTTGCTCCTTTGTTAGAAATTGTGCGGCGGGCGCAGGGCGGGTTGACAACCCGCCGGGCCCAGAGGGTAGGTCTGCCGGTCTGCTCCGCAAGGCGGCGGAGCCGCGGCCAAAATCGGCGTCGGGGCGCGTTGGAACGGCGACCGGCAGGGAGCGGCCCGGGCGACAGATGAGTTAACCTCTGTTCTCGATTGTTCCAACGCATGAGACTGTAACGCTTCGTCGGGCCGCTCCCTGCGGTTGCGGTTCCAGCGCGGCGCCGCCCGCGCGAGTTTTCGCAGCCGGGAATGGATCGGACCATCTGTAATACATAACGCCAGGTGGGGCGGACGCCCCCGTCCGCGCCGGACCCCCTGGTCCGGCTTTGCGCGCGTTTCGGGAGGCCGACCCGGAGGTTGGCCGCGGGCCAGGGGGCCCGCCCTACAATCGCGGTCATGCGGCGCCTTCCGTCTTGTCCATCATGGATAGGATTTCTTGCAGCGTCACGTCGCCTCGGCAGACGGCGGCGAACGGCTCGTCGGGATGGACCGGTTCGAGCGCGGCCAGCATCCGCTCCATGCGGTCTTCGCTCAAGCGGCGCGACTCGGGGCGCTGGCGATTGCGCAGGCGGCACTCCTGCGGCGGGACGTCCATTTCGACGGCAACGGCGGGAACACCGGCCTCGCGCGCGATGCGCAGCCAGCGCTCGCGGTGGCGGCGCGTGCGATTGGTGCGGTCGACGATCACCGTGTGGCCGTCTCGCAGGGCAGCCCGCGCGATGGCGTCTTCGGCGGCGGCATAGATGGGGCGGCAGGCGTGGTCGAATCCGTGGGGAGAGATGGCGTCGATGAGGTCATCCTGCGAAATGTGGATGGCGCCGCGGCCGTGGCGGTAAGCCCAGGTGCTTTTTCCCGATCCCGGCGGTCCGACCAGCACCACCAGGCACGCGACCCGCAGCGGGGCGTTGGCGCTCATGCGGAACGCTCCTGGACTGCCACCACGCGCGCCAGAATGGCGTGGATCTGGCGGACGCCGTCGGTGAGCGCGGCGGGGCCGGGCTGCAGAATGTAAGTGGACTTCACTTCGTAGACGTGACCGCAACGAACGGCGTCGATGGAGTCCCAACCTTCGCGGGCGCGAATCTGCTCGGGGTTCAGTTTGCGGCCGCACCACGAGGCCAGGATCGCTTCGGGGTTGGCGGCGATGACGGCGGCCGAATCTACGATGCGATCCTTGGCGGACTGCTGGTAGCGGAGCTCGGGGAAAACCGATTGACCGCCCGCGATCTCGATCAATTCCTCCACCCAGCGGATGCCGCTGATGAGCGGATCCATCCACTCTTCGAAGAAGACGCGCGGCCGGCGGGCGAAGGCGCGGGCGGATTCCGCGATCCGCGCCAGGCCGTCGCGCAACCGGTCGACCAGCTCGATTCCGGCGGCTTCGGCGCACACCAGGCGCGCGAGCGTGAGAATCATCTCCAGAATCTCATCGACGGAGCGCTGATTGAAGACCAGCACGGTGACGCCGGCGCGGATCAAATCGTGAGCGATCTGCGCCTGCAGATTGGAGAAGCCGAGCACCAGATCGGGCTGCAGTTCGAGAATCTTGTCGATTTTGGCCGAGGTGAACGCCGAGACCTTGGGTTTGAGACGGGCTTCCGGGGGACGGCAGGTGAAGCCGGAGATGCCCACGATGCGGTCCTGCTCGCCCAGCAGATACAGGGTCTCGGTGGTCTCTTCGGTGAGACAGACAATGCGTCGCGGACCGCTGGTGGAATTCGCCGTCATGAGATTCTCACATCATGGAATACTGTTGCTTCCGCCGCAGCAGCCAGAGAAAAACGGGACCTCCCAGCAGACCGGTCACCGCGCCCACCGGCAGTTCGCTTGTGGGCAGCACGGTGCGGGCCAGCGCATCGGCCAGCACCAGGAACGCCGCGCCCAGCAGCAGCGAGCCGGGCAGCACGATCCGCAAGTCTTCTCCAAACATCAGTCGGACCAGGTGGGGAACCACCAGCCCGACGAAACCGATGGCGCCTCCGGTGGCGACCGTGACGCCGACGATGAACGAACAGAGCACGTGCACCGCCGCCTCGCAGCGCGCCACGTTCACGCCCAGCGTGGCGGCGGTGTCTTCATCGATGGCCAGCAGGTGCAATTGCCGCGACAGCGCCAGCAGCGCCAGCCAGGCGGGCGCCAGGAGGAAAAACATGTGGCGAATGGGCTCCAAGCCCACCACATCGAGGCTGCCGATGATCCAGCGCAGGATGCGCAGCGCGCTCGCGGGGTCGGCGACGTACTGAATAGCCACCACGGCCGCGGTAGCCACCAGATTGACCACTACGCCCGAGAGCAGCAGCGTTCCGGGAAGCACGATGGCGCCGCTCTGCGCGATGGTCTTCACCAGCAAAACGGAGGCCATGGCCCCCGCGAAAGAAGCCAGAAAGACCAGCGGAACTCCCAGCAGCCGGGCGCTCCAGCCGAGCGCGATGGCGATACTAGCGCCCAGCGCGCCGCCGCCCGAAACGCCGAGCGTGTAGGGCTCGGCCAGCGGATTGCGGAACAGCGCCTGCAGCGCGGCGCCCGAGAGCGAGAGCGAAGCGCCAATCAGCATGCCCATCAGCACGCGCGGCAAGCGCAGGCGGAAGAACAGCGTGGCGGCAAACGGATCGGACAGCAGATTGCCGTAGTCGATGTGCTGCCGCCCGGTGACCAAGGCGACGGCCACGGCGGCGCACAGCACCAGCGTCAGGATGGCCAGCGTGCGGACGAGTCTGCCCCGGGTAGTCATGCGTCGATCCAGACTAGCGTCTGATTTCCCATGCGGCGCGCGCGCACGTTCGGTTCGCCGTAGATGTCGGCCAGCAGCTCGCTGCGCAGCACCTCGTCGGGCGCTCCCTGGGCGGCGATTTCGCCGCAGCGCAGCGCCAGGATGCGGTCGAACAGCGAACCGGTCAACTGCAGGTCGTGGGTGATCATGACGACGCTCAATCCGCGCTGTTCGCGCAATCGCGCCAGGGTCCGCATCAGCTCGGCGCGATGTTTCAGGTCGAGCGAGGCGGACGGCTCATCGAGCAGCAGCAGGCGCGGCTCCTGAGCCAGGGCGCGGGCCAGGATGACCATCTGCCGCTCGCCGCCGGACAGCGCGGCGAAATTGCGGTCGGCCAGGTGCGCGGCGCCGGTGCTTTGGAGCGCCTCCATGGCGCGGTCGCGGTCGTGCCGGCTGTCGAAATGGAATCGCGCCACGAAGGGCGCGCGGCCGCTGAGGACGATATCGGCCACGCGAAAGGGAAACGCCGTGGTGGTGACCTGCGGCATGTAGGCAATCTGGCGGGCGCGGGCGCGCGGCTCCCACCGGTCGAGCGCGATGCCCGAGAGCAGCACTTGTCCGGCCGCCGGTTGCAGCAGCCCGGCCAGCATGCGGACGAGCGTGGACTTGCCGGATCCGTTGGCGCCGATGATGGCCGTCATGGACGCCGGCTCTACCGTGAAGCCGACGCCGCGAATGGCGACGGGTCCGCGCGGATAGGCGTAAGTGAGCTGGCGGGCTTCGAGGAGCGGCGTCATTTCGTCGGGGAGTGTCCTTCGGGATGGAGAATGCGGGCGAAGAGCTCCGCGGTTTGCAGCATGCGCTGGCTGGCGTGCGGCACGAAGTTCTCTTCCACGCCGTGAACATGGCCGGCGCGCACGGCTTTCAGTTCGGGCATTTCGCGCCACGCCTCCATGGCGTCGCCGGTAAAACGGCCTTTGACGCCGTGGATGAAATCGAGAATAAAATCGGGATTGACGGCCAGAAGATCCTCCTTGCTGAGCTTCTCATACCCGCGCCTGGTGGTGGGCACAGCGATGCGGCCGCCCGCCATCTCCACCAATTCGCCAAGGAAGCCGCCGCCGGTCGCGGTGTAGAGGTCGCGCAACGTGCCGGGCGTGCGATCGACAATCAGCACCACTTTCGGCCGGGGCAGCGGGGCGGTGCGTTGCGAGATACGCGCCAGCCCGTCGCGCGTGGCGGCAATTAGTTTGGCCGCCTCCACCTGGTGGCCGGTGGCCTGTCCGAGAGTGGCGATGGCGCTATAGACATCGTCCACGGTGTGATCGGCGACGGTGATGACGCGCAGGCCCAGCTTGCGGAAGCTGTCTTCCACGAAGGGCGCCTGGCCGTCATCGATGAAGACCAGGTCGGGACGCATAGCGGCGAGCTTTTCCAGGCTGGGATTGGTCCAGCCGCCGACGCTCGGCATCCTCGCGACCTCGGGCGGATAGTCGCAATAGTCGGAAATCCCTACCACCTGGCCGAAGGCGCCGATGCCGTAGAGCATCTCGGTGAGGTTGGGAGACAACGACACGATGCGTCGCGGCGGGCCGGCGGCGGCGGCGCCGAAGGCGATCGTTAGCAGGGCGATGAGGGCGCGCTTCATGGTTTAGAACTCGAATTGCATGCCGCCCGCCGCGGTCCGTCCGGGAGTGAGAAATCCATTTTCAAAATAGGTCTGGTTCCCTATATTGTCCGCCCGAATGAAGAAGCGGATTGCCTGATATTCTTTCACGGGAATCCGATAACTGGCGCCCAGGTTGATTTTGTGAATGCCGCCGAAGCGGTAGGTCTGCGTCACCACGTCGCCATAGATGGGCGTCAGATAGCTTCCGGAGGCCAGCGTATCGGCCGTCAGCAGGAGGCGCGGCGTGGGTTGTTCGGTTACCAAGACGGAGAACTGGTTGCGCGGAATTTCAAAGGTCTGCAGGACATTGCCGACGATGGGCGTCCGCTCGATGGCGTTGACATAGGTATAGGCAGTAGTCACGCGCAGCGAGCGCGTGGGCGCCACGGCGGCGCTGAACTCCACGCCGCGGGAGATTCCACCCTGCGTATTCAGATACCCGATGTAGCGGCCGAACGGATCGGTGACGGGGTCGATCAGGCCGGAGGTATCGAAATTGATTACGTTCTGCAGCCAGGTGTAGAAATAGGTGGCCGACGTCTTCAGCAGGCCGTGAAACAGCGTCTGGTCGAAGCCGGCGTCGATGCCGAGCGAATGTTCCGGTTTGAGGCGCGGGTCGCCATACACTGAATAGCCGTAGACCGGATCGTAGCCGGCGCCGAACCTCTCAAAGAGCGACGGCGCGCGATAGCCGCGGCCGACATGCGCGTGGAACTTGGTTCCGCTGGAGCGGAACAAGTACGCTACCGAAGAATCGCCGGTGACAGCGGCAGCCGGCGACGGGAACGCGATGCCTTGATACGGCGCCGAGGATTGCGGCAGAAACCGCGGACTGTCGAGCGAGAAGAACTGGGCGCGCACGGCGGCGGAAATCTGCAGCCGTCCGCCCAGGAACTGCGCCTGGTCCTGCGCGAACACGGCGTTGCTATTCTGCGTAACGCTTACCGCCGAAGCGGCCGCGGGAACGAACTGCTGGGTGTTGTCGTTGGCGTAGGTTTCACTTTCGAATTCGTAGCCGCCGCTCAAGAGGTTATACTGGCCCAGGCGGTAATGGAACTGCGCGTCCACGGTCTGAATGCGGCCATCGTACAGCGAGCGCGTGCTGCTGGAAGGCTGATAGCCGACGCCCGCGGGCCCGTCGCCATAGCGGCGGCCGTTGGACACCAGTTGATAGCTCACCGAGTAATCGAGCTTGGGCGACGTCTGGCCGTTTAAGGTTAGCGCACCGGTAATGAAACGCGCGGCGCGTGTGTAATCGGGATTATCGGGCGCGGGGACGAAGGTCGCGTTGCCGGTATTGATCGAGGCGCCGTTGTCGAAGAGGCGCGAGAGCGAAGGCGAGAGCGGGACGGCATCGACAATCCCGTTGCCCGATGGGTTGCCGAGCAGCGCGGGCTCGCCCAGCACTTTGCCGAAGGAATCGGCGGTGTACAGCCGCGCGATGAGGCGTAGCGACGGCGAGAAGTGGAATGTCACGCGGCCCTGGGTGCTGGTGTTGCGATAGGGCGCGTCGCCGCCCAGGCCGCTGGTGACGTCCATTTCGGATGCGCCCAGGCTGTACTGGATGCGGTCGTTGAGAAAGCCTCCGGAAAGCTGCGCGCGCCCGCGAAACGCGTCCAGCGATCCGCCTTCCAGCAGCAGACTGCCGCGCGTGCGGCCGCCGCCTTCATCGGTGATCACATTGACTACGCCGCCAATGGCGTTGGTTCCGTACAGCGACGATCCGGAGCCGCGCATGACTTCGATACGGCTGGCGTCGGTGAGCAGCATGTCCTCGATCAATCCCGAGGCGTCGGCCTGGGTGGCGGAAGCGTCGCGCAGGCGCAGTCCGTCCACCAATACGGCGGTATCTTCGGTGCGCAGGCCGCGGATCTGAATGGTGGAAAAGGCTCCCGGCCCGCCGAGGGTCTGCGAACGGACTCCCGGCGCCAGGCTCACGGCATCGGCTAGCGCGGCATCGCCGCGAGCGTCGGAATCGGCCTGGTCGATGGTGGTGATGGCCTTCGAGACCTGCTCAGGAGTCTGCGGCGTGCCGGACGCGGTCACCACCACCTGATGGTTCAATCCGGCGATCTGCAGGGCGACGTCGCGGGTGGCGGCCGAGCCGGTGTCCACGTGGAGGCTCTCGGAGAGAAAGACGGCGAAGCCGGGCGCTTCGGCGCGCAGCAGGTAGTCGCCGGCGGGCAGACCGGCGAAGCGGTACGCGCCCGAGGAATCGCTGGTGGTGACGCCGCCGGCCGCGCCGGTGCCCGAGACCAGCGACAGCGTGGCGCCGGGCACGGGACGGCCCTGCGGATCCTTCACGGTTCCGGTCAGCGATGCGCCTGATTCCGCGCCAGAGAGGACTGCCAGCGACGATGCGAGTAGAAAGACCGATAAAAGTGCGATTTTCATGATGAGGTGGTGCCTTTAGGTTGGGGTCCGTTGATAAAGCCGGCGCACGCCTCCACGAAACGGGCGGCGAATTCCGGGGACGATCGAAAATGAAGATGCGCGTAGCCCGCCAGCACATTGCGGGCGGTGTAGCCTTCCGCGCGCGCTCCGCGGCTGCCCTGCAGGGTGAAACAGCGGGGGACATCGGGCGGCATGGCGTCGATCTCGGAGTAGCGGAATTCGTGGCCGCGGATGCGCTCTCCGGCGCGCAGCCACAGCGCGTCGACCGGCGCTTCGGCTTCGATGTAGCCGAGCGCGGCGAATCGCGATTGCATGCGGGCGCGGGTGGGAAACAGGCCAACCATGGCGTGCTCGCGGCCGGCGGCATCGACAATGGCTTCCGTCAGGTACATGAAGCCGCCGCATTCGGCATAGACGGGCGCGCCGGAGCCAGCGAAACGGCGGATGGCCTGCAGCATCGGTTGGTTCTGCGAGAGCGTCGCGGCGTGGATCTCGGGATAGCCGCCGCCCAGATAGAGGCCGCCGATAGCCGGCGGCAAATCCCGGTCGTCCAGGGGACTGAATTCGACGAGTTCGGCGCCCGACTCGCGCAGCAGATCCAGATTGTCCTGGTAATAGAAGCAGAACGCCCGATCGCGCGCCACGCCGATGCGGACACGCGAAGTTCCGCACTTGGCAGCGGCCGTTAGCGGGATGTCCAGGGCAGGGGAGTGGGAGCGCGCCAGATCGAGCAGAGTGTCCAAGTCGGCGTGTTGCTCGATCCACGACACCATTTCGCTGAGCAGTTCCGGCGTGAGCGCCTCCGCGGCCATGGTCAGCCCGAGATGGCGGCTGGGCAGCGAGATCGCCTCGCTGCACGGCAGCCAGGCGACGGGGGTCGACCGGCAATAGGCGGCCACGGCTTCGCGCAGGATATCGGCGTGCCTGGGCCCGCCGATGCGATTGAAGATTATGCCGGCGAGATCGAGCGCGGGGTCGAAGGTTTCGAAGCCACGGACCAGCGCGGCAGCGCTGCGCGCCATAGCGGAGGCATCGGTCACCAGCACCACGGGAGCGCGCAGCCACTTGGCCAGTTCCGCAGTGGATCCGCTTTCGGTAGCGGCGTCGCGCCCGTCGAACAGTCCCATGACGCCCTCGACGATGGCCAGGTCGGCATCGGCCGAGGCACGTCCGAAGATCTCCAGGTTGGCGGCGGGCGAAAGCATCCAGCCATCCAGGTTGCGGCTGGCGCGGCCGCAGGCGGCGGTATGAAAGCCGGGGTCGATGAAGTCGGGACCGACTTTGAAGGGCTGCACGCGCAGACCGCGGCGGGTGAACGCCGCCATCAACGCGGTCGCGACAGTGGTCTTCCCCACGCCGCTATGGGTTCCGGCAATCACCAGGCGAGGGACGGAACTCATTGGCCGCCTCCCGGCTGTTTGATGGGCACGGCGATGCCGGCCACCAGCAGATAGACCCAGTCGGCGGCGCGCGCCGCGTCCTGATTAACCCATCCGTGCAGGTCGCGGAAGCGGCGGGCCACTGCGGATTCCGGCACCAGTCCGCAGCCGAGCTCATTGGTGACCAGGATGACGTGGCAATGGCGCGCCGCCGTGGCGATGCGCGCTACTTCGCGCAAAGCGATCGCCTCCAGTTCGGCCGCGGACGCTTCGCGATGCTCCCAGGAGAGATTGCTGAGCCAGATGGTGAGGCAGTCCACTAGCAGAACGCCGGCGGTGGGCGCGTGCTGCTCGATGGCGCCGGCGAGATGGAGCGGCGCTTCGACGGTGGTCCACTGCGCGGGGCGCTCTTCTCGATGGCGGGCGATCCGCTGGGCCATTTCGTCGTCGTCGGCGTGGGCGGTGGCGATGTAGATGACGCGCGGGGAACCTGAGGCCAGGGATTGAGCGAAGCGGCTCTTGCCGCTGCGAGCGCCGCCAATGACGAGCGACAGCATGACGAAGGTAACGCGCCTCTCAGTCTGCTTGTCCGTCGCTGGGGAATCGAGAAAAACGGAAGGTGTCGCCACCCGCTCTCGGTCGAAGCGCGGTACAAGCGCATTTCCCAGGCAGGTCTCCTGACTCACAGGTCATTGCGAGATCGGCACCCTTCCCATTTCCTAAGAAACAGTGGTGTGTTGGCCGACTCGCTCGCTGCTCACAGTGGCGCGACCGTGCGGGATTCTCACCCGCTTCCCTTTTCACCCGCCGCTCATCGGCGGGCACCTCGGAACAAGTTCATGAATACCACATTGCCCCGGCGAAGGCAAATTTCGGAGTGGAACCGCGACCGGAGCGGCCCGAGCGAGCAATTGTTCGTACGCCTCGAAGCTCGAGCGGCTTCGTCGGGCCGCTCGCTCACGCTCACGGTTCCAGACGGACTTTGATACCATTCCAAACGGCGATGCCGGTCCCGCGAATCCCCCTACTCCTGCTGTTGGCCACCCCCATTGCCGCGCTGGCGCAGGTGAGCGCTTCGATTTCGGGGACGGTGGAAGACTCGTCGGGCGCCGTCATGAAGGGCGTCGCCATCTCGGTGAGGACGATGGAAACGGGCTCAACGCGGTCGGTCGAGACCGACGAAGCGGGGCACTACCGGATTCTCGCTCTACCGCTGGGGCTGGTGGAACTGAAGGCGGAACGGAGCGGCTTCCGCACGGCGGTGCGGACGGGCATCAATCTCAAGGTCGGCCAAGCCGCGGTGGTGAATCTGCAACTGGAAGTGGGCGATCTGCAGCAGCCGGTGACGGTCTCGGCGGATGTCCCGGTGGTCAATACCACCACGGCGAGCGTCTCCGGAATGGTGGGAGAACGCGAGGTCAAAGATCTTCCGCTCAATGGACGGAGCTTCGACAATCTGATCGCGCTCAATCCCGGCGCCATCAACTACAGCGCCATGAAAAGCGCCAACACCAGCACCAGCGACGGCAACACCTTTTCGGTGGATGGACGGCGCACCGGCGACAATCTGTTTTTGCTGAATGGCATCGAATATACCGGCGCCAGCCAGTTGGCGGTCACGCCAGGCGGCGCTTCGGGCGAGCTGCTGGGCATCGACGCCATCCGCGAATTCAACGTGCTCACCGATGCCTACGGCGCGGCGTACGGGAAGCGCGCCGGCGCGCAAATCAGCATCGTCACGCAATCGGGAAGCAACCAGGCGCACGGCACGGCGTTCGAGTTTCTACGCAATAGCGCACTCGATGCGCGCAACTTTTTCGACCAGGCGTCGGCGCCGCCATTCCGGCGAAATCAATTTGGCGGCGCGCTCGGAGGGCCGCTCAAAAAAGACCGGCTGTTTCTGTTCGGCAACTACGAAGGCTTCCGGCAGGCGCTGGCGATCAGCAGCGTCAGCGTGGTTCCCGATGCCGAGGCGCGGCTGGGGATGCTGCCGAACGTGACCACCGGGATCTACTCGGCCGTCGCCAATCTGAATCCGTCGATGCTGCGGTACATGTCGTTCTGGCCGCAGCCGAACGGGGCGGAGCTGCTATCGAACGGCGTGGCCAGCGGCGCGGCGCTGTCGTATAACAATCCCCGGGAGTCCATCCAGGAGAATTTCGGAACGCTGCGCGCCGACGACATCTTGGGCGAGCGAGACACGCTCTCGACGGTATACACCATCGACGATGGGACCAGCCTTGTCCCGCTGGCCGACCCGCTGTTCGCCTCGCGCACCGGGCTGCGCATGCAGGTGGCCAGCGTGGAGGAGACGCACATCGTGTCGCCGGAGCTGCTCAACACGGTGCGCGCCGGTTTCTCGCGGGCGGGATTCAATCTCGGTTCGGCGCTGCTCGCGTCGTTTCCCGCCAGCCTCTCGTTCGTCGAGGGCGGAGGGCCGGGTGGCATCGTGATCAGTGGCGGCGTGACCACCACGGGCAACAACGGCACCATTACGGCGGCCGGGCCGAACAATGCCGCGGGCGTCTGGAATCGGAGAAATCTGTTCACGTTGTCGGACACGGTGCAGATCAGCAAGGGACGGCATCGCATTGCGACCGGCGTCTGGCTGCAGCGGCTCCGCGACAATGAAGATACGGCGTCGCGGCAACTCGGGCAGGCCAGCTTCGCCAATTTGACCACCTTCCTGCAGGGCACGGCGACCACGTTCCAGGTGGTGCCCGATCCGAATGAGCTGGGCTGGCGGAGCCTGTATGGGGCGTGGTTTTTCGAGGACGCCATCCAACTACGGCCGCACCTCACGCTGCAGGCCGGCATCCGCGACGAGTGGAGCAGCGGCTGGAATGAAGTGTCCGGCCGCGCCGCCAACTACATTACGGATGGGACCGGCGTGCTCCAGACCAGTCCGCGGGCTGGCGATTCGGCATTCACGCAAAACAACGCCCGGCTGCTGTTGAGCCCGCGAATCGCGCTGGCCTGGGACCCCTTTGGCAACGGAAAGACTGCGCTGCGGGCGGGATTCGGAACCTACTACTCGCTTATCGACGCTCTCAGCTTTCTGCTGAATTCGCTGCCGCCGGCCAACGGATCGGTGTCGTACGCCAACGCGGCGCTGCCGGCGCTACTGCCGGTGATTCCCGGCGTGGCGCCGGCTCCTTCGTGCGGACCCGGTGTGCCCTCGCCGTGCACGGTGTACGCACCGCAGGGCATCGAGCCCAACGCCAAGACGCAGGCGGTGGAGGAGTGGAATGTCACGGTGGAGCGGCAGCTTGATGGGAAGTCGTCCGTTCGCGCGGCGTATGTCGGGTCGCATGGAGTCCATGGATTGCTGAGCGTCGATCCCAACACCATTCCGGCGGAGGTTTGCGCGAATGCGGGCGGATGCGCGTCGGGTGGCGTGGCGGCGTCTCTGCGGGGCGCCGTGCCCGAGGGAGCGCAGTACATTCCGGTGGGCGCGCGGCCCAATCCGTATCTGTCGGCGGGATTCTTCTGGTACACCGAAGGCAACAGCAGCTACCAGGCGCTGCAGACGGAAGCCATCCGCCGCCTGACGGGCGGGCTGGAAGTGCGCGCTAATTTCACGTGGTCGAAGAGCCTCGACATGAATTCCGGACTGACCGGCGCGCAATCGCAAAACCAGGCGCAGATGATCCTCGACCGCAACGATCTGGCGCGCGACTGGGGATTGTCGGCGCTCAACGTGGCCGCGCAGGCCAGCCTCTCGGGGCGGTACGAGCTGCCGTTCGGGCCGGACCGGCACTGGCTGAAGCGCGGCCGGGGATGGGGAAGTCGCCTGGCAGCCGGGTGGCAGGTGAACGCCATCGCCACGCTGCTGAGCGGCTTTCCGTTCACGCCGCAGATCGGGGCGAACCGTTCGGAGGATGGCGACACGCGAAATCCCGACCGGCCGTCGCTGAATCCGGCGTTTCAGGGGCAGGTAATTCCGGGTAGTCCCAACCAGTGGTTCAATCCCAATGCCTTCACGTTGCCGGTATTCGGGACCTACGGCAACCTGGGGCGCGGAACACTGAGCGGCCCCGGCCTGGCCACGCTGGATTTGTCGGCCTTCAAGACGGCGGCGATTTCCGAGAGGGTGCGGTTGCAAGTGCGGGCGGAGTTTTTCAACCTGCTGAACCGGGCGAATTTCGGTCCGCCCAACGCCACGGTGTTCACCAACGGCACGACTACCGCGTCGACGGTTCCCACCATCAGTCCGGCGGCCGGCCTGATCACGGCCACCGCGACCACCTCGCGGCAGATTCAGTTCGGGTTGAAGGTGATCTTCTGATACTCGCCGATTGCGGCCAACGAAAATGCCCGAGCGGCGTATAGTTCTCGGAGGGGAACTCGATGATCCTGCAACGGGCTTGCGGTGTCCTGGTGGCGATGGCGGGGGCGGCATTCGCGCAGACGGCGCCGGTATTCGAGGTGGCGTCGGTGAAGCCGTCGTCGCCGGACGCGCGCATGCTGGACTTCCGGGTGCAGCCGGGCGGACGGCTGGACGTGATGAATCAGACGCTGCGCATTATCATCATGCAGGCGTACAACGTGAAGGGCTACCAGCTTGCGGGCGGACCGAGTTGGCTGGATACCGACCGGTTCGACATCGAGGCGAAGGCGGCCGACGGAAATGCGACGCGCGACCAGGTGATGGCCATGCTGCAAACGCTGCTGGCCGAGCGGTTCGGCCTGAAGGTGCACCGCGACAGCCGCGAAGGCGACATCTACGCGCTGGTCGTCGGCAAGAACGGGCCGAAGCTGCAGCCGCCCACCGGGGATCGGCCGTACATCGGGCTCTACCGGCTGACGCCTCCGCAACTACCCGGCATCAACTATGCGCTGGGGGCCAAGAAGACCACCATGACACAGTTCGCGGAGCGGCTCTCGAGCGAAGTGCATCGCACCGTGCTGAACCGCACGGGGCTCGATGGGGAATTCGATTTTCGCGTGGAGTATTCGATCGACGACAATCCGGAGACCGGGCCCAGTATTTTTATTGCGCTGCAAGAACAACTGGGGCTGAAGCTGGACACCACCAAGGGCCCCATCGAGACGCTGGTGATTGAGCGCGCGTCCAAACCGACGGCGAATTGAGTACCATGGGTCAGGCTGCCGCCTTCGCGCGGCGGGCCTGACGACATGAATCGGCCAACCCTTTCTCGCGCCGTCCGGATCGTCCTGGCCGTGCTGGCGGGCATTCTCTTCCATTTTGCGCTGCGGCTCACTCCCTGGTGGCCGGCGGCGTGGCTGGCGCCCATCCCGTTGCTGGTGGCGGCATTCCACGCCGGAGGAAGCGAGGCGAGGCTGCTGGCGTGGCTGGCGGCGGCCATCGGCCTCAGCTCGAATTTCACGTACTATCTGACCACCGCGGGTCCGCCGGCGGCCGTCGTGGTGATGCTGTTGCAGATGCTGTTGTGGGGATACCTTGTCGGCAGGGCGCGCGCGGCGGTGCTGGCCCGACCGGCCTGGCCGGCGATTTTCGTCTTTCCGGTTCTGCTGGCGGCCTTCGCTACGCTGATTGCCCGCATTTCGCCGCACGGCACCTGGGGCAGCTATGCCTATACGCAGATGGATGCCGTCCCGGTGATCCAGATCGCGTCGGTGCTGGGCGCGCCGGCCATCGAGTTCCTGGTGGCTCTGTTCGCTTCCACCGCGGCGGTGGCGATCTATCGCGGCAGGCAGATGGAGCGGCCCTGGCTGGCGTACGGGCTGCCGGTGGTGCTGCTCGCAGCGGGTTTGGGTTTTGGCGAATTGCGGCTGCGGCGGGCAGGCATCGAGCCCACGGTGAAAGTGGGAGTCGCTTCGATCGACGATTTCATCGGCGGGCGTGTGCCGGCCGATCACGCGGAAGCCGTTTGGCGCGGGTACGACGAAACGGTCGCCCGGCTGGCCGCACGAGGCGCGCGCATTGTCGTGCTGCCGGAGAAGATCGGGGCGCTTTCCGAGGATGAGGCGGCGCGGCGGCAGGCGCACCTGGCGTCGCTGGCCCGGGGCGCCGGGGTGTACTTGATGGTGGGTGTGCAACTGAACCATCCCCATCAAAAGGATAATGTGGCGTGGCTGTTCAGCCCGGCGGGGGAATTGCTGGCCGAGTATCACAAACAACACATGGTGCCGCACCTGGAAGGCGATCTGACGCCGGGGAACGAGGAGATGGTCCGCCAGATCGACGGGACGCCGTTCGGGTTGGCTATCTGCCGCGATATGATCTTCACGTCGTTCGGCCGAAGCTACGGGCTTCTGGGAGTTCCCGCCATGCTGGCGCCGGCGTGGGACTTCTACCGCGACGCGTGGATGGCCTCGAATGTGGCGGCGCTGCGCGGCGTAGAGAACGGGTACGCGGTGGTGCGAGCGGGCCGCGAGAGCTACCTCAATGTCAGCGATCGATATGGCCGCACGGTGGCGCGCCGCCGCAGCGACTTTCTGCCGGGCAGCAGCTTGCTGGCGGACCTGCCGATCGGCCCGGCTGCTCCTACGTTCTACGCGCGGCACGGCGACATCTTCGGCTGGCTGATGGTAGCGGCGTCCATCTGGCTGGTGTTCGTGCAGCCGGCGATGGCGAAGCGATCGAGAGCGGCTTACCGCGAGGCCCAGAAATAATAGTGGGCGGTGTAGGGCGATTCGAAAACCTGGCCCGCGGCGCACGCGGTGGACGGAGCGGCGCCGGCGCCGGTGTATAAGCGCTGGATAACGGCGAGGTCGCTGAATTCGCCGGTGCGGCTGGCCTTATCGACATCCAGCTTCAACCAGTCGATGGAGACTCCGTCGGGCGCGGCGAAGTGGACGGCCGACGGACCGATGGCCCTGATGGCGCTCTTGCCATCCACCGTGGTCCATGATGGGCCGGCGCTGTGATGGATCTTCAGAGTGCCGCTCATGTCGTATAGGTTGGCGTCGGGCGTGGAGGCTTTGGCCCACGCGCCGTTGTCGCATTTGTAAATCTGCTTGCCGGCCGCCAGGTAGTGGAATTTCAGGGTAGCGGCGCCTGGCGCCACGTCGAGGGCCTGCGCGGCGGCGGGCAGGGCGGGCCGGTCGAGCGATTGCCCGGCCAGGGGAAGCGCCAGCAGCAGTCCCAGGAGAAATGGATTTCGTGCGGGCATGTTATGGTCTCCTCGGTGGTTACGATACCACGTCCGGGAATTTCGGAGTCCATCCCCCCGAGTGTTAGCGAACTGATTTGCAGTCGTCATATTCCCGTCATGCTGCTTTGAGATCTTCGGCACATGCGTCCATTTCTTGCACTCACGATGGTTCAATTTCTCGCGTTCGGGATGATCGCACCGGTGGCTCAAGCACAATCGGCGGGGGCCTTGCCGATCTCGCCGATCCGCCACGTAGTGGTGATCTTCCAGGAGAACGTCTCGTTCGATCACTACTTCGGCACCTATCCCAACGCCGCCAATCTGGAAGGCGAGCCGGCTTTTCAGGCGAAAGAGGGAACGCCCACGGTCAATGGCCTCACCAACGCCACCTTGACCAAGAATCCGAATGCCTTCAACACCGCCAACGGCACCGGAATGACCGGTCCGTTCCGCCTGGCACGCTCGCAAGCGGCCACCAGCGATCAGAATCACAACTACGGACCGGAACAATCGGCCAGCCATAGCGGCCTGATGGATCTGTTCCCGGCGTCGGTGGGCGTGGCCGGGCCGCCGCCGGCGCCCGCCAGCCCGATCCCGGCGATCTACTCCACTACCGGCCTTACTATGGGCTATTTCGACGGCAACACCGTAACGGCGCTGTGGAACTATGCGCAGCGGTTCGCAATGAACGACAATTCGTACGGAACCACGTATGGTCCGTCGACGCCGGGAGCGGTCAACCTGGTTTCGGGCCAGACCAATGGAGTGGTCGGCAACATCAACGGCACCGGTTCGGTGATCGCCGACGGCAACGGGGGCCTGACCGACATCGGCGACGCCGACCCGCTTGGCGATGTCTGCTCTACCACCACGGGCGAATTGTTCAGCATGACGGGTCCGACCATCGGCGACATGCTCAATACGGCCGGCGTCACATGGGGCTTCTTTACCCAAGGATTCGATCTCACCGTGACCAACGCCAACGGCACCACGGGATGCGCGCGCAGCACCACCAGCGCCGTCACGGCCACCAAGAAGGCCGACTACATTCCGCACCACGAGCCGTTCCAATACTATAAGAGCACTGCCAACCCGACGCATGCGCGGCCCAAGGGTCTGAGCACCATCGGATACACCGACGCCGCCAACCATCAGTACGACATGCACGACTTCTACGACGCCATCAACGCCGGCAATTTTCCGGCCGTCAGCTTCCTGAAAGCGCCGGGCTACCAGGATGGCCACGCCGGTTACTCCGATCCGCTCGACGAGCAGGCGTTCATCGTGCAGGTAGTGAACTTCCTGCAGAGTCCCGCGGCGGATTGGGAACATACCGTCGTGGTGATTGCTTATGACGATTCCGACGGCTGGTATGACCACCAGTTGGGTCCCATCGCCAACCAGTCCACTACCTCCGCCGACAGCCTGACGGGGCCTGGGACTTGCGGAAACGGAACCACCGCGCTGCCGGGAGTCGCCGGAACGGCGCCGGCGCAGGGACGCTGCGGCTACGGACCGCGGCTGCCGCTGATGGTGATTTCGCCCTGGGCCAAGCAGAATTATGTGGACCACACGGTGACCGACCAGACGTCCATCATCCGCTTCGTGGAAGACAACTGGCTGGGCGGGCAGCGCCTGGGACAGGGCTCGTTCGACGCGCTGGCCAACTCCATCGCCGGCATGCTCGATTTCACCAAACAGAACCAGAGAACGCTGATTCTGGACCCGAATTCGGGGTTGCCGGTGGCGCAGTAAGTCCCTTGCGGCCGATCTCGAGAAGGTTGTTCTTACAAGCCGCGGCTGCGGGGGCCGCGGCTGCTTCGGTTCCCTCGCTGGACCCGAATTCGCTTCCCAAATTCGTGGACGCGCTGCCCATCCCGCCCCTCGCGAAACCCAGCGGGCGGCGGAAGGAGCCGGGGAATACGGGCCATACGGTTCCGTATTATCGCGTCGAGATGCGGGAAGTGTTCAGCAAACTGCATCGCGATCTGCCGCCGACGCGCCTCTGGTGCGTCGGCGGTTCCTTTCCCGGACCTACGTTCGATGTCCGCGGCGGGGAGGGCGCGATGATCGAATGGGTCAACCAATTGCCGCAGCGCCATTTTCTTCCCATCGACCACACGCTGCACGGGGCGGAAGCCGACAAGCCGGAAGTGCGCAGCGTCGTCCATGTTCATGGCGCCAAAGTGCCGCCGGAAAGCGACGGCTGGCCGGAGGATTGGTACACCAGCGGCAAGAGCGCGACGTACTATTATCCGAATCGCCAGGACGCGGCGTTGTTGTGGTATCACGATCATGCCATGGGCATCAATCGCCTCAATATCTATGCGGGCCTGCTGGGTCTGTATGTGGTGCGCGATTCCGTGGAGGACAGGCTGCAACTGCCCGCCGGACGGTATGAAATCCCGTTAGTGCTGTGCGACCGGCTGCTGCGGCGCGATGGCAGCCTGGAATATCCGGTATCGGGAAAGCCCGACGCGCCGTGGGTCCCGGAGGCATTCGGCAATGTCATGCTGGCGAATGGCAAGCTCTGCCCGTATCTGGACGTGGAGGCGCGCGAATACCGCTTCCGCATCCTCAACGGCTCCAATGGACGCTTCTATCATCTGTCGCTGTCCAATGGACAGCCGTTTCATTTAATCGGCACGGATCAGGGACTGCTTCCCGCGCCCGTCGAGGCCGGCGCTTTCGTGCAAGCGCCCGGAGAACGCGTCGACGCGGTGGTCGATTTCCGCGGCCACGAAGGCGAAACCCTGGTGCTGCGCAGCGACTCCTTCGAATTACTGCAGTTCCGCGTGGCGCGCACGAAGGCGACGAGCTTCAGTCCGCTGCCCAAGCAACTGCGGCCGGTGGAACGCATCCCCGAGACGGCCGCGGTGCGCACGCGCGTGGTAACTATCGACGAATACATGGATGCCGCCGGCGACAGCATGAAGATGCTGCTCAACCGGGCGCACTGGGACATGCCCATCACGGAAAAGCCGGTACTCGACTCCGTGGAAATCTGGAGCATCGTGAACCCCACCGACGATTCGCATCCTATCCACTTGCACCTGGTTCGGTTCCAGGTGCTGGACCGGCGCCGCTACGATCCGCGTACCTATTTCACCACCGGTCAGTTGCGGTACACCGGACCGGTGGACCCACCGGAGCCGTCCGAGAGCGGCTGGAAAGACACTGTGCGCGCGCACGGCGGGATGGTGACGCGGTTCATCGTCCGCTTCGAAGGATACGTGGGCCGGTACGTGTGGCATTGTCATGTGCTGGAGCATGAGGACAACGAGATGATGCGGCCGTACGAGGTGGTTGCGAAGTGAGAACGGCGAAGTGAGAGCGGCGAGGTAAGCTTAGCTACGGTTCTGGCGATCTTTGTGGGCCTGCTCGGCCCCTATTGGTCATGGAACTTCGCGCATCACGATGCCGGACATTCCTGGACCACGCTGTGTCTGGGGTTGGCGTATTTGTGCCTGGGACTGCAGTTCCACAAGCGGCCGCCGTCCCGAACACCAGCCGGTCGCTAGCCAGGTAATTCGCCAGCGAACCGGCGGCGATGCCGATGAAGTTGGCGGCCAGATACGGGACGTGGAAGCGGCCAGCCAACACCCGCATAAAAATCAGGTTGACGGCGATCGAGATCGCGCCGTTGCTCAGGTTGAAACGCAGCAGCCGGCCCCAGGCGCCGCGATGCGAAGCCGTGCGGTCTTTCCAGGTCCAGTGTTCATGCCACACGAAGTTGTGCAGTACGGCGGTTTCCACGGCCATGGCGGTGGCGGCCAAGTACTCGACATGCAGCAGCCCTTTGCAGAGCGCCAGCGCCCCGGTCTGCACCACAATGCCGATTGCGCCCACGGCGTTGAAGCGCAGCCAGCGAGCCAGAAATCCGGGCAGCGTCACGACAGCCGCTCGGCGCGGTAGAGTTCCACGGTGTGGCGTAGCGCCGCGGTCACCAGCATGAGCGAGAGGCCCGCAATCCCCACTACTCCGCCCACGTCGAACAGCCGGTAGGCGCCGCCGGGCAGTTGCACCCAGGGCCGCCAGAGCAGCGCCACATTGCCGATCATCAGCAGGATGCGCAGCTCCGTGGGGCTGAACTTCCAGAACGACAGGTGGAACGTGCCCAAGGTGTAAGTCGCCAGATATACTTCAATGCTCAGCATGAAATAGGCGATCAGCAGCCCGGCGGCAACGCCATGGCTCATGTAGCCCGAGAGGCCCAGTCCGCCCAGCAGGAAGAACGTGCCGAAGGCGTCCACGATGTGATCGACGTAGAATCCATAGCGCGGACGCAGCCGGTTGCGCACGCGCGCCAGAGTGCCGTCCAGGCTGTCACCCAGCCAGTTGAGGCAGAGGAAGACGATCGCCATCGCCAGGCCGCGCCGGTGCCAGTGCGCGTACCAGTAACTCAAGCCGGCTCCCAATAATGAGACCAGGCCGAGCGCCGTCAGATGATCGGAATTGACCCACGGCGGGGTCCGCCGGGCCAGCCAGACGAGGCAGCGTTTCTCCAGAGGCGCCAGAAAACTGACCTGGGCGCGGCTCGCATCGCGGAATTCCGCTTTTGCCATAAGCAGACCTGTTCATACCGCTTCGCTATCATACTTACAGATGGTATGGCGATTTTTCTGTCTCCTAGGTTTCTTCTCCGGCTTGTCCGATGTCGGAATTGTGACTCTTACGCCGGAAACCCTGCAGGGGTTCGACAACTATGTGAAGACGGCCGAGGCGCGGCTGGACCGGCAGGCCGCTAGCCGGCAATTCCTCTGGTCGGACGGCGTCAAGGGCGCCGCGCAGAAGCTCCAGCACGGCCAGGTTCTGGCCGAACCCTGGGTGGGCGAGGGCGACATCGGGATTCCCGGCGGCCTGATTCACGATTGGGTGGGAGCCGTCTTCATCTCCGCCGCCAGGATGGACGCGGTGATCCGCATGGTGGAGGATTACGACCGCGCCAAGGTGTCCTACAAACCCGATGTCATGGACTCCAAGCTGCTCAGCCACACCGATGACGACTTCACGGTTTCCATGCGTCTGCTCAAGAAGAACGTGCTCACGGTGGTCCTGAATACCGTGCACGAGGTCCACTACACGCGCGTCAGCGACACGCGATGGTACAGCCGGTCGCGCAGCACGCGAATGGCGGAGGTGGTGAACCCGGGCGAGCCCGGCGAACGCGAACTGGCGCCCGGCAAGGATCATGGATTCCTGTGGCGTCTGAACTCCTATTGGCGCTTCGAGGAGCGCGACGGCGGTGTGTACGTGGAATGCGAAGCCATCTCGCTCAGCCGCGGCGTCCCGGTGGGGCTGGGATGGATGATCAATCCCATCATTCGCACGCTGCCGCGGCAGTCGCTGACCAACACGCTGCGCTTCACGCGGGATGCGTTCAAGCCGGCGCGGTAACTTATGGGCAGCCAATCTGGGGCTGCCGCCGCCGGAAGGGCCGGAAAGCGCACGTATTGGATTCTCGATATGATACGTATATGTCAAAGCTCACGTTGAGCGTCGACGACCGGGTGGTCTCGCGGGCAAAACTGTACGCAAAACGGCGCGGCGTCTCGGTCTCGAAGATGGTGGAAGCTTACCTGGCCGGGATTACCGAACCGGCGCCTCCCTCCATGCGCGATGCCCCCATTCTCCGCTCGGTGAGGGGGTCCCTCAAGAAGGCCGATCTCGATGATTACCGGAAGCATCTAGCCGCCAAATACCGATGAAGCGGTGCCTGTTCGATACCAACATCGTGCTCGACGTCCTGCTCGATCGGCTTCCGTTTGTGGAAGCCAGCGCCGCAGCTTGGGCAGCCGTGGAAACGGGTTTGGCGGAAGGGCTGCTGGCGGCTCACACGGTGACGACTCTCCATTATCTATTGCGTAAAGAGATGGGGGCCTTCAAAGCCCGGCGCATCCTGTCCGCGGTTCTCAGGGTGTTTGCCGTAGCGGCCGTCGACAGCGAGGTCATTCAGGAAGCATTACAACTGTCTTCGCCCGATTTCGAAGACGCGGTTACCGCGGCGGCAGCCCGGCATGCGGGTTGCGACTGGGTGGTTACCCGGGATGCCGGGGGATTCCGCGGGTCCCCGGTAAGGCCACTTACGCCGGAAGCGGTCACCGCGCTGCTCAGGAAGCAGTAGCTATCCCGCGGCTTGCGTCGGCGCCCACTTCTTGAGCGCTTCCACCAGGGTTTCCATTTTGACGGGCTTGGTGATGAAATCGTCCATGCCGGCTTCCAGACAGCGCTCGCGGCAGCCGTCCAGCGCTTCGGCGGTCATGGCGACGACGGCGATCTGCCGTTCCGCGCCCTCCATCAGGCGGATGGCTGCCGCGGCCTCATAGCCCGTCATCTCCGGCATCTGGCAGTCCATGAAGATGATGTCGTAATGCACCAGGCGCTGCATTTCGACGGTCTCGCGGCCATTGGCCGCCACGTCGGCGCGGATTCCGAGGCGCTCCAACATGCGCACCGCGACTTTCTGGTTGACCACGTTGTCTTCGGCTACCAGCACGCGCAATCCCATGCCCGCGAACCTGGCCGCATGGACAGCCAGGGGGAGCGGTTTCTGCTGGCGCAATCGGGGATGCTCCCGCTGTTTCTTCGCCCAAGCAGTGGCCAAGGTGTTGAAAAGTTGCGATTGACGGATGGGCTTCACCAGGCAGGCGTCCACGTACGCCCCTTCGAGCGCGCGGACTTCCCGCCAGTCGCCAATGGACGTCAGCAGCACGATCACGACGTCGCGAAGGTCCGGTTCCGTGTGGATGGCGGCGGCCAGCGTGGCCCCGTCCATGCCGGGCATTTGAAAATCCGCCAGGACGAAGTGGTAGGGATCGCCGGCGTCCCTGGCGGTGCGAATGGCGTCCAGGGCCAACTCAGCGGTGGCGTAGCTGCCATTGCGCATTTTCCACCCGGAGATCTGTTCGTGCACCACGCGGCGGTTCACTTCGTTATCGTCGACAATCAAAACGCGCAGCCCCGCCAGGTCCGCGACCTCTTCGGGTTCCTCGGCGACCGGGTGCGGGTCCACCGTCAGCGGCAGCGTGAACCAGAACTTGGATCCTTGAGCCACCGCGCTTTCCACGTGGATGGAGCCGCCCATCAGTTCCACCAGTTGTTTGCAGATGGCAAGGCCCAGTCCGGTGCCGCCGTAGCGGCGCGTGGTGGAGGTGTCCGCCTGGGTGAACTTGTCGAACAACTGCGGGATTTTGTCCTTGGGAACGCCGACGCCGGTATCCGTCACGGACATGCGCATGCGGCATTTCTTACCGTCGCCCGCTTCGCAGTCGACGGCGACCAGCACGTGGCCGCGGTCGGTAAACTTCACCGCGTTGCCCACCAGGTTGGTGATCACCTGGCGGATTCTGCCGGCGTCTCCCACGAAGTGGCGCTCCGTCTGCGGCGCATACTGCAGAATCAGATCGATCTTCTTATCCTCCGCCTTGGGCTCCAGCATCTCGATGACGTCTTCGAGCACCAGGCGCAGATCGAAGGCGAAACTCTCAATGGTCAGCCGGCCGGCCTCCACCTTCGAGAAATCCAGGATGTCGTTGATCACCGTGAGCAGCGCTTCTCCGGACTTGCGGACGGTCTCGGCGTAATCCCTCTGGTCGACGCTCAGTTCGGTGTCCAGCAGCAGGCCGGTCATGCCGATGACGCCGTTCATGGGCGTGCGGATTTCGTGGCTCATGTTGGCCAGGAAGTCGCTCTTGGCGCGGCTGGCCGCTTCCGCCGCGCGCTGCGCCGTCCGCAGCCGCCGCGCCAGCCATGAGGTGAACAGCAGCGTGGGCGCCAACACCGCCAGGGCGCACAGGAACACCAGTTCAAAGATGCGCGCCTTGCGGTAGGCGATGATGGTGGCGGCTTCGGTGGTGACGTGCGTGTTCCAGCGGAAGTCGATGGCGAGCAGGGTTCCATCGGTAGCCATGTTGCCGATCTCTTCGCGCAGCAGGTCGGCGGCGTGCTGTGCGTCCGGCCGCTTGCGCGTGGCGCCCACGCCGAACCAGTAGGTGGCACCAGCCAGCGGCAACACTTGCAGGGGCCGCTCCGCGCACTCCGATTTCGGAGGATTGGCCAGCGCGTTCAGGGTGAGCAATCCGCCCTGCGCCTTGCCCCCGCAGACATCCGCCACCACCTCATCGGCGCTGTACGCCGATACCATCCTGACGTTACGAAAGAGCCGCTCGGCCACCATGGCGTCGCTGCCGATGCGGTTGGTCACCGCCAGCATCTTGCCATACAGGTCGTCCGGCCCGATCACTTTCATGGACGCCGGGTGGACAATGGCGTACGTCATTTTGGCCCACGGCGGACTGATATAGAGGACCTTGCGCCGTTCCGGCAGATCGGTAGTCACCGGCCACAGGTCGACGTCGCCATCGGTTAGCGACCGGTCCGGACCTTTCGGCGAGAAGACCCATTGCAGGTGCAGATTGGCGCGTTGCGCGGCGGCGGATATCATGTCGACCGCGACGCCCGTGGGGTGTCCTTGGGAATCGGGATAGTGGTACGGCGGGGAATTCTGGAAGCCGATGCGCAGCGTCCGGGTGACGGCGCTGGGCGTAACCAGCCAACAGCCGGCCGCGGCGAGCGTAGCCAGGCCGGCTGCGCAAAATACCACGGTCCGCCGGCCACCGCGTGTTCGCCGTGCCAGAATCGCCATTGGCTTCCTCATCGGCAAGATTAGGCTGGGATTCTAGCCTGATGCATTCTAAAGGCTTTATTTGTTAAATCGAGTGGCGGTGACCCGCCAGGGGCTATTTGGCGGTCGAGCGGAGGACCAGCGGCGGATTGGCCCCGCGGATGGTCACGATAGGGAAGTCGGCGGCATGGGCGGCGAGGTAATCGGGGTCGCTGGCGTCCTCCTGATCGTGCACCAGGTAGACGTGGTAGTCACCGGGAGAGCGGAAAAACGTCTTGAATTGGCCCTGGCTGTCGGTGATGGCTGCGGTGCCGCCGCGATCCGAGATCCAGACGATCTGCTGGCCGGCGAGGGGTTGGCCGGCGGCATTGACTAGCGTTCCAGTGACGGCGATGGGCTTGGAGAGGGTGATCTTCATGGCGCCGACGGGCTGGCTGTCGATGTCGAAGCCCTTCAGCAGCACCTCCCGATCGCCCAAACGGGCGGACGTGGGGAACGCCTCCATCGTCCTGGGTATCATCTGGAGGTCGTAGTGTCCGGGCAGCAGGCCCTTCAGCACAAAGGATCCATCCTCTTTCGATTCCGAGTTTGCGGTAAACGCGCCGCCGCTGTTCGTCCTGAACCAAATCTGCATCGGTGGGGGAGTTCCGCCGCCTTCGACGACGACTGTGCCGGCCACGTCGACTTCCTGTACCTGGCGAAGCGTGAGCGTGAGGTTGCCGATGTCGGCTGTTTCGACATCCAGCGCAGTCTCCGCCCACAGGTCTCCGGCCCGGACGTTTCCGAAGCTAGTATCCGCGGTCAGCTTGTAGTGGCCGGGAGGCACGTGGGGGATGACAAAGGAGCCATCCTTCTGAACGGTGGCGAAGGCGTTGAAGAAGGATCCGGGAGCGGTGTTTTGCAATTGCACCATCGGAGATCGGATGTTGGGGTTTGGGGAGCCGGAGGAGATTCCTTCCACGCGGCAGCGGACGGTGACGCCCTCGAAGCGGAGCATCGGGATATCGATGCCGGTACGCTGCTCGCCCATCTTCACTTCCACGCGGTTTTCGTTCTTGGGATCCAGGGTGCCACCCAGGAACTGGGTGACATAACGGCGGTCCCAATTGTTGGAACTGGATGAGGAGATGCGGAGATAATAGCTGCCGGGAGGCAAGCCGCCGAGGCGGTATTCACCCAATTCGTTGGATTTGGTGGATTTGACGGGAACCAGACGCAGCTCGGTATAAGCCAGCCGGTAGCGCAGGGCTTCTACGCGCGCGTCATAGACGGGGAATCCATCCTGATCTTCCACTTTTCCGGAAATGGCGGCGGCGGGGGCAAGGCGGATGGTGAGGTCCTGGCCGAATTTCGACGATACATTCAGGGCGTCCACGTACCCGGATCGAGCCACCTGCAGGACTGGGCCGACGGATTCGAGACGGAAATGGCCGGCGACGTCGGTGCGAGTGACGATCGGGTTGACGTTCGATACAGAGACGGAGGCGCCGGCGATGGGCGCGCCGGTGGCGGCATCGACCACGATGCCCTCGGTTGCCGGGGGCGTCTGGGCGACTAGCGGCGCGGCGCAGAGCGCCAGGAGAACGAGGCTTCTCATGGCCGCCTCCCGCGGGTGGGGCAGTCGATCGCGATTTTCAAGGTCTCGTTGCCCAGGTAAGGGATCTCCAGACCATCGGCCAGCACATCGCGCTTGCCGAGGCGAATGGACGAAACGCGCGGAGGGAACCCGGGTTGGGAACGCCACGAGACGTTGAGGTGGAGTTTGCCGGTGGTGAGGCCGGTTAACACGAATGTTCCGTCCGCGGCGGTGGTGACGGTGGCGGGCGGTCCGCTGACCGGGCTGGAGCCGTTGGCGCTGATGTCGAGCGGCGCGGCCTGGCAGCCGGCGCCGAAGGTTACCTGGCCGGCGAGGTCGCGCAAGGGCTCCAGTTGCAAGTCATACCCCAGCATGTCGCGATCGCCCACTTCGATCTCGCGGAGCAGACCGAACATCGGTTTCTGATTGGGAAATCCGGCGGCGGCGTCGCGGGTTAAAGCCATGAGAGTGTACTCGCCGGGGACCACGTCGTGGAATTCGAAATCCTCCTGCGCGGTGGTGAACGGACCGTTGGGATTGGTCGGCACGACTCCGTGAGGCACGAGCGCAATGTTGGTGAACAGAAGGGAAGTCGGAGGGTTTCCGGGGACGGTGACCAGCGAATCGGCGGCTCCGCCCGGTTTGATCAGTTTGCCAGCCACGCGGACGCCGGCCTGGCGAAGGATGCGGATGTCGGCGCGGACCAGTTGTCCGGGCGCCAGTTCGAGGGGCTGGGCGGTTTCCAGGCTGAAGGCCGCGGGGAAATAGGTGGTGCGGTGGCTGCTCTCCCAGGTTTGCGCAATTCCGTATCCCTTGGCGGCAGCCACCCAGTAGGTTCCCGGCTGGAGATAGGAGATGCGGTATTGGCCGCGGTCGTCCGTCTGGGTGCCGCTCCTGGGAGATGCGGCCAGAGCCGTCGAGCCCGGCGCCGCGGGACTTGCGGACAGCCGCGGCGACGCCTTGGCGAACAGGCTGACGGTGCCATTCGCCAGCGGCAG
>Ga0181529_10001158_pt1 | contig 35568 bp, 33 predicted proteins | sample PEATcosm2014_Bin_36_FD_119763 | JGI IMG/M metagenome (GOLD analysis project Ga0181529, IMG submission 119763) | Peatland microbial communities from MTU Mesocosm Facility, Houghton, MI, USA - PEATcosm2014_Bin10_30_metaG | ecosystem: Environmental > Terrestrial > Soil > Wetlands > Peat | place... | reverse complement strand
CCATCAGCCCTTCCCGGCCGATCCGGGCCAAAGGGAAGGACGCTGACACACAACGTCAGAGGGGGTCGTTATTGGACGCGAAAACCGCCCCTCAGGGGGTCGTTATTGCAAGCGAGTTTGCAGGCCTGACAATCGCCACCCTCGCCAACGCCGCGCCTGGCAAGGACGCCGGCTTCACGCCCGAACTGGTGCTTGACGAAATCACCCGCAACGCCCGCTTTTCGACCGACGACCTCAAAGAGGTCCACTCGCTGACGCCGATCGACGCGGTCGCAACCAAGCAGGTCTTTCTTAAAGGCGTCGCAGAAGCGCGCGACATCTTCTCGCAGCTGTCGCTTGAGGCCGCCGGAACGCTCTTCATCGGCGCGAATGGGAAGGTCGTTGCCACCACAATCGCCGCGGACCGGTCGACAAAGATCATCAAGCGGCCGACGTCGGCCTACGGCGCCCTGCCGCTTCTGCGCGCTCAACAACGCCCGACCGGCCGCGACAGTCCCGAGCGACGATGACAGCCCACTTGCCACACGACAAAAACGCCCGTACCCGCCGCACATCAAACAACCGGCGCGAACCGCTCCATCCCGACGCCGTCAGATTCTTGACGGCGTTACCCGACGACGCGTGCGATCGCGACGCCCATGGCCTCGAATATGGGCCGAGCATCGAGGCGCTGGTCGACATTTTTGAGCGCGAAGAGCGCGCTGGCCAACAACAGCCAGTCAAGAAGGCTTGAACGACGCCACGTCGACCAACTGACGCCGCTGCCAAACTTGCTTTCCAACTGCCGCCAAATCGCATTCCGGTCGTCGCGAAAACCTCAACGATTTCGGAGAGGGCGCTGCCAAACTATCGGTCGGCGCACACCGAGATGTCTGCGCTCGAGATCGCCTTGCATTCTTGGCTGTCAAACGAGCCCGGCTTTTGGGGCATGCAACGAGAAGAGGTGGTGGCGACGGTGACGAGAGCGATGATCGGCGTGCCGGCTAGCTGCCCTGAGTGCGGTAGGGGCCGATCCGGCGATTGCTAGAATCGCGTCGTTCTCGTTTCTCGGCTAGGCCCGTAAACCAAGAGCGCCAGACTGATCTCGTTGGTCGCATCGCGTCGCATCCGCTTTCGAGCGTCACTGCATCGGCCCGGAACGGCCGTAATGGGCGCATTGCTGACGCCAATTGAGGCGTCGGACCGGCTCTATATGTGGTGAGTGTGGGTCTTAACCGGATAGGCGCGGATCATTCTTCGACGAGTTCGGCGTTGAGCGCGCCTGTCCGCTGAGGACTGATCACGACCGCCGCCCGCCCGCGGTTAGGTCGCAGGCGCGGTGGGATCTACGGCGCTCAAAGCGCTTGCGGGCGCCCCTTTTGGGCGGCATCCAAACCCCGGTTCAGTTGAAGACCTTGGCGATGGCCGCCAGATGCGACAGATCGAGGCCGGGATAGGCAACTTTCTGTAGTTGCTCGTTGAGGACCGCAACGGGATAGCCGCGGCCGTAGCGGTCGATCGTAGCCGTCTTGGCTCGGCCTTTGACGCCTTCGAGTGCAGCATGGCCGACTAGCGCAATTTGAAACTCCAACGGGACGCCAGCGCGCATCGCATCAATGAAAGTGTGCCGGAAGGAGTGGAAGACCTTCTCCGGAGCGTCGGAAACGTATTTGTCCTGATACCGGGCCCACCAGCGGCTAAAATTCTTGGTCCAGCGGTCGCGATAGGACTTCAGTTCGGGGAACAGCCGCTTGTCGCCCGCGGCGCGACGGCACGCCACAAAGTCCAGGAAGCCGGCCTCGATCAAAACGCTATGGATCGGCACGCGGCGCCTCGAGGCCAGGGTCTTCAAGGTCTTCTCAAGCGCCGACCTAGGGCCCTTTGCTTGTTTACGTGAGCCCGCCCTTCTGCCGTCGTCGTCGTCATCGTCGTCGATGATCGTGATGTAGAAATAGGGGATTCCGTTCTCGATCTTGACGTCCTCGACCAACAATTGGCCGGCCTCCTCCAACCGAGTACCTTCGAACAGCCCGATCAACGGGATCCAGAACGCGGCGGCGCCGCAGCCCGCGGCCGAGACTTTCGGCGGATTCCGGTAAACCGGCGACTCCAAAAAGAGCCGCTTCAGATCGACGAGGCTGAAAGGCTGCCGCTCGATCCGATCTCCCGGCCTGATCGGCAACTGAAGACCGCTGCAAGGATTGCCCTCCAGGTCGTATTCTTTGATCGCGAGGTCGATGAGCGTCGAGATCGCCCCCAGCCCCTTGGCGTTGACCGTCATCGGGGTGAGCTTGGGAAGGTCGGGGCGCGCTTCGGCCCACGCCGCGATCTCTTCGGGCGTCTTTCCGTCGAGTTCGTCGGGCTGAGCCCGGGGGAACTTCGCCAGCAGGTCGCGATACGCGCGAACTTGCTTACGCTTGATCTTGTCTGCTGGCAGATCGCCGTGCATGGCGATGAACCGCTCGATATAGAGAAGGTTGTCGTCGATCGCCTTTTGACCCGGGTCGGCTCTGTCAATCCACAGATCGTGCATTCCGCGCAAAGTCGGAACCGGATCGTCATCGGCGGCATTGATTGGCGCCGGGCGGAACGGCGTTTCAATCGGTTGGCGACCTTCGCGCGCCGCGACGTCCCTGAACCCTGTCTCCTTGGCGCGCAGCACCGCCAGCGCCAGGCCGCGGCGTACGGCGCTGTCCTCTGGAAGCTCGAGGCCGTTCTCGTTCAAGCGCTGCGTCAGTTCGCCGGGCAGTTCGGCGAACGGCTTCCACATCATGGCGCCCGGCGGACCAGTGGGATCGGCGACCCACTCTTCTATCACTGCCGGCGGGCGATCGAGGGGCAATGTCGATCTGGTCGCAAGCATATCCGCGTTGGTTTGCGCGTCCATCTCGCGCGCCGCCGCGCGCACCCCGTCCAAAGAGAGATCGTCGGGAAACGAACGGAGAAACTCCAGCATCGCCGGATCCCTCAGCTTACGCTCTCGACGGGCCTGGAGGGCGCGTTGCAGTCCGCGCGCCGTCGCCGACAAGTGGTCGGGATCGATCCAGCCGGCGTCATTATCGGCAAGCACGTCGTGACGGGCCTGGCCGGCGATGGTCGCTGTCTCCTTGGAGGTGAGCGTGTCCACCTTCTCCAGATTCCGCTTGGTCTCTTTGTCTCGCTTGGCGAGGGTCGTGGCGTCGCGGATCAAAGCCTCAACCCGCGCGTGCACTTCGGACCATCGGTCGCCAGCGGTCGCGCGGTCGCCGGTCTGCAGCGACAACTTGACGATCGCGTTGCCGCTCAGGGCATGGCTGTCGACGGCCCAGGAGCGATGAATCTCGCCGCGCACAAACGGGGCGATCGCTGGGTCGAGGATGCGCCAGTAGACGTATTTGCCGACGTCCTTGCGGCGCACCAGGAAGGGTAATCCAGACGAGGTTTTGCGGGCCATGAGCGGGCTGCGATTCTAACCAGAATTATAACCGGAATTGCGCCCAAAAGCGCAAGAACCGGCTGAGTGGTTCAGCCGGTTATAGCAAAATCAGCGCTTTAATGCAAAAATGGAGCGGGCGAAGGGAATCGAACCCTCGTATTCAGCTTGGAAGGCTGCTGCTCTACCATTGAGCTACACCCGCGCCGACGCCGATGGCCTGCTCCTCTTAGGGCGCGCCTCGGCGAAAGGCAATCGGCGCCGCGCTCGTCGCGCACGGCTAGAGAACATCCCCGCCGCCAAAGAAAAACCCCGGGCGCGAGGCCCGGGGTCGATTGTCTCGATCGCGCGGAAAGCGTCGATCAGAAGCTAACGCGCACGCCGCTCGTCCAGGCCGTGTTGTTGGTGTGGGTATAGCCAACCGCCATGCCGTCGTGCACCTCCGAGTACAACACGCCAGTGTAGAGGTCGACACGTTTGACCGGGCGCCAATCGATCAAGCCAGAGACGGCCTGGAGATTGCCATTGCAATGCGAGGACTCGGCCGACGAGCCCGACACGATGCCCGAGCACGAACCGCCGCTGTAATTGTTCTGCCACTCGACGTAGTAGCCGCCAGCGACGTCGAGGTTGCTGAGAACGGCGTACTTCGCGCCGACCCATCCGGTCTGCAGGACCTTGGGAATGGTATAAGCCGTGATGCTGATGTTGCTCCCGTACTTGGAGCAGGCGCCGCCACTGTACGTCGTGCACACCTTGCCACCGGGCACGTCGATGTCGGCGATGCTGTCGAAACCGCTCGCCGCTTCGTCGGCGGCGTAAGAGTCGGTCGGGTTGGTCAGCCGATCGTAAGCGTAGCCGGCGAACACCTGGAACGGGCCGGTCTTGTACTTACCGGCGAGCGCAAAACTGTCGACATCGGCGATCGTCGCGCCCAGATCGTCAGCATAACCAGGAGTCTCCGAGAGCGCGGCGGCGCTGAGCGACGATAGGAACACCGCATCGTTGGCGTGGCTGTAGATCGCGTCGACCGAGAAGCCGGCGTAGTCGCCGCCGAGGTCGAACTGATAGGCGCCGTTGGCGGGGTTGCCCCAGCTATAGTTTCCGAACTCATATTCGGCGCCGGCGCGGAAGATATTGTACTGCAGCAGGTACTTCACGGACGTGTTGTAGCGCGCGAGTTCCGTGTCGCCGAGGCCGCCGACCGGGGTGGCCGACGTTCCAATCAGCGAGAAGGCGTAGGAGCCGCCGGTCGGGTCGTAGTTGTTCGCCAAGTCGTTGCCGAAGGAGTACTGGCGACCGGCCGTCAGCGTACCGAAGGTCGAATTGCTCAGGCCGAGGTAGGCGCGGGTGTTGTCCCACTGGCCGGCGCGGCTCGAGTCGGCGTTGGCGGTCTGTCCTGGTCCCGCCGAAATGCCGTTGTTGTCGACCAGCGACTGCGGGCCGTCAGCGAGGCGCATCGAATAGGGATCGAAGCCGGTGTTGACGTCGCCGATCACATACCAGTTCGGCGCGACCTGCTCCTTGATCTTGACGCCGATGTTGGACTGGCTGAGCCCGTTCGGCACCAATTGCCAGCGCGCGTTGCCGCTGGTCTTGGCGATCAGTTCCGAAACGCCGTTGTTATAGTCCTCGTTGAATCGCGACGCGGCCGACTCGTAGCCGCCGCCGACGTCGATCGTGCCGTAGACCGTAACGCCGTCGAGGGACAGCGGGCAGTCGGCGGCGGTCGAATCCAGCCAAGACCAGAAGCTCGCGTAGCAGTTCGGCGCTGCGGCCGCGGGCGGCGCCTTCTTGGTCGGCAGGTCGGCGGCTTGCGCCGCGCTCACGGCGAGCAGCCCGGCGGCCGAAGCCAGGAGCAAGGGTTTCAACAATCGCATAATCAGCCCCACTGTTGTCGCCGTCCGTTCCTCGGTCAGCGTCTTGATTTGTCTTTCTTTTTTGTCGCGTTGCGCGCTCGGCGGTCGCGATTCTGTTCGTCTCTATTCGTCATTCGTCGGGAACTTTAGTACACACATTCCATAGACTATCTGATTATCGCGCGCAACGGCCCACGCTCGCGTCGCCGGCCTCGCGCCATTTCTCAGACAATCTCTGAATGCCCGCGGAGAACCTAGGCGCCCCGCATGAAACTTATGTGACGCTCGCGTTCACAGATGATGCGCCGCGCCGCCGCAGGTTAATTCCGTGAAAGGGTGTGGCCGATGCGCAACATCTTGCGGCCGCCCGCGATGACAAGGCCGCCGCCGCCGTCTAGAACGGCCCGACCTTCGGCCCCGAGACTCCGCTTGTCCCCAGCTCCCGCCATCGAAGCGCGCCGGCTCGTCAAACGCTTCGGCGCGACGACGGCCGTCGACGCGATCTCCTTCGTCGTCGAACCAGGAACGGTCGTCGGCCTGCTGGGCGGCAACGGCGCCGGCAAGACGACGACGATCGGCATGATCACGGGGCTGACTCTGCCGAGCGCAGGCGAGGTCCGCGCGCTCGGCGTCGACATGGCGCGGGACCGCTACCGCGCGCTCGGGCGGATGAATTTCGAGAGCCCCTATGTCGATATGCCGCACCGCCTCACGGTTCGGCAGAATCTGCGCGTGTTCGGACGCCTCTACGGCGTCGCCGGCCTCGAGAAGCGCATCGAGGGGCTGGCGGTCGATCTGGCGCTCGAGCCGTTTCTCGACCGGCCGGCCGGCAGCCTTTCGGCTGGCCAGAAGACCCGCGTCGCTTTGGCCAAGGCGCTGATCAACGATCCCGAGCTGCTGCTGCTCGACGAGCCGACCGCCTCGCTCGACCCCGACACCGCCGACTGGGTGCGCGGCCGGCTGGAGGCGTTCCGCCGCGATCGCGGCGCGACGATCCTGCTCGCCTCGCACAACATGGCCGAGGTCGAGCGCCTCTGCGGCCGGGTGCTGATGCTGAAGCAGGGGCGAATCGTCGACGACGGCTCGCCCGACGCGCTGATCGCCCGCTATGGCCGCAACAGCCTGGAGGAAGTGTTCCTCGACGTCGCGCGCGCCCCGGCCGGAGAGGGGGCGCGGTGACCGTCCTGAGCGCAGAAATCGCGTTCTCGCCGACGCGCGTCGGCGCTTTGGTGATGCGCTATCTCTATCTGATGCGCTCGTCGTGGCCGCGCCTCGCCGAGCTCGTCTATTGGCCGGCGGTGCAGATGCTGACCTGGGGCTTTCTCCAGACCTACATTCGCGCCCAGGCCGGCGCGTCGGGCGTCGGCGGCGCGATGGCGGTCGCCGGCGGCACGCTGATCGGCTCGCTGCTGCTGTGGGACACGCTGTTTCGCTGCCAGCTCGGCTTCTCGGTCTCGTTCATGGAAGAGATGTGGTCGCGCAACATCGCCAATCTGCTCATCAGCCCGCTGCGGCCGATCGAGTTCGTCGCCGCGCTGATGGCGATGAGCCTCATCCGCGTGGCGATCGGGCTCGTTCCGGTGACGCTGCTCGCGTTCTGGTTCTTCGGCTTCAACTTGTGGGCGCTCGGCTTGGCGCTGGTCGGGTTCTTTCTCAACCTCGTGCTGACGAGCTGGGCGATCGGCCTCGGCGTTTCCGGCCTGGTGCTGCGCAACGGCCTGGGCGCCGAAGGGCTCGTCTGGTCGGTGTTGTTCTTCGTCATGCCGTTCGCCTGCGTCTATTATCCGGTCGCCGCCTTGCCGCCTTGGCTGCAGACGATCGCCTGGTGCCTGCCGCCGACCTATGTCTTCGAGGGTCTGCGGGCGGCGGTGGTCGGCCACCAACTGCGCGCCGACCTGATGCTCGAGGCGCTGGCGATCAACGCCGGCCTGATCGCGCTCGGCGGCGCCGCGTTCCTCGGCTTGGTCGACAGCGCCCGCAAGGCCGGCGCGCTGCTGGCGATGGGCGAATGAATCCGGTTTTGCGCCGCAGCAACGCCCGTTAGCCCAATGGCGGCATTGATTCGTTCTCATACGAACCTTAGCTTGGCGTCATTGCTGGCATTTCTGCGCTGACTCAAAGTCAGCCTGCGGGAGACGGACATGCTGCGCGGCTATTCCTACCAGCTCTACGAAGCGGCCCACGCGGCGCTCGCTCCGGCGCGCGCCGTCTCCGACGCTGCGCACTTCATCTTCAGCAATCCGCTGAACCCGCTGTCGGAGACCCCGTTCGGCAAGAACATCGCCGCAGGGGCCGAGCTGTTCGAGCGCATGACGCGTCGCTACGGCAAACCGGTCTTCGGTCTTAAACGCTTCGCTGTCGCCGGCGTCGAACATGAAGTGCGTGAGGAAATCGTCTGGAGCCGCCCGTTCTGCAATCTGTTGCATTTCGCTCGGCCCGATTTCCCCGCCGGCCTCGAACAGCCGAAGCTGCTGATCGTCGCGCCGATGTCGGGCCACTACGCGACGCTGCTGCGCGGCACGGTCGAAGCGTTTCTGCCGACGCATCGCGTCTTTGTCACCGACTGGACCGACGCGCGCATGGCGCCGCTGGCGCTGGGCGGCTTCGATCTCGACGATTACGTCGATTACCTGCGCGCGATGCTCGAGCATCTCGGCCCCGGCGTTCACACGCTCGGCGTCTGCCAGCCGGCGGTTCCGCTGATCGCCGCCGTCGCGCGAATGGAGGCGGCTGGCCACCCTGACGTCCCGGCGTCGATGACGCTGATGGGCGGCCCGATCGATACGCGCCGCAGCCCGACCGCGGTCAATCAGCTCGCCGAGCGGCGCGGCGTCGAATGGTTTCGCGCCAATTGCCTGCAGAGCGTGCCGTTTCCCTATCCGGGCTTCGGCCGTCGGGTCTATCCCGGCTATCTGCAGCTCTCCGGCTTCATGGCGATGAACTTCGACCGTCATGTCAACGCCCATCTCGACATGTTCAACCAGCTCGTTTCCGGCGACGGCGACTCGGTCGAGAGGCGCCGCGAGTTCTACGACGAATATCTCGCGGTGATGGACCTGACCGCCGAGTACTATATGCAGACGATCGAGACGGTGTTCGTGCGCCATCTGCTGCCGAAGGGCGAGATGAGCCATCGTGGCGAGCCGGTCGATCTCACGGCGATCCGTCGCTCGGCGCTGATGACGGTCGAAGGCGAGAACGACGACATTTCGGGCATTGGCCAAACTGCGGCGGCGCACGATCTGTGCGTCAACATCCCGGACGAAAAGAAGCTGCATCATCTGCAGCTCGGCGTCGGCCATTACGGCGTGTTCAACGGTTCGCGTTTCCGCGCCGAAATCGCGCCGCGCATCGTCGCCTTCAACACTCATGTCGACGCGCTCGCGCGGCCGAGAGGCTGGCTGCGCCGACGCGCCAAGGTCCGCGGCTGAGCGGTCAGATTCGATTCACCGCGTTTCAGCGTCGGCGATGACCTTCTCGCCGCCGCGCGGTATCCTTGGCTTCTCCTCGAGGCGCGAACGCGGGACGCGGCCATGTCGGCTTGGCGGCGAAACGGAACGATTGTCATCGCCGCGGCGGCGATCGCGATTGGCCTGGACGCGACCGGCGCCGAGGCGCGGCCGGTCGTCGGCTTTCCCTCGGATTACGCCGCCGGCACGATCGTCATCTCGCAGTCCGCGCGCAAACTCTATTTCGTGCTCGATTCGCGCAGCGCCATCGCCTATCCGGTGGCGGTCGCCAAGCCAGGCAAGGAATGGAGCGGCTACGCCCGCGTCGACGGCAAATATGTCGAGCCCGCCTGGGCGCCGCCGACGGTGGTCAAGCGCGATCATCCCGAATTGCCCGACTTCATCCCCGGCGGCTCGCCGCACAACCCGATGGGCGCCCGGGCGATCACGCTCGACCGCGACGAGGTGGCGATCCACGGCACGACGGCGGCGATGCGCCCCTCCGTCGGCGCCGCCGCCTCCTACGGCTGCATCCGCATGTTGAACGAGGACGTGATTGATCTCTACGATCGCGTCAGCGTCGGCGCGCCGGTGGTCATGGTTCGCTGAGGGGCTGCGAGGGGTTCCGCGGTGGCGCGGCCGTCCTCAGTGGCGCGGCCGTCCCTGGCCGCGGGCGCGGAGGCCCGCCACTGCGGGTCAGAAATCCGCGGCGATTCCCTTCACTTCCCAGTCGCCGTAGCGCGTCGGATCGAGCCCGCCGCGGCCGTTGAGTTCGGGCGCGGCCGGCGTGGCGGCGGCGCGGCGGCGCTCTTCGGCTTCCGCAAGGGCGCGCTTCGCCGCCTCAGGGATCGGTCGCGTGGCCTCGCCCGCTGACGGAGCGTCGCTGACGCTCGCCGGCGAGGCGTCTTCGCCGTTCCGGAGGTGATCCTTGCTCATCGCCGCCAGGCTACTGCGTCACAGCGGCGGGCGAAAGGCGCCCGGCGGGGGGCCTGGCCGACCGGCGTTTCAGTCTATACTCGTTCATATCTTCGCGATCTCGTGATTCGGCAGGATTGAAGTTGAATGCGAAACGCCCTGGCGGATTCGACGCGCGCTCGCCGCGCGGGCCGGCGCCGCCGCCCGAGACCGCGCCCGGTCTGACGGCGCGCCTTGCCGCCGCCCAGGCGATCGCCGACGTGCTGACATTTCAGCGGCCGCTCGAGGAGCGCTTCGCCGCCGCGGAGACTGATCCGCGCTTCGCCGGGCTCGACGCGCGCGACCGCGCGCTGGCGCGGTCGATCGCCGTGGCCGCCGTGCGTCGTCTCGGCACCATCCGCAAGGCGCTGGCGCTGCACTTGCTCAAAGGACTGCCGCGACGGGCCGGAGCGCTCGAGTGGATCCTCGTCGCCGCGGCGGCGCAGATCCTGTTCCTCGACCTGCCCGACCACGCCGCGGTCGATCTCGCCGTCAGAGCGACGAAGCTCGACCCCGGCGCCGCGCCCTTCGCCGGGTTGGTCAATGCAGTGCTGCGCAACGTCGCGCGCGCCAAGGACGAGACCGTGGCCGCGAGCGACCCGTTCGACGACGACACGCCGCAATGGCTGGCGCAGCGTTGGAAAGCGAACTATGGCGAGGAGACGGCGCGGAAAATCGCGCGCGCCCATCGCGACGAACCGACGCTCGACCTCTCCGTCAAGCGCGACCCCGACGATTGGGCGCTGCGGCTCGACGGAATCGTCCTGCCGACCGGCTCGGTGCGCCTTTCGACCCACGCGCCGATCGTCGAGCTGCCCGGCTACGCCGACGGCGAATGGTGGGTGCAGGACGCCGCGGCGGCGATTCCGGCGCGTCTGATTGGCGTCGCGGCGGGCGCGCGGGTCGTCGACCTGTGCGCCGCGCCAGGCGGCAAGAGCGCTCAGCTCGCCGCCGCCGGCGCCAAGGTCACCGCTGTCGATCGCTCGGCCGAACGGCTGAAGCGCCTCGCCGCCAACTTCGGTCGGCTGCGGCTCGAGGCCGAGATCGCGGTCGCCAACGCGCTCGCTTTCGAGGCGGCGCCGTTCGACGCCACGCTGATCGACGCGCCTTGCACGGCGACCGGCACCATCCGCCGCCATCCCGACGTCGCCTGGACCAAGCGCCAGGGCGACCTGACGACGCTCGGCGATCTGCAGAGCAAGCTGATCGACAAGGCTGTCGCGCTGACCGCGCCGGGCGGAATCATCGTCTATTGCACCTGCTCGCTCGAGCCGGAGGAGGGTGAGGCGCAGATCGCCGCGCTGCTCAGGCGCAATCCCGACGTGCGGCGCATGCCCATCATGTCGGCCGAAATCGGCGGACTGAGCGAATGTCTCAACCCGGCCGGCGAACTGCGCGCCTTGCCGTGCCATCTTCAGGCGTCAGAGCCGCGCCTCTCCGGCCTCGACGGCTTCTTCGCCGCGCGCCTGCAACGCCGCCCCTGAGCCGCTGACGCGAGTTCCGGCGCGGGCGAAAGCGTGATAAGGCGCGGCCGAAATCCGTCACTCCAGCCAGCGAGCCCGTTCATGGCCCTTGACCTCGCGCCGATCGTTCGCGCCCTCATCTCGGTTTCCGACAAGACCGGCCTTACCGAACTGGGCAAGACGCTCGCAACGCGTGGGATCGAACTCGTCTCGACCGGCGGCACCGCCGCGGCGCTGGCGAAAGCCGGCCTCAAGGTCGTCGACGTCGCCAATCTGACCGGATTTCCCGAGATGATGGACGGTCGCCTGAAGACGCTGCATCCGCGCGTCCATGGCGGTCTGTTGGCGATCCGCGGCGAGCCCGCCCATCAGGCGGCGATGATCGCCAACGGCATTGCGCCGATCGATCTGCTGATCGTCAACCTCTATCCATTCGAGGACGCGTTGCGTCGCGCGGCGCCGTTCGACGAGATGATCGAAAATATCGACATCGGCGGGCCGGCGATGATCCGCGCCGCCGCCAAGAACCACGCCGACGTGACCGTGATCGTCGACGTCGCCGATTACGTGCGCCTGCTCGAGGAAATGGCGCTCAACGGCGGCGCGACGCGCCTCGCCTTCCGCCGCGCGCTGGCGCAGAAGGCGTTCGCCCGCACCGCCGCCTATGACGCGGCGATCTCCAACTGGTTCGCGCGCGAGATCGGCGAGACGGCGCCGGCTTGGCGCACATTCGGCGGCAAGCTCGCCAGCGCATTGCGCTACGGCGAGAACCCGCATCAGAGCGCCGCCTTCTACGTCGGTCCCGAATCGCGGCCCGGCGTCGCCACCGCCCGCCAGCTCCAGGGCAAGGCGCTCTCCTACAACAACCTCAACGACACCGACGCGGCCTTTGAGCTCGTCGCCGAATTCGCGCCCGAGGAGTCGGCCGCCGCAGCGATCATCAAGCACGCCAATCCCTGCGGCGTCGCGGTCGGCGCGACCCTGCTCGAGGCCTACGAAAAGGCGCTGACCTGCGACCCGGTCTCGGCCTATGGCGGCGTCGTCGCGCTCAACCGCACGCTCGACGCGGCGGCGGCGCGCAAGATCGTCGAGATCTTCACCGAGGTCATCATCGCGCCCGCGGTCGACGACGAAGCTTTGGCGATCGTCGCCAAGAGGAAGAATCTGCGCCTGCTCGTCGCCGGCGGCCTGCCCGATCCGCGCGCGCCGACTGCGACCGTTCGCTCGGTCGCCGGCGGCCTGCTGGTGCAGGACCGCGACGCGGGCGCGCTCGATCGTTCGACGCTCAGGGTCGTCACCAAGCGCGCCCCCACCACGGCCGAGCTCGACGATCTCGCCTTCGCCTGGCGGGTGTGCAAGCACGTCAAATCGAACGCGATCGTCTACGCGCGCGACGGCGTCACGGTCGGCGTCGGCGCCGGGCAGATGTCGCGGGTCGATTCCGCCATGATCGCCGCGCGCAAGGCCGAGGACGCGGCGCGCGCCGCCGGCTGGCCGGCGCCGCGCACGCAAGGCGCGGTCGTCGCCTCCGACGCGTTCTTCCCCTTCGCCGACGGGCTCGTCGCGGCGATCGAGGCGGGAGCGACCGCCGTCATCCAGCCTGGCGGCTCGATGCGCGACGCCGACGTCATCGCCGCCGCCGACGCGGCCGGAATTGCGATGGTGTTCACGGGGATGCGCCACTTCCGCCATTGAAGGGCGCAAATACGAAGAAGAGCCGGAAAGCCGAGGGGACGGGACCCTGCAGCTTCGGCTCTTCCTCTGCCTTCGCGACGGAGCTGTGGATCCCTCGCTATTGCGGGGGCAGACGCTATGCGGGTCGGCGCACAGCGTGAATGGCGCATCTTGTCGCAGGAGGAATTTGCAACGCCCTTGACAGTCGCCGCTTAACTCTGTAACGCAGAGTACTCTGAATTGGAGGCGGGCAATGGCGTTTTGGCAGATTCTCACTTGGCCGCTGGCGGCGGTTGGGGTCGCGACGCTGGCGCTCGGGGCGATGCTTGCGCAGCCGGTCAAGTCGCCGCCGCCGCTCGAATCGATCCATTCCGGCGCAATGGCGATCCCGCAGGACGGCAAGCCGGAGCTCAGCCGATTCCAGGCGCGCGACGGCACATGGCTCGCCTATCGGCTTTATCCCGCCGCTGACGGCGGCCGCGAAAAACTGGCGATCGTCTATCACGGCTCGACGGGCTCCTCCGACGAGATGAATGCGACCGCGCTGACGCTGGCGAAAGCCGGTTTCGTCGCCGTCGCGGTCGATGCGCGCGGCCACGGCGCCTCGGGCTCGCGCGGCGACATCAGCTATGTCGGCCAGCTCGAGGACGATCTCGCCGATCTCGTCGCTCATCTGCGCGCCGACTACGCGACCGCGCGGCTGACGCTCGTCGGCCATTCCTCGGGCGGCGGCTTCGTTTTGCGTGTCGCCGCTGCGCCGGTCGGTGCGTCCTTCGACCGCTTTGTGCTGCTCGCGCCCTATCTCGGCTATCGTGCGCCGACCAACCGCCCGTCGGAGGGGCCGGGGCGCTGGGCCGGGCCCGACCTTCCACGCATCGCCGCGCTGACTGTGCTCGGCGCGCTCGGAATCGATTGGGCGCAGTCGTTGCCGGCGATCGCTTTCGCCGGCCGTCCCGAGGCGGCGATGGCGACGACCTCGCGCTATTCCTACCGCCTGCTGATCAACTACGGCCCGCCGCGCGACTGGGAAGGCGCGCTGCGCGCGGCGGCAAGCAAGATCGAGCTGATCGCCGGCGAAAACGACGAACTGATGGACGCCCCCGCCTACCAGAGCGCCGTCGCGCCGCTCGGCGTGCGGGTGACGCTGCTGCCGGGCGTCGACCATATCGGCGTCGTCTATCAACCCGCTGCGCTGGCTGCGATCGCAGCGGCAGTGAAGTAGGCTTGCAGCCGCCCGTCCCGGGACTGAGACGCAGGAGCATTGGCGATGCTGGTTTTCGACATCCTTTCGCATACGCCGGTCTGGGTGTGGGTCTTGTTCGTGTTTCTCGTCTATCGCGGAATCGCCGCGATGCGCACGCGTGAGGTTTCGCCGTATCGCGTCCTGATCGTTCCCGCCGTCTTCTTCGTCTGGGGAGCTTCCAGCCTGCTGGAAAAGTCGGACGGATTGGCGCTGAATATCGCGGCGTTCGGCGCCGCGCTGCTGGTCGGCGCGGCGGCGGGGCGCGCGCTGGCCTCGCTCATGCCGTCGCCCCGTCTCTCGCCGGTCACGGGACTGCTGACGATGCCGGGGTCGCCGGTCGCCTTGATTCTCAACTGCGTCGCCTTCGCCGCGAAATATGTGGGCGCCGTCGCTTTGGCGCTGACCTCGGGCGCCGCCGCCCATGCTGAGATCGCGACCGTGGTGGTCGCGATCGGCGGTCTGTTCGCGGGACTGTTCTGGGGCCGCACGCTCCGCCAATTCCAGCGCGCCTTGCAGGCGGGTGGACGGCCCGCGACCGTCGGCGCCCTCGTCGCGCTCGTTGTGGCGCGCGGGGCTGCAGTTGGAGGCGCGTAGACGACAATGGACGCAGAACAGGCCGGCGCCATTCTCGCCGAAGTCGATTCGATCGTCGCCAGGGTCAGGCAATCGCGCCTCTATCGCCTCACTGGCGCGCTGCTGGTGCTGTGGGGCGCGATCGTCATCGCGGCCGATCTCGTCGGCTTCGTCTGGCCGCGCGGATCGGTGTGGACCTGGGCGGCGGCGAACGCGCTTGGCGCGGCGGCGAGCTTCGCCATGCTGCGCGCCGGGCCCGATGTCCCGCGCCGCGTGCCATGGCGTTTCCTCGCCGCCTTCGCGCTGTTTGTCGCCTTCGGCCTGCTGTGGAGCGTCGGCTTCGGCCGCTTCGGGCCGCGCGAGCTCGACGCGTTCTGGCCGACCCTGTTCCTGTTCGGTTATGCACTCGCCGGCCTATGGTTCGGGGCCGCTTTCGCCGCCCTCGGCCTGGGCTTGAGCGCGCTGGTGCTCGCCGGCTATTTATGGTCGGGCGAGTGGTTCAATCTGTGGCTCGCCGCCGTCAACGGCGGCGGCTTCATCCTCTGCGGCCTATGGATGCGGCGGGCCTGAGGCGATGAACGGGCTCGACGAAACGATCCACCAGCCGGTGCGCCTGCGGCTTATGGCGGCGCTGACCGCGCTGCCGCCTTCCGCCGAGGGGCTCGAATTCGCGCGGTTGAAATCGCTGACCGGCGCGACCGACGGCAATCTCGGCGCCCACATCGACCATCTCGCGCGCGTCGGCTACGTCGAGGTCGCCAAGGCTTTCGTCGGCAAGCGGCCGCGCACGACGGTCAAGGCGAGCCGGGCCGGACGCGCCGCCTTCGCCCGCCATGTCGCGTTTCTCAAGGAGATCATCGCCGGAGCGTGAGTTGCGGGAAAAAGTGGCGCGGGCCTCCGCGCCCGCGCTTCCGCCACCGCGCGCGGCCACGGAGGGCCGCGCCACTGGCGAGCCGCTGACCCGCCCGTCGATTCCTGCTATGAGCGGGGCGCGTTCGCCGCCCTGGAGCCGCCGATGTCGGAAGCGTTCCTGGCCCATCTGCGTTCGACGCTGGCCGAGATCGAAGCCGCCGGGCTGACCAAACGCGAGCGGCTGATCGCTGGGCCGCAAGGCGCGCGCATCAAGGTCGCCGCCGACGGCGCGACGCGCGAGACGCTCAACCTCTGCGCCAACAATTATCTCGGCCTCGCCAATCATCCCGACGTGATCGCCGCCGCCAAGGCGGCGCTCGACGAATTCGGCTTCGGCATGGCCTCGGTGCGCTTCATCTGCGGGGCGCAGACTTTGCACCGCGAACTCGAGCTGGCGATCGCGCGCCATCTCGGCAAGGACGACGCGATCCTGTTCGCCGCCTGTTTCGACGCCAACGGCGGCGTGTTCGAACCGCTGCTCACTGAGGCCGACGCGATCGTCTCCGACTCGCTCAATCACGCGTCGATCATCGACGGCGTGCGACTCGCCAAGGCGCGCCGCTACCGCTACGCCACTTCCGATATGAACGCGCTCGAGGATTGCCTGAAGCAGGCCGACGTCGACGGCGCGCGGTTCAAGCTGATCGCCACCGACGGCGTGTTCTCGATGGACGGCGCCATCGCCAAGCTGCCGGATATCTGCGCGCTCGCCGAACGCTATGGCGCGCTGGTGCTGGTCGACGATTGCCACGCGACCGGCCATCTCGGCGACAAGGGACGCGGCACGCCGGCGCTGACCGGCGCCGGCGACCGAGTCGATATCGTCACCGGCACCTTCGGCAAGACGCTCGGCGGCGGCATGGGCGGCTTCGTCGCCGCCGCGCAACCGATCGTCGATCTGCTGCGCCAGCGCGCGCGGCCCTATCTCTTCTCCAACAGCCTCGCGCCGCCGATCGCCGCCGGCTCGCTGAAGGCGCTCGAGATCGCGATTCGCTCCGACGATCGCCGCGCGCGCCTGCAATCGCACGCGCGCCGCTTTCGCGCCGGGCTCGACAGGGCGGGCTTCACGCTGCTGCCGGGCGAGACGCCGATCATCCCGGTGATGCTCGGCGAAGCGCGGCTCGCGCAGGACCTGGCGCAGGCGCTCGACGCGCGCGGCGTCTATGTCGCGGGCTTCTTCTTCCCCGTCGTGCCGAAGGGGGCGGCGCGCATCCGCGCCCAGATGTCGGCGGCGCTGAGCGAGACGGACGTCGACTTCGCCGTCGCCGCCTTCGCCGACGCCGGCAAGGCGGTTGGAATTCTCTAGAACCCGGAGGCGAGCCGATGAAGGCGCTGGTCAAGGAGAAGGCGGCCCCGGGCCTGTGGCTCAGCGAGGTTCCGAAGCCTGAGATCGGTCCGGACGACGTGCTGGTCGAAGTCCACAAGACCGGCATCTGCGGCACCGACATCCATATCTTCAACTGGGACGAGTGGGCGCAGAAGACGATTCCGACGCCGATGACGATCGGCCACGAATATTCCGGCGATATCGTCGCGCTCGGCGCCAACGTGCGCCGTCTGCGGATCGGTCAGCGCGTGTCCGGCGAGGGCCATGTGATCGGCATGGGCAGCCGCGCCGCGCGCGGCGGGCGCTACCATCTCGATCCGGAGACGCGCGGCATCGGCGTCAACATTCCCGGCGCTTTCGCCGAATTCGTGCGCGTGCCGGCGTTCAACATCGTCCCGTTGCCCGACGACGTCGACGACGAACTCGGCGCGATCCTCGATCCGCTCGGCAACGCCGTCCACACCGCTCTGTCGTTCGATCTGGTCGGCGAGGACGTGCTGGTCACCGGCGCCGGGCCGATCGGGATCATGGCGGCGGCGGTGGCGCGCCACGTCGGCGCCCGCCACGTCGTCATCACCGACGTCAATCCGCATCGCCTCGCGCTCGCGGCAGAAGTCGCCGACGTCACGCCTGTCGACGTGTTGCGCCAGGACCTGCGCGCGGTCATGGGCGCGCTCAAGATGGCGGAGGGCTTCGATGTCGGCCTCGAAATGAGCGGCGCGCCGGCCGCCTTCGATCAGCTATTCGATTCGGTCGTCACCGGCGGCCGCATCGCGCTGCTCGGCCTGCCGTCCAAGCCGACCTTGGTCGACTGGAACAAGGTCATTTTCAAGCAGCTCACCATCAAGGGGATCTATGGACGCGAGATGTTCGAGACCTGGCACAAGATGATCGCAATGCTGCAGAGCGGCCTCGACGTGCGCAAGGTCATCACCCATCGCCTGCCCGCCGCAGACTTCCTTTCCGGCTTCGAGACGATGCGGCGCGGCGAGTGCGGCAAGATCGTGCTCGACTGGTCGGACGTCGGCCGCGCCGGATGATGGGCGAGGGACTGGCGGCGGCGGCTCGGATTCGACCGCTGACGATCGGCGACGCGGCGGCGGCGGCGAGCCTCATCCGCGAAGCTTTCGCCGCCCAGAGCCGCGCGACCGATCCGCCGTCTGGGGCGCTCGGCGAAACGACCGCGAGCGTCGCCGCCAAACTGGCCGAGGGCGGCGGCGCGGGCGCGGAGGCCGCCGGCGCGCTGGTCGGCGTCGTGCTATGGGCGGAAAAAAATGGCGCGCTCCATATCGGCCGCCTCTCGGCGCCGCCGGCCTGGCGCGGGAGGGGAATCGCGCGCGCTCTGCTCATGGCGAGCGAAGCGGAAGCGCGGCGGCGCGGACTTACGCGGATGAGTTTGCGGGTGCGGCTCGCGCTCGGCGAAAATCAGCGGCTGTTCGCCGACTTCGGCTTCGCGCCGGCCGGGGAGGGCGCCCATCCCGGCTACGCTGAGCCGACGTTCCTGGCGATGGAGAAGCGGCTCGATGAATAGTGGCGCGGCCTTCCGTGGCCGCGGGCGCCGAGGCCCGCGCCACTGGCTTCTCAGTCCGCGGTTGTCCTCAGGAGGGCGGCGGAGGCCTGCGGGCCGCGCGCGTCGAGCGCGGCGTTGCGTTTGGGCGGCAGCGGCGCATCGGTCGGGATCGGCTGCGCCGGCTCGAACACCTTGACCTGCGGCGGCTGCGGATCGCTTCCGCCAAGGCCGAAAAACGATTTGACCCCGCCGCCGTTGAGGAAGCCGAACGGCGAAGCGCCGGTCGCATTGGCGGCGGTCTGCGCGGGCGCGGCGGCCGGCGGCGCGCTGACCGCAACCGGCGCCGCGGCGGGCGCGGGCGCTTCGGCGGCGGTCGCAACTTTCACCACGGGCGGCAGCGGCTTGCCGGAATTGTCGAGCGTGATCACGGTCGGGCCGGCGGCGAGAGCCTCGGGCGCGCTCGGGTCCAGGTCCTGCCTGCCGGCGAAGGCGGCGTTCTGGCCGCCGTCCTGGTAGACGATCCTGACCGGCTTGACGCCCTGGGCGACCAGCGCCGCCACCGCCGCGTCGTCGCTCGCGTCCTTGTCGGCGACCGCCGCTTCGACCTGATCGTCGCGCTGCAGGTTGGCGGGGCAGGGGGCGCTGGCGTCGACGTCGTGGTCGGAATGCGCGCCGAAGACGTAGTGCTTGCCGCACACCAACACTTCCGGCTCGGTCTTCGTCACCTCGAAATGATCGGCGCCGTTCTTGATCTCTTTCCAGAACGCGATGTTGGGATCGAGCCGGTGCTTGGTGAGGTTCTCTGCGGTCATCCGGAAGGGGAACGACTGCATCTGGATCGCGCTTTGACCGCCGTTGAACGCCTCGCGCGCGACCGCGTAGATCTCGGCGATCTGCGCGTCGGTCATCGAGTAGCAGCCGGCTGACGAGCAGATGCCGTGCACCATGATGTCGCCGCCGGTGCGTCCGTAGGCGCGGTCATAGGCGTTGGGGTAGCCGACGTTGAACGACAGGTAATAGTGCGAGTTGGGATTCATCTGGCCGGGGGCGATGGTGTAGAAGCCCTCCGGAACTTGATGATCGCCCTCGCGCAGTTTCGGCCCGAGCTGGCCCGACCAGCGGCACATCGGATAGGTCTTCAGCAGCGCGTATTGGCCGTCGCTCTTCAACTTCCAGATTTCGAATTCGGCTTCCTGCTTGTAGGTGCGGATCAGCGCCGGCGCCGACGGGGTCGTGCCGATCTTGTCCATCAGCGCCAAGGTCTCGCTGGGAATCGGACGTTGCGACCGGCCGGAATCCGGTTCGAGCGCGTCCTCGCATCCCGCCGCGAGCGCGCCCGCCGCCACGGCGAGGCCGAGCGCGAACAACCGCGTCCGCCAATCGTACAATTGATCATTCCTCTCAGGCTGTTGCGGCTTAACCGACCGGAGGCCGAAAGTCCATGGACGCGATTAGGCCCGCGTAACCTTGCCAAGCCCTTAACCGTCGCAGCGCGCGGAGCCGGCGGCCGGGGCGGCGGTTCAGAGCTTGCGGCCCATGGCGAGAAACTTCTGCGCCCGCGCGTCGCGCAGCGCTTCGCGCGACATGTTGCTGAGTTGATCGAGGGCGGCGGCGACGGCGCGCCCCGTCGCCTCGACCGCCGCCTGCGGATCGCGATGGGCGCCGCCGGTGGGCTCCGGCACGATCGCGTCGATGATGCCGAACTTCAGCAGATCTTGGGCGGTGATCTTCATGCTGGTCGCCGCGTCCTGGGCGCGCGAGGAATCGCGCCAGAGGATCGAGGCGGCCGCTTCGGGCGAGGCGACGGTGTAGATCGAGTGCTCGAGCATGAGCACCTTGTTGCAGGCGGCGATCGCCAGCGCGCCGCCCGAGCCGCCTTCGCCGACCACCACCGCGACGTTCGGCGTCCCCAGAGAGAGGCTGACGTCGGTCGCGCGCGCAATCGCCTCGGCCTGGCCGCGCTCCTCGGCGTCGACGCCCGGCCAGGCGCCGGCGGTGTCGACCAGCGACACGACCGGCAAGTCGAATCGGTCGGCGAGCTCCATCAGCCGCGCCGCCTTGCGGTAGCCTTCGGGCCGCGCCATGCCGAAATTGTGCTTGAGACGGCTCGCCGTGTCGTCGCCTTTTTCGTGGCCGATCAGGCAAATCGGCTGGCCGCGGAAACGTCCGAGGCCGCCGACGATCGCCGCATCCTCGGCGAATTTGCGGTCGCCGGCGAGCGGCGTGAAATCGTCGATCAATCCCTTGACGTAATCGTTGAAATGGGGCCGGCCCTGAACGCGCGCGACCTGCGTCTTCTGCCACGGGGTCAGCGCGGCGTAGATCTCGGCGAGAGTCTTGGTCGCCTTCGCTTCGAGTCGGGCGATCTCCTCGTCGATCGCCGGGGAGTCGCCCTTGGCGGTCAGGGCGCGCAACTCGTCGAGGCGCGCGTCGATGTCGGCGACTGGTGTTTCGAAGCTCAAGTAGGTGCGCATAAGACCTTGCACAGGCGCCCCTTGGGCGAGGCGCGCGAAACTGGCGACAAGCGTCCGCGAAGTCAAGGTCGCGCGCCGGCGCGGAAAACCGGACGCAAAAGCGGCGTAATGGCGCGCCCGGAGAGGCTTGAACTCCCAACCCTCGGTTTCGAAGACCGGTGCCAAGGTCGCGACAACGGCAGACAATGCACGACAGGACTGAACATCTAGGCTCGCATAAAGCTATGTAAAAACTTGACATTGAGCCGGTTTGGCACAATATGTCTGGACAAATTCAACTTCGGCTAGATAGGGCTCATGCGTTACCCGGCCGTTACCCTGAGCGAGCACCGGTCATGCGCCTGACAGTTAAGACAATCGAGAATCTGAAGCCCGGCCCGGCGCGCCGCGAAATCGCCGACGACGACGTCAGGGGCCTGTACTTGATGCTGCAACCGAGCGGCGCGAAGAGCTTCGCCTTGCGCTATCGCGACGTCGCCGGCAAACCGCGCAAGCTCACTATCGGCGCTTACGAAATGGGTCTCGGCGCAGCGCGTAGACAGGCCGCCGCCGCCCGCGCCGCCATCGCGGCGGGCAATGATCCGGCCGGCGATAAGCGGGCCGCCAGACAGGCCGCCCGCCGCGCGCCGCACGATTCGGTCGAATCCGTCGTCGCAGATTTCATCGCGGGCCACGTCGAGAGAAACAACAAACCATCGACGGCGATCGAATATCGCCGCCTACTCGAAAGAGAGATCGTCGGCGCATGGCACGGCCGTCGCCTGGCGGACATCACGCGGCGCGACGTGAATCAGTTGCTTGACGACATCGTCAAGCGCGGCGCGCCGATTGCGGCGAACCGAATCTTCGCGATTCTGCGTAAGTTATGCCGATGGGCGCTCTCGCGCGAGATCATTCCGACCTCGCCATGCGATGGCGTTCAGGCGCGCTCATTGGAATCACCACGCGATCGAGTCCTTGACGATCGCGAGTTGAAGTTGATCTGGACAGCGTCAGAATCGCTTGGCTGGCCTTATTCCGCAATCGTCAGACTATTGATGCTGACTGGCGCGCGGCGTGGCGAAGTCGTCGGGATGCGATGGGGCGAGATCGATCTTGAAAAGCGTCAGTGGTCGCTTCCACCCGCGCGAACGAAGAACAAGCGCCCGCATGTCGTTCCGTTGTCGCCGGCGGTCGTCGATATCCTTGCAAGACTCCCACACATCGCGACCGACGATGATTTGGTGTTCCCGACAAGTAGGGGCGATACGTCAGTGACGGGACATTCGCGCGCCAAGATTCGACTTGATCGCGCAGTCGCGAAGATCGTCGAGGCCGAGAAGTCACCCCCGCTCGCAGCATGGGGCTTCCATGACCTTCGTCGATCGTTCGCGTCGGGGTTGGCAAAACTCAGCGTCGACTTGCATGTTATCGAGCGCTGTCTGAATCATGTCAGCGGATCGTTCGGCGGGATCGTTGGTGTCTACCAAAGACACAAATTCGAAGACGAGATGGGTCGCGCTTTTGATTTATGGGCTGTGCACCTTCTCGAACATCGCGACGACAACGTAATCGAGTTTTCACGTCGTTAGACAGTGATCGTAGGCGATGAAGCTAAGCCGCGCAGCTTTCGACAATGATCGCTTGCACGAAATTGACTCGGCGCGACATTAAACAGTGATCGCGCGCCTCACGACGTTAGGCCACCCTCTGATAGCGACAAACGCGAAACACAAGAGCATCGTTCTTTGCCGATACCAAGTGTCTGGTAGCTTTATACAGTGCTTTACGCGGCCTAAGATCATACGTAAATTATTGACTACAAAGTGCAATCTGCTATTCTTGCCATAATATCAAGTACTTACGGTATTTTGTGGCCGCGCAGTAAAACACTTGTATTTCAGCCTTAGGGGCATATTCTATTGTCCACCTTAATAGAGGCGTGTCCCCTCATGTCCAACTCACCAGCTAAGCTTGTGCCGAAGCGCGCCGTCGCTGACGCGTTCGGCGTTTCGACGAAGACGATCGACCGCTGGATTCACAATCCAGTGGTGGCCTTTCCAAAACCGATCACCATCAATACCCGGTCGTATTGGCCCCCTGAGGCGCTTGACGCCTTCCGGGCGGAGAGGCGCGAGGCGGCGAAATGACCGCTAGGTTGGCAAGCGCCGCACGCAGATTGTCGAGCCGCGCCGGCGGGCGCAGAGCCGCCTCGCCGCCCTTCGCCGCAAAAGGTTGTAGCTGCCGGCGCTCACGCCCGTCAGCGGCCTTCCTACGCGTTTTCCGAGCCGTCACGCGCCAATCGGCCGGCGCTGCACGTCCAGCACCGCCAGGGCCGTCGAGAGGCGTTCCGCAAAACCGAATGCGCGTTGCAACCGGCTTCCTCGGCGATGCAACCGTATGACCGCGCAATGATTCTTACAGGCGACGCGCGCCTGGCGTCGATCGCCTCGCGGCGTTCGTCATAAAGCGAATACTGTTCGACAGTCGTCTGTCGGCGTTCGATGATCAATTTTCAGCGTTCGATCATCGGCTGAGAGTCTAGTGCAATCAATTTACAGACAATGATCTAAGGGCGAGAAGTAGTGGACTAAATTTAGACTGCGCAATTACTTGACAACACGCGAATTTGGCGCAATGTCTTTGCCGGATAAATCATCGAGGGCCGCCATGAACGCCGAACCTGTCGCCGAACTGCGCGCGCTGCGCGCCCAAGTCGGCAAGCTGCAAAACTCGATCCTCGCAACGCTCGCCGACGTCGACGACGAGTTGCTGATGACTCCCGAGGAAGTCTCGGGAAATTTTATGATCCACCCGAAAACGCTGATGCGCTGGCAACGCACGCCGGAGCTTGAATTCCCTCAACCCCTGCCGATCGAGGGCGCGCCGTTTCTGCGCGCCGAGATCGAAGATTTCTACAAGGCCATGTCACGCAAACTCGACACGGCTCGGCGCGGCGACAAAGTCGACTACCAGTTTTTGGCGACGACCTACGGCGACAGGGTCGCGCAGTTTTTGGTGAGAAATTTCGAATGACTTCGATGATTCACACCGAGCGCTTCGCGCCGATCAGCGTGCGTTGGCGTGACAGTGCGCCGGCCGTCGACGTCGTCGACCTTGGGCCGGGCGACCTGGCCGCCGAGATAATCCGCCAGGCGCGCGCCGGTGTGCATCGCCCCGAATGCGAGAGGCTTTGGGAGTTGATGCACGCGACGATCCCTTATGGTTTCTGGCAAGAAATTGATGGCGGCCGAGTCGTCTTCAATCGTCGTTATCAGCCGCTTTGGCGCGTGCGCCGAGACGGTTCACGCGAACGCGCTGAGCGCGCAACGCTGCGCGACTACGTGCAAACGACCTACCATTTTTTCGACGCCAACCCGCCTTGGGCTGACGCCGCCATGCGTCGTCGAGCGCGCGCTGTGCTGATGAGAGACGGCGATCTCGACGGCTACCTCAGCCTGGTCGCCGACGTGCAATCTAAGGTTCACGCCGTCCACATGGAGCGCGCCGCCATGACGTAGCGCCAGCGGACCCGGCGATCCGCCCAAACCCAAACGTCGAAGCAAAGCGAGGATTGAATCATGCTTACAACGATCGAGATTTCAAAATGGACGCGCGCAAAAACGAAAAGGCCGCCGCCGCGGCAACGGCGAACGGCCTAAATGACTCGCAAAACGAACGAAGTGAACATCGTCAACATAGCAGCCCGGCGGGCGCGTTGCAAGGCCGGCGCAAGTTCGATCTCGGCCCTGACTACAAGGCCGACGCGCCGCCGGCGTTCAAGTCGCCGACGACCGTCTACTCCCTTCCGGCCGTCGCAAAATTCCTCGACCGGATCGGCGCGAAGGCGATCGGCATTCTGCGCGCCCGCGTCGAAGAGATCGGCGAGCGCGGCTATTTTCGCACAGTCGCCGCCGTCACCTTCAGCCGCGCCGGCGACTGCGTCGTCAAGCCCGGCTGGGGCGTGTCGCCGGCCGCCGCCAAAGAGCTTGCGCCGACCGACGATGAGCGCAAGGCGATGCGCGCCGAGATCGTCGCCAACGCCGGCAAACTGCCGTCGCCGACGACCGTAACGGCTGTTCCCGATCAACTCTATCCGATCGACGATCAACACCTTTGGGTCGCCCGCAACCCGCAAGGCGGCATTATCTGTGCGCAGATTCGGATCGATTGGCCGGGCTTCGGCAACGTCGAGGCGCGCAAAGAATATCGAACCTTCACGCCACTCAGCAATGGCGATTGGGGCGAGTGCGAGCCGGGCGACAAGCTGCCGTTGTTTGGGCTGGAAACGCTCAAGGCCGGTCCCGGCCGAATCATGATCCATGAGGGCGCGAAGGCGGCGCAAGCCGCATGGCGAGCCGCCAAGGATTCGAATCACCCGCTCTTCGATGAGTTGTCGCTCTACAGTCACCTTGGATGGATCGGCGGCGCTTTGAATCCCGACGAAACGGATTGGACGGCGCTCAAGGGCTACAGCGATCTCACCATCGTCCCTGACAATGACGATCCGGGCTACGCCGCTGTGGCGAGGATTTCGCGGCTGTTGCCGCGCGACGCGAATGTGCTCGCCGTCAGGTGGCCGCACAGCTTGTTCAATTTAGGCTTCGATCTCGCGGACGCGATCCCTGACAAAGCAATCAAGCAACGATTCTCGATCCAAGAGTCGCTGCAAAGCGCCACGTGGGCGACGCGGCGAACGAATTGGGACGCCGAACCGAAGGCCAAGCCGATCTATGCGGCGCGCAAGGCGTTCGTCGCGCAATGGCACTATGTCGCGACGGAGGATCGCTTCATTCTCGCTCGCAATCCGAACGTCCGTTACAGTCCCGAGGAATTCAGCGCCAAGCTTCGCCCCTTCTGCGATCCGGGTGTGCGCAATCTCGCCGCGCTTGCGCTCGACGCCATGCCGCGCACGTTTCACGCCACAACGTATCGGCCAGGCGAACCGAACGGGGCGACCGGCACCGAAGGCGACGAGGAACGCGTCAACATCTACACCGGCCCGCGCATCCGCGCCAAACAAGGCGACGTCGGGCCGTGGCTCGAATTCTTGGCGCATTTATTCCCGGTGGAAGACGAGCGACTACACGCGCAAGATTGGCTGGCGACACTGATCGCCAAGCCACAACAGCGCGCTGGACATGGATTGTTGCTGATCAATCCGACCGAAGGCGCGGCCGGCAAGGGAACGTTGGTTTGGCTGCTTACGCCGCTGCTTGGAGCGCACAACGTGGCAAATCCTAGCGCCGACACGATCGTCGATTCGCAGTTCAATGACTGGATCGCCTACAAAACTTTGGTGAGTTGCGCTGAGGTTTATCAAGGCCATTCGTGGCGGGCTGCGAACAAGATGAAGGCGCTCGTGACGGACGAAATTTGTCATGTGAACATCAAACACGTGTCGGCGTCGGACGTTCCAAACTTCGCTTGGTTCATTTTGGCGTCGAACAATCCCCAGGCGTTGCGGATCGATCAGCGCGACCGGCGATGGTACGTCCCTGAGGTCGGCGATAATTTGTGGCCGCGTGAGAAATGGGCGACGCTGAGAGAGTGGGCGGTGTCTGGCGACGGCTTCGCGCATATTCTGTATTGGGCGCGCAACTACGAAAAGCTGACGGGGCGTTGCTACCTCGCGCCCGGCATGAAAACGCCGATGACCGCGCGCAAGCAAGCGATGATCGATGGGAGCGAGGATGAGTCAATCCAAACCGCGATCGAAATTCTCGACGCCTTCGCGGCGACGCGCTTGCAACGAACCGACCCGGCGAAATGGGCGACGTTGCCTGACGAAGATCATCCCGTCGAGAGGCGAAAGGCGTTGCAAGCGGCGGACAGATTCACGATCGAACGTGAGAAACTCAAGAAACTCGCCGATGGGATTCCGCCGCGAGACGATCGATTAAGCGATCAACACTTCATCGAAAGGCTCGCGGCCTATGGCGTGACGAAGTTCGACAAGCGCGTCGTTTTGGGCACTGGCGCTAAGGTGACGCTGTTGTGTTGGGGCGCGCCGCCCGCGACTGCCGACAAAGCAAAAACGACGTCGGTTGAACTCAATGAGTATTGGATCGCAGTGAAGACGAAGGATGAAAAGGCGGCGAAAGAGGAAGAGAGGAAGGCGTCGGAAGGGGTGTCAAAGAAAGAGGCGGCGGGGATCCGGTAGCACGGGACGAGTTTGTTATATCGGACACTGGACACTACTGGACACCCGATTTCGACTTTGCAGCAAAAAATAAAAAGAACAGAGAGAGAGAAAGAGAAATTGGGGGAAAGTAGGATTCCGGTGTCCAGTAGTGTCCAGTGTCCGATATAGCGGATTTTGACAGTACTTTATCCTAGCGATCTTTCCCTTGTGATTTCCGCCGCTTAGGCGCGAAAAGGGCGGCGATCTTCTCTCTCTTCGGGGCGCGGCGGCCGTTTCCCCACCTTCCCTTCCCTCAGGCCAGGCCCGGCGGCCAGGCACCGACGGCGCGGCGACTCGGGAGGCACGATGAGGGCGGTGGGGCGCTAGACGGGCGACGAAGGGCGCAAATCAGCCCACGTCCGCCCTCGAAAGAGTCTCGCTCAGGCGCGCGCGCGACGGCTCGACGACGGCTCGACGAACGCCTCGCCGGCGCTATGAAGCCGCCCGGCGCGAGGCGATCGCCGCGGCCTTCCACGGCCAGTCGCGAAAGTCGTCGACGCCTAATTGCGTCAACCGTCCGTCGATCGCCGCCTCAAGCGTGAAGGGATCGCAGACGCCGCTGTCACATACCGCTTCGACACGCTGCAATCTGGCGGTCAACATGAGAGAGTCGCGCAGACCGCAGACGGGACACTCGCCACGCCAGCAATGATCGTCTTCGGGCGTCAACCCTAGCGCCTCCGCGAAGCGCGCTGCGTCGGCGATCATCGCTGATGATGGCGGCCCGTCCGATTCCATTCTCGCCCGCGCGATCGTCGCTGCCTCGGCGAGTGCTGTGCGCGGCAGGCCAAGGCGACCATTCGACGGGCCTAGCAGCGCGTCAACGCCTTCACTCTCGCGTCGGCGCTCGGCGAGCGTCACCCGCCGCGGCGGGATCATAAAGTAAACGTCCCAAGCGAAGCGCTGCGCGCTTTCGAGCGTCATGTCGCCAGGGTCGTCGAGAATATCGGCCTCCTATTCGTTGTCAGCTTCGTCTTGCTCAGCCTTTTGCAGGCGCGCCTGATAAGCGTCGATCGCCTCGCGATCCGCCGAAGCATCCTCGACGACGACGACTTCGCGCCACATGCGCCCTTGTCTTTGACGCAACCATTGAAGGCCGATCTTGCCGTCAGGGTCGACTTCGACTTCGACGTCGACGATCTCGACGCCAGTCTTCGTTACAACCGCCCGTTGCTCAGTCTTCGTGAATCCCGTTGCAACTTTGAAGACACTCGCTGCGACTTCGCCGTCGGCCAGCGCCTTCGCTTCGCGCACCGTCCAATCTAGCTCGGCGTGCTCTTCACGCCATCGATAGTAGGTCGAAACGCTTAGGCCTAGCTCTTCGCTGATCTCGTTATCAGTCAAACCCAACAGACAGAGATTTCGCACAACGCGGCAGTAACGCTCAGCGTCATAGACAGCATGTCCCGCCGCGTTTGCGAAAAGCGGCGTTCGTCTCTTCGTCGTCGAGCCCGGCGGGCGACCTGAGGGCGCAGTCTTTGGGGCGGCCATGCTTGAACTATACGCTTGTTTCATCCGCGACGACAGTCGTCACCTGGCCGCTCGCCGCCCCTTTTTGGGGTCGCCCCGTCGCCGGCCGACGACGTCGCCATGCGCAATGACAGCCGCCGCCTCAGACTTTGCCGCTGGCGGCCTTCCCTGAGACTCGCCGCCGGCGCTCGCCGACCTTCGCCTGGCGCGATCGCCGCCATCCGTCGGCCAGCGATTCCAGCCGCCTTCGCGAGAGTCATGCCTTTTTTGCGTGCGGCTTTTCGGCGAATCCTTGTAAGAGTCCCGCATGTATCTTACAATAGGGGCGTTCTTACAAAGGATCAAAGGCGCGAAAACATGTCCCGCAAATTGAAGCCGACGCCGACGCCGCCGATCGACGGTCAGGTGTTCGGTTATGCTCGCGTGAGTAAAGCGACCCGCGAGTCGGAAGGCGACAGTCTCGACGCGCAAGCTCGCAAGATCGTCGCCTACGCCGCACAGCACGATCTCACGGTCGACGCGACCTTCGTCGACGATGGCGTGAGCGGCGCTATTGCAATCGCCGACAGGCCTCAAGGCGCGAAGCTCTTCGCCGCCCTGAGGCCTGGTGACAGCATCATCGCGTCGAAGCTTGATCGCATGTTTCGCAGCGCGCTCGACGCGCTTCAGGTCGTCGAAGTGCTGAAGGCGAAAGGCGTGAAGCTGCATTTGCTCGACGCAGGTGGCGACGTCGCCGGCAACGGCATTTCGAAAATGTTTATGATGCTCGCCGCAATCTTTGCGGAGCTTGAACGCGACAAAATTCGTGAGCGAATCTTAGACGCTAAGGCGGACCAACGGGCGCAGTCGCGTTTCTTGGGCGGTCCGCGCGCGCCGTTCGGCTGGCGACGCGTCGAAGAGATCGACGAAGCCGGCAAAAAGATTCACAAAATCGCGAAGGAAGATCGCGAACAGAAGGCGATCGCTGAGATCATCAAGCTTCGGCGCAAAGGCCTCTCGCTGCGTGCGATCGCCGCCGCGCTTCAAGTGAAAGGTTTCAAGATCGATCATATGAGCGTTGGCGCAGTGCTCAAGCGCCAGGCCGCGCCATGAGCGCCGCCAGGCCGGCCGCCCTCGCCGCCGGTGCGATGACAGCGCCGCCCTCGTCGATCGCCCTCAGCCCTCAGCGCTGAGGCCTGGCGATCAAAGCCCGCTTGGCGTGCTAGCAGGCTTAGCAGGCTCGGCGAGATAAGCGCCGATCGCCGCCTGGACGATCGCCTCGACGGTCATGCCGTCGTCTGTGGCAGGCTGACCGCCAAGCAAAATGCTTGCAATCGGCCTGCGATCGCGCGACAATTTGCGTACCGTGCTGATCCCTTCCGGCTGAGATCGCGAGATCGCCGAAGCGAAGGGGTGTTGATTGACCCGAGTCGGCCGTGAGCCGAGCCCGGCAACCCTTCGCCCGCACGGTTGCCCCATGCCCAACGCCGCCAGCCGAGCCGCCAGCACCAATGGCAACATTGACGCCGATGGACGTCGCGCCGAAGCGCGACGGCTGCGCGATCTGGTCGCCGCGCTCTCCGATGAGTTTGGAGCCGCCACTGAATCGCGGCGCGTGCTCGTCAAGATCGCCGCCACGGTCGTCGTTCAAATCGAAATTCTGATGGGTCGGCTCGCCGTCGGCGCTGCGTTTGGCGACGATGTTGCGCTCGACGCGCACTTACTCGCCGAACTTGGCGACCTTCAGTTGAAGGTCTTCGCGGCGCTCAGAGAAAATGAGGTTTTGCAATGAAATTGCGATTTCCGATCGACCAACGGCTGACGAGTCTCGCCGGCAACAAAACGACCGATGATCTCGCCAATGAATTCAAACTGTTGCGCGCAGGCCTGGTCGCGCGCGGCGTCAAAGACAATGCGCTCGGCGCGCTCGACGAAGAGTTGGCGCGCGCGCTGCGTTGGGCGACGGTCACACCAGCGATCGCCACGTCGCTGAGCAAAGCCGCCGACGCGATCGATCCCACGACGATCGGCGGACGCGGGGCGGGCTCGACGTTCGATCAGGCGACCATGGCGCTAATCGGCACGTTTCCCGCGAACGGCGACTATCGCGCCGAGCGCAACGCCGATGGCGATCTCGTCATCACGGCCGCCGATGAGTCGTCGATCGGCGCGAACGGCGAGCCCGGCCGGCGCGTCGTGCTGACGCTCAACGGCGCGCACCATATCGCCGAGGACGTCGAGGGGCAGTTGAAAATCTATTCGATCGGCGAAGACGACAAGCCTGGCGTCGTCGAGCGCGGCGGCTCGACGCAAGACGGTCGATCCGCATCGCGCGCCGCGTCGACGGTCGCAAAAGGTCTGGCCGCAATCAACGCCCGCAACCGCGCCTTTCATGGTGGCGGCGACCGATGAGCGCCCGCGCCGAACTCGCCGACGCCATCAAGCGTCGCATTGAGGCCGAAGCGGCGCACCGCACCGCCGCAGAACATGCGACGCGCGCCAATGCGATCGTCCGCGCGGCACTGGCGCACGTCGAGAATTTCGACGATCTCGACGATCGCGTCGCCGACGCACGCGCCGACGCCGTGAAGCTCACGGCCGGCGACGGCGTCATGACACTCGATCTCGCCGCCGATCTCAGAAACGCCGTCGCGGCGCGCGACGATGCGCGCTCGGCTCACGCCGCCGCCGTGGTCGCCGCCGCTAAGCTCGCCGCCGAACTCGACGCGGCGCAACGCAACGTCGTCGGCTGTTCGGGCGCTGTGCTCGCCCGCGTGCGCGACGTCGTCAGCGAAGAGATTGCGGCGAAGGCCACGCGGCTGCGCGAACTCGAAAGCCGAGCGACGCCGCTTCGGCAAGAATTGCAGGCGGCGGGGCGGCTGTACCTAGCGACGGGCGGCGACCCGCCGCTGGCGTTGATCGAAGTCGACCCGGCGACGCGCTCGACGATGCGACCCGTCGCCAGTTTTGAGCCGTGGGGGCGATCGGCGCGGGTGCGCGACGGTTACATGGCATGGGCGACGGCGCTGCGTGACGACGCCGAGGCTTCGCCGCCAACGACGGAGGAATAGAGCTTCCCGGCGACGGGCGCGACTCCAATCCGCATCCGTCGTTGGTCTCCCGAGGCGACTACACCGCCGCACGGAGAGGCGAGCGCCGATCGCACCCCGTCGGCGCTCGCCGGCAATCCCCTCGCCCTCCCGAATGGGGCAATGTGCGCTCCTCCGCGACTTGGTTGCCGCGCGCGCAAGCGAAAACGCGTCACGAATTCTTGGTGCTCTCCGGCCTGATCTCCTGCCGCATATCAGAACCGATCGCCGCCTTCGTCATAACCAAGGTGAGAAAGTGAAGCAATGCGGCTGCGTGAGTGAGCATCATTGTCCCGTCACTGCATTATAGATGAGGGCACACACGAAAAACAGAACCGGGCCCCCAATGAAGATCACCAGCAACGTGATGAAGCATCCCTTGCCGACGCGCGGCCACAGAACGCCAAGTGCGATGATGAAGAGAAGGACGACGATGGCGGCGATCATTGCGCCCCCCCCGCCTGTCGGCGGACTGGCAGACGTCAGCGTCCCCGAAGAGTCCACGCAGCGCAGTGACATCGGTCAAAAAAGACTCATAATACCCCGTTGGTCATGAGCGGTTGGCCGACCAGACCGCGTCGCGTCGCCTGAGGGGAGCATAGGGTGATGCGACGGGTGAGGCCGCCGCGAATTTCAAAGCGTCGACATCGCTCGCGTTGGTCTGTGCGCGTGTACCGCCCGAACTTCGGTGTGCAAAACCCGGGGTTGTGGGTTCAAGCCCCTCCGGGCGCGACAACGATATCGGTTGTTCGCCGGCAATTTCCCAAAGCTGTAACGCGATAAAAATCGGCTGGGGTAACTCTGAGGGTAACGGTTGGCCATTGTCGATCGTTATGCCGATGAGATCAGCCACGACAACGCTTGGTACAAGCCAATGATTGATTTGTTCAACGTGGTCGTTGCTGCTTGGTCGCCCGGTCGGCGCGCATGCAACGCCCAAACGGCTTCGCGCGCTAATTGACGCAGGTCGAAAACAACAGTCACCACGTGATCCCGAACGGTAATACCGTCAGCCACAAGAGTAGGGCAGCGACGGCTTTCGGCGGTCCGATGCGAGTCAACGCTCACTCGATAAGGGAGGTCGGACGTGACGTACGGTCGACGGTGGTTGTTGACGGTGGCGCGGATCACCACGATCGCGGCCGCGCTTGGCGGCTTTGGGTCGTCAACTGCGTTTGCGCAATCGTCGTTGCCGGAAAAATACTCGATTGAAGGAGTCGAGTTGGGCGATGTACTCGCGGACAAACCCGTTTATTCGACTCTAATATGTTCTATAAGTGAAGTATTCCAGGGATCGACGTGGTGTGAAAGAAGTAGTAAGAAAGAGGGTAAGAACGGATCGTTCACAGATACTATCGCGTATCTTCAATCATGGAACGCGGAAACTTACTATCTTGCTAAAGTTGTTGCACCTGCTTTCTTTGCTCCAAACGAATTTGCGAAAGAGATTGATCGCCTCTCAAAGATATATCGTCAACAGGCGAAGACTTGGACTACGCCGCAAAGGGAGGGTTTGCCGACCGGTGTGATCGCGGCTTGGGGTGATGTCACGCTCGTGCCGCTTGACGCAGGCAGCATTCAAGCGTTGGCCGATGGTAGGAGCGTCAAGGTCGGCTTCATCGTCGACTTCTTACAGGATTTCCAGCGTTCCGCCCGAGAAGGGTTGCCGATTTACGTCCTCTCAGGCGGCGCAGGTATGATTTGGAACGCCAGCGCCGATGAGACGGGCCGGGGGAAGTTACGCATTTCGGTAATCGACGCTTCCAAACTCAGCGCTGTCATCTCGCCGCAGGTCGCCGCGCCGCCTCCAATTTCGGAGCCTCAAGAAACGCCGACCGCCCCTCTGCTACAAAAAATTGTGCAAGCCGCGCCAACGCCCGTCGCATCTGGCGACGAATCCTGCTCGGCGGTTGCGGACGCGGCCGAACGCTTAAGCTGCTACGACAAGGCCGCGGGAAATACGCCACCGCGTGAAGTGCCGTCACCTTCCCCTTCGCCTTCCCTTACAACGTCGCCAGTCGAACCCGTAGATTTCGCGGCAGTAACCAAAGCCCCCCTTTGGGACGGACGTTTGTGGCATGTATATATTACTTTCAAAAGTAATAATGTTACTTTACGCAATATTGTTATAAATCGCGGAAGTTGCAGATACTTTGACCCATCCCATAGACAACCGCAAATGCCGGCCAATTTTGCGTTTGGAAACGTGTTAGAATTGACTGCTGATTGTGATCCATTAGAGATGTTATTACAGAGCAGCCTAGGAGATGACACATTCTCCTTTCACACATACGGTGATGTCGAGGGAGGAATTAGTGTTTCCGTCCAAAGGACGCATGGGTTTCCTATGATTATTATATCTAGCCATGTCGACAACATCACTATTTATAATGTAACAGTCAATCGTGGAAACTGTGACGCTAAACGCCCGTTCGGTTGGACCGACTATCTGGAGCCAACAACAAAAAATACTAATAAATTACTGTTTGGGCAAGGTCAGGTTTATGCTGTCGACTTTAAATGCGATCCGATTGAAGTTACGATTACCACGAATCTCGGGACTGAGACGTTCTCCTTAAAATAGTTGTGGCTCGCTACGGTGCCGACTATGGAACTCTTACTATTGTGGTTCGGTCTAGCGATCATCGTCGGCATAGCCGCGAACACGCGCGGGCGTAGTGGTATCGCCTGGTTTCTACTTTCCGCCATCATCTCGCCCCTGCTTGCGGGATTGCTCCTTCTCGCTGTCGGTCCGAAGACGAAACCCTTTCAACCTGATGGCGCATTTCTCGGCCTGCCATATAAAACTCAACCGAACGGCGCTGTCGACGCGATGATGCCCGGAGGCCTCGTTCGTTTTCGCAATTTGGACGAGTTTATCAAGGCGGCGAAACGAGGACAGCCCTGACATCCAGCCTGCCGATTGGTGGCTCCGCGCCGTCCTATCGTGCCGACGTATCGTCGTCAGCCCGAATCAACCTCATGACCCACCGGCTAGGTAACTCGGCGACGAATCACGTCAACCTCAAGCGAAGACCACCAATCGTTACCCTCAGAGTTACCCCGGCGGACTTGTATGGCCTCACTGAACTGGGAAACTGAACGCAACTCATTGAAAGTGTTGGCGCGCCCGGAGAGGCTTGAACTCCCAACCCTCGGTTTCGAAGACCGATACTCTATCCAGTTGAGCTACGGGCGCGAACGCCCGCCCATAGCACGGGCGGGGTGCGGCTTGAAGCCTCGGGGTCGCTGATTGATTTTACCATATGATTGGACGCATAGTGCGCGCAGGGGTCTGTCAGTGGCCCGTGGAGGCGTGAGGATCGGCGCGATGACCGACAAGGACGGTCCTTCGGGAGGGCGCCAGGCTGTGAGCAGCGAAAAACGCCGGTTACGCTCGACGCTCTGGTTCGACAATCCCGACAATCCGGGCATGACCGCGCTCTACATCGAGCGCTATCTCAATTTCGGCCTGACGCCCGGGGAGTTGCGTTCCGGCAAGCCGATCATCGGCATCGCTCAGACCGGCTCCGACCTGGTGCCCTGCAACCGCCACCATCTCGATCTGGCCAAGCGGGTGCGCGACGGCATCATCGCGGCGGGCGGCATTCCCTTCGAATTCCCGGTTCATCCGCTCCAGGAGACGGGCAAGCGTCCGACTGCGGCGCTTGACCGCAACCTCGCTTATCTCGGTCTGGTCGAAATCTTGATGGGCTATTTCATCGACGGCGTGGTGCTCACCGTCGGTTGCGACAAGACTGTCCCCGCCTGCATCATGGCGGCGGCGACGGTCAACATTCCCGCCATCGTGCTTTCCGGCGGACCGATGAACAACGGCTGGCTGCACGGCGAGCGCACCGGCTCGGGCACGATCGTCTGGCAAGCTCGCGCCGAGCTCGCCGAAGGCAAGATCGACTATGAGCAGTTCATGGAGATCGTGACCTCCTCGGCGCCGTCGATCGGCCATTGCAACACCATGGGCACCGCCTCGACGATGAACGCGCTCGCCGAGGCGCTCGGCATGAGCCTGCCCGGCTG
>Ga0181529_10001156_pt1 | contig 35585 bp, 24 predicted proteins | sample PEATcosm2014_Bin_36_FD_119763 | JGI IMG/M metagenome (GOLD analysis project Ga0181529, IMG submission 119763) | Peatland microbial communities from MTU Mesocosm Facility, Houghton, MI, USA - PEATcosm2014_Bin10_30_metaG | ecosystem: Environmental > Terrestrial > Soil > Wetlands > Peat | place... | reverse complement strand
CGCCTGTCCCGACGCTGGGATCATGCTGGCGATGGCGAGTGCCACCGCACCCGATGCAAACAACAAATATGCGGTTCCTCTCATGGCTGCTCCTCCAAATCGATGTGAGTTCACAACTTCACTAACCTGGGATCGAAGCGGGGTACGGAGGGACCTACGCTGTTCTATGCAGCGCCTGAATGAGTAGGTTTGGAGTTTACACCGCAGCCTTGTGGAAAATCCTTACGCATTTTGGGTGCCGCGTGTCTCGCTTCTGAGACATGGGATGTATCCCAGTGCCCCATTCATGCGCGCTTTTGCGCGTGGGTGGGGTAGCATGGGTTGGGTCGTTGAATTTGTTCGGTTGCATTTCAAAAAAAATGGGGAGGCGTTTACCACCGAATTGAGCGACTCGCAATCCATCCTCGGACTCATCGCCGGCAATGGCCGCTTCCCGTTCCTGCTGCTCGATGCCGCGCGCGCCGAGGGCCTCACTGTCGTCGTCGCCGCCATCCGCGAGGAGACCGACCCCGAGATCGACGCGCGCGCCGCCGCCGATCCTGCCATCCGCGTCCACTGGCTATCGCTCGGCGAACTCTCCCGCCTCATCGATACGTTCAAAACAGCAGGCGTCACTCGCGCCGTCATGGCCGGCCAGGTCAAGCACACCCAGATATTCTCCAGCATCCGTCCCGACTGGCGTCTCGCCAAGTTGCTCCTCAACCTGGGCACACGCTCCACGGACAAACTGCTGGGCGCCGTCGCCAAGGTCCTCGCCGACGAGGGCATCGAACTAATCTCCTCCACCCAGTACCTTGAACCGCTGCTCGCCAAGCCCGGCGTCCTCACCCAACGCGCCCCCAGCGAAGACGAGCGCAAGGACATTGCGTACGGACGCACTGTTGCCCTGGGCCTCGCCGCATACGACCTCGGCCAGACCGTCATCATCGCCGCCCAGGCATGCGTCGCCGTCGAGGCCATGGAGGGCACCGATGCCACCATCGAGCGCGCCGGCTCCCTCATGTGCCGCCACCAGGACCTGGCCTCCACACTCAGCCGCGCCCTCACCGTAGTCAAGGTCGCCAAGCCCGCGCAGGACATGCGCTTCGACGTTCCCGTCATCGGCCTTGCCACCATCGAAGCGATGGCCCGCGCCGGGGCCACCTGCCTCGCCGTCGAGGCAGGACGGACGCTGCTCTTCGATGCCGACGCCATCGTCGCCACAGCCGATCGTGAGGGCATCGCGCTGGTCGCGGAGTAAGAATCATCGATCTTCGTTGACGGAGCTGGCATCCAATCTCCGTACGCGACGCGTGGGCAGGGCAGGCCCCGCTTCTCAGCCATCGAAATCTACCAACCAGGAGAAAATAATGCTTCGCAAAAGTATTTGCATCGCCGTTCTCATCGCCATCGTCGTAGTCTGCGGCTTCACCCTCAAGGCCCGTGCCGCCGACATCCTCCAGGCCGGAGTAGCCGCTCCCAGCTTCAGCCTGCCCTCGCAGGAAGACGCGTCCGTTTCGCTCTCGCAGTATAAGGGCAAATGGGTCGTCCTCTACTTCTATCCCAAGGACATGACCAGCGGCTGCACCATCGAGGCCCACAACTTCCAGCGCGACCTGCCCAAGTACGATGCCCTCAATGCGGTCGTCCTCGGCGTCTCGCTCGATACCGTCGAGAGCCACAAAACTTTCTGCACCAAGGACTCGCTCACCTTCAAACTGCTCGCCGATCCCGACCACAAAGTCATCGACGCCTATGGCGTGCCCCTTACCGCACGTGGCGACAATAAATTCGCGGCCCGCGATACCTTCCTCATCACGCCCGCCGGAAAAATCGCCAAGGTCTGGACCGGGGTCGATCCCAACACCCACTCCGACGATGTCCTCGCCGCCATCGCCGGCATGAATGGTAACGACAAGGTACAAGTAGAGCGCAAATAGTTCCAGCTGCCAGCAGACGCAAAAAGGCCCGGACCTCTCGAGAGGAGTCCGGGCCCTTTTGCTTGCCTGATTACTACAGGTTGATTACTTCTTCTTTGCAACCTTCTTCGCGGCCTTCTTCTTCGCTGCTGGCTTCTTAGCTGCCTTCTTTACAACCTTCTTCGCTGCTTTCTTAGTTGCCAAGGTAATACCTCTCGTATTGGTTTTTTTGCTCCGTTTGTTGCCGGTCGCTTTTTTCAAAGCGGCCTTACCGCCGCGTGGAGCATTCACTTTCTTCGCGGCAGATTTCAATGTCGTCTTTTTCCCGCCCTTTTTGCCCACCTTCTTGGCTGGCTTCTTCTTTGCGACTGCAGCTTTCTTCGCGGGCGCCTTCTTCGCAACCGCCTTCTTCGCCGGCGCTTTCTTTGCAACCGCCATCTTTACTGGCTTCTTCTTCGCGGCAACCTTCTTTACAACAGGCTTCTTCACCGCAACCTTCTTCGCCGCCTTCTTGACGACGCTGGCATCGCTTTTCACCGCAGGCTTCGGTATTGCGATTGGCTTCGGTATTGCGATCGCCGCAGCAGAACTCGCGGTCGGCGATGGAAGCGTCGATTTAATTACTGCCTCATCGTCGTGCAGTCCGGGTTCCATCAGATCGTCGGCAATGTCCTCCAGCAAATTGATAGCGCCGTCGCCCTCCAGCGCAATGCTCACGACGACCTCCTCCTCTTCGTCGTCGCCGAATAGATCGTTGTCTTCGTATCCATCGCCGCCTGCTTCGTCGTCCCCATAGTCCGCGGTCGCATAGATCCCGATCTTCTCATCCAGTCCATCGAAACGATCCTGCTCATTGAACTTCATCGTCGCACCCTCGCGCTTTATCGATAATCCCGATTGCCGCACCCGCATTGCAACACCGCACTGCATCTTGAGCCGTTACGGTGCTGTACAAAATACCGATGCACCATAGCACGGATTCTAGCAACAGAATGCATCGTTGCGCCAGAGATGGCAAGCAATCTTTTCATTGAGGTCGCCAATGCGGCAAGTCTCCCGCCTTCAGTCGCGAGCGTTCTTCTACTTTGCAGCAACAGTTTTTTTCTCTGTTTTGCTCTGCGCTGGCTTCGCTGCGGAAGACTTTGCGTCGCTCGGCTTACTCTTCACGCTTGCTCCATTCTTTGCGCTGCCGGCCTTCGCGTGTGTACTCGCACCCGCATGTGCCTTCCTCGTTCGCACGTGAGTTGCTGGGGCCAGATGGATCGGTTCGCTGACTGCGAGTGTACGGCCCGGCCGGATCGTACTCGACGATAGATGGTTCCAGCGCCGCAGTTCTTCCACTGAGACATTGAATCGGTCCGCCACGGTGACCAGAGTGTCGCGCGCGTGTGTGACGTAGTGCAGTGAATGGGCCGCCGCCACTACATTCGCCACCGGAACAACCAGTTCATCGCCCGCTTCGATCATCGCGTTTGCATCTAGATTGTTCGTCGCCGCAATCTCCGTGGGCCGCCCATGAAGGCTGCTCGCAATACCATCCAGCGACTCGCCGGCGCGCACCACATGAAAACGCCAACTGCTCCGCTTGTCCTCGGGTATCTTCTCAATCCGCTTGAGATAGACATCGTGCATTCCCGCCGGAAGATGCAGCTCGAATTCCATATCGCTCGGCGTACTCATGCGCAGAAGGCTTGGGTTCAGATCGACAATCTCCTGCAACGAGGCGTCGGTCACGTCTGCAACCAGACGCAGGTCCACCGAGTAGTTCACCGTCACCGTGTCAGAGACAACCGGCGCATCGGGCACCAGGCCCTCCAGTCCGTACTGCTGCGGGTTCTTCGCCATGATGATCGCCGCGATGATGCCGGGCACATAGTTCTTCGTCTCCTGCGGCAGCTCGTTGCGGCGGTACAGCTCCCAAAAATCCGCATAGCCCGTACGCATCACGGAGCGCTGTATGTTGCCCGGCCCCCAGTCGTATGCCGCCATCGCCAGATACCAATCGCCGAACTGGTCGTAGAGCGACTTCATGTACTTTGCGTATGCGATCGAAGACTTCTCCGGGTCGAAGCGCTCGTCGAGCCAGCCATTGCGCGTGAGCCCATACGATCCAGCGAAGGGCATGAACTGCCACATGCCGCCCGCGCCCGTATGCGCATTCAGCGCCTGCGGCTGGAAGCCCGACTCCGCAACCGCCAGATAGATCAGGTCCTGCGGAACACCCTCATCGTTCAGGTCCTTCGAGATCATCTCCTTGTACTTGCCCGCGCGCTCCAGCGAACGGATGAGATGAGCGTGCCCTGTAGGCGAGTTCGTAAAGTAGCTGATGAACCCGGCCACATAGTCGTTGACCACCAGCGGAAAGTCCGACTGCGTCGTCTTGAGCTCTTCCGTGACCTTCGCCGTAAGGGCTGCATCCGGCGGGAAGGTCACTTCATCGGCCGCATCCAGCGGCGCGGCCTCGATCGGCGCACTGAAGCCCGTGCCCTGCTTCAGCGCGGACATCTCTAAAGCGTTAATTGCATTCAACAGGTTCTCAAACTCATCGGAAAGCTGCGCATCGTTCTTCACATCCATCCCACTGGTCAGCATCAGGTCCACCGCCATGTCGAAGTCGGAGCGCGCGGCCTCCAGCCTTCCGCCGCGGTAGTTGTCCACTCCGCTTTGATAAGCTCCCTGAACCTGTTGGATGAGTTGCTGCACCTTGTACGCCTTGGTGGCCATGTCGATAGCTTGCGCTTGTGTGATCGCTGGCGCGGGCACCGCGTTCTGCGCAGGTGCGGCGATCGCGGGCGCAGTTGCATTCGCGGCAACCCCGTTCGGTGCGCTCTTCTTCTGTTGCGGACAGCCCGTCAGCAGCGCCAGCGGCACGCACCCAATCGCCAATGCCCACCGCCGCAACCCGCTCACCATCCGCACCCGTCCGTCTTATCCATCAAGAGTTTTGTCCCGCTCCCCGGTCGCAACCGCATTGCTCATTGTAAGACGTTTGCGGAACGCTTCGGGCTGCAGTCAATGCCCGATCCATGCACCGCCCATGCGCGACCCAGTCCGCTTTGCGATCGGCCGCGCGCTTATGCACGGTGCCCTGCGTCTCCGTCCCACAGTGGTAGCATCGAAGATTGAGGCACTTTGCACCCCGCATGGACCCGAACCACATTCGCAATTTTGCGATCATCGCGCATATCGACCACGGCAAGTCCACGCTCTCCGACCGGTTGCTGGAACTCACCGGCAGCTTGACCGCGCGCGAGATGCAGGCCCAAGTGCTGGACGCGATGGACCTCGAACGCGAGCGAGGCATCACTATCAAGGCCCACACCGTGCGCATGATGTACCAGGCCCACGACGGCGAAACCTACCAGCTCAACCTCATCGACACGCCCGGCCACGTCGACTTCAGCTACGAGGTCTCGCGTTCGCTCGCCTCCTGCGAGGGCGCGTTGCTGGTCGTCGACGCGTCGCAGGGCGTCGAGGCGCAGACCCTGGCCAACGCATATCTCGCCATCAACCACGGCCTCGAAGTGATCCCCATCATTAATAAGATCGACCTTCCCTCCTCCGACATCGAACGCACCCGCGAGATGATCGAGAAGGCAGTCGGTCTTCCCGCCGACGACGCGCTTGCCGTCTCCGCCAAGACCGGCGAAGGTGTCGCATACATCCTTGAGGCCGTCGTGCATCGTCTTCCGCCCCCACTCGGAGACGCCGACGCGCCCCTCCAGGCCCTCATCTTCGACTCCTGGTTCGATCCATACCGCGGAGTAGTCGTCCTCGCCCGCATCATCAACGGTCGCATGAGCCAGGGCATGAAGATCAAGATTATGTCCAACGGCAAAACCTTCGATGTCGAGAGCATGGGCGTCATGACACCCAAGCCGGTCGCGCTCGCCGAACTCTCCGCCGGCGAGGTTGGATTCTTCGTGGCCACCATCAAGAACGTTGCCGACACAAAAGTCGGCGACACCATCACCGAGGCCGCGCGGCCCTGCGCCGAAGCTCTTCCAGGATTCGAAGACATCAAGAGCATGGTCTTCGCCGGACTCTACACCGTCGACTCGCACGCCCACGCCATGCTGCGCGACGCCCTGGAGAAGCTCCGCCTCAACGACTCCAGCTTCACCTTCGAGCCGGAGTCCTCGGTCGCCCTCGGTTTCGGCTTCCGCTGCGGCTTCCTCGGCCTGCTGCACCTCGAAATCATTCAGGAACGCCTGGAGCGCGAGTACGATCTCGACCTCATCACCACCGCGCCCGGCGTCCGCTACCAGATCACCCTCACCGACGGCAAGGTGGTCGAGGTGGACAACCCCTCGCGCTGGCCAGACACCGCCGAAATCGCCTCCGTCGCCGAGCCCGTCATCACCGCCCGCATCCTCACCAACGAGGAGTACGTCGGCGGAATTCTCAAACTGGTCGAAGACAAGCGCGGCCGGCAAAAGAACCTCGAGTACGTCACCTCCACCCGCGTTATGATCACCTACGAACTTCCTCTCAACGAGATCGTCCTCGACTTTTACGACCGACTCAAGACCATCTCCCGCGGATACGCATCGCTCGACTATGTTCTCTCCGGCTCCTGGATCTCGCCCATGGTCAAGCTCGACATTCTCATCGGAGGCGATCCGGTCGATGCGCTCTCCATCATCGTCCACCGCGACTTCGCCTACGACCGCGGCCGCGCCCTGGTCTCCAAGATGCGCCAGCTCATCCCGCGCCAGATGTTCGAAGTCGCCATCCAGGCCGCCATCGGTGTAAAAGTCATCGCGCGCGAGACCGTCACCGCACTGCGCAAGAACGTCATCGCCAAATGCTACGGTGGAGACATCAGTCGCAAGCGCAAGCTCCTGGAAAAGCAGAAGGAAGGCAAGAAGCGCATGAAACGTATCGGCAAGGTTGACATCCCCCAGGAGGCCTTCCTCGCCGTCCTCAAAGTGGGTGAAGACTAGCCGCACAGCCTTCGCCGGAGGCAGTTATGATGCATTCCTCGCGTTCCTCTGCTCTGTGGAACGCCTATTATTTACAAATCTTTCCGTTCCCTTGTAACGACTCACAGGAATCTTCGATCACTTGCCTTAATCTTCTGAAAACACCTCACTTGTAGCCCTCATAGTTCACATCCATCGCCGCTCATTGCTGCCGTTCGCTCATGATGTGAATTTCTCGCGCCACTCTATCCACATATTATCCACAGGGAAATCCGCAATCCCAGCAGGTGCAGGCTTCCCCAGAAGCACTAGAGCAGCAATACAAAAGGGAGGCAATTGTGGCCTCCCTTCTGGCTGAACCTCGCTGCCGGGCTACTTGGTTGCCGGCTTCGGTGTAGTTGTAGTAGCCGCAGGCTTCGCGGGTGTGGTGGTGCGCGGCGTCGTTGTGGCTGCCGGCTTCGGACGGCTGGCGGCTGATGGTGCTGCCGGACCCGGAGCTGCAACACCGGAAGTCTTGTTGTACTCATCGATGACAGCCAGAGTAATATCTGAGTTCGGCTCCGCCGCGGCCCACATCACCGGACTCTGCTGATCGCCCACGTTGATCAGTAGCGTATAGCCGTTGTCGCTTACATACTTCCTCATCACAACAGCAAACTTCTCAGCTACCTTCCCCAGCGCTTCATTCACGTCGGCCTGGTAGGCGTTCGAGACGTCTTCGACTTCGTGTTGATACGCCGTGTCCTTGGTCTCGATCACCTTCTCCTTGGCGGCCTTATCACTCGCCGAAAGCGTGGCCGGAGCAGCCTGCAACTCTTTCTTCAGCGTTTCAACCTCGGTAGTCTCGGCATCCAGCTTGTCCTTCTGCGGCTGGTACTTCTTCTGCAAGTCCGCGATCGCTTTCTGGCCTTCGTTGGTGTCCGATACGGCCTCCGTGAACATAATCAGGGCGATTCGTGCGGGAAACGCCGACGGTGGAACCATCATCGGGGCCTGCGCAGCCGGTGCGGCAGCGGCAGCAGGTGCTACAGGTGCTGCGGGTGCAGTCGATGCGGCTGGTGCAGCTTGTTGTGGAGCGGCAGGTAACGCTTGGCCAAACGCGGCCACAGGGAGAAGACCCGCGACCAGCGCGGTGAGGAGAGCAAACTTGGATTTCATGCTGTGTGTAAAGCTCCTTGGAAGTTTTCCTAAACTTTGCGCCGTCGGCATGCCTTCGCGAGCCGTCCGGGTCAGTTGCCCTGCATCCGCCCGCCAGATTGCCGATATCGCGCAACCAAGCTAGGCTCTCACCACGCCATACCGCCCTTGATCGCCATGGTCCGGGTACAGACAATGACAATAGGCGGAAGCGAGAGGGCTGCTAGAACACCTGTCATTATAGGTCTCTACTTGCGCGAGGGTCAAACCTCTACCTTCCGAATTGTGGAGTTTGCCATGGAAACTCTCTTATTTTTGGGGAACACTCCACGCAGAACAATGGAGATCAAACGGATTTGGCGCAATTGCCGAGCGCGCCTTTGGCATTCCAATTGCTCTTCTTTCCATCGTGAGTGGGAGTGCGTCTCTTGTTTGGGCCGCCCTTCCTTCAGAAACGCATGTTTCTGGAACATGATTTTGCAGATCCTCTGGGGTGGTGTCGGAAACAGTGACACCTATCCCAGACCGGGAATAGGTGCACCCAACGTAGGTGCAGTACCCGGGTTTCTGGTCTTGCTCTTACAAGCAAGCCATTTCAGGAGGCCTTTGACAGGCCATCGTGCAGCGGCCGCTCCCTCCAAAGGTAGCGGCCTTTGCACTTTAATCCGTATGGTTTGCCGGACGGGCATGAGGCCGGTGACTGGGGACCTCTGAATGACTTCGCGTTTTGAAACGGGGACTTGAGTCCCGCTGTACCGGGTCTATTCCAACGTGGCCTTGGCCGCCAAGGAAATCCCCAATACTTGTACAGACTTTCCCGGTTTGTCGCGAGCAACTTCTACAAATGTTTCTCTTGCTACGATTTGGCTTTGAGCGTATGATTGTTCCTGTATTGTGAACATGGCTATGGGTGCCGACCGCTGAGTGATCGCTGGTCTTCCGATGGCGGAAATATCACACGGGAATATGCGGATAGCGGCGTTTAATTTGGATATGCCGATCCCGCTGGATTCGTTGCACCCTATCGGATGCGCCGAAGGATTGGATCGCGAAAGGTGCGCCCAATCCAGTATCAGTTGCAAATTGGGGCAAGGGTGAAGGTTTGCCAATGTTGGCGTGAAGCACTTTGGCAATTCCAGGTGGTTATGGCTATTTCAGGTGGCTTTTAGCTAGCCCGGGCCATCGAATATCCCCGGCAGCTCTAGACAAATCCGGTGGCGCGTATCGCGGTTTTCCGGCTGGTCGCGGCTGATGGATGATGTAAGACGAAGTAAGAGTACAACTTGATACCGTTTCCCCCTACGCTGCATCACCGCTTTGCTCCCGTCTCCGCCAACTTCGCGGTGAACGGTCAATCCTGCAAGCATGGGCAAGAGACGAGAATCGCCAACCCGCAATAGGAAGTGGAAACATGAGTTCAGAGCAGAATGTACCCGACGTGCAGATGCACCAGGGTTCACCCCCACCGCCCTCCCAGATGGAAGGCCAGATGGATCGAAACACTCCGGCGCAGTTGGATCAAATCGGGCCTTCGCAGGACTCCGCGCACAACGTTCCCCACGGCATGGGGCAGTCCAAGAGCAGCCGGCGGAGACGGCGCAAGCGCAAGAATAAGTCGCCGGATGCTGGCCAGCAGGGAGCCCAGAACGGCTCCGGCCAGTTCGTCGGTGACCTTCAGGCAGGAGAACAGATACTGGCTTCTGGTGGCTTGCAGCCCCAGAACTTCCAGGCTGGAGCTCCCCAGCAGACCGGCGCAGCACCATCCACCAAACGCTGGAAGAAGAAGTTCCGCGACCGCGATCGTCAACGCGCACCGGAGAATCCAGGCAACCAGGCTGGTTCTGCCTTCAGCAATGGCAATGGCGCGGGATATCGCGACGCCAACAGCCATCAGCCCGGCAACGGCGGTAGTTTCAAGCGCAAGGGAAAGCAGCAGCGTGGCCCGCGCAGCTTCGTCGGTCCCATGGATCACAGCTATCGCGCAGTCAATGGCAACTTCGCCGATGCGCCGCCCTCCACCATTGAGGCCCAGGGCAACTACCAGCCCAGGGGAGGAGGCTCACGCGGCTATGTCAGCGACTCCCAGCCCATCGATTACTCCATCGGCCGCCCCATCCCCATTCCCGAGGACGCGCCAACTAAAATCTTCTTCTTCATCGAAGACCTCTTCTTCAACGCCAAAATCACCGAAACCGCGCGCAAGCTGGGTGTCAAGGTCGCCTTCATCAAGAACGACAAGGACGCCGTAGCCGAGCTCACGGACGGCGAGGAAACCGATCGTCCTGGCCTTATCGTCTTCGACCTCAATAACGCCAACGCCAAGCCTCTTACCCTGATCCCCAAATTGAAGGCAAAGCTGAAGAAGAGCACCTCCATCGTCGGCTTCCTCTCCCACCTACAGAACGACCTGCGCATCAAGGCCATCGAGGCCGGATGCGACACCGTCATGCCACGCTCCGCCTTCTCCCAGAACCTCCCTAACCTCCTGCGCCGCTACGGCCTCCAGGATGAGGAAGAAGATCACTTCAACCAGTAAGGAACCGTTGTCCGTGATAACTCGTTAATTGAGATTAGTCGTTCTGATTGTGATCTGTCAGTCTGAGAGTAGCGAAGAATCCCCACATTTCGCTTGCGCCTGGTGCATTCATGACGCGTTCTCTGCGACATGGGTGGGGTTTTGCCCTTCCGGATTAGCGCGGGTTTTCACCCACCGAATGCCCTTCCCGCGCATAGTCCGTTTCACTTTGCCGTCACCGCCGCATGGACCGCCAGCAGTTGTTCCAGCAGTCCCTTCAGCTTGTCCAGTCGCAGCGCATTCGCCCCATCCGACTTGGCCTGCGACGGGTCGTCATGCACCTCAAGAAACACACCATCCACACCCGCAGCTACGGCCGCGCGCGCCAGCACCGCAATAAACTCCGGCTGCCCGCCGCTCACGCCATTGGCCGCCGAGGGCGTCTGCACCGAGTGCGTCGCATCGAAGATCACCGGCGCAAACCGCCGCATAATTGGCAGCGAACGCATGTCCACCACCAGGTTGTTATAGCCGAAGCTGGCCCCGCGTTCGGTTAGCATTACGCGCGCAGGTTTACCCGCAACCACTGAGTCGCGCACCTTCAGCACCGCGTACTGCATGTCCAGCGGCGCTACAAACTGTCCTTTCTTCACATTGATGGCGCGTCCGGTATGCGCAGCGGCGATCAGCAGGTCCGTCTGGCGGCACAGGAACGCCGGAATCTGCAGCACCGCCTCCACATCGCCCAGCGCCTTCGACAGCCGTAGACAGTCCTCCGGCGTATGCACGTCGGTCAGAATAGGCAGCCCGTTGCTCTGCGCAATCGTACGCAGAATCCGCGCGCCCTCCACCAGCCCCGGCCCGCGAAAACTGCGTATGCTGGTGCGGTTCGCCTTGTCGTAGCTGGCCTTGAAGATGTACGGAATCCCCAGGTCCGTAGCGATACGCTGGATCGCGTCAGCCAGCATACGCGCATGCGTCTCGGACTCAATCACGCAAGGACCGGCAATCAGAAACAGTTTGCCGCGTCCAACCGGAACAACGCCCACATCGAAGGAATGATTCACGCAACTATTCTATGCCGGGCGTCTCATTCATAGCAGCGGGTACCCCATCCTTTCGCGCTTTTGCGAAAGGGTGGGAGTTCCGTCGCGCTCCCCGACACGTCGCCATCCCGACCGAAGTGAGGGGACCCCGATATTTCGCCGTTGCCTTTGTCCTTGCCTCGTCCCTCTTTTGTCTTACCTTGATCCGTGCTTCTATCGGTGTTGATCCGTGTTAAGTTTTTCACCATATATTCCAGCAAATCCGCATGTTACCAGTCTCTACCGCACGGTCAGCAGTTCCGTCTCGTACGGCTTCAGTTTGAGCTTCACCGTTACCGCTCCTTTGCTCCACGTCGACGCCACATGAGAGACGCTTCCCGTCTCCGGGTCCCATGCCTCTACCGTCTTGCCCGACGTCTTAATCATCACCGAGTGCGAGCTGGCCTGCGCGCCCTCGTTGAAAAACAGGAAGACATCCGCGTCCTTCAGCCGCCGCGTCATCACCTTCAGCGTGGTGTCGGTAGAGTCGAGCGAGATTTCGCGTGGTCCGATTGCTCTATTTAACGCCGACTCGATCGCTGCCGGAACTACCTGCGGTCCAGGCGGCGTAGCTGGCGCATTCGCTGGAGGAGTGGGCGTTGGCGGAAGCTGCGCCGATGTCTCCACCGTTGCAAAGGAGAAGTCATCCGGTGTCGCAGCGCGCGCATCCAGGATCGTCTTGCCCTCAATCAGCGCGGGCGTCCGGCCCAGAAAGAAGACCTTGCCTCCGCCGTTTGCCAGCACTTTGAGACGGTCCAGTTCCGCCTGCGTCAGTATCTCCGCTGATGGAACGATCACTGTCCGATACCGGTTCCCGCTCATCGATTCCAGGTACCCTGGTCCGGCCGTCAAGTCAGTAGCCAGCGCGTCCTGGTTGATGATATCGAAGTCGATCTGCCGCTCCGCCAGCATCCGCTCGCTCGACACAAATGCAGTATCGGAGGCCGAATCGCCCAACCACATCGAGCTCGACGGGATATAAAGCGCTACCGTCGCCGCCGGTCGCCCCATGCTCATCACATAGCTCAACCGCTGCAAGTACTGCATCAGATCGGGCCAGCCGGGATCGCGCATCAACGCCGAGGGGCCTCCACGAGGACGTGCCGGAGCTCCAGGCGTCGCCGGCGTGGTGGTTGGTGCCGGTGGGCCAAATGCATCCTGGGGTGAGGTCGCAGGGTAGAACATGGTCTCAATCACGTTGATCCCGCGCACTACCTGCTCGTTCAGAATGTATCGCGCAATGGTCACATCGGGTTCCGGCCGGTAGGCGGCAAACGTCTCGGTGAACGAGCGCGGATGTCCGTATACGTGGGCTGCGCTCGATGCAAGCCGTGGATAATCGGAGACCGTATCGGTCCATATCTGGTGCCAGATGGCATCGATCCCAGGCTCCTCCATGTACTTCATGTCGCGTTCAAAATCGCCCTCCGAGCGCACCAGTTGCATCTCTGCCTCTTCATGGTTCAGATGCACCTGGTACTCCACGCCATGCGCGGCTGCCCATAGGCCCAGCGGCTTGAAGAATCCGTCGCGGAACATCTGCGAAAACACGTCATAGTAGTCGCCCCTGGCGCGTACATCGGCAGACGACAGGTTCAATGGAGCCGGAGCAGGCCTTGATACCGGCGCGGCGGCTGCTGCGGGTTGTCCGCCGGTTGCTGCCGCCGCCCCCCCTCGTCCCCGTCCGCCGCCCGTCGGCATCAGCAATGCTCCCAGATAGGGACGAATGTCGTAGCCCTTTACCTGCTGGAAGGTATCGAAAAACTTGTCTGTCCAAGGCAATCCGCCAATCGAGTAGTCCGGCTCGTCACCGCGGAAGCCGAGAATGGTTGTGCCAAACAGCTCCGGCATGGCATCGTAATAACCCTGGTGCGTCACCTGAATGTACGCCGCCGTCGCCTCGGGGTTCATGTAGTCCTCAATCGAGTTCGATCCGTCCTTCGCGTGCGTCGGGTTGGCGTCGCTGCGCGTAGGCGCAGTGCGGAATTCATGCCCAATCACTTCCACGGTCCAGTCGGGGCCAGCGGGCGCGGTCCAGGAGATGCTGCCGTTGTTGATGGGAACGGCGACACGCTCGAACGAGGCGTTGGTGGCCACGGCTGCAACCGCGTTCGCGGCCACCGCCTGGTTCAGAGTCTCGCCGCCCTTCACTGGAATCCGTTGCGTAATGTCCAGACCCTGCATGCGCAGCTCGGTCTTCGATTTGGTGAACATGCCACCCGCGAACCCGCTGGGATAGCCGATCTCGTCCACGATCCACACCTTCATGTCCCGCTTCTTGGCCTCTTCGACGAACTGCTTGAAGAAGTCAAAGTACTCGGGTGTCAGGTAAGTCGTCGTCATGCCGCCGCCAGCCTGTACCGTCACCGCGCGGAAGCCCAGGCTCTTCATGGTGTCGAGGTCGTGCTTCAGGCTCTCAATCGTCACCGCGCCATTCATGGAGAAGTATGGCTCTGGCCCGTACTCCGAAGGGGGCGTCTTCCATGACTTCTTTACATCAGCCGCAGTCGGCATCTGCACCTTCTGGAAGGGGTACTTTGCCTCGGTCGATTGCGCGTCGCAGCGTTGGGCTGGCAGGGCAAATACACATGCAACCAATCCGGTTGCACATGCGAAAACGGTTGCCCAGGCAGCGGTCGCTCGGCGATTATTGCGGCCCTTTGCGGTTACAAATAGATTGTTCATCGAGTTCTCCCATGCTGACGCGCAGCAAGATACACCTGCTGCCGAAATGTAAGTTATTGTGCGTTTGGCGCCGTTCTAAAAGCCATTCGTGCTGTTCGCTGGAGTCGTTCCCCTGCGCTTGCAATATCTCCCCGCGAAAAGAGCTGCGAAACTCAGGCCAAATCGTTATACATCGCCAGAACAAGGTTTGAAAACACCGGCGGCAGATCTCTTCGAATGGCTGCGCCTATGGACTTACACTGGATAAAGCCGTCTCTCACCGAATGACTCCACCATCCAACTCAGCCGCGCCGCGCGCTCCGCTGCACTTCCTCGGGCTGGCCTGCGCCATCGGCGTCTCCACCATCTACTTCAATCAGCCTTTGCTGGTCGAGATGGGCAAGACCTACAGCGCACCCGCCAGTCACGTGATGGTTGTCGCCAGCGCAACGCAGGTTGGATACGCGCTTGGTTTGCTGCTCTTTGTGCCGCTCGGCGATCTGTTGGAGCGTCGCGCACTCATGAAGCGGATGTTCGCCGCTGTCATTGTCGCGCTGCTTCTGGTTACCATGGCGCCGACTCTTGCCTGGCTCATCGCGGGCAGTGTTCTGCTTGGCTTGATGGCATCCGTCACGCACATCGTGCTTCCCATTGCTCCCGAACTCGTACCCCACAAGCAGCGCGGCCGTGCCATCGGAACGGTAATGATGGGACTTCTGTTGGGCGTTCTGCTGGCCCGCACCTTCTCCGGCTGGGTCAGCCACATTCCGGCGCTCTTCGTCTACGCGCCAAGACTCTTTCCCCAAGGGGCCTTCTGGGTCACTGATGGTTGGCGCTATGTGTTCTTCATCGCAGCAGTTGGCAATGCGGCGTTTCTGCTCTTTCTCGGTCGCATGATGCCCCGTCTGCCGCCCAGCCAGGACATGCGCTACGCGGATGCGATGCGTTCTCTGTGGACGCTCGTCCGCACACAGCCTCTGTTGCGCGAATCCAGCCTCATTAGCGCGCTCGTATTTGCCGCGTTCAGCTGCTTCTGGACCACGCTGGCCTATATGCTCAGCAGCCACTATGGACTTGGCGCGGGCGTTGCAGGCAGCTTTGGTCTGGTCGGAGCCGCCGGCGCAACCGTCGCCCCAATCGCGGGCAAGCTGGCAGATAAGCACGGAACCCGTTGGGTGCTGACCACCGCAATCGCGTTGCTTGCCATCTCCTATCTGGTGTTGTGGGCCGGCGTTGCGTTCAGCCTGCCGTTGACGCTGCACATCGCCGCACTGGTAATAGGCGTCATCGTGTTGGATGTCGGTATGCAAATGACGCAGATAGCCAACCAGACGCGCATCTTCGGCCTCGACGCCTCGGCGCGCAGCCGGTTGAACACCGTCTACATGACCAGCTTCTTCGCCGGCGGAGCGGTCGGATCGGCGCTCGCCACCATGGTCTGGGACCGCTGGCAGTGGAACGGAGTCTGCATCCTTGCGCTAGCCCTGATAGCACTCACGGGCCTATGCCACGCGTTGGGTACACGCGCACGTGAGCCATTCAACCCCGACTCGCGCACCGACCATCCCGTCCTCGACCGCGTGATCGAAACCTAGCGCAGAAGCATTCGTTTGGAGCACGAGACTGTTGTCTCGCCGCAAAGTTATCGCTTCAGTAAATCTACCGGCGCATTCACATCTTCAATCCGGAAATATCCTGCCAGCGCCGGATGCCGCTTGGCCACCGCGAGATACATCTCCCACGCCACGCGGCGATAGCTGAAGTGTCCTGCCGCGCCGCTCCGCAGTTCGGCGATGTAGAGCGCCTCGGCAAAATCCATCTTGAACATCGCCCGCACGCGTGTCCCCAGCGGCAGCAGGTAAGCAGCATCCTCCGGCCCAGCCGCATCGCGCAGGCTGCGATACGCTGCGTGCGCGGCGTCCATTGCGGCAGTATACGTCTCATGTAGTCCAGCCTCAGCGAGCGTTGGCTGTCCGGGGCACACCGGCTCCTCGTAGCCATGCAGATCGGTGAAGGCCTGCATAAGCTGAACGCAACGGCGATGGCGGTGCATGTCGCGGAATCCGCCAATGTCCATCAGGATGTCGAACCGGAAGCCCTGCCCTGCGGAGAAGGCACGCGATAGCTCGTCGTGGCGGCCGCGATGTTTCGCGCCCAGCGCCATAATCTCCGCCACCTTGCGTGAATCCAGCCCCGCAACCGTACGCTGTATCTGCCGCCACGAGTAGTGGCACTCCGCGTACAGCAGCGAAGTGGCAAGCTCAATCTCAAGTGAGCCCGAGTCCTCCACCAGATCCACCACCGGAGCGTCTTCAATCGCCTCCCCAGCCATCAGTTCCGCAGCCGCGGCTCTCATCTCCGCGCGCGTGGCAATCGCATACTCATTGGCCGCGGAGTACTTCACCAACGTCGGCGCGGTCTTCACCTCGCGCAGCAGAGCGTCTGAGAGTCGCGCATGGAATCCATCGCGGCCCTGCGCGTCGGGAATGGTGAACGACGCAGCCTCAGACAACAGCACACGCGCGCCATCGTGCCCTACGTTCCATGCAGGCTCGGCCGCGGCAGTCTTCAGCCTCTCGCCCAGGCTGCGCACCTCCGCAAACTCACTCGCCAGAAGGCGCGAGATCTGGTTTTCCAGCGTGCGCGCGCTCACAATCTGCCCCAGCGAAGTGTTGGTGGCCAGCGGCAGCAGGTAGCGCGCCACATCGAAGGCGCGGGCCTTCAGCGTACGCACATACGCCTCGTCCTTCATCTCCGCGGGCTTTGCGATTGCATTCTTCAGCGCCTCCAGCATTCCCGCGCCGACGCGGTCATAGGCCGCAAACAGCGCCTCGATCGTCGCCGTGTAGCCTGCCGTCCGCTCACCCAGTGCGGGCGTGTACCAGCCTGATTTGCGGAAGTTCTGGTAGCGCGTGCTGCGCTCCTGCCCATCCCAGCGCTGCTCGTCCACCAGCGCTACGGCCGCCAGCAGGCTCAGCCGCTCGATGGCAAACGGGATGTGCGCCAGGTCGGCGATGGAGCGGTGTCCATACTGGAAATAAAAAGTGTTCAGGAACTGCTCCGCCCGCTGCGAGCTGATCTCGGCCAGCGATTCCTTCATGCTCAGCGACGAGCGCGAGTATTTGGCCATCGCATAAGCCAGAACCTCCGGCTCCGCGCCTTGAATGGCGTATACGTCGGTCTGGTTTGCGGCTTGCTCGGCGGCAGGCTTGGTCGGTAACTTCGGGTCGGCGGCGGTTGGCAGGTTGTCGGTCATCACCCTGCAAGGATATGTCATCCGGCGACCCGTGCACTGCAATCCCTGTGGATGATTCCATCTGGATTCGTATAATGAGGCGGGCATACAGGCACGTAGAGGGAAGGATGACCGATGAGTTCACTGGCAGGCAAAGTTGCGTTGGTAACGGGTGCGTCACAGGGTATAGGGCGCGCTTGCGCGATGGCATTGGCAGAGGCAGGAGCGACCGTGGCGCTTTGCGCGCGCAATCTGGCAAAGCTCGACGAGGTCGCCGCGGAGATCGGCAGTATCGTGTCGCGTCGGGCTGAGGCGGCGGGCGAGATCGACGAGGCGGCAGCCCTTTGCGGCGGAGCTGCCAGCGCGGGCGTGACAGAGCCGTTTGCCGGATCGGCGCATGTCTTCGCGCTCGACCTGGGCAGCGAAGAATCCATCCAGTCCTGCGCCAAAGCCGTGATCGCGCAACTTGGCAGGGTGGATATCCTGGTCAACAATGCCGGCATCACGCGCGATACCCTCACCCTGCGCATGAAGCGCAAGGACTGGGACGACGTGCTCGCCACCAACCTCACCGGGGCCTTCCTGATGACCCAGGCCGTGATGGGTTCCATGCTGAAGGCGCGCTGGGGGCGGGTGATCAACATCACCTCGGTGGTGGGTGAGACTGGCCAGGCCGGGCAGGCAAACTACGCCGCCTCGAAGGCTGGCCTTATCGGCCTCACCCGGTCGCTGGCCCGCGAACTGGCCAGCCGAACGATTACCGTCAACGCCGTCGCTCCGGGGTATATAGAGACCGCAATGACGGCAGTTCTAACCGAAGAACAGCGCACCGCCATGACCTCGCAGATTCCACTGGCACGCGCCGGAACAGATCGGGATATCGCCGCCGCGGTCGCGTTTCTCGCCTCCGAAGAGGCTGGCTACATCACCGGCCACACACTCGACGTCAACGGCGGAATGTATATGGGATAGATGAGATCAGTCAGTCAGATCGTCTTTGTTTTCAACTAACACCGTGCGATCTGCAAATGGATATTTACTTCAATAGTAATAACTTTTCAGTTAATATATCGCTTGGTTCATTGTTGGTCTGGGCTTAAAGTAGAGCTTCAAAGGTTGTGCCCTATCTGGCTCCCGGTGAACCTTGGCTGGTACGCATATCGCGGAAACCCACGATTTAGCCATTGACCTCACCGTCCCGGATGTTTACTTTGTGGCTAATGGCAGATATGCAAACACTTCCAACACCACTGAACAGCATCCCCCCCGTCGCTACCATCGCAATGAACATTGGGGCGACCATCCGCACCTATCGTCTGCAAAAAGGCATGTCGCAGGGCGACATCGAGAAGCGGACCGGGCTCCTGCGATGCTATCTCTCGCGGGTCGAGAACGGGCATACCGTGCCCTCGCTGGAGACGCTACAGAAGATCGCCTATGCGCTGGATCTGCAACTGGCGCAGTTCTTCTCCGATCAAGCCGTTAGCCAGGAGATGTCCGCACTGCACTTGGGAGAAGAAGAGATTCGTTTCCTCACCCAGATCCAGCGCTATTCGGCGCGTCTCTCCGAGAACGACCGCAAGCTGCTGCTGGCCATGGTACGCAAGTTCGCTCAGACCACACTGGCGTGAGGCACTTCGTGCGGTCCTGGACGCTTCGCGTAAAGACAAGAACAACCTGCAACTCACAACTGCCTCAGAGCCGGCTGGCGATCGCATAGCCGAAGAGGGCCAGAACCAGACAGGCAACCGCGAAGGTGAGTTTCTGGCGGCTGAGGTAGCGTTCGCGCCCCGCGGTCATGCGTGGCACCAGCGGGACGCCCAGCGCCAATCCGCTCAGGAAGCCCCCAATATGCGCCGAATTGTCGATGCGGATGCCTACATTGACAAAGATTGTGCTGATCCCAATCACCAGGTTGATGAGGGCAAATTTGACGACGCTGCTGCGCAGCCTTCGCAACTCTTCCCAGGGAAATGGCAGCCGGCGGTTGCTCAGCAGTACGATCAGAATTCCGGCAATGCCGAAAACAGCACCCGAGGCGCCTGCGCCGATCTGGAATAAGGAGCTTGGATCGCGGAACCACAGGTCGTAGTAGACGTTGTAGCCCATGCTCAGCAGGTTTCCGGCAATGCCGGTAATCAGGTAGACGGCGACCATTCCGTAGGGGCCGACCAGCGGCTCGCCCAGAATGCCCAGGTTCCACAGACACCACATGTTGAAGAAGATGTGAACGAAGCCGACGTGGACGAAGGTTGCAGTCAGCAGGCGATACCACTGGCCATGCAGCACCAGCCATGTGACGTTTGCGCCGTAGTGCAGCAGGTCGTTTTCGGTGGGGCCTGTCGGACTTACACCGTGGAGGCACATCCAAAGGTAGACTGCGATATTGATGGCCAGCAGCAGGTAGGTTCCAGGGGCCGAGCGCGGGTCCCATACGCTAAACTGGCGCCGCCGCTGTGCCTGTTCCGGCGAATAAGCCTCGTCCGGTGCCCCAGTCCCGAATTTGGGCGTTGTGGGAATCGGCGGTGGCTCAATCTCGCCTTCGGTTTGGAAGTGCGCGGCGGACATGCTGGTCTATCTACGCTATCGCATTTTCCCGGTTAGTGGGTCAACAGGGACGCAAGTCTGCCCTCGAACCCCCATGGACTGTGGACAGGATGGGAGATCAGGCAGCGTTTTTCATGATGCGTTCACGGATATGGGGCGGTATGCGTTGGATCGCGTCGGATACCAGGCCGGGGATCGGCGTTGCAATAGCGACCAGAACCCATAGCGTCAGCGAGATGACCAGGCCGGCGATGGCGGTTGCCTCCAACGAGATGGTGATCGGCGTGTGGTACAGGTGACCGTGTAGGCTGGTGCCAAGGTGGGCGACCGCCTCTATGCGGTGCAGCACAGCCGCAGCCAGCAGGAAAGCCAGGATGGACAGCGAACTGACCGAGATCAGCAGCACATCGATGGTGCGCGCCAGGTGCTGGCGGCGGCGGCATTGGGCGCACTCGGAGAGGTGATGATCGTAGTCCGTGCGCATCGCGGGCGACAGACCGGAGATGTCATACCGCCAGCCGGCTAGAATGTCTCCAATAACCGGATCGGTGCAGTGTGGTTCGCTCATGCGGCGCGATCTGGATGTTCGTAGGGCAATCGTTGCCATAGTTATATAGACCTTATTTTACTATCATTTGATAGCACACGACGCAGAAAAGAATAGATTGCACGAATCCTGTTGCAGCTGCTCAAAACAGCCTTGTACTCTTCTCGTCCAGCCCTTCCTGCGGCAGCATGCTGAATCAAAATCGGTTAGAGGAAGATGGAGGGGAGTGGCTCGGATTGATGCGCTAGCAGTACCCGGTTACCCAGAAGCTTCCCGCGTTCCCGAATTGCCTCTTCAGCCGAGAGCAGCGCGAGTTCGGGGACGTTGTTGGTCTCCGAGAGATGACCCAGAACAATGTACGCTGCGTTGCCGTCGTAATCCCGCGCCAGGAACTCCGCCGTCGCGTCGTTGGAGAGATGACCCACCCGCGAAAGTACACGTTGCTTCACAGCCCACGGGTAAGGGCCGTCCTTCAGCATCTCCAGATCGTGGTTGGATTCCAGCAATAGCACATCGATCCGCTGTAGCGCGGACCGGACGTTGGGTGGCATGTAGCCCAAATCGGTGGCAATGGCCATTCGGATCGATTCCGTGGCCGACTCGAAGACAAATCCGCATGGGTCGGTTGCGTCGTGCGGAGTGGTGAAGGGTGCAATCGTCAGGTCGCCGATGCGGAAGCTCGTCCCCGGCTGGAAATACTCCACTACAGGAAGACTGGCTGGATCGCGTTTAGTTGCGGTTTCTGGCGCGTCATCTTCATCTTCGGCGATTGCGGCTGCGATCTGGATGCCGCCGGACTGCTCTTCTAAATCACGCTGCGCCGCTTCCAGCGCAGCCCGTGCCTCCTTCTCCTTCCGCACATGCTCCAGCCACTGCGCGTAGCTCATAGTGGTTCGCGGAGTCATCTGCCGCACCCAGGCGCGGTGCGTCGGCTCACTGAAGTACACCGGAATGCGCAGCTTGCGCGCCAGTACGGAGAGGCCCGCAACGTGGTCCACATGTTCGTGCGTAATCAGGATGGCGTCCAGTGCGCAGGGGTCTTCGTTCGCCATCTTCATGCGCCGCAGCAGTTCGCGGCAACTCAGCCCGGCATCCACCAGCACACGCGTCTGCGGGCTGGCAATCACCGTCGAGTTGCCCTTCGATCCGGAAGCGAGAACCGTCATGCGCATTCGCTTAAGATACGCCGCTCCAGTGTGGATTAGCGCGCCGTATTGCTCTGATGCGTGCCTTTATGGATGCAGATCGTAAGCAATTCAAACCGCAATCAACGCCGAGCCCGCAGCATATAGATCCGGTAGCTGGCGGGTGTCTCTTCGCGACTCCACCAGCGCGCCGTCCGGCTCGGCCACCACTCAGTCTGTAGCGTGTAGTGGTCGGCCAGGAAGCTCTGGAAGGCAGGCCAGCGGTCCAGCTTGCGATACTCTCCCGGCCCATCCACATACAGTGCGCTCGTCATCACCAGCACCTCTGGAGGAGAGGCATTCATCGCCAAATAGAATCGCTCCCGCGTCTTCTGCACAAAGGGAACGTCGTCCGCGCCAAAGAGCGGGAAGTCCACCAGCAAGCCGTTTGCCGGTTCCAGCCTCATGCGGTAGAGCACGTTCCCGCAGCCGGAGATGGAGTCGATGCACTGGATGTGGCCTGAAAGCCGTTGCCCGCCCAGCTCATCGAGGTTCTGCTCCAGCGAGCTGATGAAGTCCGTCTCCCACCAGCGATAGCGGTGAATCAGCACGGCAGACTGGGGTGCCAGAAAGAACCCGCCAAAGACCAGCGCTGCCAGAGCAAGCCCTTGCGCGGCCTTGATGCGTCGGACATGCGCCGAAGTGCGCCAAAGGTCGGAGAGCTGCGTCCGCGAAGCGCGGACAAAGTCCTCGGCCATCAGCGGCAGCAGGAAGATGAGCAGCGTGTACCGGTAGTATGGGAAGCCTCTGGCCTGCACCAGGTAGGATACGAGCCCGAAGACCGCGCCGCACAGTAGCGCGGTCCGCTCCCAGTCCATCCTCTGCCAGCTCAGCACCAGCACAGCCAGCCACAGCAACACCAGCGGTAGCAGCGGAGAGATGCTATGTAGCAGCAGAAAGCTGAACGAGCGATGTCCCAGCCCGGAGTAGTACAGCACGAGTCCGTGTAGATTGGCGAAGAACGCCGCGAGCGCTCTCTCCCGTATCAGAAAAATAAGCGCTACTCCCGGCGCAACCAGATAGCCCAGAACTGCCGTCACAGCATGTCGCAGCCAACGCCGTCGCGATATTTCGCCTTGACGTTCGTGCCTCCGCAGAACATAGCCGGCTAGTATCAGTTGTGCCACGGTCAGAGGCAGTGCAGTCGGTTTAATAGTCAACGCAACGCCGGAGTAGAGACCAAACACCGCCATCGCCCACGGCCAGTCTCTGCGGATTGCGACAAACAGGAACGCCGTCGCCACAATTAGGCAGACGGCCATCGTCAGGTCGCGCTGCCCACCCTCCGACAGGCCGTCGCGTCCATGGATCAGCACAAATAGGCTCGTCGCAAAAAGGCCCGCCAGCCACCCATCTTCCGATCCCCCCTTACGCAATGGCGTCGCACAGAATGTGGCACCCACGCATCGCGTGATCGCGAAAAATGACGCGCCCGCTGCGACCATCAGCGTGAAGTCGAAAAGCCGCCACCCCAGGTCGCCCATACCGAACAGGTGCATCGCGGCCAACTCGATCAGATACGAACCGGGCATGTTCATATCGCCGATCTCGCGGTAGGGAGACCAGCCGCGCTGGATCAGCCAGCCGATGTAGTGGATCAGAGAGGCGTCGCCTACCAGAGGCCAGTGCCAGCTCCACACAAAGTACAGCAGCGCGCAGACGCTAAGGCTGGCGGTAAGCAAGATACGAAATAGCCGGGCACTCCCGTTGCGCACTGGTCTCTCCTTTCGTGGTTGAGTCTAACGGACGCATCTCCAGTTGTATGCGATCACAGTCCGTTACAGGTTGATGGTAGGCGCAGAGTGAATTGTTCTGCGCCTCTAGGTGCAGGCCAGCAGCAGCACCGTGATGTTGTCGTGGCCGCCGTTTGCGTTGGCGGCGTCAATCAGTGCCCGGCAGGCGTTTTCGAGCGCGGCCTGTAGAACGAGTCCACTCGCAGCAGAGTCGCGGTGGGCGGCGGCAAGCGCTGCTGGGTTGGCGCAGTGGGTCAGGATCCGCGCAATGGCTGCTGCTTCCAACTCGCGACTGAGGCCGTCGGAGGCAAGCAGGTACAGGTCGCCGGACTGTGGGTCGTAGGAGGCGATCTCCGGCTCCACCGTGGCCTGCGTACCGATGGCGCGTGTGATGATGTTGCGCATCGGCGACGCCATCGCCTGCACCCGGTTCAGCACCCCGGCGCGTACCTGTTCCTCCACTAGCGAGTGGTCCCGCGTCAGAAGTTGCAGCTTGCCCGAACGCAAGCGATAGCACCGGCTGTCGCCTACATGGGCAATCCATACTGTCGGGCCTGCTGGCGCATCTTCCCACAGCAGCGCTACCAGCGTAGTGCCCATGCCGTATAGGCTGGGTGACTTGCGCGAGTAACGGAAGACGGCCTGGTTAGCCACTTGCATCGCTTCCGCAAGTCGCACGCTCGCTTGTGTCGCCGCATTGGGTGACGGACAAGCCCTCTGGGCAAGGCTCTCCAGAAAAGCCTCGGTAGCCAGATGGCTGGCAACTTCGCCTCCCGCAGCGCCTCCCATGCCGTCGCACACTACGAAGGCCCCCTGTTCGGGCAGCGCTGCGCAGGCATCCTGGTTGCTGTGGCGCACGCGTCCGCGGTGGGAGAGCATGGCGAAGACGCGTGCAGGCGCGCCGCTTACAGCATTCGCCGTCGCTGCCATCTCGGATCGCCGCTTGGGAGGCTTCATCGCCGTAGCATCTCTCATTTCGCCACCCCAACCTCCGCAATATGGCCCCGTGAAAACCATACTCCTTGCCGCCATGCAGTCCAATGGTCTTAGTTGAAGGGTGTCTTCAGTTTGTAAAGCACCATTCAGATACTCTGGAGTGGCAGCCACGGGAGGCACATTGAACCGCATCCTACAGGGCGACAATCTCAAAGCTCTGCGTCGCATGGAATCGGCATCGGTGGCGCTGATCTATATCGATCCGCCCTTCAACACCGGCCAGAGGCAGACGCGCCTGCGCATGAAGACCGTGCGCGACCAGGATGGAGACCGCGTCGGCTTCGGCGGGTACCGTTATCGCACTGAGTTGGTCAAGCCAAAGACGGCAGGCACTGAAGGGAAACAAGCAGGTTATGCCGACCGTTTCGACGACTTTCTCGGCTTTCTGCGCCCGCGCCTCCTGGAGGCTTACCGCCTGCTCACCCCCACCGGCAGCCTCTTCTTCCATATCGACTATCGCGAGGTCCACTACTGCAAGATCATGCTGGACGAGATATTTGGCCGCGAGTGTTTCCAGAATGAGATCGTCTGGGCCTACGATTATGGCGCGCGCGCCACCAAACGATGGCCCGCCAAGCACGACAACATCCTCTGGTACACGCGCGATCCTCAGTGCTACACCTTCAACATGGAGGAGAGCGATCGAATCCCCTACATGGCGCCCGGTTTAGTGGGGCCTGAGAAGGCCGCGCGCGGCAAGACGCCCACCGATGTCTGGTGGCACACCATCGTCTCGCCCACCGGCAAGGAAAAGACCGGCTACGCCACTCAGAAGCCGCTGGGAATCCTGGAGCGGATCGTGCGCGTTCACTCCAATCCCGGCGATCTTGTGCTGGACTTCTTCGCCGGCAGCGGGACCACCGGCGAGGCCGCGGCAAAGCATAGCCGCGCCTTCTGCATGGTGGACCAGAGCGCCGAAGCCATCGCCGTAATGGAAAAACGATTGCAATTGAAGGCCGAAAGATTATGATTCCGCCATCGCTATTTTTAGGAGAGAACGGTGGCGAGGGCCCAGTTGTTGAAAGCAGTTAGATCTATAGCTTGGTTTGTACTGGTTGCATCTCTGACCACTGGTGCTGTCCTTCACGCGCAAGCCCAGTCTCCGGCAACGCCGCCGCTGAAGAAGACCTGTACGGTGAACACCAGCGCACCGAATCCAGCAGAGACGGCCCTGAACAAAGGGGATTACAAAAGTGCGGAAGACCTTTTCCGTGCCTTGCTGGCCAAAAATGCAGACAAGGACTCAGCCCATGAAGGGCTGATTCGCGCGCAGATTGGGCAGAACAAGGTGGACGACGCGGCCAAGGACGCCGAAGCGTGGATAGCGGCAACTCCGGCGAATTCGATGGCGTTGACGGCGCTGGGCGATGTGCGCTTGCGCCAGGGAGATCTGCGCGGGGCATATACCCAGTTCCAACAGGCGCTGACGACAGACCTGTGCAATGCGCGCGCCTACTTTGGGGCTGCTGAGATTGATGGACTTGCAGGCTACCAGGCCACAAGTAAGCGGTTAATAGAGCAGGCGTACAAGCTGCATCCCACCGACGACGATATCAATTCAGCATGGATTGCAGCACTGCCACGCGCGGAGCGACTGGCTAAGTGGACCGATTACGCCGAACACAGTGACCAGATCAGCGAGGAAAACAGGGCGAAACTGAAGACGCGGCTACAGAAGGAGTCGCTCTACCAGCCGTCGGATTGCCGCATGTCTCCGACCTCGCAGCGCGAGGCAACGGTCCCGATGGCGGCTCTGATGGATGGGGCGACGCGCTCCGTGGGGTGGGGATTGGACGTGAAGTTCAACGACAAGCGGCGGCGACTGCGGATCGATACAGGTGCCAGCGGCATCACCATATCGCGCGCTGCAGCGATGTTTCTTGGCATCCAGCGCGAGGATCAGACGATGATGGGAGGTATCGGCAACAAGGAAGGCGTGAAGACCTCGATCACCCACGTCGCCAGCGTCAAGATCGGCGGCATCGAGTTCACCAACTGTAGGGTCGAGATTCTGGAGAAGTGGAGCGTGCTGGAATCCGACGGGCTGATTGGTGGCGATGTCTTCGCCGGTTCACTGCTGACCCTGGATTTCCCTAAGCACGAGCTGCGCGTGGCTCCGCTGCCCGATCGTCCTGGAGAAAAGAAGATCGACCCGACAAAGCAGGACGCTGCCGGGGACGACGAGGCAGAGGCGCACGATCCGTATATTGCTCCGGGAATGGAGAAGTGGCAGCGCATCTATCGCAGTGGTCACGACCTTCTGATGCCTACGGGAATAGTCGAGACCAAGCGGGTAACTGACCTTGACGCGTGGAAGAGCAAACTCTTCATACTGGATACTGGATCGGATTCGATGGTGATTTCACCGTCCGCGGCGAGGGAGGTAACCAAGGTGTCGCACGATAGCCAGGAGAACTTAAGCGGCCTCCAGGGCGAGGTGAACACGGTCTACGAAGTGGGTAAGTTCACCCTGGTGTTTGCTGGTCTGCGCCTGGACTCACCGAGTACGTTATCGACCGATACGACCAAGTTTTCGCACGACGATGGGGTCGAAATTTCTGGCTTTATCGGAGCACCGGCACTCTTCCAGGTGGTGATGCACATCGACTATCGCGACAATCTCGTCTGGTGCGAATACACCCCCAAGAAATGATCCTGCTGCGCTACCGCTTGCCGGTTACACTCCGGTCCAACCCCATGATGGCATTGGCCAGTGCAGTTGAGCCGTTCTGGAATGGGTCGGCCGCGTTCAGTAGTTCTTCGGCCTTCTCATACTCTCCGCCGTTGATCAGCTTGGCGATGCCCTGCATCTGGCCATGAAACGCCGTGTGCCGGTCCAATGCAGCCAGATACTCCGGCCTGCCGCGCAGATGCAGCGTGTGTTCGCTCAGTAGCCATTTGCGGATCGAACACTCCTCGGGATGCTGGATTGCGCGGGTGGCGCGTTCGCTCAGAGGCTCGTGCATTCGCGCCGCCAGCAGCAGGGCGATCTTCCATCGCACATGGCTGGCAATCGCGTCGGGCGCGTTTTCGATCGTCTTTGCGATATAACTCTCGGCGGGCATTCTGCGACCTTACTTCAGTTATCGGAGGGTGGTCGCAAAGTGTGAGTCGTGATGAGGAAATCCTCACCCCAGCGGTGCGCATTCGCCAAGGGGCGGCATTCGATCTCCACTCGGCATGGGCGCATCTCTACTTGCAGATACGCCGCACATTGTCCTAAATGCGGAATCGGCTTCCCTAATTGGGAAAAGTCGGTTACTCTTCCGCTACTCGGTAGGTTACGCGATGCGTGCGGCCAACATGCCGCTCGCCAAGCGCCTGGGGCTTGTTCTTAGGAACAGCTTTCAATAGGGTTGCGTGGACTTACCTCGTGCTGTCGTCTTCTTTTCCTCCGGAAATGATTCCCCGGAACTCAGAGCTTAAAGGAGGATGATATGGGGTCTCGACGCGCCTGGCTGGTGCGGTTCGCGGCTCTGCCCCCAGCGTTGGCTCGGTGGGTAGAGAAGTCAACCCATCGCCAGATGCAGTTGCGCCATCCGCTGTGCTGGCTGGGCTCTTGTTGTGTGGCCTTCTCCCTTGCGCTGGCTGGCTTAGGGTCGGGACTGCACGCGGCCGCGCAGAGTGCGACGGATGGCGCGATTGGCGGGCAGGTGGTCAGCGCTACCGGCTCGCCGGTGGCGGGGGCCTTGGTGGTGGTACGCCATCTGGATACAGGGCTTGTCATGCGCACGCGCGCAGGAACCAAGGGCGAGTTCCTCCTGGTGCGGCTGCCCGTCGGCGAGTACCAGCTATCGGTGCAAGAGATGGGCATCGAGCTGACGCTTCCTGGCTCGGTTGTGGTGGAACTGGGCGAGGTTACGGAGGTCCAGGCTCGTATGCAATCGGGTGGGATTGGCTCGTCGGCCCTACCCAATGCTCCGGGAAGTGCGGGAACAGATGTGGCTGATGCCGATCTTGCCGTTCTGCCTGTGAATGGAGGCGAGTGGCAATCATTGACGCTGACCGTCGCTGGAGCGAATGCTGCTGCGGCAGCGGACGGCAACGCCGCGGACGTGAGCTTTCGCGCGGTCTCGGTGTCTGAGAATAGCTCACGAATGGATGGCGCCAACAGCGATCAGAACTTCTCCGGGGCAGCGGCGGCCACTGGCGTTGACGAAGAGGTCGAGACAGGCTCGGACGAGCTCGACGACCACGCTGCGGGAGTGGGCAGCGGCTCGGGTTCGGTAGCGGACGGCGGTCAGCGCGCGGGCGCGGCTTACGTCTTCTCCCAGGCGTCAGTGCGAGAGTTCCGCGTGCTGGGGCAGGCCAGTGCAGCCGCCTATGGCTCCGCACTCTACGGACATGGTGTGGGCGGAGTGGTCACCACCGTCTCTCGCTCCGGTGGGACTCGCTTGCATGGTATGGCGTTCTACACCCTGCGCCAGAGCGCCTGGGCGGCGGCCAATCCGTTCTCCGTGCAGTCGAACTATGCCGATGGCGTGGTCACCAGCTCGGTGGTGAAACCGCCGGATCAGCGACAGCAGTTCGGCGGAAGTATCGGCGGACCTGTTCCCGGATTTCGCTCCAGTTCCAACGATGGCAGTTGGACGCGCAGCAATGCGGACCAAGGGCAGCGGCTCTTCTACTTTTATGCCTTCGACCGGCAGCATCGTAACTTTCCCGCAGTCTCTTCGCCAGGCTACGCCGGTTTTTATACGTTGACAGCGAATCAGAGTGCGCTTCTGGCGAATCGTGGAGTGACACCGGCCCAGACCAATACTGCTCTGAATTATCTCCACAGTCTGACCGGAACGGTGGCCCGCCTTGCGGACCAAACGGTGAACTTTGGGCGCGTGGACTGGCAGCGCGGAAGCGACACCCGTGTCGTTATTGAGTACAACCGGGCGCGCTGGAGCTCACCCGCTGGAGCCCGAACGGAAGCCGTGGTGGACCGCGCCGTGGCCAGTCTCGGGTCGAGCTACGGCAAAGTGGACGCAGGCATCGCGCGCTGGGTGCAGTTCGTCAACCCTGGCCTCAGCAACGAGCTGCGTGTGCAGTATGGCCGCCAGTTGCAGTACGAGTCGCCGCAGACGCCACTGGCGCAGGAGCCTAACATTGGGCCGGGCGGATTGCCACCGGAGGTCTCTATCGGCCCGCAGGGGCTGGTCTTCGGAACGCCCTCGTCCCTGGGCCAAAAGGCCTATCCGGACGAGCGGCGCTTCGAGGTTGCGGACCGCATGGGATGGCTGCGAGGACGGCACTTTTTGCAGTTTGGCGGGGACTTCAGCGCACTGCGCGACTACACCGATTCGTTGACCGACGCCGAGGGTGCCTTCAGCTACGACAGCAGCACAATCTCAGACACTGGCGCTCGCGTCGAGTTGGGTGGGCTAGCGGACTGGATCACCGACTATACATTCAACGTGAACGCCTATCCCAACGGCGGCTGTCCGCAGATCGACCCGCCCAACAATGCACCGCATTACTTCTGCTTCCGCTCCTACGCGCAGAGCTTCGGCCAGCAGAGTCTTACCTTCCATACCCAGGATTGGGCAGGCTTCTTTCAGGACGACTGGCGTGCCACCCAGCGGCTCACTATCCACGCTGGCTTGCGCTACGAGTACCAGTTCCTGCCGCTTCCGCAGCAGCCCAACGCGGCGCTGGATGTGTTCTTCGGCGCGGTGGGGGCCACCAGCGTCTTTCCCGAGGACCGCAACAACTTCGGGCCGCGGCTGGGCCTGGCCTGGCAACCCTTCGGTGTGGGACGCGGCGTGCTGCGCGTGGGCTATGGCGTTTACTACGGTAAGTTGCCCGGCGCGACCATTCGTGCGGCTCTGCTGGATACAGCTCTACCCGCCTCGACGACGCGAATTCGCATTCTGCCCACCACCGAGACGCCGTGTCCTCAATCCACGACGGTCGGCTTCGGCTACCCCTGTTCCTATCTCACGCCGCCCACGGGCGTAGTTGCGGCGACAACTTCGGCGGTCGTATTCGACCGGCGCTTTCGTCTCCCGATGGTCCAGCAGGGAACGCTCTCCATCGAGCACGGACTGGGCGCGGGGGTGCTGGGCAGCGCGGGCTATGTGCTCAACCTCGACCACCAACTTCCCAACTCCGTGGACATCAACATCGCTCCATCCACCGGTGTTCAGGAGTTCCAGATCCAGGGAGGGGCCGGCGCCCTCGGCGTGCAGAACGGTGAGACGTTCGCCATTCCCGCGTACTCGGAGCGCATCAGTCCCCGCTTTGGTCCGGTAACGGACCTCGTCTCCAACGCCAATGCCAGCTACCACGGGCTGACGCTGGAGGCACGGCGTGGGTTTGGTGCGGTCCAATCCGGCTACGCGGGCGCTGGGCGCGGGTTGGAGTTCCGCCTGTCCTGGACCTGGTCGAAGGCAATCGACTTTGGACAGAGCGCTGCTGCGGTGCCGCGCACCAATGGGCAGTTAGACCCCTTCACCGTGCGCTACGACAAAGGGCTATCTGCGCTCAATTTTCCTCATCGCGTGGTGGCAACAGCACTCTGGTCACCCCACATGGGCAGCACGCTTGCGCGCTTCGGCGACTCGGGCCGCGTGCTGCGATCGGCGGCTAACGGCTGGTCCATGGCGTGGATATTCTATGAGTCCAGCGGGCGAGGTTACAGCTACCAGATCTTCGGCGGCAAACGGCTGCCCGGCGGGCACGAAAGCATCAACGGCTCAGGAGGATCGACGGTGTTGCCCACGGTTGGGCGAAACACTCTGCGTCTCCCGGACTCAGCAAACCTCGACATGCGCCTCAGTCGCAGCTTCCGCCTCGGCCGTATCGGCGCAGGTGAGGGACTGCATCTGCGGGTGTCGGCGGAGGCCTTCAATGTAACCAATCGGCTCAACCTCTCCGGCATTACCCAACGCGCCTTCCTGGTCGGCGCACCCGAACCACTGAACGGAGCAACCACTGGGCCGGAGGTGACGCCTCTGGTCTTCCAGGATGCCGCAACCGTAGCCACTGAGGGACTGAACGTCCTTCCCTTCGGCGCTTACACCGCAGCCGCAACCAGCCAGACGCGCGAGCGCCAGATTCAGCTAGGCCTTCGCCTCGAGTTCTAATGCGTCGTAGACGCGGGTGCGGCTGCCGGCAGAGGGCAACGCGGCGGGCACGGTGCGGGAGCGACATCCGGCGGTATGCTGGCACGTTGCTTGGCAGTTAGCTGTGTCACATTCACAGGGATCTCCAGCGTGCCTACCTTGCTGTTGACGTTGTCCAGAATGCCCGTATGTAGCGACATCTGACCGGGAGGTAGATCGATCTGCTGCGTAAACTGGTACGGCTTCGCGGCAAACGCGTCGTATTCGTCCAGGCGGAGGGTCATCTTCACCGTCTGCGTCAACAGGGCTACGCGTTTGCGAAAGACGTCGTAGGCTACCACGTCGAACTCCAGCGACCCATGCAGCATCCCATCCGCATCTTCCGTGAAGGCAATCTCGCTGGCAGGGAAGCCGTAGCGGATCTCGTAGTGGACACTCTTGCTCGGCTTTGTCTTGGCGGATGCCGTGGTCTGTGCGCTCGCGGATGGATCGACGCTGTAGTTGGGCCATACACCCACGTCGAATAGTATCTGCGTGGCCACCGGCGCATTGCCCTCCATCGATGCCTTCATCAACGCAGGTCCAGGGGCTGGAGCATCCTGCGTTGGCACACGTTCCGCGTTGTATCCCTGGCGGTACACCAAGTGCAGGCCCGGATTGTCGACCGCGACCTTGATGTGGTGATAGTGCCCGTCATCCTTCTGATTGGGCGGAATGTAGGAGAGGGTGTAGAACTGTGAACCGTCATCGACAGCCTTGGCAATCTCCGACTTCAGGTCGTTGCTGTTGTAGAAGGCCTCGCCTCCGGTGTCCGCCGCCACCGCATCCGCCTTCAACTCCGCCGTATTCATGTTGAAAAGAACTCCCCGCGGGTCCACCGGAGAGACGGCGATCTGCTCCGCGGTGAATCGTTCATAGACATCCATCAGCCGATGCACAAGGGTCATATCGATATCGACGACGCGCGCAACTGTATGTCCTGGGGGGCCCTGTACCTCCATGCCCCATCCATAGCCGCCGTCGCGCATCAGGTCGACCGGCATGCCTGGCGTGATCCACAACAGGTTCTTCCGGCCCTTGATGCCCGCGACGTATGCCGCAATCTGGTTCATCGCGTCGATAGTGGACTTATCGATTAAGTAATGGGTGAGGCATTGTCCATTCAGGCACGCCCCGTAATCGATCCGGCCAGTACGCACCGCCCGCAGCAGCGAGTCGCGGTCAGAGGTAAATCCCTGTAGCAGATGCAGTCCGCTCTCGGAAAGCCAGAATACAGCGACTTTGGTGCCTTGCGGCATTGCGGTCACATAATCAGTTGCGCCCTGTAGCCCGCGAAAGATCTCGACCGCATTGCTATGCAACGCGTCCAGCAGCAAGATATTCACCGGGCCGCTGGCTGGCGTCGACTGGCTATTGGTATACACCCCCAGCGGGAGTTTGGGAGCAGCTTCCACCGCCTGCGTCTCGGTGCCAAACTCTCGAAAGCTGCGAATGGACTGCGGCTTGCCGTTCTCCTCCATGCTGAAGTCAGTTTGCTTGAGACCATGGACGGGGTTGCCATTGCCGTCCGTCACCATCACGTCCACCACAATCTCCCGCGTGGTCACATGCAGGGTTGGAACGCTGGACTCTGGCGCAGTCCCTGGAAATGGCTCAACGCTTGCGCTTGGAAAGCCCTCCGCCGGCGCGGTGCCCGCTGTCTGCGCTCGCCCCGCGGCAAAGGAGAACAGCTCCAAACTTAGGCCAAACGCCATGAGGATCGTCTTGCTCAGTCGCATCGTTCTCTACGCTCCTGTATGTCTGGTGGTGCCAATGCTTCAAATCTGGAAGTGCTCATCAATGTTTGCGCTCCCATATTAGACCCGGTATCACGCAGTTGGACGTTCGCCCCTACGGAAAAACATGCTTTGCCACCTAAAATAAAGGCAGATGGCCTTTACCGAACAGTTCGATGTGGTGGTGGTGGGTGCTGGACATGCCGGATGCGAGGCGGCGATGGCCTCCGCGCGTATGGGCCTGCGCACCGCCCTCTTCACCCTCAACCTCGACCTCATCGCCCAGATGAGCTGCAACCCCGCCATCGGAGGCATCGCCAAGGGCCATCTCGTCCGCGAAGTCGACGCGCTGGGTGGCATCATGGGCGAGGTCGCCGATGCATGCGGCATTCAGTTCCGCCTTCTCAACACCTCACGCGGCCCTGCCGTCTGGTCGCCGCGCGCGCAGTGCGACAAGGCCCTGTATCGCGTCAAGATGCGCGAGGTCCTCGAAGGCCAGACCAATCTCTTCATTAAGCAGGCCGAAGTAGTGGACCTCGAAATTCAGCGCACTAGCGCAGAGGTTCAACGTGTCACCGGTGTCCTTCTGCGTGATGGCCGCGTGGTCCACGCTGGGGCCGTCATCGTCACCACCGGCACATTCCTCAATGGGCTCATCCACTGCGGAGAACAGCAGTACGCCTCAGGGCGCAGCGGCGAGCCGGCCAGTGTCCTGTTGGGAGAGTCCCTCAAGCGGCTGGGCCTGCGCGAGTGCCGCCTCAAGACCGGGACGCCGCCCCGCCTCGACGGCCGCACCATCGACTGGTCGAAGTTCATCGAGCAGCCAGGTGACGCCGACCCAACCCCATTCAGCTTTCGCGCAGCCAACCGGACTGGAGCAGCCTGGGTTCCCGCCTTGCCTCAGGTCAGTTGCTACATCGCCACTACCACGCCGGAGACGCTGCGCCTCATCCGCGAGAATGTGCATCGTTCGCCCATGTATACCGGGCAGATCTCCGCCATTGGGCCGCGTTACTGCCCATCCATCGAGACCAAGATCGTGCGCTTCCCGGACAAAACGCATCACCAGTTTTTTCTCGAGCCGGAGGGCCTCAACACCCACGAGGTCTACATCAACGGCATGAGCACCAGCCTGCCCATGGAGGTGCAGGCTGCCATGGTGCATTCCATCCCCGGCCTGGAGAACGCCGAAATGCTCCGCCCCGGCTACGCCATCGAGTACGACGCCATCGATCCCACCGAGTTGGACCGCACCCTCGCAGTCAAGAAGTTCGCCGGACTCTATCTCGCCGGACAGATCAACGGGACGAGTGGATATGAAGAGGCGGCCTGCCAGGGCCTCATGGCCGGAATCAATGCTGCGCTCGCTGTGAAGGCAGACCTCAGTGGAGAGCAGACAGAATTTAATGCAGGCTTCACCCTAGACCGCACCGAAGCCTACACAGGAATCCTCATCGACGACCTCATCTCCAAGGGGACCGATGAACCCTACCGCATGTTCACCTCGCGCGCCGAGTTCCGCCTCCACCTGCGCATCGACAATGCCGACCTCCGCCTCACTCCATATGGCCGTCGCCTTGGCCTCATCGACGATGCAGCGTGGGCTGCCTACCAAGCCAAGCAATCGCGCGCCGCAGCCTTCGAGCAGATTCTTACCAAAACCCGTGTAGACGTTGATGCGCTTCCATCGTCCCTCGCGGAAGCCCTGCGCGGCGACCTCAGCAACCTCAGCCTTCAGACCTACGAGCAGATGCTCAAGCGTCCCGAAGTCACAATCGAATCGCTCTGGCCGGTGCTCGCAAACGCAGTGCACTCCAACCCGGAGCTTGCCCCTTGGCTCACGGGACTTCAATCCTCACCGCTATACGAAACCCGCCTTCCGGCCTGGATCCGCAACGAGATGAAGACCGTCGAGACCGAGATCAAGTACGCCGGCTATCTCCAGCAGCAGCGCAAGTCCATGGAGCGACTCAAGCGCGACGAGCAGCGCGTCATACCGCCCTGGTTCGACTACGCGGCATGCAGCGGCCTCTCCCGCGAGATGGTCGAAACCCTGGGCCGCGTCCGTCCCCGTACCCTCGGTCAGGCCAGCCGCATCCAGGGTGTCACCCCCGCCGCTGTCACCCTGGTCAACTGCTTCCTCGAAATCCAGGCCCGCCGCCGCACGGCCTAGCCACTCTTCGCATCCGGTAACCCTCCCACGGAATCTTATGGATGTGCGCGGAGGGTGTAATGACAAATCCAACTTCAAAAATAAACGCCTTCTTGGCGCATGGATTGCTGCTCCTG
>Ga0181529_10001152_pt1 | contig 35652 bp, 47 predicted proteins | sample PEATcosm2014_Bin_36_FD_119763 | JGI IMG/M metagenome (GOLD analysis project Ga0181529, IMG submission 119763) | Peatland microbial communities from MTU Mesocosm Facility, Houghton, MI, USA - PEATcosm2014_Bin10_30_metaG | ecosystem: Environmental > Terrestrial > Soil > Wetlands > Peat | place... | reverse complement strand
TTCGGAACGTCCGGCGCGGGCTTTGGCCAGAAGAAACGAGTTGCACAAATCGGCGACGGTGGACAGCCGGGCCGGGCGCAGCGGAAGGATATTTGAAGACGAAAAGCCGTTGCCCGCCTGTCTAACGGCGGACAGCAATTGAAGCGCGGCGGCTTCAATCTGCTGTAGTGCGGCCACAGGTAGGTTTTGACTACTTGGCATTGCGGCAAAAGATGGCTCCAGAGGCAGGGCTCGGGTCGCGATGGCCTCAATTTCATTGGCATTTTCGCGCGTTTTGCCAATGATTTCAAGAAAAATGTCCCACTATTTCCCACTTGTTTTCAGCCGGTTTCAGTTGGTTTGGTGCACAGTTTGGTGCACACCTGATCCAGTAACTTGCTCGAAACCTATAACGGCCGGCTCAAGAATTTTTGGCACTTTTGGTGCACAGTTTTGGTGCACACCTCCCCCACCCCGCTCCAGTGGTTGGTTCGGAATCCATCATTTGAGCGACGCGGCAATCCAACTGAATTCGCCGATGGCCGCGAATATGAAAAATACTTTGCGGAAGGCTGACCATTGTTTTTTTTGGGGGCGCTATGAATATATCTCCTGAAACTGAACGATTACAAAATGCGCTGGCGGAACTCGCCTCCGCCATGATTAAAATCATCAATGATCGCGTTGACCAGACGTTGTCGGGTGGGAACGGTATTGGTGATGGTGCCGAAAACGACAGACGGAGCGCTTGTCCTCCAAGGACCGGGGTTGGGTTGGTCGAGCTAACGGCCGATAATCAATTGGTCGGAAAAGAAGAAATTGCCGAGATGCTGGGCATGACCATCCGGACGGTGGATAATTGGATGGATCGGGGACTCTTACCCTATTTCAAAATCGGACGAAGCGTCCGCTTTCGAAAGAATGATGTGCTGCAACATTTGAACCAATGCGCCAGGGTTTGCCGGCGGTAGCGTGTGAGTTTTCGGCGGGACGCCGAAAAGGACAGGCGAGTCGCCTGCGCTACCCTGCTGCCGGGACAATACGAAAATCCGAAGGATAATTTTCGGATGGACAGGCGTTGGCCGGGGCGTGTGATAATGTGGCGAACAGCCCGATGATGTGGTATTTGCCCGGCATGAGAAGAAATGCCAGATCCATTACAACATCACCGGAAATTGTCCGGCACATCGACGGGCTGACCGAAGCCAATTTCAAACTGCTGACCATGCTCATTCCCTGGCTGGATGCGAACCAGAAAACAGAGCGCAAGTTCAGGAATGCGGTGATTCACAAGCTCACACGGATTGAAGCCGCCATTTCGCTGTTGCTCGCCGGGCAAGAGGCTCAATCGCAGGGCGTCCTGAAGCACTACGGTTATGACGCGGACAAGTTGGATGAGGCCGCGAAATGGGCCGACGAAGTAATCTCAAAAAACAGCGAAGCGGCCGGGTTGGAAGCAATTCGATACATCTACAGTGGAGATCCGGTGCCAGAGCCTCACCATGACCGGCGGCGGAAGTGGCATGGCTGGGAGATTTGATGTTTAACCGAGTGCGCTACCCGGCCATGGACCGACGCTGTTTGGCGGCACCCTAACGATGCCGCCGCCCACGCGCCGACGTTCTCGCCTCCAGCGCGCTCAGCCTGCGGACGAGACAGGTCTGCCTACACGTATGTGCTTCTGCCTGAAAATCCCAACGGCGGTTGGTTCCGGCGACAGACTGTGTGATTACACATTTTCCGACCATCTCATCCATCTGCGCGTTTTATCAAAATGCGCCATATCGAATATGTGAGCGATATTTTTCCGGGTCCAAGACTTTTCACACGGTCTCGCAACTTAGGCCACTTGTGTTGTCTATGGAATCAGTTCGTATGATAGACCCGGCTTGAGGCTCCCGGTTCTCTCGTTTGAGCCACCTTCGATCAGATACCATTTTGTCGGAGCGTTAGACCCACGCTCAACGAATAAGCCAGCGTCGTCAGTTTCCGTCCCAATACCGAGGGAGACGACGACGACTTTCGCGGGGCTTTGGTAATAGTAACCTTTTTGATCCTCATAAAGCGGACGGTATTCCCCGACAGGAAAAGTAATGTGATCACCAAGAAGAGAAATCGTAACTGTAAATTGTGATTTCAACACAATTGCGGTTTCAGGCGGTTTGGACGAAATCGGGCGATAACTAATGCAACCCGTGAGGAGGATGGCGGACAGGCTCACTATTATGATGGATGTTATTTTCATTTTGTTGTTTATTTATGATATATCAGTGGCCGCTGAGTTGCTGGACATCCTTTGAAGCATTGAAGCGCTGAATGGTTACGGAGGTCAAGTTGGTCATCAGACCATCGACCACATCGGCAAAGTGAGCGTCAAAGCGGATATGCGGGTAGGCGAATTCGGACTCGATCTGCGTTGAATACAGCGTTTTTCCTGTCTTGGGGTCGTTGAAATCCCAATGGACACCCAAGTCCCCGGTGGTAACGCGGACATTTCCCGCGGGTGGATTAAGGCGTGAACCTGTCACCCGAGGAACCAGCAGGAGCTTGACATCACTGCGTGGCGGCTGGCTGTCGAGCACCTGAACATCTCCAAACACTGATTGAGCCACATAGGTAGCGTATTTTTGCAGGGAGGGCCCGAGCGGGGCATGGATGACTTCACCCACAAGAACAACCTGCGAATTGACACACTCGTAACTTGTGAACTCCTTGCTCAGGCTCAGTGCGACCGGGCAGGGCAAAGTCGGAGCCGAGGCCGCACCGGGATTGTAGGAGGATTCCACTGTTTTACAACCGGTGCAGGCCGCCAGCATGCCAATGGCGAGGGCAAGCACAACAAAACGAGGATGGATCACGGGTGATTTTTGGATTTTAGTCATGTGTTTAATGGTTAGGGGTTCTTGGTTCCGCCCGAGGCGGGAAAGATGGCTTCAATCAACTCGTTGGCCATGAATTCCGGATCGCGCCGGATTGCAGGGTGGGCCCGCCGGTCAGACCCGGAGGCCAGCAACGCACCGGAGTGGGCATCGTAGAATTTAATATCCAGGGTCAAGAGATACCAATACGTGTCCCAGAACCACTTGTCGTGAATGATGACCTTGCAGTCCGTGTCGGCAGGCATGGCGGATAGCAAACCGGATGTGGCTGGCATACCATGGTCGGTCAGCGCCTCTTGCACCGCATGCAGCCCTCGCAAATGTTTCTCGTCCTGGGCACCGGCTTCATCATCGCGCGACACATAAAAGTTCTTCAAGCCACGCAAATCTGTGCCGGGTGATTGAGTGGAAATTTCCGGCTTCGGAAGTTCATTTGTGGCGCAACCGGTGGTTAACCAAGCCAAACAAGCGGCAATCAATAATGGACAGATTAGTTTTCTCATGGTTTAAAATTGAGACTTCCCATTTGGCTTCTTGCCCACGCCCAGCTCGAGTGGTTTTTCGTGATTTTCTTCCTACTCCGCGGATTTGCAAGTCATTTTTCCTGTCAGCCATCGTTTTGCCCAAAAGTTCCTGCACGAAATGTTCTTTGACACAGATCCACAGTATGCACGCAAGACCGGACGTGCTTCCATCCGGCGGCACACTGGCCATTTGTTCGAGCCGAGGAGGTAAAAGTCAACGCACAAACCTGCCGTCAGTAAACCAACACCAGCACCGCTGCATCCTGCGCCGACTTCACCACGTCCTCAAACTTCCGGTCAGCCGTGACCGGCGCTTTGAGTTTGGCCGAAACAGACGGCACGGATTTGAGGAAGCTCAACAGCAAACTGCTCTTGATGGCGTAATTCACATTTTCCGGCAACGCCCCGCTTGCCGCCAGCGCCACCGAGGCGTCCAGCTTGGCCGACACGATGCCAATGACGTTGCCCCGCACATCCACCAGCGCCCCGCCCGAATTGCCCGGCTGCGCCGGCGCGCTGATTTGAAAATACCGCGGGTCATCCCCCGCGCCGGACAGCGACGCGATTTCCCCCTTGGACAGCTTGGGCGCGAACCCCTGCAAGCCGACGTCCGGGAAACCCACCGTGGCCACCATATCGCCCAGTTTCACATCAAGTCCCTCCGCCACCGGCAACGGCGCGAATGGTGGCGGAGCCAGGATCTGGAGCAACGCCATATCCCATCCGGCATCCAACATTACCACTCTGGCCGTGAAAATCCCCGCGCCCGTGAGCAAACGAACCTTCGTCGCATCCTTGACAACATGATTGTTGGTAATTAAATAACCGTCGTCCGTAATGAAAAACCCGGATCCACAGCCTTTGATGGTTTCAATGCCTCCATCGGAATTGGTGATGCTAAATCTCCGCAGCACAAAAGCGGTGGCAAGACTCCTCCCCTCGGCGATTTCTGAAGGCGTCATATTGTGAACGATATGATTCAGGTTGTATAACGCGTTGGTTGGTCCCTTCGCAACGGCGAGCATAAGCCATTTGTAAGCCTCCACATCATTTTTTGGAACTCCCAGACCGGCACCATAACAGATGCCCAGATAAGATTGCGCAACGGCGTTATTTTGTTCCGCAGCCTTGCGATACCATTTGACGGCCTCAACCAAGTTTGTCTCCACGCCGCGGCCGAACTGGTATGCCACACCCAAATTACATTCGGCAAGATCGAGATTTTGATCCGCAGCCTTGCGATACCATTTGACCGACTCGGCCATGTTTGTCTCCACCCCCCGGCCATTGGCGTAGCAAAGAGCCAGGTTGTTTTCCGCATTGGCAAAATTTTGATCCGCGGCTTTGCGATACCATTTGACGGCCTCGGCCGGGTTTTGCTCCACGACCCGGCCAAGGCTGTAGAAATTGCCCAAGTTGTATTCAGCCTTGGCAAAATTTTGATCCGCGGCTTTGCGATACCATACGAGCGCCTTGACCAAGTTTGACTCCGCACCGACCGGCAAGGCCCATTGCGCGTAGTAAACGCCCATTCTCCATTGAGATTCGGCATCTCCCTTTTCCGCCTGCGCCAGCCATTTTTGAAATGTTACGTTGTGAACCGCGTCTGAAGCCGAATTGGTTTGTTGAGCGCAAGCCACGCCCAACATCAAAAACAAAAAAACACACACCAATTTATTTGCTTTCATGCCGACAGCTTACCGGCGTTCAGTTCGCTGACAAGCACAGGATGCACGCAAGTGCGGAGGGCGGATTTTTAAAAAATAAGCCTCCTTACGGCGGCTGCCACGGGTTTGGTTTGCGTGTTTTCATTCCCCCTTGCGCCCCCATTCTCATTTCAGCCTGTTAAACATTGGCTGAAACGCGGGTGCTTCATTCCCCCCTGTTCCCCTATCCGTTTTTTTGCGACACGCCTAATGTCGAGCCAGTGAAAAGAAAAACGCTGGAAGATAAAATTGGGAAAGCGGAAATGCCAGCGGCGGCGAATCCGTCCCTCCCCGGGCCTGACCGAACCTCGGCTTGGCAGGCCGCCCTCTCCCGTCTGCCGGGCGAGGGACTGGACGTTATGCTTACGAAGGAGGAGTTGGCGGCGAAACTCAAGGTCTCGGTGCGCTCCATCGAGAACTGGAAGCACGACGGCTACCTCCCGTTTCTCAAGATCGCCAACGTGGTGCGGTTTCACTGGCCGACGGTTTTGACACAACTCTCCGCGAAACCCAAAACCTGAAATGAACTCCAGAAACAAGGGAAAAGTTGGCGAAAGAGAATTTGCGGCGCTGCTGCGCGAGCATGGATTCGACGCGCGGCGCGGACAGCAATTTTCCGGTGGCGCGGACAGTCCCGATGTGGTGAGCGATGCGCTGGCATGGCTGCATTTTGAAATCAAGCGCGTCCAGCATCTCAATCTCACCGATGCCTGCGTCCAGGCTGAAGGCGACCTAGCGAAGCTAGGAACCAATGCGGCTGGCGCCGCGAAAATCAAAAAACTCGCGTGGGTTGTGGCGCATCGTCGCAATCATGCGCCGTGGCTGATCACGATGCGGGCGGAGTTTTTCTTTGAACTGTTGCGGGAGTTTGATCCGGCAGTTCTCACGCCAAGACGCGAAGACGCAAAGTGCGCAGAGGGTTTAACCGCGAATTACGCGAACCACGCGAACCGGAATTGTTCGGGCGGGACGCCCGAACGGACAGCCGGGACGGTGGCAGCGCCACTTGCCGATGTTCCACCCCAAACAATTTCGAGCCTGCCTGATGCGGGTTCGGAGCAACAACAAAACCTAAACCATAAATGAGCGGACTCACGTCCGCTGCTACAGCCAAATAAAATTATGAACAGCCTCACATTAACCTGCAAAGACGGCGGCGATTTCAAGCCGCACCCTGAAGGCATCCATCCCGCCGTGTGCCTGGATGTCATGGACCTCGGCCTCGTCGAGACGGAATTCCAAGGGCAAAGGAAAATGGTCAACAAGGTGAAAATCACCTTTGAATCCGAAGCGAAAACCGAGGACGGCAAACGCTGCTCGGTGTCGAAAAACTTCACGGCGTCGCTGCATCCAAAAGCGAAACTGGCGGAATTCCTGGGCAAATGGCGCGGTCGTCCGGTCGCGCCGGGCGAAACGATTGACTTGCAAAAACTCATCGGCGCGTGCTGCACGCTGGTCATTTCTCACCAGAAAAATCTGGTTGGCAAAACCTACGCCAGCATTGACGCAGTGAGCAAGCCGACACGGAAGGTGACGCCCTCCGGCCTGTATGATCCGGCGGTGGCGCGTCAGCGTTACGCGGACTGGAAAGCCAAGCAAGCCGGAAGTCAGAAGCCAGAAGTCAGGAGTCAGAATGTGCCCGGCGCGACGCCGGCCACGGCAGCCGGGACGGCTGCGCTCCCAAAAAGTAGCGCGGCGACACCGCCGCCGGACGATTTCGATCCTGAAGTCGGGTTTTGATCCGCGAATTGCACGAATTGACACGAATGGAGAACGGCGCGCAGGTGTGAGCCACACTGGCAACCACTGCGCGCCCCACCAAACCGAAAACTTCAACATCATTCCGTAGGAAAAAACTGAAAAGCTGAAAGCTGAAATCGTGAAATGAGCCGACTCACGCCGGCTGCTACAAAAAATTATGAAGACCATTGTTTTTGACATCGAGACGGGACCGCTGCCGGAAAACGAACTGCTGGCGATGCTGCCGGCATTCGATCCGGCGGAAGTTAAAACAGGCAATCTGAAAGACCCGGCGAAGATTGCGGAAAAAATCGCCGAGGCCGAGGCGAATCATCGGCGGGATTTCATTGAGCGCGCGGCGCTCGATCCGCTCACGGGGCGCGTGGTCGCCATCGGCGTGATGACGTTTGACGCTCGCGGCGAGGTCCTTGCGGACGGCCACCATACGCCTTTCAGCAAGGGCGGAAAGTTTTCCATCATCGGCCACGATGATGAGGCGCGGACGCTGGCCGAATTTTGGGAACTGGCCAGCAGCGACCAGGGCCGGATGACCCCGATGGTCGGATTCAACATCTTCGGATTCGACCTGCCGTTTTTATTCCGGCGTTCGTGGAAACATCGCGTGCGGATTCCGTTCGGCCTGCGACGCGGCCGGTATTGGGGCGACCAGCTCGTTGACCTGCGCGATTGCTGGCAACTCGGCGACCGGCAGGCGCGGGGAAGTCTGGACAGCATCGCACGCCACCTGGGCGTGGGCGCAAAAACCGGGTGCGAGCCGCACGGGCCACCAAGCGGCAAACACTTCGCGGAATTGTGGCGGCGCGACCGCAAGCAGGCGGAAGCGTATCTGCGAAATGACATCGAACTCACCGGCAAGGTGGCTGATGCGTTGGGGGTGGTGATCTGAAGGCAAAAGCTGAAACGCTGAAACCTGAAAGCTGAAATATGATTCGCAAGCTCGACAAGTTGTGGTTCTGGCTGCTAGGGGTGGCGCATCGTTGGACGCTGCGGCGTGGGCAAGCTCATTGCCGCCGGGAAAAAATGCGCCGGTTCCGGCGTCATCTGGCATGGCAGAAGGCCGCTCTCAATTAAGTGCGAGCCACACTTGCCAATATGGACGCAGCCACGAATTCCGAAACGGGGCGGTTGTCATTGCAGACGGTGGAACATCTACACCGGCTGCTCGGCGGCGATGCGCGGGTCGAAGAAATGGTTTTGAAATTCATCGCGGACAAATACGGCGCGAAAAATCTGCTCTACCTGCCGCCGCATATCGCGAAGGAAATTATTCGCCGCCCGGCGGATTTCATCCGCGCAGCGAAACAACACTGTGAACCGGAACTCCGTTTCTAAAAGCTGAAAGTCCGAGCCGGACTGGCACTGAAAACTGAAACCTGAAAATGAATCCGCGAATTTCACGAATGAGCACAAATTTTCCAACGCAAAAACGCGGGGAAAATAGGACATGGCGACTATCCGCCTTCTTTATTTGGGGAATAATAGTCCCGATGAAGTTGCGTGGTATGGTGCTCAAAATAGCGGCCGGAATGGTGCGGCAGCCCAAAGGTGGGCGTTTCGCGTTCCCGAACCGGATAGGGACAAGGCGGCGGGGGCGGTGGTTTCGCCCAATAGGGAACCCAATAGTCGTATTGCGATTTTGGTTTATCCGCGACCTTTACAATCTGGTCCGGCCGAAATGCGGCGTGCCAAACCACCTGCCATTTCGATGTCAGACCTTGCAAATGAATCAGTCCGTCCTTACGGCTGGGTTTTGCGTCCCAACCATAATCGCCGATTTGTATCTCCGCTGCCGCCAGTTTAATGATGCTCTTTGGGTCGGTGGGCAATTCCTTTACCTGATAGATGGTGCGGTATTGTTCGCGCAGTCGAGTGAGATTTTGTTTATCTCGCCTCCAGGCCCAACGCAGGAAAAGGAAGTAAAGCGATATGACACCCAACACTGCCAGAATGCCTGCCAGCAACGACAGCCCCTGTCCGTGGTTTTTACGAACTGTCTCAAATGCCACGCCCGCAGCCAAAAAAACGAACATGACGGCCAGCAATTCAATGAGCGTATAGGCATTTCGCGTCGAACGACGAGACTCAATGAATCTGCAACAGTTGAACATAGCCTTCTGCAATTGTGGGAGCTTTTGCACCAGCGTCAACCATGAATGATCCGAGACAGATTGCCGCCGGCATCGTCGGCGCGGTTGACTGGCAAACGGAAGTCAGCGGATTTTGCCGTTGTCCTGGCGAGTCGCTGCACACGCAACGGACAGGGAAACAGGATTGCCGCGTGAACGTGGACGGTGCGCCGACAATTTTTTGTTTTCATGCGTCGTGCACGCCCGCCGTCGCCGTCGCCAATCACAAACTGCGCTGCGCCATCGGACAAACTCCGTGGGAGCTAAAATTACCGGGGGGATTGATTTTGCGAAACGGCGATGTGCTGCAATCGAGCGGCACGGTGCTGCGGCGCGAACTCCTTGCGGAGGGCCACCGGCGCGCAGAGGACTGCGCGCCCTACCTCGGCGAAAAGACGGTGTTGGCGACATTGACGGTGATGGCCGAACGATTCAAACCGCAGTTGCTTGAGAAATTTCATTGGCCATTCGCGCAAATCATCGAGGAATCGCCGTTGCAGGTCTGCCAGCGCGACGCCGAGGACCAGTTTCGCACCTGGCTGCGGCTGTGGCCGGCGCATTGCCATGTCTGGATCGGCGACATTTTCAGTTCGGGCAAGCCGGAACATCGGACAAATTTCCGGCCGGTGGCGGACTGGTATCAGATCGGGCCGGTGATGGGAAATTTCACCTGCGGCTCGTCGTTCAAGCCGGGGAGTTTCCAGCGGAGCAACGCGAATTGCAACGGCACGCGATTTCTTGTCATCGAGTCCGACACGCTCGCGAAGGATGAGGTCGGCGCGATTTTCCAGTATTTGCAACAACGGCTGCGGTATCGGTTGCACTGCATCATTGATACGGCGGGAAAAAGTTTGCACGCATGGTTTGACGCGCCGCGAAACAAGGTTTTGGAAAACCGATTGAAGGCCGGACTGACGGCGTTCGGTTGCGACCCGAAAGTTTTCACCTACTCGCAACCGGTGCGCGTGCCGGGCGCGTGGCGCGACGGAAAACTTCAAAGATTGGTGTGGTTAAAGGACTAGCCACAGATGGACACAGATTAACACAGATGAGCGAGCAAATTGACATCGCGGTTGACCTGGGCGCGGTGCCGCCGCCGTTGCCTGAAATCGTGACGCTGCGCGAGTTCGCGGCGTCACCGCCGGTCGCGCCGCCGCAAATCATCGAGGGCGTTTTGCATCAGGGCTGCAAGATGATCCTCGGCGGCACGTCAAAGTCGAACAAGTCGTGGTGTCTGCTTGACCTGGCTTTGTCGGTCGCGAGCGGCCAGCCGTGGTGGGGGCGCAAGTGCGTGAAGCTGCCGGTGGTCTATATCAATTTCGAGCTGCACAATTGGGCGCTTGCGCAACGGATGGCGGCGCTCTGCACCGGACGACCTGAATGCACGGGCATGGGTGACACGCTGCACCTGTGGAATCTGCGCGGGCACAACGCGGATTTGACGTTGCTCCGGCCAAAGCTGGAAGAGCAACTGACCCGGCATCAATTCGGCCTGATTATTCTCGACCCGGCTTACAAAGTCCTGGGCAACCGCGATGAAAATGCGAACGGCGAGATTGCCAGCCTGATGAACGAGCTGGAGGCGATGGCCCAAAAGACCGGGGCGGCCATCGTGGTCGCCCACCACTTCGCCAAGGGTGACAGCACGGCGAAAAATGCAATGGACCGGATGAGCGGTGCCGGTGCCTGGGCGCGCGACCCGGACTCCATCATGGTGCTGACGCCGCATGAAGAACCGGATTGTTTCACGGTCACCAGCATCCTGCGCAACCTGCCGCAACTGCCGGAGTTTGTGGTCGCGTGGGATTATCCCCTGATGCGGGTCGCCAGCGACCTGAATCCCGATGCGCTGCGCCGGCCACAAGCCAAAAACAAGGTGTGTTCGGACAAGGAATTTGTGGACGTTGCGGTCGGACACCGGGGACAAACTTTCACCAAAATTATTCAGGAGGCGGAAGCGCAATTGGGCATGAGCCGGCGCACGGCCATGAATTACCTGAAACGACTGTCGGAAGCCGGGCTGGTGGTTTCGTCCAGCGGTTTGTATTGGCGCAAAAATGCGGAAGGGCAAGAGGGCAACATCCCCTAAATGAATATGCACCTACTGAAACAGGCAGGCAGTGGAGAAGGAGAAACCGGCAAGGAAGCCGGGTTTCCCTTCCCGCCCTGCCGTTGCGATGCCCGTTTCGTCGCGAAAGGAATTTATGCCGATGATGTTTGAACAACAACCACGGGAAAGCAGCAAAGCATTTGCGGCTTTCAAAACGTATCTCGAAATCGGGCCGGACCGGTCGCTGGTCGGCGTGGCCGACAAGCTTGGCAAGAGCCGGACATTGCTGGAGCGATGGTCGAAAAAATTCGACTGGACGGCGCGGGTGCAAGCGCACGCGGCGCACCTAGCGCTGGTCGAGCGCGAAGCGATTGAGGCGGCGGCGCGGGGCAAGGCGGCGGAATGGGAAAAACGCGAAACGCAATTGCGCGAAACCGAGTGGGCGATGCACGAAGCGGCCATCGCCGCCGCGAAAAAGGGGCTGGCTGCCTACATGGAGAAGGACAAGGTGTATGCCAACCTCGCGGACATCGCGCGGATGCTGGAAATCGCCAGCAAGCTCGGGCGGCTGGCGACGGGACTCGGCACCGATGGCGAAGGGCGGAAAGGTGACGATCTGCCGGGGTTACGCGTCGAGGTCACGGTCGCGCTCGAAAAAATCTACGGCGAGCCGTTGCCGGGGGAGATTGTTGACGTCGAGGTCTTGCCGGCGTTGCCGAAAAAACCATGACGCCCTGGGAACGATATTTTCTGGTGGGCCGGCGCGCGGGCTGTCCGCAAAGCCAGATGGACAGGTTTGCCGCCGCCGAAGTGATTTTGCAGGCGCGGCAACTGGCCGCGTCCGCGGCGGCGCGGCTGTGCGACGCACCGGCCGGGCCGGTGGCCATCGGCTACGGCGGCGCGCGCGGCGGCGGCAAATCGCATTGGCTGCTGGCACAAATGGGGGCGGATGATTGCCAGCGCGTGCCCGGCTTGAAATGCCTACTGCTCCGCAAGGTCGGCAAGGCGAACCTGGAACACTTCGAGGATTTGCGGCAGCGATTGTTTTGGAAACTCGGTCACGAGTTTTCAGCGTTTCGCGGAATTCTGTCGTTCAACAACGGGTCGCGGATCATCGCGGGGCATTTTCAGAATGAAAAAGACATTGATGCCTACCTCGGCCTGGAATACGACGTGATAGGAATCGAGGAGGCGACGACACTGACGGCGCGGAAATACCAGGACATTTCAACCTGCTGCCGGACCAGCAAAACGAACTGGCGACCGCGCATTTATTCGACCACAAATCCCGGCGGCGTCGGACACGGCTGGTATCGGACAATATTCATCGTGCCATTTCAGGAAAAACGCGAGACGGAAACGCGATTCATCCCGGCGCGAGTCACGGATAACAAATGGAACAATCCCGAATACGTCCGCGTGCTGGAAAATCTGACGGGCTGGCAAAAACGCGCCTGGCTGGATGGCGATTGGGACATCGCCGCCGGCCAATACTTCACGACGCTGCGCCGTGAGGTTCACGTCGTCGAGGATTTCGACGATTCGCGAGCGGTGGAATGGTTCGCGGCGCTGGATTATGGATTTGCACACTACACCGTTGTCCTGCTCGGCTGTCGCGACGGCGATGGGAACATTTTCATCGTGGACGAACACGCGGAACGGCTTTGGCTGCCGCAACGTCACGCGACGGCCATCAAGGTGATGCTGGCGCGGCACAAAATCGGCGAACGCAAACTTGGACTCGACGATTTGAAACGGTTCGTGGCCGGCGCGGATGTGTTTTCACGCCAGAGCGACGGGACAACGATTGCGGCGCAATACTCGAAACTCGGAATGACCTTGCGGTCGGCCAATACCGACCGCGTGAACGGGTGGGCGGAAATTCTCACTCGGTTCGGTGATGTCGAGGCCGGGATTCGTCCGACACTTTTCATTCACAAGCGGTGCGGGCGGCTGCTGGAAACTTTGCCTTCGTTGCAACATGATCCGAACCGGCCCGAGGATGTGCTGAAAGTGGATGCCGACGAGGATGGCATCGGCGGGGATGACGCGGCGGATGCGCTGCGTTATATGGTGGCGTCAAGACCGCGGATGGTCGTGGAGCGGAAGTTGAGGGGGTTTTAGGGATTTGCGATTTACGAATGACGAATTACGAAGACGTGCAGCCTATCCTCTGATTAGGCATCATCATCGTCTCTACATGCTCCTTCCGGTCTGTCTCGCGCTGCCTCCGAATGCGCCGGAAACGCCGATGATAAACCCAAAATCATACCAACGACCTCGATTGTGAACCTCGTAAATCCGAACGCGCGGATTGAAAAGGCTCACGATGAATGTAATCGGTGAAATAATGCCGTGCCACAAGCCGGCCCAAAAACCGGCAGGCGCGGCTCCCGGAATCTGATACTTCGAGCCGGGACCAGCTACCGCTAATATGTTTGCCATAAAATTTCTTCTGACGCTCGATGATGCCTAACGAAAAAAGCTGAGCCACCGCCGACTCGTGGCGTGAACCGCGACAGCGGAACTGACAGCGCCAACCGGCGTTGGCTCCGGCGACTTGTTAGGCGTCATGGATAAACTCTCTGGCCATCCACCAAACAGGATGGTGGCTCACCTACTCGCCCGATGGTGTAAGTCCCGCCTGCTGGACGAACGACCACACCATTCGTGGCGTAGCAATTTGTAATCCCACCGTTGAGATAAGGCAAAAGCTCCGCCCATGTCGGCGTATCATTGGTGGTCTTGCCGGTCTCATACATCCACTCGGTCTTGGCTCCCTCAATCTGTCGCAAACTATTGACGTAATAATTCGATGATGATGTGGAACGTGCTCTGATGAAATTCGGGATAGCGACTGCCAAAACCACCACGGCAATCGCCGCAAGAACTATGATGAACACTTTCGACATACGCTTGAATGACGCCTAACAGATAATGGACGGCTGGTCATTCAGCCTATCCTTTTCTGTGTTTTTGACTTTAGGACCGGCCAGATGGCGCGTCCAGAACAATTTACAATCTCGGCAGGCGAGAATCTCGAAACTGGAAAATCGGCGCGGATTCCAAAGGTCGCGACCTTTGGCGCGGGTTTGGGCCGGCGAGAGGCCCAACCGTTTTGGCTGCGCGGCTGACGACCATTAAAGGGCGTCAGCCGCGAAAAATTTTTTGACACGAATTTCACGGATTGGCACGAATGGGGAACGTGTCCGGCGCGGACGCCGGACACGGCAGGCGAGACGCCCGCGCTACCTTCAATCCTCGTCCGGCATCATTACGGTGATGGCGGGCTGCGGGTCGTTCATATCGAGCGGGCCACAAGTGGCGATGAGTTTGACAAGCCGCGCTGCGCGGTTGTCGTTGCGGACATACATGGCGACGGGGATGCGGTCGCAACCTGGGCGGCCGTCCGCCTTCGCTTCGCTTCGGCGCGACAAGCGGAGGATTCCGAAACGGAGCATCCAGACAATATCCCAAAGGCGTCCGGCTTCATCCTGTCCGCTCACGCCTTCCGGCACGGTCACGAACGCATCGAAAACGGTGCGCGTGAGAAATACCGGGAAGCGGATGCCCGCTTCGGCGGCAACTTTTGAAACGTCCACCTGCACGCCGTCGGCGACGGCCTGCTTGCGGGTGTAACTGTAAAGGACTGAACCAAACGTGGCTTCGAGTGAATCGGAGATCATAATTTTTAGCGGTTAAGGATGGGAATTTCGGAGTTTGGGCTGATGCGCTCCAACTTGGGCGCGGGTTGAATCGTCACCGGCTTGCCGAATCGCGGCGTGATGGTCCGTGCCGGACGGGCCACCATCAAGACAGCCGAGGATTCTGTAACCCGAATGACGCGGCAATTCTGGCCGGCATAGCGAACGACATCGCCGGCGCGAAGTGTGAAAATGTTGGTCATATATTGGGGAGTTGGAAGTTGGAAGTTAGAAGATGGGGAACAAACAACGCGGCCTGCGCTGCCTCCGCCTCGCGGCGGCGTCTGTCCGCCTCGGCCTGCTCGCGGGCGATGCGCTCGCCATCCAGCGAAACCTCGGCAAACAGATTGAATGTGTCCGGCGTAAATCCGAACTCATGCTGCGGCAACGGCAGGCGGCGTTTGTTCCGTTTCATGGTGTGAATGAATCAAGCGGCCTTGCGGTTTGCGGGGTAGTAGGATGAATACTTTTCGTGCGGGTCTTGGAAACCACGCAAGCGGAACTGGCCGCAAGGGTGCTGCCATGCCTGACGCTCGCGATTCCAGTGGAAACCAAGCTGCGCCAACTGCTGCCGAATCTCGGCTGCTGGCGTCTCTTTGAACGTCACCCAAATCCATTTGCCGACAACCTCGGCCAAACGGTAAATGTCCGGTTGCTTATTCAGCAAAAGATTCAAAACTTTTTCGGTGGGCAGGGTGCGGTTTTTCTTCCGCGCTTCCGAATCAATCGGCAAGCGATTGTCCGGCTTGGCTGCGACTGCTGGCGCAACTGCGCTTTGCGTTTCCGGTGTGTTGGTGTTTGTGCTGCTCAACTGTGCGGATCTGGCCCGGAGTCCCGGAGTTATTTTTTTGTGATGTAGTTTTCATAGTCTTTTTTTTACTGCTCTGCTGTGCGTCTTCTGTCCATCGCCCTTCACGAAAAAGCCGCGCCCCCAGCCCTCCCCCGTGGGAGTGGTCTTCAGAGGGCACCACGAAAGGCGGGCTGGTGCAGTCAGCTATGACTTGACACTGACTGCGGAGTGTGCTATTAGTATCTCGTCAGTGACTTAAAAACAAAATGAAAGGCAAAAATTATGAAAGCAGCGTTTAGCGAACCAGCGAAGAAGAACCCGGGTTGCGAGATTCGTCTGGGAATTGCATCATGGGATGACGGAACGAACACCGCGAAGTCGGTGAAATTTACATGGTTTGATAAAAACGGAAAAGCCTGTCGCGGTGGTGAACTGCCCGTTGAGGCACTCCCCCAAGCCTTGGATTTTGCTATCCGAAGCGGTTACATTTCAATCTCCTGACCGGCTAACATGATTGGGCCATGAAAATTAACAGCACATTGGACCAGATTAAAAAAAACGGACGGATTGTTTACAACGACGGCCGGCCCGGTCACAAAGGTGTGCTGGCCACGGTGCTGGCTGTTGACGCAAAAGGGGTGACGGTGCAGTTTGATGACCGGGCGGACACGGATTACATAAAATTTTCCGACCGCGCGTGGATGGAATTTATCGAAGTGGTTGAGCGGGGAATCCGCAACCCCACGTTAGATGTTGCTTTGCGGATTGCAAAAACTCTGAAGGCTGATCTTCCTGCTCTGATTTCTGAAGCTTGGCCCGTCTGGACTCAGGTGGTGGCCAATGGCTTTTGTCGATGAATTAAAAATTACTTTTGTCGATGCTGGTTATCGCTCTTCCTTCCAATTGCCAATTGCAAATTGAATCACTTCATTGGAATCCCATTTATTTTGGTCGCATAAATGGAAAATGTCACTGACCAGATCGGCTGCATTATACCATTCGAGCCGGCTTTTGGCCGTCATTTTATAGGCTCCGCGAATTGCTAGTTTCGCACGCACGGCTCGCAAAGAATTTGTTTCGCCTCCGTCATCAATGTCTTTGCCGGGGTTGAATCGGAATTTATCCATATCGAATGCTCACAATTGTGGTCGCGTTTTCTGGCGACGGCACGTGTCAAGCAAGCCTACTATCGCATTTACAAAAGCCAGATTCCACAGACTATAGTCTGTCCAAACGCGATATGTTCGTTTAAGGAACATTTTCCGACCGCCGTTCTGTTAAATACCCAGAAATGACAAAGGGCGACAAAAAGCAGAATAGCCGCAACATCATTGGCAAACGTGTCAAAGAAGCGCGCCAATTCCGCCTTCCCCCACTGACGCAAGATCAACTTTGCGGCAAACTCGCCGCTGTGGGGGTGCAATTGGACCGGGTTGCCATAGCGAAAATCGAAACAGGAATCCGGTGTGCGTTTGATTTTGAAGTGAAGGCCCTGGCGCGCGTTTTGAAGGTGGACGCCAACTGGCTTTTGGGGGTGAGTGAACGCGCGCAAGGTGTCCGGAAAAATGGATAGGCACATGAGCTTCGATACTTCGGCCTACTTGCGCCGCGCCACCGGCAGAGCCAAGTCTGATGTGGCCAACAAGCTGGTGAGCATGTTACTGCATGACGTAAGCCGGAAAATTTGTGCCGTGCTTGATGCTAACGTCAGTGATCCTGAATATACGGAAGCGGTGGCCAACATCTTTGGAACCCATTGCTGCTATTGCGGGCGATTGCTGGAAACGGATCGGGCGGCAGTCGAGCATTTGGATGGCATGAATCGGTTCCGTTGCGGCCTGCACATTCCCGGCAATGTTATTGTGTCCTGCACCCGCTGCAATCGTGAGAAGCGACGCGACGACCAGCTAGAAAAACTGGTGCTGGCGGCAAGTGGATGGGAAAGTTTTTTATCCCATGATTCAAGCAAGTGCCTAGCTGGATGCAAAACCTGCGCTTACTGGCGTTACCTCTGGCCGGAGGATTCTGAACGCAAAGACAAACTGGCTGAAGTGCGCCGCCGAATTTTAGAGTTTAGAGCCGACTACGCGGCTGCTGGCGAATGGGCAGAAAAAGCCAGAAAGGTGCTGGCACCGGAAATGGGAAACCTCTATCGGAACTGCCAAGATTTTGCGGTTAGTCAAATACGCGCCTCCACCGGCAAGATGTTTCCGGGCGGATTCACTGACTGACGCCGGAAGATCCGCCGCTGCGTATTCGTATGCATCAGACACCGTGGGCAGCAAGTTTGCACCGATTCCATGCGCGCCAACATTATCAAGCGCTGACGATCACGACTTGCCCCGGTTTAATACCCGGCAGGTGCGCAAGAACTTGGGGCATTAAAGGCAAAGTTTTAACGAGCTGGGTGCTGCCTGCGACGAGCACTACCACGGCAATATGAAATTTGGTCGTGTTCTGCTGAAAGCTCAAGTTGCGGTCGGCCGTAAGAAAAATGTCGAATTCCTCCTGGGCCAGCGCAAGCAGTTTGCCGTTTTTAATGCCACTCCAGCCTCGCTTCTGAACAGATACACAGTCATGCCCGGCTAGGGCGCGGCCCAGACGCCAGTCGAGGCATTCATCAATGAGAATGCGCATAGCCAGCGGCTTCAAGCATTTTCAATTGGCCGGCTTCAATTACGGCAATGGCTTGGAAGCGGGTGACGGACGGGAAGCCTTCCAAAAAATCTTCAATGGATTCGCCGCCTTCCAGGGCGTCAATTAAATTTTGCAAGGGAACACGTGTGCCGACGAAGACAGGAGTGCCACCCAGGATATCGGGGTCGGAGTGAACTATGCCTTTTAAATTTTCCATTGTCATAACACAGTTAAATTACTCCTGATGGCAAAATTGTCACCTGCAAACTAACCTATGGCAAAAGCGAATCCTGGGACATTTTCGAAAAGAACGGCGCGAGGCCGGATTTGTCCAACGAGATCCAATGCCGCTGGAAACATGTCGCGTGCGTCATCGGCACCAAGTTGCTTGCTGGCAATGCTGAATGGCGGACACGGAACACCTGCGGCTAACAGATCAACTCCCGTAAAATCTTCATGGCGCAGGTGCCGGATGTCCGTTTGTCTGACATCCCAATGCGGCCGGTTGGTCCGAAGCGTGGTGCAATATTGCGCCTCGTATTCAACAGCAGCAGCGTGATGGAAGCCGGCCATCTCAAGACCGAGGGCCTGACCACCACCACCAGCGCAAAGCTCCAGCACAGCAAAACTCATGTTTGATAATTTGAGCCTAATTGGAGACAGACTTCAAGCGGTTCCGGGCACGAACGCAGGCTTGCCTGACTTTCAGAATACATTTTTCCTGCTTTGTCAGTTCGTGTTCCCAAATCCGAATGACAAACCAGCCCGCTTTTGTGAGTGTTTTTTTGACCACGGCATCGCGTTGGCGGTTTCGCTTAAGCTTTTTGTTCCAGTAAATTTGATTTGAACCCGGTTTGCGGCCGTGTTTCGGGCAACCATGCCAGAAACAGCCATCCACAAACACCGCGATTTTCTGCCGCCGGAAAACAAAATCAGGTTTTCCAAAAACTGGCTGTTTCCTCCGCCATCCGGTGATGCCGTGTTTTCTGAACAGCGCGGCCAGCTTCAATTCCGTGTCGCGATTGCCTGATGAGCGGATGGCCGCCATCACTTGCGAACGTTTTGACTTTGTGAACACGTCTGCCACAACACAATTCAAATTTCTTTACGCGTCCGTGTCACGCTGCGGCGATTTTCAAAACCCGTCAAATTATTTTTTCACGATTTTTTTGCGGGCGGATTCGGGGCCAGGGGGTCGGGATTCGGCTGCTTGCGTGATGGGTTTGGGACGTGAAAACGATTCTAAAAAACGTGTGCTAAAGTGCCGGCAAGCAAGACCGGAAACTTGAGACCTGAAACCTGAAATTAAAACGTGTCAAAGTTTTCTGATGTAAAAAATTGTGGGCTGGTGTCAGGCAAACGACGCCTGCTGTCAGGCAGGTTCAGGCAACGTGAAATCGGCGGCTTGGCGGAAAAAATGATGTGGTAAAAAGAGCCGCGAACAAAAGCAGAAATTGGGAAAACTGAAAGCTGAAATTTTATGAGTGAAAATCAAAACCTGTCTGGTGTGTCCCTACAACCCTCACCCGGCCTGCGGCCACCCTCTCCCGCCCCCGCGAGCGAGGGAGACGATCTGCCGAAACCGAATCCGTTCCGGTCGCGGACGTGGAATCTGACGGCGCAAATGCGGCTGATGCGGGATGATCCGAAAAAGGCGCGCCGGCTGAAAGCCGAGGCGGAAGCGGATGGCGAGGCGGCAGGGCCGCCGGCCCATCGGTTCAATCTGCGGTGGGGCTAATTTTTAACCACGGGATGAACACGGATAAAAAACCCTACCCCACCCTGGCCCTCTCCCTCCCGCAGGGCGGGCCGGAGAGGGAATAAAAAAATATGCCGGTGAACAGCACTCATCCTGATTATGACGCGAAGTCCTTGCGGACGGCCACCATGCCGCGCCGGGGCTGCTTTGCCTGATACGACCATGCCCGTTAACTCTACACATCCAGACTTCGACGCCAACTTGCTGGCGTGGATGCGGGCGCGGGATGTTTATGCCGGCGAGGACGCAGTGAAGGCGGCGGGGCCGCGCTATCTGCCGCGTCTGGATTGCCAGGATGATGCGGAGTATGCCGCGTATATACAGCGGGCGTCGTTTTTCAATGCGACGGCGCGGACGGCGGACGGGTTCGTGGGGCTGATTTTCCGGCGTGAACCGGCGTTCAAGCTCCCCCAGGACCCCATGCGGATTGCGGATTGCGGATTGCGGAATGGAGCAAAGCAGGACGGCACAGCGCGTCCGTCCCTACCGAGCGGAGAAGGCAGGCTGGCGGCGGCGCTGAAAACATTTCTGAATGACGCGGATATGCTGGGCACGCGGTTGTCGAGCTACGCGCAAACTTTGGTGGCGGAAATCATCCTCGTAGGTCGAGCGGGGACTTTGATTGATTGGAGTGGCAGCGCCACCTGCCATTATGCGGAAGAGCGGGCGTATGTGGCGCGTTACAAGGCGGAGGACATAATCAACTGGCGCACTTCGATGGTGAACGGGCGGCAGGTGCTGTCGCTGGTGGTGCTGCGCGAAACTGTGGCCAGCGGCAAGGATGACGGGTTTGTGGCCGAGTTGGTGGAACAAATCCGGGTGCTGCGGCTGGAGCCGTTGGCTCCGCGCAAGGGTCGGCGCGGCGGTGCGAGTCGCGCTGGGCAATCGGCAAGCCCTGTCAGTGAATGGCAATGCGTGGTCGAAATCTGGCAGTCCTTGCGGTCGGCCACCGGGGGGACGGGCAAGAAGGGCTGGCAGTTGATTGACACGCGTGTCCCGCTGCGCCTGGGCAAACCTCTGCCGCTGATTCCATTTGTTTTTCATGGACCGCGCCATTCTTTGCCGGAGGTGGACAAGATTCCACTGGCGGACATCATCGCTGTCAATCTGGATCATTATCGGTTGAGTGCTGATTACAAACACGGGATGCACTTCACCGCGCTGCCGACGGCCTGGGTGAGCGGCTTTGACAAGAATTCGTCGCTGCGAATTGGCAGCAGCACGGCATGGGTTGCTGAAACGCCTGGTGCGACGGCGGGCTTTTTGGAATTTCATGGTCAAGGTCTGACTACATTCGAGCGAGCGATGGATCGGGATGAGCAACTGATGGCCGTCCTCGGCACGCGAATGCTCGAATCCCGGAAGCGCGTTGGTGAGACCGCCGCTGCCATTGAACTACGGCAAAGCGGCGAGAATAGCATCCTGAACACGGTTTCGTTGAGTGTCAGCGCCGGACTGACGCAAGTGTTGCGCTGGGTCTATTGGTGGAACTCGACCGAGCCGGTTCCTGACGCGATTGGTTCCGATCTCGTTCTCTGCACCTTGAACACGGATTTCAGCGTCACTGGAATGTCGGCGCTGGAAATTACCGCGCTGGTCGCCGCATGGCAGGCGGGTGCCATCAGTCAGGCGACGATGCTCGACCTGTTCCGCGCCGGTGAAGTCATTGCGCCGGGTCGGACCAACGATGAAGAAATCAAACTCTTGCAAAAGCAGAAAGCAGAAATTGGGAAAGCAGAAAGTGCTTCCGCACGGGCACCATTGCCGACTGTTCCCGGCGACGTGAATGCGGAGCCGGTGGTTGTGAACTGATTTAGCCACAGATGAACACAGATGAAACACGGATTTTGAAATTATGAGCCGGCTCACGCCGGCTGCTACGAGGAAAAATTTATGCCACTGAAATACAAATACGCAACGAAGCAGGAAATCCCTGCTGAACATCAATCGCTTTACGTCGAGCGCGATGGCGCTTGGCTGCTCGATGCCGATGGCGTCGTGAGTCAGACCAAGCTGGATGAGTTCCGCCAGAACAACATCGCGCTGACAAACCAGCTCAAGAAATTTGAAGGCATTGACCCTGATGCCGTGCGTCAGCTTGCCGAAGAGAAACGCAAATTGGAGGAGGCCGCGCAACTCAAGGCCGGCGAAGTGGACAAGGTGATTGAGGCGCGACTGAAAGCCGCCCGCGCGGAATGGGACAAGCAGCATGGCGTCGTCGTCGCCGAACGCGACACCCTCACTGGCCGCCTGACGGCGATTCAAATTGATCAAGCCGTCGTGAATGAGGCCACGAAACGCGGCCTGCGCCCGACTGCGATTCCTGACATCACCGCCCGCGCGCGGATGAATTTCAAACTGGTGAATGGAGTTCCCCAGGCTTTTGAGGCTGACGGCCAGACTGCCCGCATGGGCAAGGACGGCGTGACGCCGATGACTTTGGCTGAATGGGTGGATGCGTTGGTGTCCGACGCTCCCCACTTGTTCGAGGCAAACGCTGGCAGCGGTGCTGCCGGCTCCGGCTCCGGTGGGGCTGGCAACCGGTCCGTGAAGAATCCTTTCCGCAAGGAAAGTTTTAATCTCACGGAACAAATGAAAATCCAAAAATCCGATCCGCAACTGGCCGCGCGCCTCAAGGCGGCGGCGTAGAAATAAAACATTGGCGGCGCTCTTACGAGACGCCGCTACGAAGAAAGTAAAATTATGGCAAAAACACAATTGGCAGACATCATCGTGCCGTCGCAGTTCGCCGGCTACGTCCTGCAACGCACGGCGGAGAAATCCGACCTGTTTCAATCCGGCATCGTTATCCGCACGCCGGACTATGATGAACGCGCCGCATTGGGCGGCACGCAAGTCAACATGCCGCATTGGAATGATCTGACGGGCAATCGCCAGCCGCTTTCCGATTCTGCGGCGCTGACTCCCGCGAAGCTCACCGCTGACCAGGACATCGCCCGCATCCACAACGACGGCATGGCTTGGTCGTGGAATCATCTGGCGACGGTGGTTGCCGGGGATGATCCGGCGCTGGCGCTGGCGAACTTCATGGCTGATTACTGGAATCGCCAGAATCAATACATGCTTATCAGTTCGCTGAAGGGTGTGTTCTCGGCGGCAACCATGGCGGGCAACCTGCTGGCGATTCACAGTGAATCCGTCGCCGCGCAGACTGCCGCAACCCGGCTCAACGGATCGACGTTCGTGGATGCGACGCAGCGGCTTGGCGACCGTGGCGACCGGCTCGTCGCCGTGGCGATGCACTCGGCAACGGAAGCCGCGCTGCGCAAGCTCGACCTGATTGACTTCATCCCGGACAGCCAGGGTGAGGCGCAAATCCGCACGTTCCAAGGCCGCCGTGTCATTGTGGACGATGGTTGTCCTTCGCGCGCTGGCACCACTGATGGTTTGGTCTATACGTCCTACCTGTTCGGTCCGGGCGCGTTCGGCATGGGCTTCGCCGATCTGAACGGCGCGCCGGTCGAGGGTGGTCACGGCACACAGGGTTGCGAAATGGCGCGAGACGCCTTGAACAGCGACACGTTTCTGGTCAACCGTCGCCGGTTCATCCTGCATCCGCGCGGCGTGAAGTTCACCAGTGCCAGTGTCGCGGGCGCGAACCCGACGAATGCCGAACTGGAAACGGCCGCAAACTGGATTCGCGTTTGGGAAAACAAAAACGTCCCCGTCGTGGCGGTGACGCACAACATTTGAGTGCGGAATGAGGAGTGCGGAGTGCGGAATATCACCGCGCTCCGCGCTTCCTGAAATCAAAACAACAACTGAAAAATATCATGGGCAAACTTTTACCTCGTAGTTTGGAGCGGATTCGTTCGGGCGAACAAATCCAGTATCCGACATTCACGAACGTCGCGGCGGCGGTCGCTGCCGGCGTCACGGCGGCGAAGTTTCCGCGCCGCGTCATTTACCTGTCGGCGGGCGGAACTGGCAGCGTCGCGTGCCTGGCCATCAGCGATGGCACGAACTGGAAACAGGTCGCCATTGGTGCAAACGCCATTTAAGTGCGAGCCGCACCTGCCTTTATGGACAAATTGTATCCAATCATTCGGCGGAAGCGGCGTCCGCTCGTCGTGGCTGAGTCCGTGCCGGACGGGCCACCAAAGCCGCCTGTCGCCGCCGATACGGTTCAACCAGTGGCTGCAAAACCACTGGTTGAATCCGTTCCTCCTGAAACCGACGCGGAGAAATCGAAAACGAGCGATGTTGAAATCCCTCCCACAACCGAAACGCCGTAACGCGCCGTGGACGCCGCTGCAACGGCGGACGTGGCTGGCGGAGCAACGCCGGCACAAGCGGGCGGGCGCCGCGCTGCCCTGGCCGGGGCCGCTGTTGACGGATTTGGTCGCCTATTGGAAACTCGACGAAACCTCCGGCATTCGTGCCGACGCGACGGGTCACGACCACGACCTGGCCGACGTTTGCAACGACACCGGCAGCGGCGCGGGCATCATCGGGAATGGCGCCGACTTTTCCACCACGACGTATGGGCTGCTCTCCCCCGGGCCGGGGATCCGGGGCGGGGACATAACCGTTTCCTTCTGGGTCAATTCCCAGGGCATGGAAGACCAGCGCCACGAGATTTTTTACCAGTCTTACGACCTGTCCATTTACTACTTTTTCACCGACGGGGAATACCCTGGAACCTCCGTCATCACCTATGCCGATGAGGCAGCGTGCGTTTTTGACGGGGTTCGAAACGACTCCCCAACCGGGTGGTTTCATATCGTGGGCATCCGTCGCGGAAACCGGGTCGAAATCTATCGCGACGGGGTGAGACGATTCGTTTATGATATATACCATACCGACATCGTGGTCGGCGATTTGTGCAATCCCGGCTGGCCGGACCAGTTCTTTATCGGGAGCAGCAGCGACGGCTGTTCTGTCGAGGGCATGATGGACGAAGTCGGGGTCTGGAGCCGTGCCCTGACGGCGGACGAGATTGCGCTGCTTTACAACGATGGCAGCGGGCTGGCTTACGAGGATTTTTAACCACAAAAGGACAAGCATGAACGCAATTGCAATCAAACCGAAAACGATCGAACTGGCGCCGGCCCGCACGGCGGAAATCCAATCCCTGACCTGGCGCACAAGCGACGATGCGTTTCAGCGCAAGCTGACGATCATCGTGAACAACGCCGCGGTGTTCCAAATCGCCGGGGCGGACTATGACGCCATCGGCGAGTGGACGGATGACACCATCCAGGGGCTGATTCTTGCGCGTTTCGGGCTGGAGCTGGCGTGATTGATTTATGCCGCTCACGCTCGTCAAAGAGGATGGCACTGGCAAGCCGGACGCGAACAGTTACGCGGACGCGGCGGATGGCGACGCCTATTATGCCGGGCATCTTTATGCCTCGGCGTGGACGGCAGCGACGGCGGATCAAAAGTCCGTGGCGCTGGTGATGGCAACGCGGCTGATTGACGCGGAATTTCAGTTCAACGGCACGCGGACCACTGCCGGTCAAAGCCTGCAATGGCCGCGCGCCATGTGTGCCGAACCGGACAACGTGCATGTGCCCATCTCGGTGCTGCTGCCAATTCCGTATGACTACGTTCAATATGACACCGTGCCGAAGGCCGTCGTCCAAGCGACTTGCGAAATGGCGCGGGAACTTTTGATTGCAGACCGGACGGTTGCGCCGGTGGGTGAAGGGTTGTCTTACCAGAACATCGGCGGCAACCAAACCGGTTACGACAAAACCGACAAGCGCCCGGTGCTGTCACAACTCACGCAAGTGATGCTGGCAAAGTATGGCTCGCAAATCAGCGCCAAGAGTGGCGCGGTGCGGCTGATGCGCGTTTGAATTATGACTATGGACCCTGACGATTTTCTTACCGCTGTGGACCATGCCGCCGGCATGAATGACCGCTGGCTCTTCCTGGCGGCGTTCTGCCTCTTGCTGCTGGTCTGCGGCGTGGTGATTTACTGGCTGGTGCAACAACTGCAAGGCGTGATTGCCGATCACAAGGCGCTGCGCGATGAACATCATGCCGCGCTCACGTCCATCATCGAAAAACAAAATGAAACGTCGCTCAAGCTGGCGGTGTGCATTGACCGCAACAGCGCGGCGCTTCAGGAGTGCGCGTTTGAGCTGCGGCGTTTTCAGGAGCGAAAAGATTTATGAAAAAAACAAAATTGGTTCTGATTAACTTGGCCGTCATCGCGGTGACGGGATTTATTGGTGGTTGCGCGATGGCCCCGCTCAAAGGCGGCAAGGCGACAACTGTGAACAAACCTGCCCAGGGCATTGAGCAAACCGTTCAGCAGGGCGAGAACCCGGCGCAAGTGTCGCGTCAGGATCAAGAGACGGTGAAGACGCGGAGCTACACCGTCCCGGCCGGTTCGCGGCTGGAAGATGCGCGTGTGACATCGAACGATGCTGGCGCGGTCGTGACAAATGTGCAAGCCGTGGTGGTGAGCGCGCCGATGCCCGTCGTCGAACATGAGGAGACGCGGGCGAAAACCGAATTGGGCGCGGCGCAAAAGGACACGGCGCGCGAATTGACCGCGAAGCTGGCGAGCCTCAAGGGCATCGTGTGGGTCGGTGTTGTGATGTTTCTGTTCGGCCTGGCGTCCATCTTTTATCCGCCGCTTCAAGCCATCATCGGCAGCGTGACGACGAGCGTGGCGATTCTGGTCGGCGGCATTGCGCTGATGGTGTTGCCGACGCTGATTGTCGGGAATGAACTTTTGATTTTGGCCGGCGTCGCTGCGGCAGTCGGCCTTTGGTTTTTCGCGCACCGTCACGGCCAGTTGCGCGGGCTGGTGGATGCGGCGGAGAACGCAGTTACAGGAACCAATGATGTGAAGCCGGGACCATCCTAATTGGAGAAAATTACAATGATCAATATCAGCCCTGCCCAAAGAACAAATGGCATGATTATTTCAGGAAACTCCAGTGGACATTGGTGGCCAGCATCCCTGTGTGCGGAGGACGCCGCCCGTTTCCTCGGCTGGCCACCGTATTTTCTGACGTTGCTGGCAAAGGCTGGCCATCTGAAACCGCTCGGCAAGCCGTCGCAAAATTCCCGCAAGTGGTATGCAACCGTGGAACTGGAACGGTTGGGGCGCGATCCCGAATGGCTCGACAAGGCAATCCGCATTGTCGAACGGCGGGTGCAATCGGCAAATGTGAACCCGTCGGGCAAGGTGCCAGCGGCGAACGCACGACACCTCGCCAACAACTAACCAGCATTCAGTTGGACGCAGGCACGCCCGGCGCCACTCCCCTGCTCTGCTCGTAAGTTTCCAAGGAGGGCACCTGCACAATCGCTCCGCGCGCATAGGCACGGTGAACCGCCGAAGAGTTGTGGCCCAAAGCCTCCTGCGCGAATCGTTCCGGGTATCCCGCCATTTTTGCGCGCTCGGCCCACGCATAGCGGTAGCTGTGCAGTGATACACCCTTGATTCCGAGCAAATGACAACGCCGCCAGAATTCTGCGGACCGGTGTTTGTCTGAAATGCTTGCGATCTTGGGAAACAGCAAACCGGTCGAAGGCGATGCCTTGATGATAGCCTCCAATCGCGGGCCAATGGTGAGACGCGCCCAGGAGCGTGTCTTGCGACGCTGGTAGGCCAGCGTCCGAGTATTCCAGTTCACATTTTCCGCGCAAAGGCTCGCCGCGTCAGTTTGCGACGCGCCCGTTTCCCAAAGCAGTTCATAATACCGCTTGCGCTCCATGTTCTGCTCGGCCTGAAGGATGCGGGCGTGTTCCTCGGCGGTGATGCCGCGCTTCGCGCCGGGTTCCAGCCTCGGCCAGAGCTTCGGGGCCAGCACGGGCCACGGCAGCCAGCCCATGCCAACGGCGAGGTTGTGGATGTTTTTCAGGATGGAATGGACGAACACATTGCGCACGCGCAAGACGTCCATGAAATCCTGACTGGTCGTTTCGATCAGGCATTTGTCGCGGATGAGGTTGAAGGCTTTGTGCTTTAACTTGCGCCGGCGGAGTTCCTGCGTTTGCGTCTGGCCGCGCGCGCTGAATTCATCCATCACAAAACGCCAGGTGCGGTTGACGAGGGTGGGATCGTAGGCCGCGAGGTATGCTTTAGCCAAGGAGAGGCCCAGCGCGGGGCGGTCGGTGGATTCGTTTTTCGCCCGGATGATTTTTTGGGCTTCGTGCCGGTCGGAAGTGCCGAGGCTCTTTCGTTCGCGAGTATCGGAGTCGAGACTGTAAAACGTGGAGCCACGTTTGATGAGCCAGAATTTTTCTTTCATGGTTGCCTTTCAGGCTAAGGCAACCCGAGTGTGATGCGTTAAATCCAACTGGCCACAGATGGCGCATAGTGGAAAAAGGTGGCAAATTGCCGGGCCTTTTTCGATTTAGTGCACAATTTGGTGCACAGTTGGGGCATTTTTGACCAAACCGGCTGAAGCTGTCGTTGAACACCAACGACTTAATAAATGGCTCCAGAGGCAGGGCTCGGAGATTTTTTGCACCTAAATCTGCACCAATTAGACCATTTTAATCAAAAAAATCAAGCTAATCTTTCAAAATCAGGTTTAACTCGAAAACTACCCTTTCACTACTTTTACTACACGTTTTACTACACACTTGATTCTCCACTGTCTTGAAGAAAATCGCCCAACATGGTATCTTATTCACGAAATTAAATACCCGCTTGTTTGAGGTGCAATCGCAAAAGCTATTGCAATTATAACGATTTTATACAAATGTCAAGCTTTTAATTCCTCTGTAAAAAAACGCCATAATTTCTGAAACCGTATTCGATACCCGTCAGAGTTCGTCAACCAGGTCGCGCACGCGCACGCCCAAGGCTTTGGATATTCGTATGAGAGCAGAAACGCTGGCGGTTTCTTCACCACGTTCTAACTCGCCGATATAGACCGGGTGCAAGTCGGCCTTTTCCGCCAGTTCTTCCTGACTCAATTTTGCGCTCTTTCGGAACCGGCGAATAGCTTCGCCGATGATGTCTTGATGTCGCAGGGGTTTTGCCACTCATCCAAACAAACAGGAAGCGGGTGAAAACGACACAGTGAATAGCCCTTTATTTTATCTTGCAAGTTTTCTGAAAATCATTTAGAAAACCCGCAGATGTTCGACGGGAAGTTTTCTGGATTATGAGTGATATGGCGAAAATTCTGGCGGTGGAAGACGAAACGCCAGTGGCGATCATGGCGTTTTTGTTGCACCGCGTCGCATTCACTGGCAATGTGACAGTTCCGGCGTGTTCCGCCTTTTTCCGTGGGGGAGCCAACCATTTATGACAAACAATCAAGCATCCGTTCCTGACCGTGTCCGTTTGAACTTGAGACAATACGGACAGCACCGTGATGATGTCACCTGCCTGGAGTGTGGTTATAGGGGATTGATGGGCATAACCCGAAAAGAGGTTCCGTGGTTTGCAAGCTGGCCTGTCATCATATTGCTGTGCTTGACCGGCGTTGGAATTATCGGCGCATTCATCCTGGGAATGTTTCGCACGGTGAAAACGAAAGTTTATTGTTTTTGCCCAAACTGCCAGCAAGAGATTGGCCCGCTGTAAAAGGCGATTGTGCAATGACGCTGCGCCCTGACAAGTCTCCAAGCCAACACCGGTTGGCGCTGGTTGTGCCGCTGTTGCTGGCACCTGTTAACCCGACATGAATCAGAAAATAAAAATCTTGGTGGTCGAGGACGAAACGTCCGTGGCAATGATGATGGTCTATTTGCTGACACAAGCCGGTTGCGAAACGGAAGTGGCCACGACCGGGGTGAAGGCAATGCAAATGGCGCGGGCAGGCGATTTCGATTTGGTCACGCTGGATGTGGATTTGCCGGGAATGAACGGATTCGAGATTTGCAGACGGTTGAAGGAAAACCCCTGTTTGTGCGACACGCCGGTTGTTTTCGTGTCGGGAGGGTCTTCCGAGAAAAATCAGCAACGCGCTCTTGAACTCGGCGCGGCGGATTTCATCGAGAAGCCATTTGAAGTGACAAATTTCGTTTTCCGAATCAAATCACACGCCATAGCCAAATCCCGCCCGTCAAATGTCCCTGACGAGAACACGGACGCGGACACCCAAAGCCTTTGCAATACGCCGTAAGGCAATCAATGAAACGTGCTCCTCTCCTCTTTCAACTCTGCCGATGTAATTCGGGTGGAGATCAGCTTTTTCGGAAAGCCGTTCTTGGCTCAAATGCAGCCGTTTCCGCTTTTTGCGGATGGCGGCACCAAGGACAACGCGATAATCAGACGGCGGCACAGCCCGTTAGGAAAGCAGGGTTTGCCGCATATCTCTACACCGCTAAACGGATGATTATGTTTTTATTTTCGCTTGACCGACAATTGTAAACTGTTAAAAACGCAGTGGAATAAGTCTTGGAATGAAGTATTACTTATGAATACAACAATCAAACGGAATCATTCTCCATTCATCCCGATTCGTGTTTTTGCCCGCGTGCTTGTCGCTGCGGGCTTTTTGTTTGGTGTCGTCAACGGATTTGCCCAAGCTCCGCCGCCAATCAAATCCGGCCTGCCCGACCCGCTTGATTCATGGTCTTTCACCGACACAAATTATTGGACGAGCGATTCGGGCTACCCGCCGGTTTCGTTCACCAACATCACTTCGATGCTGTTTGGCAACGGCACGTCCCTCGTCGTCAACACCAATGTTCAGGCATGGCTGCAATACAACACCGCCGAAGGTGGAACCAATGAAATTGCCGTTGACAGCGGCAGCGTGACCTTTTGGTTTGCCCCAAGCTGGAGCAGCACCAACGACGCGGGCGGCGGGTTAGGCCCGCAGGAATACGGACGGCTGATTGAAATCGGCGGCTACACGCCGGACTCAAGCTTTGGCTGGTGGAGCATCTACGTTGACCCGGCTGGAGCGAACATTTATTTCTCATCGCAAACCAATGACGGTTCGGGGAACACCTATACCATTTCCGCGCCGATTGATTTCACGACGAACTACTGGCATTTCATCGCGCTGACGTATTCCAGCACGAACGTCTCGCTTTATCTGGACGGAGAGCAATTGACGAACGATTCCGGCGGCTTGAACATCTGGCCGGGGCCAGCCGCTCTTTCCAATGGTGTATTTTTCGGCAGCGACAGCAACGGCATTTATCAAGCGGAGGGCGAACTTGACGACATCAAAACATACGATGTTGTTTTGGATTCCAACAAGGTTCATCGCGCCTTCAGCGCCGGCGAAGTTTATTACTTTCTGAATCCGGTGAATTGGGAATATATGCAGTCTGCCATCAGTTCAGCCCCCTCCTCACCCTCAACCAACACCGTCACGCCGGACGTGATCACCGGCGCGGGGTATCTGCAATGGGTTACGAATGCGGCCACCTGTGTCTATGGCATTGATGCCTACCATGTCTGGCTTACCAACGTCACGACAACGGCGGCGGGAAACGGAAACGTGAATGTGACCTTTACAATCGAGGGCGGCCAGGACGGTTATTATTATGACATTTTTGCCACGGGAGCCTTACAAGGAGCGCTGACCAATGACGTTTGGTTCTGGATGGGGCAGGGCCAGCACTGCAACACCTACACGATTCCGAACATATCCAGCACCGACGCATTTCTCATTCTGGGGACGCCCTTCGACGGTGACGGCGACGGGTTGACTGACGCCTACGAACTGCTGGTTTCGCACACCGACCCGAACAACAAGTATTCCAACCTCGACGGGATACTGGACGGTTGGGATATTTTGCTTGGACTGAATCCGCAAACCAGCAACCTGACCACGCCAGCGGAGCGGTCGAATTACGGCTACACGACGGCAGACTGGCTGAACGGCGTTTCGGGCATCAAGAGCGGGACAATCAATCTGGACAATGAAGGCAACGTGCTTTCCGTTTCACAATAAATTCAGGAGGATATGAAAATGAAAATACTGCGATTTTTAATTCTCGGTTTGCTGGCGACCACGGCTGTTCTCTGCCGGGCGCAAAACGGCATTGTTGGCACCAATGGAGGATGGTATAGCTTGGATGTCATCGCTGCTATGGGGGCTACGAATAGCACAAGCAGTGACAACGGAAGCCAAACCTTTCAGGTGATGGCAAATTTCCAACCGCAAACGCCGCCCACGCCGCCGGTCATTGCCGAAGTGATCACGCCGGAAATTCAGGCCCTGGCAGATGGCTTGCAGGATGATCCGCTGAAAATTTTCAACTTTGTCCACGACCACATCCGTTATGTGCATTATTTCGGCTCCAAGAAAGGGGCGGAATTGACGTGGCTGGAAAAGAGCGGCAATGACTTCGACCAATGCGCCTTGCTGGTTGCGTTGTTGCGAGCAGCCGGATACAGCGATGCCAGTTACCAATTCGGCTGGATGCTTCTGCCCTACGATAACGCTAATCATCAAGACCTCCATCATTTTCTCAATCTGGATTTGACGAACAGCAACTGGTCCACGACAACCAGCTTTTTGGATAATTATTTTGGGTTTGAGCGCGGCTACCCGATTACCGCGCACAATTGGGGAAACAACATTTACGGCTTTCAAAGGGTATGGGTTATGGTCACGGTCGGCGGAACGGTCTATAATCTCGACCCGTCATTCAAAGTGACAGAACGGATTTCAGGCATTGATTTGCCGACGGCAATGGGGTTCAGCAGCAATGCGCTCATGGCGGCTGCTTCACCCGGCCTGGATGTCGGCAACATGGCAACGAACTTTTATTGCACCAACATCAACGAAACCGCCATCCGCGGCACCTTGGCCGGTTGCACCACCAATCTTCTCAATTACATTCAGAACAATTACCCCAACGCGAGCGTGGAGCAGATTTTGAGCGGCCAATACATTGTCTCCTCGACAAACACCGCGTTGAGCCAATGTTTCCCGTTCCAGCCTACGAATTGGAGCGGCACGATGCCGGTAATCAGTTGGGTCAATGAGCCGACCAACATGATGGCGACGTTTGCCGTGAGTTATCTCGGCGCAAAATACCAATGGTTCACTCCGCAGTTGCAAGGTCAACGGCTGTCGTTGACGGTTAGTTCAAGCGGTTCGGCCCAGCTTTGGCAGGACGACACGAATGTGGCAACGGCGAGCACGGGCGGCGGTGCCTTTTATCTTACAGTCACCACTTATTATCCGTATTTCCAAAGCAGTTGGAACACCACCTCAAACACGTTTAATCCCGGTGGCCCAGGACAACCGTGGGAATCTGCAACCGCAGTGTATCAAGGCGCCAACGCCAACTACGCCATCTCGTATGCGTTCGATCCAGATTGGAGTTGGTTGCAGGCGCGGCAGAACAAACTTGACGCTTACTTGGCACAGGGAATGACCAACGGCTCGCGGCAGGTGCTCACCGAAACCTTGAATGTCATGGGCCTCAACTGGCAAGTTCAGGTTGAAGCCATGCAGCGGGTGATCGCGCAGAAAACAGGAGCATCACCAATGTTTTGGCACCGCATCGGGCGCATGAGTCAAGAGAGCGGGCATGGTTATTACGTGGATGTTTATCTCATCGTGCAGGCGACGACTTCCAGTTCCAGCCAAAATGACAACCACGCCATGCGATGGTTCGACGAATACTGTTATTTTGGCAGCGCGATGGAGCATGGAATGATTGAGCAACAGCAATCCACCAACCTTGTGGCGGCTTCAACGGTGAAGATGCTGGAGTTGGCCAACACCAACCATCAGGCGATTTATCTCGCCAACAGCACCAATTGGGCGATAGTCCAAACCAAGCTGGTCAATTATACCATAAGCGATTTGACCGGCCTTTTCAGTCAGGGCTTTCAGCAGCTTCTTCTGCCGCAAAACGGGAGTTTCGCCGTTTCTGGGTCGGGAAGTCCTTGGAGTGGCTACGGGTTCCAAGCGCGGGCCAGCATTGCCGGTGGCACGAAAATGGCGGTTGGCCCTGGCATTTTTGGCGGTTACGCCGGGGATTTGGGCGCAACGATAAATACGCCGTGGGTGAATTATTCTTACTATTCCCAGCCGCTCTATTTCAGTTCGGTGCCGGTGTCCGTTCCCAACCTCACCGCCGCCGACCCAGTGAACATGGCCGACGGCACATTCCAAGTGCAGGCTACCGATTTGTCTTTGGGGCAGACCGAACCGCGCGGATTGAGCTTTTCCCGGTATTACAGCAGCAGCCGGCGCAACAGCAATCTGGCGGGCATTGCTCCCGGCTGGCTCCATAATTATTACATCAATGCCGCCACCATCAGTTCTCCGCAGGCTGGCTTGGGCAAGACGACGCCCGCGCAAATGGCTTCCATGATGGTGGCTATATCCGCCGCCAACGCATTTTACAACAGCGACCAGCCTGACCCCGAAAATTGGGTGATAACCGCCTTGATTTCCAAGTGGGGCATTGATCAGCTTACCGGGAAAGCCGTGTCCGTCAGCCTCGGCAAAGACACGGTTCAATTTATCCAGCAGCCGGATGGAAGCTACACGCCGCCAGCAAATTGCACGATGACGCTCACGCGCAACGGTTCAGCTTACAGCCTGCAAGAGCGCCACGGAAGGACGTTCAAATTTAATGGTTCTGGTTGGTGCACCAACATCGTGGATCAATACGGTCAATCCGTGACGCTCGCCTACAATTCGAGCAATTGGGTCACATCGGCAACGGATTTGAAAAATCACAGCCTCACGTTCAATTACAGCACCACCAGCCCTGTGCGCTTGACTTCCGTGTCTGACAGCGCGGGCCGCTTGATTTCATTGGGATACAGCAGCAGCAACGATTTGGCTTACGTCACCGACCCGGAAGGCAAAACGAACACCTACATTTACGACACCAATCATCAAATCGCGGCCACCTTCAACGGTCTAGGCCAGTTGGTTGCGAGCAACATCTACAATGGATTTGGGCGGATAACGACGCAATACACGCAGGGCAACACGAACAAGACATGGCGCGTTTTTTGGTCAGGCTGGCAGACCATCTCGCAAGACCCGGCGGGCGGCCAGCAAAATTATTTTTACGATGACAAAACCCGTCTCATCGGGCAGCAGGACGCCTTGGGCAACTTGAGCCAGAAGATTTATGACGGGCAGGACCATATCGTGGTGACCATTTCGCCTTTGGGAGAAACCAACCAGTTCATCTATGATGGCAACAATAATCTTACAAACACGATTGACCCGCTGGGCTATGCGAATCAATTTTTCTATGACGGACAGAACAATCTGATTCGCGCCGTGGACGCGCGCAATAATCCATCCACTTTTGGTTACAACGGTCAGTTTTCGCTCGTCGGCCAAACCAATGGGGCGGGCGATTGGGTCAATTACTCCTACAACTCGGACGGCACACTCGCCAGCCGCAGCGACTCCGGCGGCGCGATTCAATATGATGGTTATGATACTTACGGCAAGTTGACCCATATCACTTACCCCACCGGCGACCACGAAAGTTTCGGGAACAATCCGTTTGGGGACGTGACCAGCCACACCGACGGCAACGGCAATGTGGCGACGTTTAGTTACAACAACCGCCGCCAGTTGACCAATTCCGCTGCGCCGACAAATGTCATCGTAAAGCTGGCTTACGATGCCGCCGCCAATCAATTGAGCGTCACCGACGCGCGCGGCAACACCGCCAGCAATGTTTGGAGCGCCACCGGCAAATTGCTGGCGGTAATCCTCCCGGCCACGCCGCAGGGAACGCCGGTGACTACCAATAGTTACGATAACCGCGAATGGCTGACGCAAACACTTGATCCGCTGAAAAAGGCAACGCAGTTCACCGATGACTCTGTCGGCCAT
>Ga0181529_10001148_pt1 | contig 35686 bp, 25 predicted proteins | sample PEATcosm2014_Bin_36_FD_119763 | JGI IMG/M metagenome (GOLD analysis project Ga0181529, IMG submission 119763) | Peatland microbial communities from MTU Mesocosm Facility, Houghton, MI, USA - PEATcosm2014_Bin10_30_metaG | ecosystem: Environmental > Terrestrial > Soil > Wetlands > Peat | place... | reverse complement strand
TCCTTGGTCGTGGACAAAAGGAAGCATTCGCGCATCGCGGCGAAGTCCCCGGCGCTCAGCTCCGCCTCCACCGCGGCCAGGCCCGCCTCGGCCGCCACCCGCGAGAGGACGATGCCTCGCGTAATTCCAGAAAGGATACCGGATTCGAGCGCCGGCGTGACCACGGCCCCGTCGCGCACGAACGCGATGTTGGAAACCGCGGCCTCCGCCACTTTTCCGGCGAGGTTCAGGATGACGACCTCGTCGGCACCGCGCGCGCGCGCCTCGCGAAGGCAGAGCAGATTGTTCAGGTAGTTGCCGGTTTTCCAGGCCGGATTGAGCGCCGCCGCCGGATTGCGCCGCAATTCCCTGGCCACGGACAGCCGCAGGCCGCTCCGGGCCTTCTCGGGCGAGAGCGACGGGCACGGCTGCACGAGCAGCACGAAGTCGGGGCGATCGGCGAGCGCGATGTCCAGTCCGATCGGCCCCCCGCCCCTCGAAACCTGCAGCCGCACATACAGCTCCCCCGCGTACCCGCAGGCTTGCCGGTGCGCGGCCGCCGTCCGCGCGATTTCCTCAAGGATCCGGGCGGGCTCGAACGGCACTTCCAAATGCAGGGCCGCGGCCGACGCCCTCAGGCGCCTCCAGTGCTCCTCCCAGGCGAACAGGACCCCGTGATACGTGCGCCACACCTCATAGATGGCGTCTCCGTAGAGAAAGCCGCGGTTCAGCGGCGGCAGGGAGGGCTCGTCCGCGGGATGGAGCCGGCCGTTCGTATTGGCCTGAATAAAAGCTGTCGACATGACATGCCGACAGTCGCTCCTAGCGGGCGGGCGAGCCAACAAAAAAAGCTCGCCCGTTTCCGCCGGTCACTTGCGGGCTTTTACGAGCCCGAGGGCCTTCTTGATGTTTTGGACGCTCGGCAGCGAGATCTTGAGCTCTTTGGCGATCTCCGCGCCCGTCTTCCCGGCGGCCGCGAGCTTTTTCACATCCGCCCGCGTCTCCTCCGTGATGACGGCCCGGCGGCGGCGTTTCTTGCCGCCCGCGGCCTTGCCCTTGGCCTTGACCGCCTTTTTCGCCCGGCCGCGGCCTCCCGCGGCCGCCGCCACGGCGGCTGTAAAAGCCGCCACGCTGTCAAATCCGTACGCGGCCGGCAGCCCGGCCAGCTCCTTGCGGAGTTCGGCGGCCACAGTCTGCTCGAGCTTGGCGAGCTTGGCCTTTGTGGCCTCCAATTGCCTAATTTTTTCGGTTACCATATGTGTGACAGTATTGTCACAGTTGGCCCGTCATGGCAAGAGCATATAGACTTTTTAAATACAAAACGCCTTTGATCCTTTGTCAGGAATTAAGCCGAGACGGCTTGATTCTCCGTACACAGCCAAAGACGCCGTGTTTGGCCCCTAAAAAACCGCTGCTTTAATGTTTTTATATGAACGGATTATACACAACGTCATCAATCCTTTGACAGGAAACAAGCCGCGCCCGGAGGGGCAACGGCTTGTTTCTCCGTGCGCAGCCAAAGAGGTCGTGTTTAAATCGTCATCGCATGATATCCGCCGTCGACGACGATTTCCGAACCCGTTATGAATCCGCCCGCGGCGTCGCTTGCCAATAAAAGGGTCGCGCCCACGAGTTCGCGCGCCTCTCCAAAGCGTTTCATCGGCGTGTGTCCGAGGATCGAAGCCACGCGGTCGGGGGAAAGAATCTTCCGATTCTGCTCCGCCGGGAAGAATCCCGGAATGATCGTATTGACCCGCACGCGGCTGGGCGCCCATTCGCGGGCCAGGTTCTTGGAAAGATTGTGAACGGCCGCCTTCGTGGCTGAGTATGTGAACACCCGCGACAGCGGGATGATGCCCGACATCGAACCCAGGTTGATGATGGATCCGCCCTGTCCGCGTTCGACCAGATACTTTCCGAACACCTGGCAGCCGAGGAAAACGCCCTTCAGGTTCACCCGCACGATCCGGTCGAACTCCTCCTCGGCGATGTCCTGGAAAGGCGTCGCGGAATTGACGCCCGCCCCGTTGACCACGATGTCGACGCGGCCCGACCTGGCTATCACGGCGTTGAGGAGCCCCTGGAGCTGGCTCTTGTCGCTCGCCTCGGCCGATTGAAAATAGCCCTTCCCGCCGGCAGCCTTGATCCTTTCGAGGCGGGGCGCCGCCTTGGCCTCGTTGCGGCCCACCAGCACGGCCTCGGCTCCGGCGGCGGCCAGGCCTTCGGCCATGGCCCCGCACAGTTCACCGGTCCCGCCGATGACGACGGCCACCTTGCCCGCAAGGGAGAACAGGGAATTGAGATAATCGCTCATAGGGAGGGAAAGGTGTGGGGAAGCTTGCGCATTTGCGATACGAAACAGTAGAGTGAGCCCACCATGGCGCGCATCCCGCTCGAGGACAATTTCACGGACGTAATAGGCAAGGCGCAGCGCGGGCTGGGCATCAGCGATGCGGACCTGTCGGGCCGGGCGGAAGTGAGCCTCGCCGATATTGAGGCGGTGAAGGCGGGCCAGCTGCTCGACGCGGTGATCCGGCGTATGGCGCGCCATCTGCGCCTTAATCCGGACGCGCTGGAGGCGCTTGCGCATCAGCGCTGGTATCCGGAGGCGCCGAACTTCCGGAACGGGTTCGCCATGTTCAACACCGCGTACGAGGACATGACGGTGAACAGCTACCTCGTTTGGGACCCGAGGTCGCGGGCGGCCGCCGCATTCGACACGGGAGCGAACTGCGAGGACATGCTCGACCTGGTTCGCGCCGAGAACCTGAAGCTCGGCTATATTTTTCTCACCCACACCCACGAGGACCACGTCGCGGATCTGCCGCGCCTGGCCTCCGAGACGGGCGCACAGGTTTGGGCGAGCGAGCGGGAGCCCGCCGACCTGCCCGGGGCGAAGACATTCCGGGAGAACGCCCATTTTCATATCGGCGTCCTCGCCATAAAAACGCTCCTCACGTGGGGCCACTCGCCGGGGCTGACGACCTTCTACGTCACAGGCCTCAGCTGGCCTCTGGCGATCGTCGGCGACTCGCTTTTCGCCTCCTCGATGGGCGGAAGCCTGTCGCACTTCACCGACCAATTTAAGAACGATCGGGCGAAGATCTTCACGCTGCCGCGCGACACGGTGCTCGCCTGCGGGCACGGACCGCTGACGACGCTGGCCCAGGAGAGGGAGCACAATCCGTTCTTTGCGCGTTGAAGACCGCGCCGTCGTCGCGGGGCGCCCGCTCCTCCCGCTGGGCGGGCTCCCGGATCCAAATGACAAATGGTTTGCCCGCCCGTTCGCCCGCCCGCATAAAAGTGCCCTTTTTACAATGAACGTCCACCCTTCCAGAGACGAGTTCGGGATGCTCGCGCTTCAGGGAAACGTCATCCCGGTCTACACCGACCTCATGGCGGACTTGGAAACACCGGTCTCGGTCTATGCAAAGCTCAAGGACCGCGGACCGGCGTACCTGCTGGAATCGGTCGAGGGCGGAGAAAACCTTTACCGCTACAGCTTTATAGGATGCCGCCCGCGAATGGTCATCGCGAGCGGACCGGAAACGACCGAAATTCGCAGGACGGGAAGGCCGGTCGAGAGAATCCCCACCCCGAGCGATCCCCTGGAGCTGTTGCAGAGGGAGCTCGATGGACACAGGCCGGTCAAGCTGCCCGGGATGCCCCGGTTCACCGGCGGCGCGGTCGGTTATATAGGCTACGAGTACATCTCCCGGATCGAACCGACCGTTCCCCCTGCTCCGGTCGACGCGCTCAAGATCCCGCTCACGTACTTCATGCTCTCGGACACGCTCGTCGTCTTCGACCGCGTGCGGCAGACGCTTCGTTTGTGCGTGAACGCGCACCTTCCCGCCGAAACCGGACCCGGCGTGGACGCGGCCTACGCGGCCGCGGTCGCGGAACTGCAAAGTCTTTACGCCATCCTGCGGCAAGCGCGCGAACTCGTTCCCGCCCCGCTCGTCGAAACACCCTCCGTCTCGGTTCCCCCGGGCAACTTCACGCGGGAAGCCTACCAACGCCTCGTTTCCGACGTCAAAGAATACATCCGGGCCGGCGACATCATACAGGTCGTTCCATCGCAACGCTTCACCCGGCCCTTCGAGCACAGTCCGCTCGACTTGTACCGCGCGCTCCGTTCGGTGAATCCGTCCCCTTACATGTTCATCCTCGACACGGGCGACTTTTCCCTGGTCGGGGCCTCGCCGGAGGTGCACGTGCGCCTGACCGACGGACTCGTGGAAATCCGGCCGATCGCGGGCACCCGCAGGCGAGGGGGCTCGGTGGCGGAGGATCTCGATCTTGAAAAAGAGCTGCTGGCCGACACCAAGGAGCGCGCGGAGCACCTGATGCTCGTCGATCTCGCCCGGAACGATATTGGCCGAGTCTGCGCATTCGGCACCGTGCACGTTCCCGAACTGATGGTCGTGGAACGCTATTCTCATGTGATGCACATCGTTTCGCAGGTCGAGGGCCGGATCGCGCCCGGCCGCACCGCATTCGACCTCATGAGGGCGACTTTCCCCGCGGGCACGGTCAGCGGCGCCCCAAAGATCCGGGCGATGCAAATAATCGCCGAAAAGGAGCCGATCCAGAGGGGATTCTACGCGGGGGCGCTCGGTTATTTTAGCTACGATGGAAACCTGGACTCGTGTATTACATTGCGCACGGCGCTGCTGAAGGACGGACAGGTTCATATCCAGGCGGGAGGAGGGGTCGTCGCCGACTCCGATGCGGCGGCCGAGTACCAGGAAACCATCAGCAAGGCATCCGCCCTATTTAAGGCCGTCGATATGGCCTCGCAGTTTTAGAAGACAGCGGCGAGATCCGACCGCCTTCCGCGGCGGCTCGCTATAATATAAACGCCGGCTGCTTTTTTTGGGGTTAACACCCCATTGAGAAGCCGCTGCCAGGCGCGCAGGATGGTCGAAATTGGCTATAAGAAATCAAGGCCGCACGGGGTCTCTGTCTATAATGCAAACTAATGTTTATCAAAACATGCAACAATAGGCGGGTTTCATGCGTTCTCATCGGGTATGAAACCATTGTTGGACCAACCGTGGACCGGGCGCCCATCCATGCTCCGCCCGAGCCGCCGTAGATTTCCACCCACTCATTTTCAAGAAGACAACGCCATGGCGAATAACTCCGAGATGCACGACACCGCGATCGAGGGCCGGGGGGGTGGTGCAACCGCAAACCTCGAGAGGCCGCCATCGTTTCTGGAAAAGCCGGAGCCGATCGCGCCCGAAGGGGCGCCTCTGGAACGCAGCAATCTGCAGCTATATTTGCAGGAAATCGGAAAGACCGCCCTTCTCACCATAGAAGAAGAGGTGACTCTCGCCCGGCGCATACGCCGCGGCGACAAGGCGGCGCGGGATCACATGATCCGGGCCAACCTTCGCCTGGTTGTGAAAATCGCGATGGATTACAAGGATTTCGGGCTTCCCCTGCTCGACCTGATCAGCGAGGGAAACATCGGGCTCATCAAGGCCGTGGAGCGATTCGATCCGCGCAAGGGAGGAAAGCTTTCGACGTACGCAGCCTGGTGGATCAAGCAATCCATCAAGCGGGCCCTGGCCAACCAATCGAAGACGATCCGGCTGCCGGTTCACCTGGTCGACAAGATTTCGCGCATGCGCAGGACGGCGATGCAGCTGTCCGAGCGCCTCGGCCGGGAGCCATCGGACGAGGAACTCGCCGCCGAGCTGCAGATCCCGACTTCGAAGGTCGCCCATCTGAAGTCCGTCAGCGTCCGGCCGGCATCGCTGGACGCGCCGGTCAGCGATGAAGCCGATTCGACGACTTTCGGGGAGGTTGTCGGCGACGACAACGCGGTGAGCCCGTTCGAAGGCCTGAGCGAGAAGAACCTGAGCGCGGACCTGCACGCCATGGTCAATTCGCTCGACAAGCGCGAAGCCGAGATCATCCGATTCCGTTTCGGGCTGGATGGCCGGGACGAGCTGACTCTCGAGGAGGTCGGCAAGCACTTCAACGTCACGCGCGAGCGCATCCGGCAGCTGGAGCACATCGCGCTGACAAAGATGCGCAAGGCGATGCATCGCAACGAATCGATCCGCTCGACCGATGAAATCGAGCAGGAGGAGCGCACGCGCAAGCGGATGGACGTCATCCGCGAGTTCATCGAGGCGAAAAGCCGCAAGTCCGGATCGTAACGGCGTCCGGGGCGGATCCGACCCCGCAAGACCGCGCCTTTTTGTACGCTTGCCCGGCGGGGCAGGCAAACGTGGTATGACGGGCACAATCCACCCGTCATGACCAAGGAAGGCTCCAACCCGTGACCCCGCTCGCCGCGGAACTTTTCGACTACCCGCTGCCGCCCGAGCTGATCGCCCAGGAGCCGGCCGCCCGCCGCGACCAGTCCCGTTTGCTGGTCGTGGACCGCGCGAACCGCTCGGTGCAGCATCGCGTGTTTGCCGAGCTGCCGGCTCTGCTTCGCAAGGGCGACACCCTATTTCGAAACAACGCGACCGTCATCCCCGCCCGGTTGCAGGCGCGCCGTCCGACCGGGGGCCGGGTCGAGTGCCTGCTGCTCGAACGGATTGGCGGCGACGCCGGCCCGGCGCCAAAATCCGAAACCTGGCGTTGCCTCGTGAAACCCGGCCGAAAACTGCCGGTCGGCTCCGTCTTCTCCGGAGCGCACCATGCCTTCAGGGGGGAGATCGCGGCGACGGAGAATGACGGCGTTGTGCAGGTTTGTTTTAGGACGCCCGGCGACGAGCCGATGGTCGCAGTCGCCCGCCGATGCGGCGAGATTCCCCTGCCCCCCTATATTGAGAGGAAGGACTCGTCCCGCAGGGAGGAGGACCGCAGGCGCTACCAGACGGTCTATGCGGATCCCGCGCGGCCCGTCGCGGCCGCAGCACCGACGGCCGGACTCCACTTCACGCCCGAATTGCTCGCACTCCTCAAAGCGAACGGCGTTCGAACGGCCGATTTGACCCTTCACGTGGGCCTCGGAACCTTCCGGCCGATCGCCACCCCCACGATCGAGGGACACCGCATGCACAGCGAGACATACGAACTGCCCGCCGCCGCACAGCGCGCCCTTTTCCCATCCCGGAGCGAGACTCCCGGCCGGCGCATCGCGGTTGGCACGACCGGCGCCCGCGCGATCGAGGATTTTCTCTCCTCGCACGATGCGCCTCTCGGCCGCCCGCACGTCGCCTCGACCGCCCTGTACCTGCGTCCTCCGTGCGCTTTCCGGGGAGTCGACGCCCTGATCACGAATTTTCACCAGCCCCGCTCCACCCTTCTTTGCCTCGTCGCGGCATTCCTCGCCCCGGGCTCGACCGAGGGGGTGGCTTGGCTCAGGGAAATCTACGCCGAGGCCGTCGCACGCCGGTACCGGTTTTTCAGCTACGGCGACGCGATGCTGATCCTATGAATGGATCCTTCTTGCCTGCGCCTGCGCGCGCAGGCAAAGCTCCGCGGCCTTGAACGCATGGGCTTGCGTCATCGCGGTCTCGGTGCGGTTCAGGCAGTCGAGGATCAATTCTCCAAAGAAGCGGAATCCGACCCGTCCGGCCACGGGGAAATGGTGCTCGCCGGAATCGTCGACGAGAAACACATGGTCGCCCGTCCTCTCGCGGCCCACATCGATGTACTTGCGCAGCTCGATATAGCCCTTTGTCCCGAGGATCACCGTGCGCCCGTCCCCCCATGTGCCGAGGCCCGCGGGCGTGAACCAGTCGACCCGTATGTAGTTTGTCGATCCGTTGTCGCCGAGAAGCGAAGCCTCGCCGAAGTCCTCGAATTCCGGCTTGTCGGGATTCCCGTAATTGCCGACGGCGGCATGCATCACGGTCGCATCGGTCGCGCCCGTGAAAGTGAGGAACTGCTCAAACTGGTGGCTTCCGATGTCGCAGAGGATGCCGCCGCATTTCTCCCTCTCGAAAAACCACGAGGGCCGGGACGACTTCATGAGCCGGTGCGGGCCCAAGCCGATCACCTGGATCACTCGGCCGATGGCTCCGCGGTGCAGGAGATCGGTGGCAAACATGGCCGACTCCACATGGAGCCGTTCGCTGAAGTAAACCATGTACTTGCGTCCCGTCGCGGCCACGACCGCCTTGGCCCGCTCGAGCTGGTCGAACGCCGTGAATGGAGTCTTGTCGGTGAAGTAATCCTTGCCCGCCTCCATCACCCGGCAGCCGATGGGCCCGCGCTCGCAGGGGACGGCGGCGGCGGCCACCAGCTTCACGTCGGCGTCCGAGAGGATTTCGTCGAAGGAGCGCGCCACATTGACCGACGGAAACTTTGCCCGGAACGTCTCGACCTTCTGGGGATCGGGATCATAGACCCATTTTAGCACGGCTCCGGCCTCGGTGAGCCCGTTGCACTGTCCGTAGATGTGGCCGTGCGACAGGTATGCGGCGGCCACGTTGAATTCGCCGGGCCGGACCACGGGACGCGCCCTGCCCTCGGGGGCATAGGTCATGCCGTCCGATTTCTCGCTCATGGGACCGGCTTTCGAGCCTGGCGCGTCTTCTTCGCAAGGGCCTTCACGTCGGCGTCGATCAGCGAGCGCGCCTTCTTGTCCATGCGGTCGATGAACAGGACGCCGTTGAGATGGTCGACCTCGTGCTGCACGCACCGCGAAAGCAGTCCGTTGCAGCGGAGGGTGTGCCTGTGGCCGCGCTCGTCGCAGAACTCGGCCGCGATTTCGTCCGGCCTGGAGACGTCTCCGCGGATCTTCGGGAAGGACAGGCATCCCTCCTCCATCACGACCTGAGGTGTCTTGGGAGCGACGGTGACCTTGGGATTGACGAGAACCAGCGGCATGAACAGCTCGCGCGGCGGCTTGGCCCCGTCGAGCTCCCAAACGTACTCGGCCTCGGTCGCGAGCAAATCGATGACGCACAACTGCAGCGAGCGGCCGACTTGCGGCGCGGCCAGTCCGATGCCTTCCGCGGAATGCATCGTTTCGATCATCTGTCCGGCAAGGTGCGCCAGCGCGGAGTCGAACAATGCAATTTTCTCGCCCTTGCGGCGCAAAACGGGATCGTTATATTGAACAATTGACAGGGACATCGGTCAAGTGACCCAGCGTGGATTTCGCCCCCCGATCTCGCAAATCAATAGTCACATAGCAATGAGCGAAACTTTCCCGCGCGCCAGGAAGGCGGTCAGCGGCCCGGTGTTGCTGGCCGGCGGCCTGTTGATCGCCGCCGTCGCGTGGCTGTTGCCCGCGAACCTGAAGTCGGTCAGCCCGGTCCTGCTTCAGGAGGCCGGATCGGGGACGCCGTCCCTTTCGGAATTCGGCCGCCGCCTGGTCGACGTGGAAAAGGTCGGCCCGGCGGAGCTCGTGTTGTCGGCCGCCCGCGCCTGCAACGATCCCCAGGCGCCCGGGCTTGCGAAGGCGCTGGACGCCCAGGTGTCCCGCCAGCCTTCGTTTGCGGCCTGGGGCGGCTGGGATCCCTTCCTCGACCCTCTCTTCGACCTGCGCAAGCCGACCGGGCACGGAGCCGACACGCCCATCCTCACCTTTTTCATCCCGCAAAAGGCGCGCGACGCGTTGCGCGCTTACCTCGCCAATTCCGGTTCCCTGGCCGTTCAGGACATCCTCGCCCTGCGCGAAATCACCTCGACGGGCCGATTCGCTCCGGCCAACCGGCCCGGCGGCCAGCCGCTCGACGCCCTGATCCTGCTCACGGCGCTCCTGTACCAGGGCGAGCACCTTTCCCCTTCCCTCCAGCACGAACTTAGAAGTCTGGCGGAAACGGCCGCGGAGCAGCGGGATCTCGGGGACCTCGGGCCCTTCTTCCTGGACCTGCTCTCGCTCGGACGCCGTCTCGATTGGACGCAACTGAGCGAACTCCTGCGGCGCACCGACAGCATTCGCACCGTGGGAGAATACGCGCAGCTTTCCCGGGCCGCTCCGGGCCGGTTCAGCCAGATTTACGCGGCCGCCCTCTTTTCGGACTCGGCCGACAAGGTGGCCGCCTACCTGCTGCAGTACGGCCAGACCGGTTCGGAGGATCTGCGGCTGGCCCTGTCAGACGGACAGGGAGCGGTGCAGCAGCTCCTGCTCCGCCAGGCGCCGGTCAACCGCAGCGCCGGCCCGGCGCTCAGCCACACCGCCGCGCTCGTCCTGGCGCATCCCCAGCTCATGCTGGCCGTGAAATACCTCGGCTATTTTGCCGGCCTGCTCCTGTTCGTCCGGGGCCTCGATCGCATGATCGTGGCGCCGGGGCCCGGCCGCGGCGCCCGCACCGCCCTGCCTGTCCGGGCGGGCGTTCTCGCCCTGGGGCTCGCGACCCTGTTCATCGTCGCGACCGAGCCGTTTCTGCTCCGCGCGTCGACGCCCTCGCCCGACTACCAGTTTCACCTGCGGCTGCCGATGCTCGCCGCCTCCGGCGCGCCGCCGGCATCCAATCCCCTTTCACGGCCCGATATCTACAATATGAATACCTCGACCATCGTCTCCATCGCCGTCTTCGCCCTGCTCCAGGTCGCGATGTACTTCATCTGCCTCAAGAAGATCGATTCGATCTCCGCGGAAAGCATGCCTCCGCTCCTCAAGCTCCGCCTCATGGAGAACGAGGAGAACCTCTTCGACAGCGGTTTGTATGTCGGAATGATGGGCACCGCCGCCGCCCTCGTGCTCCAGGTGCTCGGCGTCATAGAGCCGAACCTGCTCGCCGCCTACTCGTCCAATCTCTTCGGGATCGTTTGCGTCGCCCTCGTCAAGATCAGGCATGTGCGCTCCTTCAAGCGGCGGCTCATCCTGGAGAACGAGGGCCTGGTGAAAGCGACATGAACAAGACGCTGCTTCTCATCATAATCGACTTCCTCTTCCTGAACCTGATCGCGCTCACGCGTTGGGACAGGGCGGAGCCGGTCCGCCCGCACGCGCCGCCGGTTCCCGCGATGGCAGCCAACGCGGCGAGCCGGGACCAGGACCTGGTCGAGACCATGCGCGATTCGCTGGCCGACGAGCAGACGGTCCGCCAGCAGCTCGAGCACCGGCTCGCCCAGACCGATCAGACTCTCGTCGAACGGGAGCAAAGCCTCGCGGCAATTGAAACCGACCGCGCGCGCCTGTCCGCCTCGCTGAAGCAGACTCAGAGCAGCGCCGCCGAACTCGGCCGCGAAGTGGAGGCCGCCCTTCGAGAATCGACCCTGACCAAGGACCAGCTCGCCCGGCTCCAGCGCGAATTCGAGGACAAGTCCGCCGAGGCCGAGCGCCGGAGGCAGGCCCTCGCCGAGCTCCAAAAGGAGCAGGCGGACGACCGCAAGAAGATCGAAGGGCTGACGTTGGCCGTGGTCGTCGGGGAGTCGGAAAAGCAGCAGCTCAAGGAACAGACCGTCCGGCTGCAAAACCAGGTGGAGAGCGAACGCGCGGAGCGCCTCAAGGTGCAGGCATCGAACGCGCAGCTCGCGCAGGGTGTGGGCCAGCTGGCCGAGCGTTCAGGCGAACTGACCCAGGAGATCCGGTCCAACCGGCCGATCAACGCGAACGTGCTTTTCAACGACTTCCTGGCCAATCGCGTCCAGACCGATTTCACCGCGAGCCGCCGGGGCGTCTTCAACCCGGTCACCCGCTCCAAGCAAACGCCCACGGTTTTCGTGACGGACGGGAAGGCGGTGTGCGCCCTTCTCCACATCGAGGACACGGTTTTCTCCTATTGGAATCCGAACTACGACTGGGACAAGGTCGGGGTCCGATTCGAGAGGCCGACCGGCTACCAGACCAGCGGGGCCGCCCTTGATTTTCTCACGGTGGACCCCCGAGTCGTCGCGGTGCCGGTCGACCCCTCCCAGGTGGCCGCCCTCGGTGTCAAAGTCTATCCGCTCGCCGCCGACCCTTTCAAGTTTCCCGAGGCGGTTCTGATCAGCGGAAGCCGCGGCTATGGGGAGGTCGGATTCAAGCTCGATCCGGACAGGCCCGGGTACGTGCGCCTGGATAACCGGTTTTTCAAGCGGCTCTTCGGCGACTTCTCTCCGTCCCGCGGCGACCTCGTATTCAGCCGCACCGGGGAATTCCTCGGTCTGATGGTCAACAGCACGTTCTGCGCGCTCGTCCGGGACTTCGGCTCCACGCAGGCCCTTCGCACCGGGGACGACGTTGCCGGCGAAAAGACAAGCTCCCTCCTAGACTCCCTCGGCGCGCGTATCCGGGCCATGCCGATCGAGCTGCAATAGGCCGATGGATGCTCCGCCCGACATACTTTGGATCGTGACCACGCAATGGCGGGCGCAGGCGTGCGGCTACGCAGGAGACCCCAACGCGCGCACGCCCTATTTGGATGCTTTCGCGGCGCACAGCATCGATTTCACCCAGGCGGTGACCCCCCATCCCTTCGGGCCGTTTGCGCGCGCCGCCCTTTTGACGGGTATTCCATCTCCCGAGAACGGCATTCGAAACTACTTCGATCCGCTTCCGGAAGGCGCTCGCACGATTGCGCACACCCTCGGCGCTCACGGCTACTCGACCGCATTCTTCGGCAAGTGGCACCTGGCAAAGCGCGATCCCTCGGCGGACCTGGTCGGCGACGCCCATGCAAAAATGGTCGTGCCTCCGGCGGAACGCGGCGGTTTTGAGCTCTGGGAGGGTTTCGAGAGCGGCTTTCTCCTGAACGATCCGTGGTTGCACGGTACCCGGCTCGAAGAGCCGGTGCGCTTCAAGGGCTACCAGGCTTCCGTTCTCTGCAAACGGGCGGCGGATTGGATCCAATCCCCGCATTCGATCCCCTGGTTTTGCGTCGTGAGTCTGGAAGCCCCACACCCGCCTTACAAAGCCACGGCACCCGGCGTGGCGCCCCGCAATCCGCGCGAGATCGCGCTGCCCGCCAACCTTCCCCTCGGGGGCGATGTCGAAACTCAAGCCCGGCGAGAATTGGCTGGATATTACGCACATATAGAAGCGACGGACCGGGCGCTTGGCACCCTGATCGACGCTGCAGGCGCTTCCGCCGCCGTCGTTTTCACATCGGTTCACGGCGACATGCACGGCGCCCACGGGCTCTTCCGCAAGGGCTGGCCTTACGAGGAGAGCATTCGGGTGCCGATGCTCGTTCAGCTCCCCTCCGGCGAAACGGCCTCGAAGGGGATCAAGAGCCGGCAGGCTGTTACGCTCTTGGATCTGCCCAAATGGGCGTCGGCGTGGGCCGGGCTTCCCGGCTCGGAAACGGATGCAAGCGCCCCAGGGCAGTTGAAATCCGACGTCCAGCGGATCTCGATGCCGTCCGCCGTTCCCCTGCCTCTCCAATGCGACCGTCCCTGGCGCGGATTGCGCACGCCGGGCCGGAAACTCATTCTCAACGAGGACGGCACTCCCTGGCTTTTTTTCGACCTGGAATCGGACCCGCTGGAAACGAAGAATCTGGTCTCGGACCGCTCGCGGGCCAAGGAATTGCGAAAACTGGCGCGACTCTGGAAGGCATGAGGCGGAATTCCTGTAACTTTTGCGGTCGCAACGGTGTTAACCCTCCATCCACTCCCATGCTTCACCGACTCATCCTCCTCGGCCTGCTGACCGCGGGTCTCGTCCGCGCCGAAGAATTCAAGGAATCGATTGCCGAGACCCATCCGTTGCCTGCCCAGGGCAGCGTCCGAGTCGAGAACGAGAACGGCGCGATCACAATCCGCACCTGGGAACGCGCCGAGGTCTCCGTCCAAGCCGACAAATCCGCGTCGAGCGAGGAATACCTTAAGGCGATCCACGTCGATATCGAGTCCGGTCCGGATTCCATCTCCGTCAAGGCGACTTCCCCGAAGCACGAATTAAGCTGGCGCAATTTGTTCTTCTGGACCTGGAGCCTTGGCGAGAGCGGCAGCGTCCGGCTGACGCTGATGGTGCCGTCCGCCGCCCGGCTGGATAGGATCGCCGGAGTCAACGGAAGCATCACGCTGGAGGGCACCCACGGCTACGCCGATGTCACCACCGTGAACGGCGCAATCCGCGCGACCGGCCTGCGCGAAGGCGCATTCAAGACCGTCAATGGATCGATCCATGCCGAGGTGGATCATTTCGACTCCGCCGCGCATCTGACCGCCACGACAGTCAACGGATCCGTGGCAATCCTCCTGCCGAAGGATGTCGGCGCGAACGTCCACGCCTCCACGGTCAATGGCGGGATTTCCTGCGACTTTCCCATCGAGGCCGATAATGGTGTCTTCGGCCACAATCTGCACGGGAATATCGGTCCGGGCGGCGGCTCGATCCGGGTGACCACCGTCAACGGCGCGGTCCACCTGCAGTCGCTCTGACGATTCGGCAAGGCTCCAGCGGGCCATGTACATGCCCGCTGGAGCGGTGGCCATCGGCAACCGCCCATCCGGCGCATTGACCATTCACGCAAGGATCATTCCCGAGCCGGCCTTGCACAGGCAAGCTGCGCCTCATTGCCAAGACCCAGTTCCAACAAACGACAAACGTCCCTTTATGTCCAAAAATTCAAGATCTCATTTACCTGATTCGCCCGCGGCTTCAGGCAAGTTTTCCATTCGCTTGCGCCTCATCCTCGGCGCCGGCGCCTTTTGCGGAGCCATTCTGCACGCCCAGGAAAACGCTCCTCCTCCGCGCCAAGCTCCGCAGGAGAACGTCCAATTCGTAACCGTGGACGAAAATGTGAAGGTGGAGGTGATCGACTGGGGCGGGACCGGCCGGCCGGTCATTCTCCTGGCAGGGCTGGGCGGCCACGCCCGGGGATTCGCCAAGTTCGCCCCCAAGCTCGTCCCGACCTATCACGTCTTCAGCATCACGCGGCGCGGCTTCGCCCCTTCCAGCATTCCCGCTTCGGGTTATTCGGCCGACCGTCTCGGCGACGATGTCATCGCGGTCATCGACGCCCTCAAGCTTGTCCGGCCGGTTTTGGCGGGCTTTTCCATGGCCGGCGAGGAATTGAGTTCCGTCGGCACGCGTCATCCCGAAAAAATCTCGGGACTCGTCTACCTGGACGCTGGGTATTCATTCGCTCTTTACGACCGTGTTCATGGCGATTTGCAGCTCGATACGCTCGATGCGATCAAGGATTTGCAGCTGATGCAGCCCGGCAAGGGGCCGCCCGATCTCGGGCCGGTGATCGACCGGCTGCTGGAGGATCTGCCGCGGATCGAAAAACAGCTGCAAGCAAAGAAATCGGATCTCAAGTTGGTATCGGATTTACAGTCCCAATCCCAGCCGGGCCAGCCCAAGGCCGCGCAACCTCAGCCTGCAGTTCCACCGGTCATGCAAGCGATCTTCGCCGGTGAACAAAAATATCCCGAAATTCGCGTGCCGGTCCTGGCAATCTTCGCCTTTCCGCATGCGCCTCCGCCCGCGTTCAAAAACAATCCCGCCCTTCAGGCCAAGGTGGAGGCGTGGGACCTGGCGACCAACAAAGACCAAGTGGATGCTTTCGAGCGGCAGGTGCCTTCTGCACGGGTCGTCCGGCTGGCCCACGCCGCCCATGCCGTCCACGAATCGAACGAGGCCGACGTCCTGCGGGAGATGAACGCATTCATCGCCAGCTTGCCATAGCCGGACGCCCGGCACGGAGCGGAAAACTAGATCGATTTCAGGAAGCTGTGGACGTCCGCGTGATTGCCGATCCGTGTCATGATGAGCACGGCGCCGTTGAGCTTGAAAACAATTCGCAAATCGCGCCCAACGCGACACTCGAAGTAACTGCCCTTCAGCCTGCGAATCCCCAGGCCGCTATGCAAATGGGGCTGTCCGAAAACCTCCGGAAGTCGCCGCAGAACCGCTTCGACTTCCCGGCGCCTTTCATCGGACAGCGTGCGCGCATCCGCCCCAAATCGGGGAACAAACTCAACGGCGCAGGGAGGCATCGAGATCGCCGGTGAACCGGCGGATCCGCCCCGCCTTGCGGGCGCGGACAATCTCCCGGTCCGTCCGCTTCACAAAAGCCTCCAGTTCGGCATCGGTGACTCCGTATTCGCGTTTGGCGTAATCGAAGTCTTCTGAAAACACCTTGACGGGCCGGAGCGCAATGACCTGGTCCCCGCAGAGGATGCCAACATCCTCCCCTTTGGCCGCGCGCTTAAGCCAATGAGTGAGGTTTGTCCGAGCCTTGGTGGCCGAAAGCGTCGTCATATCGTCTAGATAAAGGCGATAACGCGCGCGAGTCAATGCGGCAAACGGAACATCTCAGACCTCTCAGAACGATTTTCCGAACTGGCGTTTGATCGCATCAATGAGCTCCTGCATTTTGACGGGCTTGGCGATATAGTCGTCCATGCCGGCGGCCATGCACCGGTCGCGATCCCTCATCAGCGCGTTTGCGGTGAGCGCGATGATTTTCGGAATGCGGTCCGGGGGAAGGTGGGCGTGGATCTCGCGGCTCGCCTCCAACCCGTCCATCTCCGGCATCTGCAGGTCCATCAAAATGAGGTCGTACGACTGCTTCCCGATCATCGCCAGCACCTGCAGCCCGTTTGCGGCGAGGTCGGCGCGGTAGCCCAGGCGCCCGAGGAAGCCCAGAGCCACCTTCTGGTTGACGACGTTGTCCTCCGCGAGGAGCACCTTCAGCGGCAATTCGTCGGCAAGCTTGCGCTCCACCGCAGGTTCCGCGGGCTCAACCTTCCGGCTATCTGCAAAAAGGCGGCTGGCCTCCTGGAAGAAAGCGGCATTTTTCAGCGGCTTCGAAACGACAGCGATCGGCCGGGCGTCCCTCGACGGGAGCGGCGCCCTGCCGAAAGGAACGAGAACCAGCGTTGGACAGCGGAACATCGCCAGCTCGTCGAGCATCGAAACCGTAGCGACCGCCGCCTGGTCCACGATGAGCAGAGCCGGACGCGCCGTGACGCCCGCCATCCCGACCGCGGCCGTGGCGTTTGAGGCAAAGAGGCCTTGAGCCCCCCAGCTTGTGAGCAAAGAACGCAGGCGGGCCCGGGTTGTGGTGTTGCCCGAGACGCAAAGGACGGGAGCGTCCCTGAGAACGGCGGGCAGCGGCGGGAGGCCGGGAGCGTCGGGGGGAGGCTCGGCCTGTTCCGCCAGGATTGTGAAAGTGAAGGTCGACCCGACATCGACCGCGCTCTCCACGCGCACGCTGCCGCCCATCAGCTGGCAAAGCCGCTCGCAAATAGCCAGGCCGAGGCCCGTGCCGCCGTACCGCCGTGTGGTGGACGAATCGACCTGGCTGAACGGCTTGAACAGCCGGTTCATCCTTTCCGGCGGGATTCCTATCCCGGTGTCGCGCACGATGAACTCCAGGCAGACGCGCCCGTCGGCGGCCTCCGCGCCCCTCCGCACATCGATCGATACGGAGCCGCCCGGAGTGAACTTGACCCCGTTGTTCGCGAGATTCGAAACCACCTGCCACAGCCGGGTGGCGTCGCCCATGATCCAAGGCGGGACATCCGACGCCATGCTGTAGCCGATCTCCAGATTCTTCGATTCCGCGGCCTTGGCGACAAGGTCGAGAGCCTCCTCAAGGCAGGGCGCCAGCCCGAACGGCACATGCTCGATTTCCAGCTTGCCGGACTCGATTTTGGAAAAATCCAGGATCTCGTTCACGATGCCGAGCAGGGCGTCGCTGGACGCGCGGATCGTGTCGATGTAGTCCCGCTGCTCCTCCACGAGCGGCGTGTCCATCATAAGGCTGGTCATGCCGATGATTCCGTTCAGGGGCGTCCGTATCTCGTGGGACATGGACGCGAGGAACTCGCTCTTTGCGCGCGAAGCCGCATCGGCCTCGGCCTTGGCGCGCCGCAGCTGGTGCTCGAATTCGACACGCGCCGTGACATCCTGCACCGTCCCGATCACGCGGGCCGGATGCCGGTCCGAATCGAAGCTGATGCACTTCGACCGGGTGTATATCCAACGCCATTCTCCGGAACCCGATCGTATCCGGCTTTCCGAAGAAAGGGTCGTGTCGGCCCCCTGGCGCAGCTTTTGGATGCGGGACAGGAAGCCGGGAACATCTTCCGGATGCAGGAGCGATTGCCACGCTTCGATCGTCGCCGGCATTCGGGCCGCATCGTGACCCAGCATGCCCCACAGGCCGGCGCTGTAGAAGACCTGGCCCGAGGGCAGGTTCCATTCGAAGATGCCGATCTCCGTCGTATCCATGGCAAGTCTCAGGCGTTCGTCCGAAACCTTGAGCCGGCTTTCGATGCGGCGACGTTCTTCGTTTTCCGCCCGCAACCTCTGGTTTGAGAGCTCGGCGGAACGGCGTCCCGATGCGGCGCCGCGGGCAAGGCTGACGCTCAGCGCGAGCAGTCCCGTGAGACTTATGCCCGAGAACAGCATCAACGACGCGATCGGATGCCGGTCCCGCGCCAACTCCTCCGCGGAAGGCACAGCGGTCAGGTAAATGCGCCGGTCGAGGAGAAGGTAGACCCTGTTCACCAAGAACAGCTCGCCCGACGGCTTGTCGGCTCCTCCCTCAAAAACCGATTGTCCCGCGATCGACACCGAGAAATGGTAGTCGTCTCCGAGCTTCAGCTGCTCGCTCGCAATCGCGGAAAAGAACGTCTCGTAGAAAAACTCCGAGGTCACGAACTCCGTCTCCTGCCCGGGTCGGGCGATCGGAGTCGCCAGCACGAATCCGGGACCCCGGCGTCCCACGCCGCCCGAAATCAGGATTATCTCCGTCGTGGCCGAAATCGCCGTCCGACCCGTGCTCTTCGCCTGCTCCATTGCGGCTCGCCTCGCGCCGACCGCCGCCTTGTCGGAAAAATCCACCTCGGCGGTCTTCGGGAAAACCCAGCGAGTCGCGCCCGCCGAGTCCACGTACGCGATCGACACGCAACCGAACCGGCCGGATTCGCCCATTTGGGCGGCTGCGTCGAGTCCACGAGCCTGCGGCGTCTCGGAGGGCGCATCCGCCCATTTTCGGCCGAAACGCTCAAACGCGTCCATCTGGTGTTCGATCGCGACATCGGCGGCCTTGAGAAACTTGTCCATGGCCGCCTGCGTCCGCGTGTCCACATACGAGATCTCCCGCTCACGCAGGCCGATCCAGAGCGTCAAAGTCACCATGAGGGGCACGACGATGGCCGGCATCGGCGCCCATTTCGCGGGCCCCGCCCCCCGGTCATCCCGCCATGCCAGCATCAGAAGGCATACGCCGAGCACGAGAAGACCGGCCGCACTTAACGGGGAAACCGAGGCTCCGTAGCCCAATTCAAAGAAAGTCGTCTGGCCGGTCTCATAGCCCAGGATGCTAGAAACCGCGACACCGACGAGCAGAGACCCCAAGGCGGCCTCGCAAAACGCGAAAAAACGCGATTCCCGCTTCCACGCATGAAGGACGAAGGGAATGCTTCCGAGGAAGATGCAAGCTGCCGCCAGCGCCGTCGTCCGACCGGGCGTCCCCTGTTCGTCCCAGTCGGAGCCCGGCAGCATCACGGCGCCCGGCGCCGCGCTGCGGTCGATAAGCCCGTATACGAGGGCGGACAGCGTCCAAATTGCCGGAAGCAAGCCAAGCCACTCCGCGGAGCGCCAGCCGATCAACCGGGCCATCACCAACAGGCCGAGAAGGACGAACACAGCCGCCTCGATCTGGCTCATCGGCGCGGACGAGGGCCATGGCTGCCGGAGATGCAGCAGCAGAACAGTCCATCCGCAAAGGCCGATCACCACGAGGATGCCTGCGAGCGCAAACAAAACGCGCTCGGGCCACGAGCGTTGCGGCATTGTGGGCAGGGTGGGCATTACTTGCGGAACGCTCCTTGGAAACTGAAAAACTGGATTTTCAGCCTGGGAACAATACGGGGGATGTTCGCTTCAGTAGAAACGCGCGCAACCGTCCGGGCAATGCGTATTATCATTGATTCTTCAGCGGGGATGGGGTCGGGGTTGTCGGGGGCTGGTTCAGGTTGCGCAGGAGATTTCCGGGTCCGTTGGCAAACATCCAGACAGGCTTCTCGATCTTGCCGGCAAGCTGGACTTCGAGAACCTGCGCAAGCGGGGCAAGCATGGCATCCATGAATTGCTGCGGCAGCGACCTGCTCTCCTTGAACGGATTTATCCGCGCCTTGAAATCGAGCTCGTGGCGGTCGAGCGAATAGCTGCCGTGCGCGGTGATCGCGGAATTGGCCCCGGTCACGCTGATTTCGGGGAAGTCCAGCCGGTAGCCGTTCAATTTGAACTCGGCGCGCGCCGTCGTGAATCGCAGCGCCGTGAATCGCAGCAGTTCGGAAAGAAGCCCCAGCATCCTTACCTCGCCGAGCCCGGCTCCCTGGAGTTCCGCCCGGCCGCTTCCCTGGAAGCTGGACGGATCGGCCAGGCGCCCCTCCGCAGACATCGCCGCGTTGAGCCGAATATTGGACTTTTCCTTCAGGAAACTGGCAAGCGCAGGGGCGGTCTGCCGCGACCGGGCGGCCGTGAAGGATCCGACGGCGATGATCGCCCGGTCGAGCAGCGAGTCGGTCAAAGCCGCGTCAAAAGAAAGCCTCCGGTCCGCGCCGCGGCCCCAGACCTTCACCTTCCCCGTGGCCCCGCCGCCCGCAAATCCGACCTTGACCGGCGAAAGCGTCAAATCGTCGTCCCGCATGTCCGCCGTGAAGGAAAGGTCGTCGAGCGGAAAATCGTGATAGCGAAACACGCCGCCGCTGTGCGCCTGCAGGTGCATCTCGGTGTGAGGCCCGCCTGGAACGGCCGGCCCATCCCAATGCCCACTGACCACGAGATCGGGCGGCTGCGAGAATCCGTAGGGCGCCAGCATGGCCGCGCCACCGGGGATCATCGGGGCGACCGCCCCGAGATCCATGTTCGAGACCGCATTAAAATCGATTCTCTGGGACTTGACGCCGACGTCGAAATCCAGCCGCCGCGTGAAGCTCCCCCGGACGGCGCCTTTCCCCCGGGCGACTTCAAGATTGATCCCGTCGATGAATTGCGGCCGCGTAAACAGCGTCAGCCGGACCCGGTCGAAGGGGGCGCCCCTGACCACGATTGCGGGACTGTCTACCGAAAGGAAAACCTGCGCCTGCCGGCCGTCTGTCCAGCAGCCGCGCAAATCGATGCTGGCGGACGGGGGGGCGTCGGGAAACGCAAAATTGCCGAAAAGATTCCGCCACCACGCGCCGACAATCCAGGGGGTGATGTCCAGGGGCCGCAGACGGCCGTCCAGGACAAACCGATACCGGCGGGTCGCCATTTCCTCCTCAAAGCTCCCGCTCGCAAAGTCCTCCCCTATCCGGGCGTACGCCTCGGGCGCATAAAAGCGGCTGCCGTCAAACTGGAATTCGCCCCTCGCCTCGTCGATCACGACTCCGCGCGCGAATACGCCGGCCGCGACCAGCCGTCCGTCCATTTCCGCAAATTTCCAACCGGGATCGAGACGAACGTTCCCGGTCACATTCACAGGTCTCGCAAGCCTGACGAACGGGCTCAAGTCGCGCTTGATCCTGGCGCCGACGAAGTTCAGCGCCTCCGGCGCCACGGCCGCCCTGAATTGCGCCAGGACTGTCCCGCGGGCGGGCTCGACGACGGCGTCCACGCCAACCGGTTCGCCCCAGACCAGCGCGGTTGCGGAGGCCCGCACCGAGGACGCCCGAAGAAGATCCGGACTCGTCGAACGCAGGGCGACGTTCGCGTTCTGGAAGCCAATGCCGCCGACGACGCAGCTCGCGCTCGCCAGATCGGCCGATTTGACCGCAATGCGAACATTGCCCGGCTTCGCCGGGTCCGGTTGCGAAGCGAGATCGATTCGCGCATCGATCCCGCGCGCGGAAGCCCCGAAGCCCGGCAAGTCGATGCTCGAAAGGGACAGGAACACCTCGCCGGAGGCGGGCGCGTCTCCCAGGAGGGACCACCTGCCGGAGGCGCGCAACCGGCCCGCCCTGATTGGAGTCGGCGCGGCGAGCTTGAGGCCGTCGGCGATCAGGATCGCGTGGGCGATGGCGCCGCGTGCGGCGGTCGGCTCGAACCGAACGCGAAGGTCGGCCTGGTCAAGGCCGGAAATCTGTCCGACGGCCGTCGCGCACCGGCGGATCAGGCCGACGTAATTGCGCGCGAAGAATTCCGCGACGGGAAGCGGAGCGCCGTGGGAACTGGGCAGGGCGCCCAGGCGGATGCTTCCGTCGGCGGAAACCGCCAGGTTCCCGACGTGGCAATGCAGATACTCGATCGAAAGCGTGTCGCCGTAAGGAACCACGGCCGCATCGAGGTCCCGGATTATCTCATCGGCCCTCCCCGAGGCGGAAAGCATCGCTGGCACCCTCACGTTCATTCCGGTCACCCGCATCTCGAGCGGATCGAATCGCTTTGCGGCCAGAGCCCAAAGATCGATTCGGGCGTAGATCGCGCGCGCCGTTGCGATCGGCTCCTCGAACCCGTCCAGGGTCACCGCGGCGTTCTCGATGATCACGCGCCCCGAAGGATCGAAAAGGGTGTGCCCGAAGCTGATGTGGACCCCGGACACGGCAAGCCGCTCCAGGAGCGCCCTCTGCACGAACGCCGGAACCTGAAGCTCGTTCGTCGAAGCGACGTAGATTTGCGCCACGAGCAGCAGCGCGAGCCCCAGCCACAGGGCCCAAAACCCGAGTGTGATCGCGGCATCCAGGGCGAGCCTCGCCGCCCGGAAGCAGAGTTGGGCAAATGCGCGGGCCATCAGATTTTCGGAGGCGGCGGACCCGGATCGCGGGTCCCGTAGATCAGCTTCCAGAGCGCGTCGACCATCGGCTGCTCGAGCACGAAAACGGCCCCGTATTCCTCGGATCCGGCGATCTGTTCGGCGCCGCCCGTCCTCTCCGCAATCTTGATTGCGTGCGTGCCGGTCTGCTCGCTAGCGCCGGCGCCGGGCAGCGCGACCATGACCTGGAGACGGTATCGCCACGGCCTCTCCTCCCCGGCCACCGCCACCTTGTCCGCATAACCGTCCAAGACGAAGCGGGCCGCCCGCACCTGGCGCAGCCCGTCGACAACAGCCTGCACGGTCGCCGGCGCCGCGCCGGAAGATGCGTCCCATCGGATAACCGGCTTGTTTTCCTTCAAGTCGTCGATTTCAAGGCCGGTGATCCGCGCCGGGGCCGGCAGGCTGTAGACAAGCCGGTCGCGCCATTCGCGCGGAGCGACCGGCGTGTCCTTGAGTATTTGCGGATCGACCCGGTAGACCGATCGCGCGTTTGCCAGCATCGCATAGGCATACCGGTCGTCGCGCTGCGTCGACCGGCCTATCTCCAGCGTCAACGGGGAGACCGGAGTCGCGTTCCGAGAGGAGGGCTGCTGGGTGATCGTTACCGTGCGTTCCGGTCGGTTGAATCCCCAGTCATCCAGGTCGCTCTCCTGCGGGGCATCGCTCATGAACCGATCTGCGGAAAGAAGGACGATCTTGGCGAGCAGCCGCTGAACGGCGGCGCGGTCGGCCGACAACGTCGCCGGCCCCTGGGCTCCATCGCCGGGCAGCAGGATCTGCCAGCGCGCCTCGCTCGCGGGCGCGGCACGGGCCGTGTCCGGATCCAGGCGCTGCAGCGTCAGATCGGCCTGGTTCGGAGCCTTGAGCGTTATCATCGTGACAAGGTTCGGATCGACGTCGAGAACGTGCCTGTCGCGCAGGCTCTCCTGGGCGACGCGCAGCACGGCCAGCAGCGACTTGGGCTCCTCGGGCGGATTGGGCTCCTTGTCGGGTATGTCCACGATGAACCAGGGCGACCGGTCCATCGGTTTGCTCGAGTCCTCAAGCTGGGCGTAGTACGGGTGCGTTTCGGGAGCCGACGGGCCGGGGGCCTGGACCCCGATGAAAAGCGTCTCGTATCGGGCGTTGCCCTCGATCGTCACCTGCAGCTGCGGGGCCGGCGGCGACGGCGCGTTCGGGGCGAGAAAGCTCTTCACCTTCAGTCCGCCCAGGTTGCTGATCGCCATTTCGATCGCGTCCTTGCTCGCGCGGGCCGCGATCGGAGTGTAGAATGACCAGCGTGCGCCGTCCCGCTGGACGATCACGTGCACGCCGGACGGGGGCGCCGTCTGCACGTTGAGCTCCTTCGCCTCGTAGACGGGGATTGTCAGCACGGTCTGGTCTCGCAACTGCTCGATCGGGACGGAAAGGCTGTCGGCCAACTCGCGGCCGACGACGTGGATCCGCGCGCCGTCGGGCGAAAGGACGTAAAGCCTCTGGCCGACCTTGGTCGCCTCTCCGATCTCCAGTCGCGTCGTCACCGGAGCCGAGCCCGTCGTGTCGGGTCCGCCAGAAGCGAAGGTCACCGTCATTTTCGGCGGAGCCAAGCCGTAGTCCGCCAGGGACTGCCCGTTCTTCACGACGGCCGGCACGCTGAAGCTCGTGTCATTCTCGAGAAACTCCAGGTCGCCCACGATGCGGCTGACCGTGTTCGAGTTGGCCCGCCAGGCGATGGGTTTTGTCAGAAACCATTCGTCGCCCCGCCGCTCGAGGCGGAAGGAGCCCCCCGGCGCCGCGCTCTCCACATCGAGGGAGCGAATGTCGGCGGCCTCGGCCCCGAGGACGCGCTTCCTGACATCGCGCGCGACGCTCTCGGTGCGCCAGCTTCGCTCAAACTGGAATATGACGAAAAACAGGGCGACGTTCAGGAAAAGCAGAACGAGCGTGACTTTGGTGCGCATGGCGAAAAGCGGGTTAGCTGCGGCGGGTCCAGTATACGATGAGGCCCAGCACCGCAGCGGCGCCCGGGAGAATGAACATGAGGCAGAAGCGGAGATTCTGGAGCTCCCGCGGGCTGAGCAGAAGCTGAAAGCGCTCGATAGGCCGGGGTGGGATATTGAGCTGCGTGCCGCGGTCGGCCATCCAGTTCACGGCCCCGACGACCAGGGGGAGCACGCCCTCGTCGGCAATGCGGTGATTGTCGACCAGGTCGCCCGAGCCGATCACGATCAGCCGGCCGGTGCGGACGCTGAAGGGTAGGTTGTCGCGCGCGGCGACATGCTCGGCTGCGACGGCTATCCCCAGGCGGTTGGGCGGATCCATCGACGGCAGGGGCCGGACGTCGACCTTGGGATTCATGACGGCGGCGCCGCGCGCCGCAAAGTCCACTTCTCCCCAGGCGGTTGGAGAAGAAGCCGCGAGTGTGACGACGTCGAGGCCGTTGCCGGCGGCCCGGGTCATGTCCGGACGCACGGTCCGCGCGGGACCCAGCCGGAGCCGGGCCTTGTAGCTCGAGTGAAGAAGCGCCTGCGTCACGGGATGCGACGGGGCGAAGCTGCTGACGATGAAATCCCCGTCCACCGTCCGGTCCTCGGCTCCGTCGTCCCGGAGAAAATCGTCGTCCACGGTGACGCCCCAGTCGTGCAGCAGGCGGTCGAGCCCGTGATCGTAGCCAGGGGCGAGGAAAAGCATCAGCCGGCCGTCGCCCGCGCCGAGGTACTGGCGGAGAAGCTCCTGTTCCACCGGGGAAAACCGCGTCTGCGGCTGCACCGACACGAGCAGCGAGGCATCCGCCGGGATCTTGGGGGTTGCAGACAGGTCCAGGAGCTGGGAGTCGACGTCGAAATTGCGCTGCCGCAGCATTTCGCGCAGCGTCGACAGTCCGCGGACCGAATCGGGATCGTCCGGGCGCAGCTCCGAGTGCCCGTACAGGAAGTAGATCTTCTTCCGCGTGGCGCTGGCCACATCCAGGATCGCGGGCGTGATAGCCTGCTCGCCCAGGAAGGCGCTGCTCTGCTGGTTTTCGAAACGGTAGAGTTCGTCGATGCGAAGGATCTGCCTGTTGCCTCTGCCCCGCAGGATGAAGACGGAATTGGGCTCCTCGACGCCGAGCTGCTGCGCCTCCCGTCGCGAAAGATCCACGTCGATGTACTCGACCGTAATCCGTCCGCCGGACGGGTTCGATTCGGAGACGATCTCATACTCACGCAAAAGCCCGCGCAAATCGGCGGGAGCGGAATCCTCGGCCATGGTCACAACAATGCTCACGGGGCTCGCAAGCTCCCTCACGTAGGCGATCGTCTCCGGAGAGAGCGTGAAGCGGTGGTAGCGCGTGAGGTCGAACCTCGACAGATCGTCGCCGCCCACGCCGTTGTTCGCCAGATAGTTGAGCCCCCAAAACAAAGTGAGAATGAGAATGGCCTGAACAATGAGATTTGCCGTGCGGATCCATCGCGCAGCCCGGAAGTTTTCTCTAAATGACATCTCGTTTGACCCCGGGGATCAGCCGTGAATGAGCTTTGCCTCAACCCCGAGAATGCTGAACAGGAGGGCAAGCACCGTGCCGCTCAAATAAAACAGAAGCTGGCGCAGATCCACGACCCCCCTCGAAAAGTCCTCATAGTGGCGGAATACCTGGGCGTAATTGACGGCGGCCTTGACCGGATGGAGAAGATCGCTCCGGAGCCAGGCTGCGTCTCCCAGGTACGATCCGCCGAAGATCAGGCCGAACAGCATCGCAAAGCACAGGATGCTGGCGACCGCCTGATTGCGGGAGACAGCGCTTGCCAGGACGCCGATCGCGATGAAAAGCAGGCCCGACACGGCGATGAATACATACCCTCCGATCATAGGGGCCCAGTCCAGGAGCCGGGCGTCGCCCGCGAACTGCCGCAGGATCCAAAAAAAACCGGCGGTCGACGCCCAAAGGGCCGCGTACAGCGCATAGGCGGCGCCGTATTTCCCGAGGACCACCTCCGTCGTCGTGACCGGCGTCGTCAGGAGCGTCTCGATCGTCCCCAGCCGCCTCTCCTCGGCGAGGCACTTCATCGTGAGCAGCGGAACCATGAACAGAACGGGAAGGTAGAACTGCTTGAAGAAGACATCGGCCGGCGAGGACGCCTGCGGCGCCTGGCTGTAGGTTTCGAGGATATCCGTGAACACAAACCCCATGAGGGAAAGGAAGATCACCGACGCGATGTAGGTGCTCGGGCTGACGAGCAGCATCCGGATTTCGTGGCTGAGGATGGTCAGAAAGTGTTTCATCGTTTGTCGATCACGTCCCAGCTTCGCCGCGTGGCCGCCAGAAAAACGTCCTCCAGAGTCGGATTGGCCCGGCTGAAGGCGCGGACGCGCAGCTGCTTGGCGAGCAGGGCCGTCAGGATCGGTTCGCCGAGTTCGTCGTCCCTTTCGATCGTGAGCGTCACCGTGCGGAAACCGTCGACATCGGGCTCGCCCTGCTCCGCCACCCGCAAGGCCGGGTCCACGAGGCCGAGCGCCTCCTCGAGACGGGCCGGCTCGCCGGCGACGACGAGTTCATAGCGGCTGCGTCCGAGAATCTCCCGCCTCAGGGCGGCGGGCGTCCCCTGGGCCACGATCCGGCCCTGGTTTATGATGAGCACCCGGTCGCAGGTAACTTCGATCTCCGGCAGGATGTGGCTTGAGATGATGACGGTCATCCGGCCGCGCAGGCTCGCGATCAGATCGCGCACGATGAGAATCTGGTGGGGATCGAGCCCGATCGTCGGCTCGTCCATGATGATCACCGGCGGTTCGGCGAGAATCGCCTCCGCGATCCCCACGCGCTGGCGGTACCCTTTCGAAAGCTGGCCGATGATCTTGTGGCGCACCCGCTTCAGGTCGCACACCTCGAGCACCTCGTCGATCCTCGGCCCGAGCTTGCGCCGCGACACCTCCTTGAGCCTTCCGCGATAGTACAAGTATTCGCTGACACGCATGTCCTCCGGGAGCGGATTGTTCTCCGGCATGTACCCGACCCGGCGCTTGATGTCCTCGGACTGGGTGGTCACCGGAAAACCGCAGATCGTCACGCCTCCGGAGGTCGCCGGCAAGTAGCCCGTGAGGATGCGCATCGTGGTCGACTTCCCCGCTCCATTTGGGCCGAGGAAACCCATGATCTCGCCCCGGGCCACCGTGAAACTGACGTCGTTGACCGCCGTCACGCCGGCAAACGTCTTCACGAGGTGGGAGACGTCGATCGCTGTGGGAAGTTGGTCGGTGAGGGATACCACGGGCACGGAGGGACTGGTTTATCCTGACGTATCCCTCATCCAGGTGTCACTTCTCAAGTGTGACCTCTCCCGCCCGAAAACGTTGCGTGCGGCCGCCCTCGTCTCGCAGGAGAAGGGCGCCCTCGTCATCGACGCCGACCACCGTTCCCGGGTGCCGCCGTCCCCCCTCGATCACCGTCGCCCGGCGGCCCCGCAGGACATCGAAGCGGTTCCACAGATCGGCAAACGACTTCTCGTGCTCGCCGTCGGTGAACGCCTGGTAGGCGAGGATCACCCGGCCCACGAGGGCGGCGGCAAGCCTGTTGAAATCGAGCGCGCCGCCCGCAAGTTCGCTTACGCAGACGGCGCTCCGCGCCAAATCCGCGGGCCAGCCGTCGGGAGGGGCGTTGACGTTGAGGCCCAGCCCGAAGATGAGGTCGCGTATCCGGTCCGCATCGATGCGGGCTTCGGTCAGCATCCCGCCCGCCTTGCGGCCGTCGAAAACGATGTCGTTGGGCCATTTCAAGCCGGGCGTCACGCGCGCGAAATTGGCGATCAGTTCGCAGACATTGACCCCCATCCACAGGGTGAAGGTTTGCATCCGTTCGGGCGGTACGCGCGGGCGGAAGGCAAAGCTCACGTACAGGTTTCCCGGAAACTCGCTGTGCCAGACCCGGCCGAACCGCCCCCTGCCCCGGGTCTGTCTCCGGGCAAAGACCGCGAACGGGGCGGCCCTTCCGGAGGCAAGCTGCCGGGCCGCCTCGTCGTTCGTGCTGTCCACCTCGTCCAGCACGACCAGGGAAAATCCCCGCGGCCGGACCTTGAGCTGCATGTCGATGAGCGTCGCATGGAGCCCCTCGGGGCGCGACACCAGGCGGTATCCCAGGGCCCGCTTCGCCTCGAATCCAAACCCCTGGGCCCGCAGCTTTTCCATGTGGTGCCAGACGGCCACCCGGCTCATGCCCAGCTTCGAAGCGAGGGCCATCCCCGAAACCCATCCGGTTTCCCGGGCGAGCATTTCGCGCAAGATCATGTTTTCGGGAGTTGGCATAAACCGGAGCAAGCCGAACATTTCAAGAAGCTCTGGGGCGGCAATCCATTTTGCGTCCCTTGCCGCGGCAGGCCGCGCGCGAGCAAGTCCGGGCCCGATTCTGAAATCACTGACCGGAGGAGACTTGCATGACATATAAGATTGGTCAGAATCCGGGCGACCCCATGAACATCCGCAAGGCCCTCATTACTGCGGCCAACCCCCGGCAACGCACGCTGCCTTTGCAGAGTCTGATCGACCGCAATGGCGAACCGAAATCGGCCTTGCAAATCGTTCTCGAGGAAGCCGCCTCCGCGCGCATAGAAGAGTTCTGCGTCGTGATTTGTCCCGGCGACGAAGTGGCCTTTGGAGCCGCTTGCGGCCCCTTGCGCCCACAGGTGCGGTTCATCCCCCAACCCCTGCCGCTGGGATACGGAGACGCGCTGCTTTGCGGCCGGGAATTCGTGGGGGGCGATCCTTTCCTGCACTTGGTCGGCGACCACCTCCACGTTGCAAATGGCGCCACGGGATGCGCCCAGCAGATTCTCACCGTCGCCGCATCGGAAAAGGCTCCCGTGTCCGGGGTGCAGGCCACCCGGGAGAGCCTGCTCACTTCCTACGGGGCGGTCGGTGGCAAGCTGGTGGGCGGCGACCAGCCGCTGTACCAGATCGAGGCGGTGATGGAGAAACCGACGCCCACGGTTGCGGAGCAGCAGCTCATTGTGCCGGGACTGCGGGCGGGATTCTATCTGTGTTTCTTCGGCCTGCATGTCCTCGATGCCGATATCTTCGAGATACTCGACGAGCAGCGCGCGGCCGCCCCCGGAGTCCCCTTGGGCCTATCGCCGGCACTGCACGCATTGGCGGCGCGCCGACGGTATCTGGCCCTTTCGATCGCCGGCCGCCGGTACGACATAGGCGCCCCCTATGGGCTGCTTCTGGCCCAGCTCGCCCTGTCGCTGGCCGGACGCGATCGCGATCGCGTCCTCACCCAACTCGTCGAGCTTCTGGCATTGGCGCCGAATAGGCCATGAGCTTGCGCGTGACCGACATCATCGCCGCCGAAGAGACGGGTGTCCACAATCTCGCGATCGACCGCTGGTGCGACGGGCGCGCCGTCGCCACATTGCTGTCTGCGTGCGACGAGCTGGAGGCCTTCCGCCGCCGCGAGACAAACCTCTACCGGCGGGTGCGCGCGTTGTTTTTTCTAAGCGCTATCCACCGCTATCACTTGCCCGCGCGAGCCGAATACCCGCGGACCGGCCGGATCCCGTACCCGGGCTTCAAGCATTTGCTGGAGCGGCGCTTTGAGGAGGCCATAGCCCTGTTCCAGCGCGCGCAAGGCGAACAGGGGGCGAACGAAACGGTGTCGAGCGCCCTGGCCGGCGCATACCAGGCGCTCGCGTTCCAAACGCTCGCCGACCAGGTGCGCCACACGGTGCGTTCCACCCGGGGCAACGCATGGATGTTTCGCCTCGGCCACCCGCTCGACCAGCCGCTTCGGGTCCGCCCCGAACTGCTGGAGCGCAGCGCAGAAGGGGATCCCAGGCCGTTCCTTCGGGAATGCACGCCCGTGCGCATGGATCTCACGCATTGCGGGTGGAGCGACATCTTTTTTCTCGGAATGGATTTCCCCGAGGGAGCCCGTGTCCTGAATATTTCCATAGACCTGGGCGTTCACGGCCGCGACGCGGCTCCCCGCCCGCCCGTGGAGGCCTACCTGCGCGTCATCGACGAGCCGGTGATCCGCCTTGCGAGCATCGATCTCGAGACCAGCGCCCGCCTGGAGCAACTGGACGAGGTATTCGACTTCGGACGGGATTATCTCGGGCTTCTGAAGGCGGCCATCATCGCCTCCGGCATCGTGCCGCCGGGAATCGAGCGCTCGGGCACCCGTTTGGCCGACCTTCTCGGAAACATTTTCGGCTCGGGCAGGGGATTCGAACTCATCAGCAACGTGAACCGGATCCCCAAAGGGTCCCGTTTGGCGGTTTCGACCAACCTGCTGGGCGCATTGCTCGGAGTTTGCATGCGCGCCACCGGGCAGATCCGGTCGATCGACGGGCCGATGCAGGAAGGCGAACGCCGCATGGTGGCAGCCCGCGCAATTCTCGGCGAGTGGCTGGGAGGCTCGGGGGGCGGTTGGCAGGATTCGGGTGGCCTTTGGCCCGGAATCAAGCTGATCGAGGGCACAGTGGCCCGGCCCACGGATCCCGAGTACGGCATCAGCCGCGGCTGCCTGCTGCCTCGGCACACCCTCCTGGGTTTGGACCGCATTCCTGCCGCCGCCCGAGGCCGGCTGCAGGACTCGCTGGTTCTCGTCCACGGCGGCATGGCGCAAAACGTCGGCCCCATCCTGGAGATGGTGACCGAAAAATACCTGCTTCGCGGCGAAGCAGAGTGGCAGGCCCGCCTCCACGCCGTCGACACCCTGGACCGTATACTCGGCCTTCTGGCTGCGGGCGACATGCGCGGGCTCGGGAGCGCCCTTACGGACAACTTTTTCGGACCGCTGCAGGCCATCATCCCGTGGGTGACGAGTCTTTACACCGAGCGTCTGATCGCCAGGACCCGCGACGCCTTCGGCAAGGATTTCTGGGGATTCTGGATGCTCGGAGGCATGTCTGGAGGCGGAATGGGGTTTGTATTCGCCCCGGAAAGAAAACCGGAAGGGCAGCTGCGGCTGCAGGAGACCATGCTGCAGGCCAAGCGCGAGCTGCAGGATGCGTTGCCGTTCGCAATGGATCCCGTCGTCTACGATTTCACGATCAACGACAACGGCTCGGTCGCCACCCTGCTGAGCGGCTCGTCGGCGCTGCTGCCCGCGGCCTTTTACCGGCAAACGCTGCCCGCCTGCCTGCGCCGGGATGTCCGCGACCTGACGGCGCGCGAGCGCACCGATGTGCAGCAGTTCACCCAGGCTGCGCGCGCACGGCCCGATTTCGCCGCAACCCTGCCCTCGCTGCTCGACCAGCTGCTTCCCTCAGCCCCGCGCGGCGAGGCCACGCAGAGGCGGCTGCGGGAAATGCTCGCGGAAAACGGATTCGATCCGGCGCAGCATGAGCAAATCCGCACCGCCCTGCGCAATGGCCGAATCGGGCTTGCATTGAATCGACTTCCCGCAACGACCCGAATTGAAGATGTCTCCCCCGGGGAGCTGTTCGACGAGGCCGGCGCGTCCGCCGGCTTGCGTTCCGCCGGCGAGCAATCCCTCCGGCGGGGCGAAGCGGCCATGGTTTGTTACTCGGCCGGGGTTGGCAGTCGGTGGACCCAGGGCGCCGGGGTTGTGAAAGGCCTCCACCCCTTCGCAAAGCTCGCCGGGCGCCACCGCAGCTTCATCGAGGTGCACCTGGCCAAGGCCCGCCTCAGCGCAAGCGAGTTTGGCGTGGCGCTTCCGTACGTTTTCACCACCAGTCATCTCACCCACGCCCCGATCGCATCCGCGCTCCAGTCCATGGCCGGCGATCGCTTGGAGCGCGAAGTTTGGATCTCGCCCGGCCGCTCGATCGGCCTGCGGCTGGTTCCGACCTTGCGCGACTTGCGCTTCGCCTGGGAGGAAACCGCGCAGCAGCGGCTCGACGAGCAAAAGGAAAAGATGCGCGACAGCGTGCGCGCAGCGCTCACCCAATGGGCGCAAGTTTCCGGCGAGGCATCCGACTACACAGACAACCTCCCCGGCCAATGCCTCCACCCGGTGGGACATTGGTTCGAAATTCCCAATCTTCTGAAAAACGGGGTGCTGGCGCGCCTGCTATCCGTCCGGCCCCGATTGCGAACGCTCATCGCCCACAACATCGACACCCTCGGAGCGACGGCCGATCCGTCCATGATGGGCTGGTTTCAGGCCTCGGGAGCCGCTCTCGGCTTTGAAGTTATCAGCCGCCGGATCGAGGATCACGGAGGCGGCCTTGCACGCGTCGACGGGCGCCTTCGCGTCATCGAGGGAATGGCCCTGCCTCGCGAGCAGGACGAGTTCTGCCTTTCCTACTACAACTCCAACACCTGCTGGATCGACATCGACCGAATGCTCTCCCTCTTCGGGCTGACCCGCGGCGACCTGGCCGATCCGGTGAAAACCGCCGATGCGGTGCGCCTGCTCGGAGCCCGGCTGCCGACCTATGTCACGCTCAAGGAGGTCAAGAAACGCTGGGGGCACGGTCAGGAGGACATCTTCCCGGTCGCGCAATTCGAGAAGCTGTGGGGCGACATGACCTCTCTGCCGGAATGCCAGAGCGTTTTCGCCCGCGTTCCCCGATCGCGTGGGCAGCAGCTCAAGGACCAGGCCCAGCTCGACGGTTGGCAGCGGGACGGCTCCGCGCAAGCCATCGCACAGCTCTGCTCCTTTGACTGATGCCCAGGCGGGCGAGCCGCCTATTTTTGCGGCACAAACCCGCCCCAATCGATGCCTTGCATGTACGTATCCTGGGTCGCGCGCTTGATGTAATCGCTCTCGGTCTTGTCCCCTCCCCTCCCGATCGCGTTCGCCGTTTCAGTCAGATCCGAAATATTGCTCAGGCGGGCGTCCTCGCGGTACATCTCCTCGGCGATGCCGTTGTTCAGCCAGGAAAAAGGCGCCATCGCTAGGCCAGGATAGCGCTTCATTCCTATATCCGCCATGCCCTTCTGGGTGACCAGGTCCGCGTCCTTCAACACGGCCTGCCGAGCCGTCCGGACGTAGAAATTGGGCAACCGGATGATCCCGTTTTGCGGCTTGTCCACATCGCGCGCGTCCACTTCCTGGCCCTCCGACTTGACGGGCGCCGCCTTCGGCGGATCGTACTTGGGAAGTCCTGCCGCAATCATCGCCGCCGGAGATGGCGCAGCCTCTTCGGACCCTGTCTGCTTCGAGACGGCGGCGCCGTTTGCCGCACCCGCAACCACCGGTTGCGCCTTGTCCGCCGCACCGCTTGCTGTGGTGGATTGCGGGTTGTCCACAACCGGCGACGATTGCGAATCGAACGCCGGCGGAAGAGGAGGCGGCAGCGGTTGCGCCAGGGCCGCCGCAGCGCCAAGGAAGGGCGCCGATGCCAGAATCAGCAGGGGGCGGCAGAGGGGTCTCATGTCGGGAGGGTTAGTAATTGGCCCGGGCCAACGGTTCCATCTAGCCCGCATCCATCACAAAACTGGCCAAGATTGAACAATATCCTCGAGTGAAAAAGCCCGAAGCCGCCTGAGCTGTGCTAGAAGCACAGCGCAAGGAGGGTGAGGTATTTTTCATCGAGGAGAGGGTCAAGATTGGCCTGAATTTGTGATGGATGCAGGCTAGCCCCTCACCTGGCCCGCGCCATCGATCACGAACTTGTACGTGCAAAGCTCTCTCAGTCCCACAGGGCCGCGCGCATGCAGCCGATCTGTGCTGATTCCGATCTCCGCGCCGAAGCCGAATTCAAATCCGTCGTTGAACCGGGTGCTTGCGTTCCAAAGGACGACCGCGCTGTCCACGCCGGCCTGGAACCGGCGCGCCGCAGCCTCGTCCGACGTGACGATCGCATCGGTGTGCGCCGAACTGTCTCGGTTCACGATTGCGATCGCCGACTCGACCGAATCGACGACTCGCACGGCCATCACCAGGTCGAGAAACTCCGTCTTATAGTCCGCGGCTTCGGCCGACTTGTGCGCAATACCGGCTTCTGCGAGAATAGCAGCGCTCGCCGGATCGCAGCGCAACTCCACGCCCTTTGCGGCAAGGGCACCGGCAAGCCGCGGCAAAAGGGACTTGGCTGAGTCCGCATGCACCAGGAGTTGCTCGGCGGCATTGCACACCCCGGGCCGCTGCGTCTTCGCGTTGATGACGAGCCCCTCTGCCATGTCCCCGTCGGCGACCCGATCGACGTAGACGAAGCAAACGCCCTGGTAATGCTTGATGACCGGAATCGTGCTGTTCTCCGCGACAAATCGGATCAGGGCCTCTCCCCCTCGGGGGATGATGCAGTGGACGAGCGAGTCGAGCTTGAGAAGCGTTTGGAGGGCGGCGCGGTCCGTCGTCGGGATCAATTGGACGGAGTCAACCGGGAGGCCGGGCGTCTCGCCCAGGGCCTTGCGAATCAGCTCCGCCAGAGCCGTGTTCGTCTGGAAAATCTCACGGCCTCCCCGGAGGATGGCGGCATTGCCTGACTTCAGGCAGAGGATCGCACAATCGATCGTCACATTGGGCCGCGCCTCGAAAATGACCCCGATGACCCCGATCGGCACGCTCAGCTTCCGGATCTTGAGTCCGTTCGGGCGCGTCCACTCCTCCAGCACGCGGCCAACCGGGTCCGGCAGTCGCGCCACTTCGCGCACCGAATCCGCCAGGTGTCTCAAGCGTTCCGGGCTCAGCGTGATTCGATCGATCTCCGCCTTCCCCAGCCCGGCCGCCCCGGCCGATGAAAGGTCGCGCCGGTTGGCCTCCAGCAACGCCGGATGGGATGCGCCGATCAGGTCCGCCAGCCGGATCAGAGCTGCGTTTTTGACCGAAGCCGGCGCTGTCGCAAGCACGAGCGAGGCTGCGCGGCCGCGTTCGGCGATCGACCTGACGATTTGTTCCAGTTCTGCGGGCATGACGTCCGCAGATCATCGCAAAAAGCCGCGTAAAGGGCAAATCATTGTGGTCGGCGCGCTGCGCACGTCTTTTCAAGTTGCAGGTCGGGCAAACGAACTCACGACCTAAACGTAAGATGCAAAAGGAAAGGGCCGACTGCCATCGGGCCGACGTCAACGGCTCGCGGCAAAGCGAACCTGAGCTGGGTTGCCACACCCAAAGGCTCCTGCACCAGCCCGTGCCGTTTGGTTCTCTACACCCAGACCGACGCAAACGCCGCAAGGGAAACAACCGATACAAGGATTCTATCCTATTATCGTTTAATATCTTACGTGCAATGACGCTTTCCTGGCATAGTGTATGCCAAATAGCTTACACCGCATGCTTGCATAAAAAG
>Ga0181529_10001146_pt1 | contig 35730 bp, 27 predicted proteins | sample PEATcosm2014_Bin_36_FD_119763 | JGI IMG/M metagenome (GOLD analysis project Ga0181529, IMG submission 119763) | Peatland microbial communities from MTU Mesocosm Facility, Houghton, MI, USA - PEATcosm2014_Bin10_30_metaG | ecosystem: Environmental > Terrestrial > Soil > Wetlands > Peat | place... | reverse complement strand
TTGGGGATGATGTACTCGCGGCCGAACTCGATATGATCCACGCCGTAGGCGCGCAGCACGGAATCGGGCACATCCTCCTTAGCCAGGGCGGCCAGCGCCTTGGTGGCGGCCAGCTTCATGGCGTCGTTGATGGTGGTGGCACGGACGTCGAGGGCGCCGCGGAAGATGAAGGGGAAGCCGAGGACGTTGTTCACCTGGTTGGGATAATCGGAGCGGCCGGTGGCGACAATGGCGTCGGGGCGGGCCGCCAAGGCTACGTCATAGGCGATTTCGGGATCGGGATTGGCCAGCGCGAAGATGATGGGACTGGGCGCCATGCCGCGGACCATGTCGGGGGTGACCGCGCCGCCTTGCGAGAGGCCGAAGAACACGTCGGCGCCCACCAGGGCTTCGGTCAGGGTGCGGGCTGAGGTGGTGCTGGCGAAACGGGCCTTATAGGCGTTCATGCCTGCAGTGCGGCCTTCGAAAATGACGCCCTTGGTATCGCACATCACGATGTTCTCTTTGCGAATGCCCAGGTTGACGTAGTGCGCGGCGCAGGAAATGGCGCTGGCGCCGGCGCCGTTGAAGACCACGCGCACATCTTCGATCTTCTTGCCGGAGATTTCCAGCGCATTGAGCAAGCCGGCGCCGGAAATGATAGCGGTACCGTGCTGATCGTCGTGGAAGACCGGAATCTTCATGGTCTTCTTGAGCTCTTCCTCGATGTAGAAGCACTCGGGCGCTTTGATGTCTTCCAGGTTGATACCGCCGAAGGTGGGCTCCAGCAACTGGCAGGTGCGGATGATCTCGTCGGCATTCTCAGTGGCCAGTTCGATGTCGAACACGTCGATATCGGCGAAACGTTTGAACAGGACACCCTTGCCCTCCATGACCGGTTTGCCGGCGATGGCGCCGATGTTGCCAAGTCCGAGGACAGCCGTGCCGTTAGTCACCACTGCGACGAGGTTGCCTTTGGCGGTGTACTTGTAAGCCAGGGAGGGGTCGCGCTCGATTTCCAAACAAGGAACGGCGACGCCGGGGGTGTATGCCAGACTGAGGTCTCGCTGCGTCCTGCAGGGTTTCGTGGGAGTGACCGCGATCTTGCCCGCGGGCGATGAGGAATGATATTCCAGGGCATCTTCCGGACGGATCTTCATGCAAATGTGACCTTTCAAGATAATTATACTCGCTTGTCCGAATCGATGATTGGATTTTTCATCACTTCGGGTAGCCCTACAATAGCCAAATAACCCAATGCCACAGGCAAACTCTGGAAAATCGACCAAGTTCCATCGCTCCTTATACTTCCGAGTGATTTTGGGGGTGGTTGCCGGGCTCGTTCTGGGCATCGTCAAGCCGACCTGGGCGGTGTCGATGCAGCCTCTGGGCGAGGGATTTATCAAACTGATCCGCATGATGATCGCGCCCCTGATCTTCTTCACGGTGGTGGTGGGGATTTCCAGCATCGGCGACATGAAAAAGCTGGGCCGAGTGGGGCTAAAAGCGTTGCTCTACTTCGAGGTGGTGACTACCCTGGCACTGGGCATCGGCCTGGTGGTGGTGAAGATCGTACAGCCGGGACGGGGGATGAATGTGAATGCCGCGACGCTGGACGCTTCGGCCATCCGCCAGTACGCCGCGCAGGGCCAGCAACTGCACGCTGTTGATTTTCTCCTCAACATCATCCCCGATACGGCGGTCGGAGCCTTTGCCAAAGGCGAGATTCTGCAGGTGCTGTTGCTGGCGATCCTGGCCGGACTGGCGCTCTCGGCCTGGCCGCAGGGGGCGACGCTGGTGGAGGCGTGCGACAAGATAGCCCACGTCCTGTTTCGCGTAATCGCGCTCATCATGCAAGCGGCACCCTTTGGAGCGTTCGGGGCAATTGCATTCACCATCGGCAAGTTCGGCGCGTCCAAGACGCTGCTGCCGCTGGGCAAAGTGCTGCTGTGCGTCTATCTCACGTCGGCGGCCTTTGTCTTCGTGGTCCTAGGGTCGATTCTGTACCTTCACGGAATCAGCCTGTGGAAGTTCCTCAAGTACATCAGGGCGGAGTTGCTGATCGCTCTGGGGACCTCATCTTCCGAGTCGGTACTGCCGCGCATGCTGGTGAAACTGGAAGAGCTGGGATGTTCGAAGTCGGTGGTCGGTCTGGTGATTCCCTCGGGCTACTCGTTCAATCTGGATGGTACGTCCATCTATCTCACGATTGCCGCGCTGTTTGTGGCGCAGGCTACCAATACCCACCTCACCGGCGGTCAGGAAGCGGTGCTGCTGCTGGTGCTGATCCTCAGCTCCAAAGGGTCGGCCGCTGTAACGGGAGGCGGCTTCATCACGCTGGCGGCCACGCTGACGGCGGTCGGGACCATTCCGGTGGCGGGGCTGACGTTGTTGCTGGGGATCGACCGTTTCATGTCGGAAATGCGGACCATGACGAACCTGATCGGCAACGGCGTGGCGACGCTGGTGGTGGCGCGTTGGGAGGGGGAACTGGACCGCGAGAAAGCCGATCAGGTGCTCAATGGGAAGCCGGCGGCGCAATGACTACGCCCGCAGCCGCGCTTTGAATAACGAACGTTTGCGCAGATGGCGCCGCATGGCCGCCGCAGCCGCGATCAGAAGAACTCCGGCAACCAGCAGCAGCGTGCCCGGTTCGGGCGTCGCGAACTGCAGAAACTCCTGGTTGCTGGCGCTGCCGCCGTTGGCATCGGGCGTGTAGACCTTCACGTTGGGGTACACCTGGCTGGACAGCATGGCGGACTCCGTCGACATCAGGCCCAAGGCGGTGGTTTGCAGACCGCTTTGCGTGGAATTCACTTTGACGCCGTTGGGGTTGGTGGACGCATTGTAGGGGTCGAAGATGTTCCAGAGGGCGTATTGGTAATCGGTGATGGTATTGTCGGACGCCCCGGAACCGTTGAGCGACATGTATTCGAATAGCTGCCACACCAGGACCGCGGCCTCCTCATAATTCTGGATTTCGTTGCCTTGCGTGAAGCGCACGTTTTGCAGCGGGTCGCTGCCGCCCACGGTGGAGAAATCGTAGACCATGTTGCCCGATGGAACGTCGGTGGTGTGGGTGAAATCGTCGCACAGAATCCATTGGTTGGGGTCGCCGTTGATGGTGGCCGTGACGAACCCGTTGTAGGTGGCTCCCGACGAGCCGTAGTTTCCGTTTTCGTCCGCGGGAGGCAAGCCGGTAGCGTCCAGCGTGATGAGGGTATTGGCCTGGCATGCCGCCACCGCAACCAGGAGTATTGAAGCTAACTGTAGTTTCATCATTTTGCTAGCTCATGATAGGCAGCGGCCGGCAGGCGGACATCTATCGCTGGTACTAATAAAGACAGGACTGGTAGTGGGTCTTCCGCGCTATCGGGGCGGAAGCGAATTAAGGTTGTTCGACGCGAAGTCTAAGGGAAACATCGCGAGGCATCAATTTGCAGAGGGTCTTTCGATATGATCTATCACCAGCATGGGCCGGCTCTCCGTGCCCCGCTTTAGCTCCAGCCCGAGAGGGGCAATCGGGTATTTATCCAATGGATCATTCGAAAGCGGATCTACCTGCCGCAATGGGAAATCGTAGCGGCCGGTGAGACCAGTCCTGTCATATACGGGAATCCCTCGTGCGAGAATGACCAAAAACGATGCCAGATCTTCCATGGTCGCCCCATAGAAGTGCTTTATCTCTTTGCCGTTGACTATAGTGGTCCCCATGACGCCGCCACTTTTTAACTTCATGCTACGGGAAGTTGGCGCAAGACCTGGAGCGGCTGCTTGCAACCGGGCTCCATGCTTCCCAATTACCAGTTCCCACGTTGGCTCTTGCGACGGTTCCTCATGAATTGCGAGCTTGCAACGCTCTTTGAGTGCGGCTCGCATGGCAGAGCGGAGTAGCTCGTGTTGGCTGCTCTGATGTTGCCATGCCTTGAGATCCGCTTGCGCCACGCGGGCGTTTATGTCGTAAAATTCACCGCTCCAGCTTGGGAAGTTGCGAGCCTGCGTACTCCCCCAGTTCACATGGGTCCCAGGGGCATAGGCGAGCATGACCATCTGCCAGATCGATAATCTGGCGACAAAACCATTCGGTGAGGGATCCGTATTCACCCCTAATTGGGCCCCTGGCTGAACGGGGCGGATCGACAAAACTTCGAACTTCACTTCCTTCGCGTTTTCGGCGCTCAACGACGCCGCCCCAAGAGATATCGCAAGCAGCGGAAAAGCGATTCGTATCATGGCGCCTGTTGCTCCTTGGTATAGATATATCGCCGGCGGGTCACCAGCGGGTAGACCGCGGACTTCCCTCTTCGATTTTCTGGAAGCTCGATACCGCCAGGATGGCGAAGAGGATCATCAAGTAGCCGTTGCGCAGCAGGACGCCCACCAGCCCGGCCGCCAGCGCCGCTGCCGCCGACAGTTGCAGCGACCGGCGCATGGCTCCCGCATCGTCGAACCGCTCGAACAGGACCCGCGCTACCAGGCTTCCGTCGAGCGGGTACACCGGCAGAAGATTGACCAGTCCCCAGTACAGGTTCACGTACAACAGATCGTTCAGCACCACGTACGCCATCGGGAAAGACTCTATCGGCGAGGCTGGAAAGACCGCCAGCGACGGCAGAAACCAGTGCCATCCCAGGTGGATCGGCCAGCCGGCGGAATGCGCGGCGGCCGCCAGCAGAGCCGTGACGCCGAATCCGGCCGCGGATCCCGCCAGCGCCGTCCCCACGCGGGCTGCCGAGCCGCGGCCGCCGCGATAGGGAACGGTCAATCCGCCCCATCCGTACAGGACGATATCCGCTCGCGTCCCCGCCATGCGGAAGGCGCAGACATGACCCAGTTCGTGCAGCAGTACGGAGACGAAGCAGACCGCGACCCAGATGAGAATTCCGCTGACGCTGTCGCGCCCCATGCAGGTAATCAGGCAGGCGGCCCAGAACCAGATCTTGACCTGCACCCGCGAACCGAGGAGCGGAAAATCCCATTCGCCGAAATGGCTCTGGGGACAATCGACTAACGAGTTCACAGTTTACAGTTTACAGTTCACAGTTACGCTCCGGCTCAGTGGGTTTACTGTGAACTGTCGACTGTGAACTTCTTAATGCACCGTGATCGTGATGCCGGCCTGGCTCTGCCAGTTGCCCACTTGCAGAACCACCGGCACCGAAAGGCCCGGCGCGACACCGGCGGGGACCACGGCGTTGACCTGTGTCACCCCCGCCACCAGTCCGGGAGCATCGCCGGCGTACTGCACCTGGGCCGGAAATCCTCCGATGGTCACCGAGATCGGCGTGCCGGTAAGACGCGGCAGCGGCTCCGCGGACGGGGCCAGGACTCCATCGGCGACCGCCGGGCTAGTGACGCCGCCGCCGGTGGCAAAGATCTGGATCACGCTCCCGACAGTCGCGGGAGACAGGGAAGCGTTGATGCTGTAGTCCTGATTCAGAATCGCTCCCGGCCCGTTGCCGCTCTGGTCCTGCGAAAAGATACCGGGCGTGGCCGCCTGTACCGGAATGGTCACGGTATTCGAAACCTGCGACTGGTAGGTCACGGTCACGGCGGTGCTCGCCGTGCCCGCCACCGAATACGGCACAATGGCGTTGATCTGCGTGGCCGAAGCATACAACAGTACCGCGGCGGTATTGCCAAACAACACCTGCACGCCCCCCAGCGTCTTGGGGATGGATTGGCCGCTGAGCTGATACGGGACGCCCTGCGCCGGACCCAGATTGCTTCCGAAGATGTCGATAATCTCTCCCGGCGACACCACTCCGCTGGTGTAGTTAGCGGCGTTCAGTACCGACGTGATGGTCATAGCCGGCGGCGGAACGGCCTGTTGCGACACCGTAAACGTCTGCGTGCCCACGTGAATGGCACCGGTACGAGCCGGACCGGTATTGGCCAGAACGCTGTAGGGGAAGCTGCTCAGGCCGCTGCCCGAAGTGTTGCTGGTGAGCTGCAACCAGCTCGAATCGCTATATGCGGTCCAGGCGCAACCGTCGCCGGTAGTGACCGTGATTCGGCCCGTCGTGGCGGCCGAACTGGTGGCCAGCGTAGTCTGCGACAGCGTCAGATTGTTGGGCGATCCATCCTGCGTGATCGTCAAGCCCGGCGGTGTGCCTGGCTGGCCGGTCCCCACCGAAATGCTGGCGGTGCGTGACGCCACGCAGGTGTTCGCCGATACCGTATAGTCGACGGCGCCGTTGCCGTAGTTAGTGTTTCCGGCATACAGATTGGCGCTATCGAGAGTTGCCGTGACCCAGCTCTGATTGGTGCCGGCCAACCACGAACAGCCCGTGGTCACCTGCATTGCGCCGCTTCCGCCGCCCACGGGGATTTCGATGGCGGTCGGCGACACGGCGTAGGCGCAGGTTGCCGACATTTCAATGATAGTAATGGTGGTGCCAGAGGTGCCCGGCGCGGAAAAGGCGATGGTCCCCTGCAGCATTGCCGGCGTGTTGTTGGGCAGCAGAGAGAAATAGATGCTTCCAGGACCCGTGCCGGTGATCGGCGAAATCTGGATCCAGGGACTGGTGGTGGAATAGGTCCACGTGCACCCGGCAGTGGCCGTGACGGTCACCGTCGCGGAAAGCGGTTGCGCCGGGGTGGCCGCGCCGGCAAAGATGAACGCCGTCTGGCTCAGGCCGTAGGAACACCCCTGCTGAGCCGCGAGCGGCGCCGCGGCCGCCAGTGCTATGAGAAGCAACCACCTCATCCTTCGTATAGTAGCGCTTCCCGGCAAGCCTTGAGTATCTCCACGGCCCCCGGTGTATCGCCGTGGACGCAAATGGTCCGCACGCTTCCTCCGCGCGCCAGCCGCACTGCCTGGGCCGCCGCGGCTTGGGGATCGGTAATCAGAGCGCCGGGAAGCTTGCGCGAGCGCAGGGTCCCGTCGGCCTCATACTGCCGGTCGGCGAAGCCTTCCCCCACTGTGGCCAAGCCCATGGTCCGCCAGACTTCCAGCATGGGCGACCCGGCCATCCCCACCATCTCCACTTGCGGCTTCCACCGCAACACGCCGACCGCGATGGCGCACGCCACTTCCTCGTCGTGCACCGCCACGTTGTACAGCGCGCCATGCGGTTTCACGTGCACGATCTCTCCGCCCAGCCGTTCCACAATCCTGTCGAGCCGAAGCACCTGAGCGTAGACCACGTCCGCCAGCGCTTCCGGAGCCATGGGCATGGCGACGCGGCCAAAATTGGCGGGATCGAGATAGCCGGGATGCGCGCCGATCCGCACGCCGCGCTCCAGGGCCAGGCGGGCTGTCCGTTCCATAGTCGCATCGTCGCCCGCATGGCCGCCGCAGGCGATGTTGGCTGAGCGAATCTGCTCCATCAGCGCCGCCTCGTGCGCGGCGTCTTCCAACTCTCCCATGTCGCAATTGAGATCGATCGTCATAGTGAGCCCTATAGTAACTGATACAACCATTTCTCCTGGTCGCGGAGCAAGTCGATGGCGCGGTCGAGGGTCACCCGTTCGAACCTCACTTCGTCGCGGGGCCGCAATTGACCCAGCCGCCAGAAATCGGCGGAGATGACATTGGCGGGCTTGGGATAGCCTCCGGTGGTCTGGTGTTCCACGAACAGCACGATCGGCTGGCCGTCGGGAGGCACCTGGATGGCGCCCAGCGGCACGCCTTCGGTCAGCATGTGGCCGGCCGGACTGGAAATGGCCGGCCCGCGCAGCCGCAATCCCATGCGGTTGGATTCTTCGGCGACGGTGTATGGCGCGGCGTAGAGCTCGTCCCCGAACCAGTCCGCCTGGGCCGCCGGCGTGGCGCGCAAGAGTCCGTCGGGTCGACCGGCGGGCGGAGTCGCGGGCGCAATGCGCGGCTGGCGGACGAATTCCTCGCCCACCGGCAGCACGTCGCCCTTGCGCAGCGGACGGCCGCCTACGCCGGTCATCACATGCACCGACGCGCTGCCCATCGATTTCGCCACTGCCAGGCCGCCGCGCACCGCCAGGTAACAGCGCGCGCCGCCGCGCGTAGGTCCGCAGCGGACGGTCTCGCCGGCCTTCAGTTCCACCGCGCTCCACAACGGCAATCCGGCGCCGAAGTCCGAGCCCGTCAACGCGATCACCGCCGCCGACTCGAATTCGAACGCGCCGCCCGCCAGCGTCATCTCGAGGGCAGCCGCGTTCTCCGCATTGCCCACCAGCAGATTGCCGGCGCGCAACGCCAGCGCATCCGCCGCTCCCGAGGCCGAAACGCCGAAGTGCGCCCAGCCGAACCGTCCGAGGTCTTGGACGGTAGTCTGCAGCCCCGGCGTCAGCACGCGGATACGGTTCACGGCCGGCCCTCCGGCACGAAGATCACGCGGTCGCCCATGCGCAGCAGCGGCGGCGGCTCGGCTGCCGCGTCGAACAGCCGCAGCGAGGTACGTCCGATGAGCCGCCATCCGCCCGGAGACGCCAGCGGGTACACACCCGCCTGGCTCCCGCCGATGGCCACGCTGCCTTCCGGCACGTGTCTGCGGGGCGCGCGCAGCCGCGGCGTCGACAGTTCCGCCGGCAGACCGCCCAGGTACGGGAAACAGGTGGAGAATCCCACGAAGTAGACTTCCAGTTCCGCGGCGCAAAAGCGCTCGATCACTTCGCCGGCCGCGAAACCGGTGTGCCGCGACACCTCGTCCAGGTCCGGCCCGCACTCGCCGCCGAAGCGTACCGGGATCTCCACCGTCCGCCGCTCCAGGGCGTGCGCTTCCGTCGGCCGATCCCATCGCTCGCGCACCCAGGCCGCGACTTCGTCATGATCGCGCAGTCGCGGATCGAAATCGATGAGCACCGAGGTAAAGGCCGGATGCAGATTCAGGATGCCGCGCAATCCCTGCAGGACGCGCGTCAGGCCCACCACGCTGCGATGCGCGTCGAGCGAGATTTCATCGCCAAAGGAGACAAGAAGCGAGCGGTCGCTCGCCGGCCGAATGGTCACGGTAAGGAGATCTTACCACCGTCAGTATTTCACCTTCGCGGGAGCGTAATTCGGTGTCAGCACGTGCAGCAGCAGCAGCGCGAAAAGGTAAGCCGACCCGCACAGTGCGAAGACCAGAACGTAGCTGTTCGTCCAGAGCACGATGTGGCTGACGAACTGGTCGAGCAGCCCGCCTCCGGCCGCTCCCAGCGCGCCACCGAGGCCAATCACCGAGGCGACCGTCGCCTTCGGGAACAGATCGGATGGCACCGTGAACAGGTTGGCCGACCAGCCCTGGTGCGCCGCCATGGCCAGAGAAGCCAGCGCCACCGCGCACCATAAGTTAGGCATGTACGGCATCAGTACCACCGGCAGGACAGCCACGGCGCACACCAGCAGGGCGGTCTTGCGCGCCGTGCCGACGCTCTTGCCGCGCTTCATCAGGGCGCCCGACAGGTACCCGCCGCCGAGGCCGCCCAGGATGGACACGCCGAACGCAATGATGAGCGGCAGGCTGGTGCCTCCTAACTTCTGGTGGAAGGTCACCTGCCAATAGCCCGGCAGCCAGAACGAATAGAACCACCAAACCCCGTCGGTGAGGAACTTGGCGCCGCCGAATGCCCATGTCTCCTTGCACGGCAGCAGCCTGGCATACGGTACCCGCTCCACCCGCTCGGCGGGATCGCTCTGGATGTACGCCAGTTCTTCCGCCGAAACGCGCGGGTGGCTTTCCGGCGCCTGGTACATCCGCAGCCAGAACACCAGCCACAGGAAACCGATGGATCCGCAGACCACAAACGCGCCGCGCCACGCATCCCGTCCGAGGGATCCGGTGAACGCCATCACCAGAACGGGCACCACCGCCGCCGGCAGCATGTTGCCCACATTGGAGCCGGAGTTGAAGACGCTGGTCGCCAGGGCGCGCTCTTTTTTAGGGAACCACTCGGCCACCGTTTTCTGGCAGGCCGGGAAGTTGGCAGCCTCGCAGATTCCCAGCAGGAACATGGCGGCTCCGAAGGTGAACGCCGAGTTCGCCAAACCCGGCGACATGGCCGCGATACTCCACATCACGATGGCGATGGCAAATGCCTTGCGCGTTCCAAGCCAGTCCGTGAAATACCCCGCCACCGCAATGCCGAAACCGTATCCCCACTTGAAGGCGGCGGAAATGTTGCCATACGTGATGTCGTTCCAGCCGATCTGCTTGCCCAGGTCCACCTTGAGGAATCCGAGGATTCCGCGGTCGAGGTAAGCCACCACGGTGGCCACGAACAAGAGGGCACAAATGGTCCAGCGGTAGCGCGAGGCCGCTGGCCGGTCGAGGACGGGTGTCATGAGAGAGACGATTATAGCTACAATCGGGCTTCGTCAAGCGCCATGAGCATCTCCCACGCCATCGCCCAACAGATGGAGCGCTCGTCCTGGATCCGCCGCATGTTCGAAATCGGCCTGGAACTCCGTCGCGAGCGCGGTCCCGCCAACGTTTTCGATTTTACTCTGGGCAATCCCGATGTCGAGCCGCCCGAGGCTGTCATCGCCGCGCTGCGCCGCGTGGTCGCGGAAAACCGCCCGCACAGCCATGCCTACATGCCCAATGCCGGCTATCCCGAGGTCCGCGACACCATCGCTCGCGGGCTGGCCCGCCGCACGGGTCTGGCGTTCACCGCCGCCGATATCATCATGACCAGCGGCGCGGCCGGCGCCATCAACATCATCCTAAAGAGCCTCCTCGACCCCGGCGACGAGGTGATCCTGTTGAATCCCATCTTCCCGGAATATCGCTTCTACGTGGAAAACCACGGCGGGACGGTGGTTCTGGTAGAGACCGACCAACGCTTTCAGCCGGATCTGGCGCGCATCGCCCGCGCCATCACGCCGCGCACTAAGGCGATAATCCTCAATTCGCCCAACAACCCCACCGGCGTACTGTATTCCGAAGGCGTGCTGCGCGAGTTGAACGCCCTGGTCCGCGACCCCATCGTGGTCATCAGCGACGAGCCGTATCGTCCGCTCACCTTCGACGGCGTCACGCCGCCCGAGACGCTGAGTCTCATCGAGCGGAGCGTGCTGGCGTGGAGCTGGTCGAAAGCCATGGCCATCCCGGGCGAGCGCGCCGGCTATCTGGCGTTGTCGCCGCGCCTGGCCGAAGTCGCTGCGTTGCGCGACGCGTGCACCTTCGCCAACCGGATCCTGGGATTCATCAACGCACCCGCCATCTGGCAGTGGGTAGTGGGTTCGGTGCCCGACGCCATCGTCGACGTAGCCGGATACCAGGCCAAGCGCGACCTGCTCTGCGATGCGCTGACGTCGATGGGCTACGATGCGCCGCGTCCGCAAGGCTCGTTCTATGTGTTCCCGAAGACGCCCATCCCCGACGACGTGGCGTTCATCCACCGCTTGATGGCGGAAGGAATCCTGGCGGTGCCGGGCTCCGGCTTCGGCCGTGCGGGCTACATGCGGTTGTCGCTGACCATCGCACGCGACGAGTTGCAGCGGTCGCTACCGGGGTTCGCGCGGGCGATTGCGGGCTGAAGCGTCCCAGGGCCGTTGCCGGAATCCGCGCGACGCGAGGTATAGATCCGATTTGACGCACGCGCCCTCGGTTTTCAGCGGAGCAGCGGAATAGGGATACGGCTGCCAGGCGTCCCTCCTGGCCGATTGACAACCTTCCCACACGTTCAATCGGTCTCCCGTTCCATGGCGAACAGCGTCCCGCTCCACGCGACTGCCGGGACGAGCATGGCCAGTCCGAGAACCGTTGCGCATGTTCGCGGCGAGACGTGCCAGTCGATGGCGGCGCTCGCCACGTAGCTGCTGATGGACACGCCCAGCATATTGAGCCCGAGATCGGCGGAGAAGACGCGGCCGCGGAAACGGTCCTCAGTATACATCTGCAGCAGCGTGGTGGAGAACACCCACACCGTGGATCCGCCGGCGTGCGCCAGCGCCACCGACGCGGCAGCCAGCAGGAACGACGTCGCATGGCCCAGACAGAGATACCCGGCGGCGGCCATCAGAAATCCAATCACGATGCCGATTCCCAGGCGTCCGCGGTGCTCGCCGGCCCAGCGCGCGCCGATCAGCGGACCGGCCAAGGCCCCCACGCCGCGCGATCCCAACAGCAGGCTCATGCTCAACATGGCGTTGCGGGCCGGATCGAGCGACGCAGAGTGGACGGCAAAAACGCGTTGGCCCAGGATGGGCAGCAGCACCAGGTTGGCGCCCAACAGTCCGCATCCCAGCTTGACGAACACGGTGGCGAAGAGGCGCGCCTGGCCGCGGATGTAGCGGACGCCTTCCAGAATGGGCGTGAAGTCCAGCAGGTGGCCGAGGCGCAGTGGCTGGCGGCCTTCGGTGTGCGGCTCGGCAAAATGCATGCGATGAATCAGCCACCCGGACCCCAGGAAGGATAACGCGTTGAGCACGAATACCGTGTCGCGGCCGGCAACCACGGCCACCAGTCCGCCCAACGACGCGCCCGCGGCCAGGCAGAACGACCACGTAATCGACGATAGCGTGTTGGCGCACAACACTTGATCGGCGGCCACGATGTTGGGGATGACGGCGGTATGCGCCGGTTCGAACAACGAGATGCACACGGTTTCCAGAAAAAGCAGCGGATACGCCAGCCAGACCATCCCGGGAGTGCGCACCAGCGGCATCCCCAGCACGATGAAACAACGCGCCAGGTTGGCGCCGATCATCACGCCTTTGCGGCTCAGCAGGTCGTTGATCACGCCCGCCGTGGGCGCGGCGAAAGTGAGCGGCAGAACCTGCAGCACCACCGCCAGCCCGACGGATTGCGCGCGATTTCCGGTGAGCGAGAGCAGCAGGGAGTAGACCGCCAGGCTGTAAAACCAGTCCACCATCTCACTCACCAGTTGCGCCGCCCACAGCAGGCGGAAATTCCGGTTGCGGCGCAGCAGGACGAGGTAAGGAGAGCGAAACGTCAAGTGTAGAGGCCCATGCGCTCCTTGGTGAGGCGCACGGTGGCGTCGGCGATGGGGGCGACGCGCTCGGCGCCTTCGCGAAGCACGCCGGCCAGGTAGCCGGGCTCGGCGACAATGCGGCGGTAGCGCTCCTGGAACGGCTCCAGGTGCGATACGGTCATCTCCGCCACCTGTTTTTTCAGATCGCCGTAGCGCATGCCGGTGAAGCGGGCTTTGATGGCATCGTCGGTGTCGCCGGAGAAGGCCTGGTAGATGGAGAGCAGGTTCAACACGCCGGGGCCGGCGGTCTCCAGGTCGACGGCCGGGTTGGAATCGGTAGTGGCGCGCATGATGGTCTTGCGGATCTTGTCCGGAGGGTCTAGCAGCGACACCGCGTGGTTGGTTCCGGTGGACGATTTGCTCATTTTTTGCGTGGGATCGTCCAGCCCCATGACGCGCGCGCCCACCGTGGGCAGGCTGGTGTCGGGCACCACGAAGGTGTCGCCGTAGAGCGAATTGAAGCGCTGCGCCACGTCGCGCGTCAGCTCCAGGTGCTGTGCCTGGTCCTCGCCCACGGGAACGATGCCGGCCTGGTAGAGCAGAATGTCGGCGGCCATGAGCACGGGATACTGCAGCAGGCCGTCGCCGACGGATTCCTGCTTGGCGGCTTTCATCTTGTACTGTGTCATGCGCTCCAGCCAGCCGATGGGAGTGACGCACGTCAGCATCCACGCCAGTTCGGTGTGCGCCGGCACCGCGGACTGCACCATGATGGAGCAGATCTTGGGGTCGATTCCGGCGGCCAGGTAAAGCGCCGCGATCTCCGAAATCTTGCCGCGCAGTTCGGCGGGCTCCTGGTAGAGCGTCACCGCGTGCAGGTCGACTATGCAGAAGATACACTCGTAGTCAGCCTGGATACGGACCCAGTTTTTCAGGGCGCCCAGATAATTTCCGATATGAAGATTTCCGGTAGGCTGCATACCGGAGAAGACTCGTGTTCTCATGGTAGGTAAGCGGGAGTACATCCTATCGTAAGCAATTTCGAAGTGAAGGTGGAAAAACTCGTGTACGGCGGCGACGGACTGGCGCGGTTGAATGGCCGCGTGGTCTTCGCTCCGTTCGTACTCCCGGGGGAGCGTGTGCGCGCCGAGACCGAGCGTCAGAAGCCCGGCCTGGTGCAGGCCCGCACGCTCGAAGTGCTGGAGCCGTCCGCCGAGCGCGTGGAGCCCGCGTGCCCGGTCTTCGGCCGCTGCGGCGGCTGCCACTATCAACATGCGCCCTATGAATACCAGCTTGCCGCCAAGCGCACCATCCTGGTGGAGGAGTTGCGGCGTCTCGGCAAAATTGAGCCGCCGGGAGAAATCTCGATCGTCGCGAGCGAGCCGTTCGCCTATCGCAACCGCGTGCAGTTGCACATTGAAAATGGGCAGTTGGGGTACTGGGAGCCGCGTTCCCACAAGCTATGCTCCATCGAGGCGTGTCCCATCGCATCGCCCAAAGCGGACCAAGCCATCGCCGCTCTTGCCGCCATGCTGCACGATCCGCGATGGCCGCGATTCGTGCCGTCGCTCGAAGTCTTCACCGACGAAGAGCAGGTGCAGCTCAATGTCTACGACACCGAGCGCCCCGTGGCGCGCCGCTTTTTCGATTGGTGCGGCGAGAATATTCCCGGCATGGTGGTGGGCGCGCTGGATTATCGCGGGCAGTTCCGCGTGAGCAGCAACTCCTTCTTCCAGGTGAACCGGTTCCTGATCGACCGGCTGGTGGAGACCGCGCTCGAAGGCGCCGAGGGCGATACGGCGCTCGATCTGTACGCCGGCGTCGGCCTGTTCACGGTGCCGCTGGCGCGCCGTTTCCAGAAGGTGACGGCGGTGGAATCGGGCGGCGGCGCGTCGCGCGATCTGCGCTTCAATGTGGATCGCGCCGGAGTCACCGGCGTTCGCGCCGACACCGCCACGGTGGAGGCGTTCCTCGAAAAACTGAAGCGCGCGCCGGATTTTGTTCTGGTGGATCCGCCGCGCGCGGGCCTGGGCAAGCCGGTGGTCGACCGCCTGAAGGAATTGCGTCCGCGGCTATTGACCATCGTGGCGTGCGACCCGGCGACGCTGGCGCGCGATCTGGCCGCCCTGGTGGCCGGCGGCTACCAGATGCAGAAGATCACCATGGTGGACCTGTTCCCGCAGACCTTCCACCTGGAGACGGTAGTGCGCCTGGCGCTGGGCTGACCTGCTCCGACCTTCGTCCGCCGGATACGGCGCCGTCGCGGGCACGGCCCTTGTCGCAGCATGCAGCGCCGTCGCGGGCACGGCCCTTGTCGCAAAATGCAGCGCCGTCGCGGGCACGGCCCTTGTCGCAAAATGCAGCGCCCCTGGAACCGCGACCGTAAGGGAGCGGCCCGACGAAGAGACAACCCACCTTGCTACGATAGAGTTCAGCCCCCTTTCCAGTTTCCCTATGCCCGAAAAGTCATACGACCATAACCAGATCGAGCTCAAGTGGCACGAACGTTGGCAGAATGCCGACTTCTACAAAGCCGAGGAGAATTCCTCGAAGCCCAAGTTTTACGTATTGGAAATGCTGCCGTACCCCAGCGGCATGCTGCACATCGGGCACATCCGCAACTACTCCATCGGCGACGCGCTGGCTCGCTACAAGTGGATGCGCGGCTACAACGTGCTGCATCCCATGGGCTGGGACGCCTTCGGACTGCCGGCTGAAAACGCCGCCATCAAGAACCAGTGTCCGCCGCGCGAGTGGACGGTGCAGAACATCGCGGCCATGAAGACCACCCATCGCCGCTTCGCCTTCAGCTACGATTGGGATCGCGAAATCTCCACCTGCGAGCCCGAATATTATCGCTGGAACCAGTGGTTTTTCCTGCGCATGTTCGAACGCGGCCTGGCGTTCCGCAAAGAGGCGCTGCTCAACTGGTGTCCCAAGTGCGCCACCGTGCTGGCCAATGAACAGGTGGTGGACGGCTGCTGCTGGCGTCATGAAGACACGCCCGTGGAACAGCGCGCGCTGGTGCAGTGGTTCCTGAAAATCACCGCCTACGCCGACCAGTTGCTGGACGACATGAAGCAGTTGGAAGAGGGCTGGCCCGAGCGCGTCCTCACCATGCAGCGCAACTGGATCGGCCGCTCGGAAGGCGCCGAGGTCGATTTCCACCTGGAGGAAACCGGCGAGCCCATCCGTGTCTTCACCACGCGCGTCGACACCATCTACGGCGCCACCTGCGTGATCCTCGCGCCGGAGCACGCGCTCAACGAGAAGCTGCTCGACGCCGAAGGCAAGGCTCGCGCCAAAGCCATGGTGGATGCGCGCGCCAACCGCGACCCCGGCGATATCGATAAGGAAGGCTTCTTCAGCGGCCACTACGCCGTCAATCCGTACTCCGGCGAGAAAGCGCCGGTGTGGATCGGCAATTTCGTGCTGATGGGTTATGGCACCGGCGCCATCATGGCCGTACCCGCGCACGACGAGCGCGATTTCGAATTCTGCCGCAAGTACGGCATCACGGTACGCCCCGTGATCCGTCCCGTGGATGGCGAGTTGGCCGTGGAGCCCGGCATGACGGAAGCATTTCTCGACTACGGAGTGGTGGAAAACTCCGGCCCGTGGTCGGGTCTGCCGAGTGACGAAGCGCGCCGCCGGATGGCCGCTTACGCCGAGGAAAAAGGCTTCGGTAAAGCCGCCATCACATTCCGCATCAAAGATTGGGGCATCTCCCGCCAGCGGTATTGGGGCACGCCGATTCCCATGATCCACTGCAAGGCTTGCGGCGTGGTGCCGGTGCCCGACGACCAGCTTCCCGTGGTGCTGCCCGACCATGTCGCGCTCACCGGCGAGGGCCGCTCGCCGCTCGAGAACGTGCCGGAGTTCGTCAACGTGGTGTGTCCTAAGTGTGGCGCGGCGGCGCGGCGCGAGACCGATACCATGGACACCTTCATCGATTCGTCCTGGTATTTTTACCGCTATTGCGATCCGCGCAACAGCCAGGCGCCGTTCGATTCCGCCAAGATCGCCTACTGGTTCGAGATCGACCAGTACATCGGCGGCGTGGAGCACGCCATTCTGCACCTGATTTATTCGCGCTTCTTCACCAAGGTGATGCGCGACATCGGCCTCATCCGGAACAGCGAACCGGCGCGCCGCCTTTTCACCCAGGGAATGGTGATCGCCGAAGGCGCCAAGATGTCCAAGAATAAGGGCAACGTGGTGGGCGCGGACATGCTCGCCGACAAGTTCGGCGCCGACACCGCGCGCATGTTCGTGCTCTTCGCCGCGCCGCCCGAAAAGGAAGTGGACTGGCGCACCGAAGGCGCCGAGGGCATTTACCGATTCCTGGGCCGCGTCTATCGCTTCGTGACACGCAATGTGGATCGGCTGGGCGAAACCGCCGAAGGGCCGTCCGACCGCAAAGTGCGGCGCAAACTGCACCAGACGCTGCGCAAGATCACCGAGGATTTCGAAACGCGGTGGCACTTCAATACCTGCATCGCCGGCGTCATGGAACTGGTGAATCTGCTCTACGCCGAGGAAGCCAATCTCTCCGGCGCCGCGCTGGCCGACGTCATCGAAAAGCTGGCGCTGGTGCTGGCGCCGTTCGCGCCTTACGTCAGCCAGGAAATCTGGGAGGAACTCGGCAAGCAGGGTCCGGTATTCCGCCAGCCGTGGCCGGAGTTCGACGCCGAACTGGCGCAGGATGAGGGCGCCGAGATCATTGTCCAGGTGAACGGCAAGCTGCGCTGCAAATTTACTGCGCCGTTCGGGACCCCGGGCTCCGAGCTCGAAGCGCGCGCACAGGCCGACGATAAGGTGAAGCCATTCCTTGCCGGCAAACAGATCGTCAAGATCATCACCGTGGCCGACAAGCTGGTGAATCTCGTAGTCCGCTAGTGGTCCGCGCGGCGCAAATGTCTCGCGGTAATTCCGAGGGCGGAGCAAAGCGGGGACAGGCAACGAAGTTTCGCAAAACCGGCGAAATTCGTCCCCAGTCCCCGCTTTGCGACTGGCACCGACACCGGGCAGTATTTGCGCCGCAGCACACTTAGGTGTTCCTGTCTTGTGTGGGCAGGCTGGTAGCCTGCGGCCGAGTGCCACTCGGCCGAACCCGGAGGGTGCCCCTGCCATCCTGCCCCAGGCGCCTTGACAATTCCCGCCTGGACGCCCTATCGTCCATTAATAATGAACCGCAAGCGCTTCGCCCTCCTGGCCCTCCTTTCGGTCTCCCTCGCGGCGGCCGAGATCCCCAATCCCGAGCAGTACTTCGGATTTCGTATCGGCGCCGACCGCAAACTCGCCCGCTACGACAAGATCCTCGAATACATGCAAAAGGTGGCCGCGGAGTCCGACCGCGTCCGCTACCACAACCTGGGACCCACCACCAACGGCAATCCCTTCGCCATGCTGGAAATCAGCTCCGCCGCCAACCTGAAGAAGCTCGACCACCTGAAAGCTCTCGAGCGCAAGCTGTACTTCCAGGGCGGCGCGCCTACCGAGGCCGAGCGCGACGAAATCTTCCGCGACGGCAAAGCGGTCGTCTTCATCACCAACAATATCCACTCCACCGAGATCGGTTCGTCGCAGATGGTCGTCGAGCTGGTCTACAAATTGGCCACCGACGATTCGCCGGAAATGCGCAGCCTGCTCGACAACGTCATTCTGCTGCTGGTCCCGTCGCAGAATCCCGACGGCCAGATCCTGGTCACCGACTGGTACAACAAATACGTCGGCACGCCGCAGGAAGGCGGTCCTATGCCGTGGCTCTACCATCCCTACGTGGGCCACGACGACAACCGCGATATGTACCTCTTCTCGCAGAAGGAGAGCCAACTCGCGGCCCAGGTGCTCTGGCACGACTGGTTTCCCTCCATCTGGCTCGACGAACACCAGCAGGGAAGCAACGGCCCGCGCATCTTCACCATGCCGGCCACCGACCCCATCAACCCCAATGTCGACCCGCTCATCTACCGCCTGAACGCCATCTACGGCCAGTCGCAGGCCGCCGCGCTCGAAGCAGAAGGCAAGACCGGCATCATTTATAATTCCACCTACACCAACTTCTGGCCCGGCGCCATGGCGTGGACCGGCTGGTGGCACAACCAGGTGGGACTGCTCACCGAAGCGGCCAGCGCGCGCATCGCCACGCCGGTGGTGCAAACCAAGGCCGACCCGTCGCGTCCCGCGGCTCCCGCGGCGGGCGGCGGCGGACGGGGAGGCCGCGGAGGTGGGGGTGACGATCGCCCCGATCAGCCGCTTCCGCCGCCCACCGACATCACCCCGCGCACCGAATATCCGCGTCCCTGGCTGGGTGGCACCTGGACGCTGCGCGACATCGTGGATTACGAGATGACCGCGACCATGGCGCTGCTCGAAACCGCGTCGCAGCGGCGGCTCACGCTGCTCCACGAGATTTACGACGTCAACCGCAACACCATCGAGGCCGGCAAGAAGGGCGAGATCGGCAACGGCCGCGACAAGACCTTCGCCATTCTGATTCCCGTGGCCGCGCAGCACGATCCCGATGAAGCCATCGACCTGGTGGACCGCCTGCTCATGGGCGGCGTGGAAGTCTATCGCGCCAAGAGCGAATTCAAGCAGGACGGCAAAACCTACGCCGCCGGAACCTTCGTCATCCCCTTCAACCAGGTGTTCGCGCGCTACGCCAAGGACCTCCTGGAGCGCCAGACCTATCCCGAGGTGCGCCGCGCGCCCAATGCTCCCGCGGAAGCTCCCTACGATGTCTCCGCCTGGTCGCTGGGCCTGCAATTCGGTGTGAAGACCGAGTTCGCCAAGACCGCTCTCGATAGCGCGCTCGATCTGGAACGGGTCTCCGCCAACCCCAAATTCGTCCTCACCGCGTCCAGCAACGCGGGCACCTGGAGCTTTCCCTACGATGGCGCGCAGAGCGCCCTGATCGTGAATCGTCTGCTCAAGGCCGGAGCGAAGGTCGGTCTGTCGAAGGCCGATTCCGCCGGCGTCCCCATGGTGCTGGCCACTGTCAAACAGGACGTCTGGGTGAAGGCAACCGAAGGATTCGAACTCCGGGCACCGGACGCCAAAGCGGCAGCCGTTCCGCCGCTCGCGACCCGGCTGCATGCGCCGCGCGTGGGCCTATACCAATCCTGGAGCGCGCCCATCGACGAAGGCTGGACGCGCTTCATCCTGGAGCAATACGGCTTCGAATACACCCGCCTGCACAATGTCGAAATCAAGGCCGGAAAACTGCGGGAGCATTTCGACGCCATCATTTTGCCCGACCAGCGCGGCAACCAGATCCTCGAAGGTCCCAGCGGCCGCGCCGTGGTTGCCGAGTACAGCGGCGGCATTGGCGACGACGGCCTGGAGTCGCTCAAGCAGTTCGTGGCCGCGGGCGGGACGCTCATCGCCCTGGGCGAAGCGTCGAACCTGCTGGTGGACAAGCTGCCGCTGGGCGTCAAGGATCTGAAACGCACCACCACGCGCGAGCAGCATTTCGCGCCTGGGACCATCGTCAATCTGCAAGTCGATACAGCCCATCCCTTAGGTCGCGGCATGGCGGCCGACACCTACGGCTTCTATATCGACTCGCCGTTTTTCCAGACCATGGAAGGCTTCTCGTCGCACAAACTGAGCGTGGTAGCGCGCTACCCGAACACCGACGTACGCGCCTCCGGATGGCTGCGCGGTGAAGACCTCATGTACGGCCGCGCCGCCGTGGTCGCCATTGAGATGAACCCCGGAAAAGTGGTGCTCTTCGGCATCCGCCCGCAGCACCGCGCCCAAACCCACGCCACGTTGCCGCTGCTGTTCAACGCGCTGTACTGGTCGGTGGAATAGGCGCTGTATTTGCAGTTGGTCCGGTTCATCCCGCTTTGGAACCGCGACCGCAGGGAGCGGCCCGACGAAGAGTTGCAGGGTCATCCGTCGGAGCAATCGAGAAGCAGCGGTCGCCTCATTGAGCGCTCGGGCCGCTCCGGCGGTCGCGGTTCCAGGCTCCCCTACCAGAAAAACTGCTTCACTACTTTCGGCGAACTCGGCGCGCCCGAGATCACCTTCACGTGCAGCACCAGTTGCAGATTCTTGCGCTGCCATCCCGACGGCGCGTTGCGTAGCGCCTCCGCCATCAGATCGGGATTCGTCACCAGGTCGGCCGCCGCGTCGGTGCCGTATTGCGTGATGCCGGCCAGTTCCACCAGCATGGCATGCGTATCGGGATGGAAGACGCGCGACACAATGGCGTAGTCCTCCGTCGTATGGCGGTCGCGCGGCAGCCCGGGCAGCACCCACTCCGTCGGTTTGCCATCGTCGGTGATCCCCGCCGGCCGGCGGTATCCGTCCACGAAAAATCGCATCTGGTTGCTGATCTGTTTCCACTTGGTGTACGAAAAGCCCACCAGGATGGCGGGACCGGAGCGCAGATCGGCGAAGGAGACGTCGTTGCCCAGTTTGACGCGGTAGGGACGGTGCAGCCGCGTGAGCATGGCGGCCAATCGCGACGTCGCAATCAGGTCGCCGCCGCCCACAAACTGGTCGTTGAGCAGCGTGAAATCGTCGACGTGTGCCGGTGGCGTGATGGACGGGTCGATATCCACGCCATATACCGGCACATAGGCCGCGCACAACTGCAGCGGCGACGATCCGTTCAGCACCGGCGCCCAAAATTCTTCAAGCGGCGTGACCGCGGGACGCGTGGCAATCCAGATCAGGACCGCCGCCGCGCCGACCACCAGCGCAGCCAGGGCGGCGCGGCGGACCGGAAATGCTCGCCGCGGCGGATGGGGCGCGGGAACCGGTCCGCTGGCCGCGGTGGAATCGACAGCGGGATCGGGCGAGGCCACGGGCCCGGCATTCGCTACGTGGAATTCGGGGACATAGGTGCCCGAGGGCAGTTCGATGCGCACCCGGCTGTGCGCCCCCTGATCGGAATAGTAGAGGCCCAGCCGTTTGCGCACTTCGCCGGCCTTCACGCGGACCGTGGCGTCGTCGCTCGGGTCGTAGCTGGTCGGCCGGCCGAACACCTCAATGCCGATGGTGCGCTCCTTGAGCATGTTGCCATGGCCCTTGAGGGTGTTTTCCACCACGTAACGGAGGAAGTCCTGGCTGCGCTTGCTGGAGCGGAATTCGTGAGCGGCCAGAACGCGTCCCAGTTCCTCGCGGACCTGTTCCTCGGACACGGCGGCATCCTGCCCGTGGTCCGGCGCCGGCACTGGAGAATCCCCCGGGGAAAGTCCCTGCGACATCAGCCCCCTCACTGTAGCGCGATTGCTGGTCCGATTCTACCAGACCCGCTGAAACACGCCGCACACACTGAAAACACGGGCGTTCGGTCCCTGTAACGAACCGCCTGCAACAACCGCGCAACCGTTCGGTACTGGACAGCGGACGCAAGCTGGCTCACATTCGACTTGAGCCTCATGTCTAAAATGCTGGAAGAGACGCGCCAGCAGCCGGACGCCCTGGCGACAACGCTGGAGGCCGCCTCCGGCGCCCTGCGCGAACTGCAACGCCACCTGCAAGCCCACCGGCCGCGGCTGGTGGTTCTGGTGGCGCGCGGCACTTCGGACAACGCCGCGCAATTTGGCCGCTATCTGATCGAGATCACTACGCACATCCCCGTCTCGCTGGCCGCGCCGTCGGTCCTGACGCTGTACTCCAGCCCCGTGGATCTGCGCGACGTGCTGGTGGTGGGGATTTCGCAATCGGGGGAATCCACCGATACCAACGCCGTGCTGGCGGACGCCCGCAGTCGCGGCGCCACCACCCTTGGCATCACCAACGAAGCCGCCAGCACCATGGCGGAAATTTCGGCATACACGCTGCTGGTGCGCGCCGGCCGCGAGGAGAGCGTGGCAGCCACCAAGACCTACACCTGCCAGCTTCTGGCGTTGTACCTGGTGGCCTACGCGCTGGGTGGCGAGGTCTCGTTCGACACCCTGCGCCGCCTGCCGCAATGGCTGGATTCGGTGCTGGAGATTGAGGAGCGCGTGGGCGAGATCGCCGAGCGGTACATGTTCATGACGCGCGCCGTAACGGTGGGCCGCGGTCTGAATTACGCCAATGCGCTGGAGTTCGGCCTGAAGCTGATGGAAACCTGCTACGTGGTGACCGAGCGGTTCTCGTCAGCCGACCTGATGCACGGCCCCATCGCCCTGGTGGAGCACGCCTTTCCGGTGTTCGTGTTCGCGCCCGCGGGCGTGACGTGGCAATCCATTTCCGCCGTCGTCGACATGCTGGATGAAGTGAAAGCGGAGACGCTGGTGATCACCGACGAAAGCAACAGCGAAGCCTGCGCCAAGCCCGCGCGCCTGATCCGCCTGCCGATTCCGCCGGGCGATTGGGGCGGCCCGCAGGATTTGTACACGCCCATTCCCTACATCGTGCCCGCGCAGCTATTCGCCGCGCAACTGGCCGAGATCAAAGGCCTGAATCCCGATCGTCCGCGCCTGCTGCACAAGATCACAAGGACGATGTAGGAACATTCGACGAGTTGACAGGCGGAAGCGCCTGTCCCACATAAGCGTCACACCGTGCCCCAGTTTCAGACTCCCCTGGACCGCGACGCGATGCCCTGGCTAATGGCTAACGGCTATCCGGCTGTTACGATAAATCCAGAATGGCCTCTGCCTCCGCTACGGCGTCCCGAAAAACCAGCCGGTTCGTGCTGGTGGCGGGATTTGGGGGACTGCTGCTGCTCATGATTTTCGCGGGGCTGGACGGAATCGCGACGCTTCGTCAGATCCAAAGTGCCAACGACGAGATCCGCGAGGATTTCGTACGGCGCACCCGCATTCTGGAACGGATCCGCGGCGATGTGTACGTTTCCGGCACGTATGTGCGCGACTATCTGCTGGAGCCGGAGTCGGGCAAAGCGGAAGGCCATCGCTACAGCCTGCGTGAAACGCAGCACGATATGGAGGAGGCGCTGCGGCAGTACCAGGCCATGTTGACGCCGCGCGAAGCCGCCCCATTCGGCATCCTCGCCGGTGAGTTGAACCGCTACTGGGGAGTACTGGAGCCGGTCTTTCAGTGGGACCCGGCACAGCGCCGGAAAGCCGGATACCCGTTCCTGCGCGACCAGGTATTTCCGAGACGCAAAGCCATGCTGGACATCGCCGACCAGATTGGAGCCATCAATGAATCGCAGATGCAGGCCGGCAAGGACCGCGTGGAGCAAACCTTCTCCAGCATGGCCAAACGAGTGGCCATCACCATTGCGTTGACCATCGGCCTGGGTCTGGTGCTGGCGGCGTTCACCACCGGCAAGATCCTGGGGCTGGAAGCGGCCACGACCGCCAACCTGGCGGAGATCAACGGCGCGCGCGTGGAATTGCGGCGTCTCTCGGCCAGCCTGGTGGCGGCACAGGAGAACGAGCGCCGCTCCATATCGCGCGAGTTGCACGACGAAATCGGGCAGGCCCTGACCGGCGTGCTGGTGGAACTGGCCAACCTGTCGACCGCGATCCGCACGGGCGACCTGGAGGCGCTGGCCGCCAAGACGGCGGAGATTAAGCGGGAAGTGGAGAGCTCCATCGGGGTGGTCCGCAATATGGCGCTCTTGCTGCGGCCATCCATGCTGGACGACCTGGGACTGGTTCCGGCGCTGCAGTGGCAGGCGCGTGAAGTCTCCAAGCGGAGCGGGATCTGGGTCAAGGTGGCGGCCGACGCGATCTCCGAGGATTTGCCCGAGGCTCACAAAACCTGCGTCTACCGCATTGTGCAGGAGGCGCTGCACAATGCGGTACAGCACGCCGCGGCGCGCAATATTAAGGTCACCGTGGCCGAGGACAGCGACCGCCTGCGGCTGGCCATTGAAGACGACGGCAAGGGATTTCAGGCGCAACAGGGGAAGGGCATGGGATTATTAGGGATGGAGGAGCGCGTTCGCCATCTGGGAGGCGATTTCGCCGTGCAGTCGGCGCCGGGACAAGGCACCGCGGTGCGGGTGAGCCTTCCGCTGCCATCGCGGGAGCAGGCATGAAACCGATACGGATTCTCCTGGCCGACGATCATACCGTGGTCCGCAAGGGACTGCGCCTGCTGCTGGAGAGCAATGCCGGCTTTCAGGTGGTGGCCGATGCCGCCGACGGCCGCGAAGCCGTGGCCCTGGCCGCCGAGCATTTGCCCGACGTGGTGGTGATGGACGTGGCCATGCCGATCCTCAACGGCATCGAGGCCACGCGCCAGATTGTGGCCAAGTTGCCCAACACGGCGGTGGTTTTCCTGAGCATGCATTCGGATGAAAGCTATGTCCTGAAAGCGCTGAAAGCGGGCGCGCGGGGCTACCTGCTCAAGGACTCCGCGGAGTACGACTTGATCCACGCGGTGACGGCGGTGAGCGAAGGCAAGGCCTTCTTTAGTCCGGCCATCAGCAAGATGTTGGTGGAAGACTACGTTCGCCAGATGCGGGAGCGGGCCGTGGAGGACAGCTATGAACTGCTCACCACGCGCGAACGAGAAGTGCTGCAACTGCTGGCCGAGGGGAAGAACAACAAGGACGTTGCCAACCTTCTCAACCTCAGTCTCTACACCGTGGAGACGCATCGCAGCAATATTTTCCAGAAACTAAACCTGCACAGCAGCGCTGAACTGATCCTCTACGCCATCCGCAAAGGCGTCATCAGTTGAGGGGCCAATGAGCGAAATAGGTCCAACCGTACTGCCGGTACTACCGGTGTCGGCTTGACAGCAGCAAAACCCAGGCGTCAGACTCTAAGTTGCTGCTTCTCCCAAGAAATCCGGCAGCCACCATGGAGAGCCAACGTTGAATTTGTACAAAGCGCTCGTGTATCTGGGAATCGCCGCGCCGCTGTTTGCGCAGTACGCCGGCCCGGCGGTCCTTTCGCGCGGTGAAGCGCCAGCAGCCATGGCGACGCCGCAGATCGATTTCCGGCCTTATCTCACCGTGACGGGCACGTACGATACCGGCCTCACCGGGGTATCGGTCACTTCGTCGGGACAACTGTCCAGCAACGCGGCCTACGGCATACAGCTCGGTGGAGGCATTAGCGGCGTGCATAGCTGGAAGCACACCAGGATCGGCTTGAACTACAACGGGACGCTCAATCACTACCTCGGCAAGGGTTTTTTCGACAATACCGCGCAGAGCCTCTCGCTCGGCATCACTCACGAGTTCACCCGCCACGTTACGTTGAATCTGCGGGAAAGCGCCGGAGTTTTCTCGCAGGACTTCGCCCAGTTGGGGTTGCCGCAGACGGTACCGTTCGATTCGTCGCAGAGCTATATTCCGGTGACGGACTTTTTCAATAACCGCACGATCTACCTTACTTCGCAGGCCGACCTGATTTTCCAGAAATCCGCGCGGCTCTCTTTCGATATTGGCGCCGACGGGTTTCTCAACCGGGAGCGATCCTCAGCCCTTTATGGCGTAACCGGCGCCAGCGCGCGCGGCGACATGCAGTACCGGGTGACACGGCGAACCACTATCGGGGCACAGTATACCTACACACACTACAGCTACACCGGGATTTTCAGCAGCGCCGATATTCACGGCGCGGTCGGCACCTTCGCCACGCGGCTGACCCAGTGGTGGGAATTCTCCGGCTATGCCGGCGTCATGCGCGTGGAGAGCAAGTTCGTCCAGTCGATTCCGCTCGATCCCGTTGTGGCTGCGCTTCTCGGAGTCTCCACCGGGTACAACGTGGTCTATAGCGCCACCTATATTCCCGATGTGAGCGCACGGCTATCGCGCACGTTCCACAGAGGCGTATTCTATCTGACCGGCGGGCGGGCCATCATGCCTGGCAACGGTCTCTTTTTGACCACCGAAATGACGACCGGCGCAACCGGCTACACCTACACCGGGTTGCGGAAGTGGAGCTTCACCGGACAAGGGTTGTACGAACGAGGAACTTCGTTGGGCAATATCCTGGGAGTCTATGGCGATTACAGCGGCGGGCTCGCGATGAGCCGCGAGATTGTGAAGAGCCTGCATTTCATTGCGGGCGCCGAAGCCCGGCATTACAACAGCCCCAGCTTCACTCAATACAACCGTACGATCTACGATGCCCACATCGGCCTGGGATTCGCGCCCGGTTCGGTCCCGCTTCGTTTGTGGTAGTCAGCGGCCGGATGGAACGGGGGCTCGCCGGTTGAGCGCCGCGCGCGACGCATCCCGGCAGCGGAACAGCCGCATATAGGAATTGGCGAAGGCCGGCCGTTCGGTCCAAACCCAACTGGCGCGATCGTGCCAGACCGCGTCGGTGTCCTTGGCGACCAGCAGATCGATGGGCAGGTTGGCGCACACCTCCGCGATCCCCACATCGCTGGCCGTCGCGGCTTTGTAGAACTCATCCAGGCGCGATACGATCGGCGTGCACAGCGCCGGGTCGCCTCCGAAACCGCTGACGCAGGTGGGGCCGCCGGCCACCATGCGGCGGTCGGAATACAGCAGCGCCGTAGTCTCCTGGAACACTACGCGCGGGTTGAACTGAATGGATGCCGTCTCGGGCGTGGCCCTATCGGCCCATTCGTAGGCCTGGCGGGCGGCAAAGGTGCGGCGGCCGATCTGCCGGTCAGGCCCCATCCAGTCCAATGCGGGCACCACGCCGCGATCCGCCAGCACAGGATACAAGCGCGTAATGGCCAGGTCGTACACCACTCCAGCCGCGCCCAGAATCAGGCAGAGCGTCAGGGGCGCTTTGTAACGCGCGAGCCAGCCCGGCGCGTCCACCCACAGGTCGGCGGCCCAAATCACCAGCATGAACTGGGCCACCAGGAAGCCGCGCCATCCCAGATCGTTGCAGCCGATCACGCTGGAGCGCAGGAAGGTGCAGATTAGGGTCGACGTGATCACCATCGCGGCGGACGCCAGTTCCGCGCGCGACAAGGGCCGCCCGCTGGTGCGGTGCTTACGCCAATGCAGATGCGCGATGAGGAAGAAGAATCCGAATTCCAACAGGTAATTCAACGGCAGCAGGGGACCATTGACCAGCAGCAGACGCCATCCCTGGGTCAGGCCCCAGGTGGGGACCAGGGCCGCCAGCGAAAACGTGCGGACGGTCAATTGCAGGGGAAAGCCCTCGGACGCGTTGGCGGCGGCCGGCCCGCGCAGGGCGGCCAGGTATGGCAGCGCCAGCAAAGCGCACAGCGTACCGGCCGTCAGCAAGACCTTGGTCTCCTGCCGCCACCGCTTCCAGATGGTGATTCCCGTCCAGACCGCCAGAAACACCGCGAAGACGAAGGAGACATAGATGGAAGCGCCGATGGACGAGGCCAGCGCGATGGCTCCCGGAACCGCGTAGCGAAGATACCGGCCGCGTCCGGCGACGGCCGGCGCCTGCCATAGCAGCAGAAAACCGGTCATGGCGGCCAGCAGGCTCGCCAGGGCGTGCGGCGCCCACAGTGCCGAGTAGAGGAACCAGTCCACGTGTTCGTTCCACCACTCCACACTGGGCAGCATGAAGGTGAGCGAGCCCTGGCAATATAGCAGGATCAGGAAAAACGTGGGAAGGATGTCCAGGCCGGTGATTCCCAGCAGCAGAATTCCGGTGAGGGCGCGGCGCCGGAACCGTCGCGGGTCGCCACCCGAGAAGAGCCGGAGGTACAGGGCGACCAGGGACATGAGCCCCACTCCGCACCAGAACGTGCCTCCGATCAGGGCCTGCCGGGAGTTGGCCAGCCGTGGCGCCACCCGTTCCACCAGGCTGCACATCATCACCCAGAAGTAGTGGTACCGCAGCGCCACCGGCGGTCCTGGAGAAAAGAACGGATTCTGCGGCGGAATGCCGGTGGTCTCGACCGAGTGCACAAACGCTGCGCGCACCGAATTATCGAGCGCGCTGGTGGGATAGTACAGCCGGTCGCCGATCTGCAGATCGACCAGCGAAGACACCGCCACCACCAGCCACACAGCCGCGATGGCGATGAAGACTGCCCATGGCCGTATGGCGATAGGGCGGCCGTTCTTCCACCAGGACCTCGCCCGGCGTCCCAGAATCCACAAGAAGGCTGCCGCCGCCGCGACGTACAGCGCGAAGATGGCGGGCCACGATCCGGCGCGTCCCGCGAGGAACGTGAGGATGGGGCAGAGCGCGATGGAAAGCGGCACGCTCAGCGCCATGCGGAACACTTCCGTGCGGCGGCGGAAATCGAACAGGTCGAGCGTCCAGGCGGCAGCGTATCCGGGGATCAGCAGAAACAGCGGAAACAGGCAGATCGCGCAGAGGCACCCGGCGACATCGTCCAACATGAAGTTGTGTGCGGGCATAGTCAAGTTCACAGTAATCAGTAGACAGTTGACAGTGAACGCGTCGGCGCCGGTGCGTTGACTGTGGACTGTACACTGTGAACTGTTAACCCTCTACAGTTCATTCTCATGCTCGAATGCCGCGCCGGACAGGGGCAAGACGCAAAAGGATAGGCGCATCGTGTTAGCCGAAGATATCTCCGCGAATCCGCCGGGGTCGCGGCGGGTTTACAATTGCCCCTTGATCCCCCTGAACGATTTCGGACGTCACTGGGAAGAAACCCGCGACGACGCCCTGGCGGCGTTCGATGCCGTCGGCAGCAGCGGCTGGTACATTCTGGGGACCGAAGTCGCGTCCTTCGAGGAGCGGCTGGCCGCGCAGTGGGGCGCCCGCTATGCAGTCGGCGTGGCCAGCGGTCTGGACGCGCTCGAAATCTCCCTCAAGTCGCTGGGATGCGGGCCCGGCGATCGCGTGCTCACCACGCCGCTCTCCGCGTTTGCTTCCACTCTGGCCATTCTCAAACTGGGAGCCGTGCCGGTCTTCGTGGACACCGATGAGTTCGGGTTGCTCGATCTGGACGCCTGCCGTTCGCTGCTCCGGGCGCGCCCGGACATCCGGTTTCTGCTGCCGGTCCATCTCTACGGGCATGCTCTCGACCTGGGGAAGTTGCGCGCGCTCGGTGACGAGTGCGGCTGCGGCATCGTGGAAGATTGCGCGCAATCCATCGGCGCCAGCCACAAGGGCGCGCCCACCGGCAGCGTGGGCCGCATGGCGGCCACCAGTTTCTACCCCACCAAGAATCTCGGCGCCCTGGGAGACGGCGGTGCGATTCTCACCAATGACGAATATCTGGCGCGCACCGCCCGCGTGTTGCGCGACTACGGGCAGAGTTCCAAGTACTGCCACGAATTGGTGGGTTACAACAGCCGCCTCGACGAACTGCAGGCCGCCCTGCTGCGGCGGGTTTTTCTGCCGCGTTTGGCTGGATGGCTTGCCAAACGGCGGCGCGCCGCGGAGTTGTATGTCGACGGACTGCGCCATCCGGCGCTGCGAGTGATGGGCGCTCCGGTGGACTCCGCTTCCTGCTGGCACCTGTTTCCGGTGCAGGTGGATCCGCATCGGAAGGCCGATTTTCTGGCGTGGCTGCAATCGCGCGGAGTCGGCTGCGGGGAACACTATCCGCGCGCCCTGCCCGATCAACCGGCGATGTCCGGGGTGAAGTTCGAATCGGCGGGACTGCTCGAAACCGCGCGGCGGATCTGCGCCAGTGAGGTGAGTCTGCCGATCCACGCCTATTTGCGGGACGACGAGATCGCCCAGGTGATCGACGCCTGCAACGCGTGGCCGGGGTAGCGGTAGTGCCTATCAGCCCGTGGCAAAGCCCGGTTTTGGCTAATTTACCCAAAAAACTGGGTATAAGTCCTTTGTTTCGGCTTAGATTTGGGGTAATTTGCCCAAATCGCAGGTGGCGCCACGTGCTTATTGGGGATCGATGTGGAAGCGCACTTCGACAGTTCCGGCGGGCGGACGGTCGCCAGTGGCGATAGCGCCGTGCGTGTTGGATTCAAAAGGCCGATAGATTCGGTTGCCGGCAACATCCTCCAGGCCGCGATCCACCCACAGGCGATTGTCACCGGACTTCCATGGAGAATTGGGTACGAAGCGCCATTCGGTCTCGCCGCGATCGAGCGTCGCCGCGCCGCTCACTCCTTTGACCGAAAGGCTGCGCAAGACCAGGGCGTAATCGAGCGGCTTCGGAAAGTCCACCAGCAGCGCATCGCGCGTTCCGGGCTTGGGCGTGGTGATGTGCCACGTGGAAGGTTCCAGCGATACGTGGTCCGCCTGGACGACGTGGAATGACTTGCGAGACCCTTCCGCCAGGTTTTCCCCTGCGGCATCCTTCCAGTCGCGGTCGATCGCGAGAGTGTAGCTGTGCCCTTCGACCAGATTTGGTCCCGGCTCCAGGCGCGACGCCTCGCCGCGTTTGATCCGCGCCGGATCGAACAGCACAGTCAACCGGGCGGTGTCGCGGTCCCAGACCTCTTCCTCCAGCAGGGCATGCCGGATTTCGGCGCCCTTCTCATCCAGCAGATGAATGTGGGTGAACGCACCTCCAGGGCGCATGGCGGCCGAGAAGCAAAGATACATGCGGAGCGCATTGGACGGAATGTTGTCCGCGGACGGGTAGATGCGCTCCACGCGCGTGGCCGGCGCGGCGGACGCGGCCGCCAGTAGCACCCAGGCGGTGCAAGCGATCTTCATTTGGCCTCCAGTCGCGGAAATTGCCGTTATGCTATCACGGCCGAACCGGGCTACCGGCTGACGTTGACGAAATACAAATCGGTCGCCACCGCAAACTGATCCTTCGCAAGCGGCGTTTTCATGGTCTTCCATTCCGCCGTGGGCTGGACAATCTGCCAGTGGTCCTTGGCGCCTACGCGGATCGGCATGGCGAAGCCGGCTTCATCGGCTTTCCACCGGTAGGACACCGTGCCCGCGGCCTCGTCGAACTTCAGTTCCAGGGTGGGCAGGGCGGTATGGCGCAGGTACTGATTGAAGATCGGCGTCAGGTTCATGCCGGACTTCTGGTTGAAGTATGCCACCACGTCTTCGGTCATGATGTTCTGATACTTGAAGTGCTGATAGAAATCGTGGATCAGCGCGAACCACTTCTTGTCGTCGTTCATCACGCTGCGCAGGGTATTCAGGAACAACGCGCCCTTGAAGTACTGATCCTGCGGCGGCTCGCGATTGACGCCGCGCTGCGTGATGATGGGCTGCGTGTTGCGGACCTTGGTCTTGTACCCGTTGACATACTTCAAGCCGTCTTCCTTGCCGTACATGTACTCCACGTAGAGGCCCTCCAGGTACGTGGCCCAGCCCTCGTGGATCCACATGTCGGACACGTCGGCCGCGGTGATGCTGTTGCCGAACCATTCGTGCGCGCTTTCGTGGATGATGATGAAGTCGAAGCGCGGGCTGATGCCGACGCCCGTCCAGTCGCGCTCCAGGTAGCCGTTGGCGAAATGGTTGCCGTAGGTGACCGCGCTCTGGTGTTCCATGCCGGAATAGGGCGCCTCAATCAGCTTGTAGCCGTCCTTCTGGAACGGGTATTCGCCGAAATAGTGCTGGTAGGCCTCGATCATGCCTTTTGCCTGCGCGAACTGCTTCCTGGCCTTGTCGAGATCCTCGGGCAGCGCGTAAAAATCGAGGGGAACCCTGCCGACGCGATCGGAAAAATGTTCGTAGTGGCCGATATTCAGCGAGACGTCGTAATTGTTAATGGGATACTGCACCAGCCAGTCCCAGCGCGTGTAGCCGTCGCCCAGGTCGGTCTTGCCCAGGAACTTGCCGTTCGAGACGTCCACCAGATCGTTGGGAATGGAGACGCTGATGCGCATATTCTCCACTTCGTCGCGCCACTGATCTTTGTTGGGCCACCAGACGCTGGCGCCGATGCCTTCGCACGCGGTGTTGATCCACGGGCGGCCGGCGGGATCCTGCCGGAAGGCAATGGCGCCGAAGCGTCCCTGCGAAACCGGATTGCCCGAGTAATAGAAATCGATGGAGTAGATGCGGCCGGCGCGCAGCGTCTCCGGGAAATCGACAAATACCGCCCCGGAATCGCGCTCGTATTTCAGTTCCGTCGTCCCCAGCAGGATCTTGTCGACCGCCAGCGCGGAATGCAGATCGAGCTGAATGCGGGTATCGTCCTGCAGCATTTTGAAGCGGATGGTGACTTTCCCGCTCAGATACTTCTTCACCGGATCGACGCGCACGTCCAGGTGATAAAACAGCAAGTCGTTATTGGCGCGGTAGCGCCCATACTCGCCGCGCAGGATGTCGGCATGCGTCGGCGCCGCCGGCGGTTGCTGCGCCAGGGCGCATGTCACGGCCAGGAGAGATCCGAAAACCAGCTTACGGAGCATGCCACTACCTTATCGCGGATGCGGGTTTCCCGTCCGCGGTCTACCGCCCCAATTTCTGGTCCACGCTTCGCACTTTGTCCTCCATAGTCTGCTCCTTGTCGATGCGCGTCCCGAATTTCATCGAGGTGGAAATCCGCGGCACACCCGCACTGTGCAGCGCCTCATGGCAGCGCTTGACCGCCGCGAACACCTCGTCCCACTCGCCTTCGATATTGGTCCCGTAAGCGTGCAGCCTGGTTTTCAGCCCCGCCTCCGCCAGAATCCGCTCGCACATGGCCACCTCGCTGGACACCGAAGTGCCCACACCCATCGGAATGACGCACAAGTCTGCTATAACCTTCATGGGGTACGCTTCTCCAACCCCCAGTATCCTGGGAAGGAATCGCACATGCAAGACTACATCGGCGCCGTCGATCAGGGAACCACCAGCACGCGCTTCATCGTGTTCGATCGTTCCGGCCGCATCGTCTCCGTGGCGCAGAAGGAACACGAACAGATCTTTCCGCAAGCCGGCTGGGTGGAGCACGATCCCGCCGAGATCTGGCGGCGCACCCGCGACGTGATCGCCGAGGCCATGGAACTGCGCGGGCTGCGTCCCGCCGACTTGGCCGCCGTGGGCATCACCAACCAGCGCGAAACCACCGTGGTGTGGGAGCGCGCTACCGGGCGTGCGGTGTACAACGCCCTGGTGTGGCAGGACACCCGCGTCGACCAGTACATTCCGGAACTGGAGCGCAGCGGCGGTCCCGGCCGCTTCCGCGCGAAAACCGGACTCCCCGTGGCCACCTATTTCAGCGCGCTGAAGATCCGCTGGATTCTGGACCACGTGGATGGCGTGCGGGCGCGGGCCGAAGCTGGCGAGCTCTGTTTCGGCAATATCGACACCTGGCTGCTCTGGAATTTGACGGGCGGCGTGCATGCCACCGATTGCACCAACGCCAGCCGCACCCAGTTGATGAACCTGGACACGCTGGATTGGGACCCCGAACTGCTGGACGGCTTCGGCATCCCCGCCGCCATGCTGCCGCGGATTCTCTCCAGCAGCGAAGTCTACGGGACCGCGCAACTGGAGGCGATCCAAGGCGTGCCCATCGCCGGAATCCTGGGCGACCAGCAGGCGGCGCTCGTTGGCCAGACATGCTTTCACACCGGCGAGGCCAAGAACACCTACGGCACCGGCTGTTTCCTGCTGCTGAATACTGGCGAGCGCCCGGTGCAATCGAAGCACGGGCTGCTGACCACCGTCGCTTACCGCATGGGGACGCAGCCTGCGGTCTACGCTCTCGAAGGCAGCGTCGCCATCACCGGCGCACTGGTGCAGTGGATCCGCGACAATCTCGGACTCATCTCGCAGAGCTCGGAGATCGAATCCCTGGCGCGCACCGTCAAGGACAACGGCGGTGTCTACTTCGTGCCCGCATTTTCCGGCCTCTACGCGCCTTACTGGATGTCGAATGCCCGCGGCGTGATCGCCGGCCTCACGCGCTTCACCAACAAAGGTCATCTGGCGCGCGCCGTCCTGGAAGCCACGGCCTTCCAGACCCGCGAAGTGGTGGACGCCATGGCCAAGGATTCCGGCATCTCGCTCGAAGTCCTGCGCACCGATGGCGGCATGGTGGGAAACGATCTGCTGATGCAATTCCAGGCGGACATCCTGAATTGCCGCGTGGTGCGCCCCGCCGTGAAAGAGACCACCGCCCTGGGAGCGGCCTACGCCGCCGGTCTGGCAGTCGGCTTCTTCCGCGATCTCGACGACCTGAAGTCGTACTGGTCGGTCGACCAGACCTGGAATCCGGCGATGGAGCCGGCGCGCCGCGACAGCCTGTACGGCTATTGGAAGAAGGCCGTCACGCGTTCTTTCGACTGGCTCGAAAGCGCGTGACGACACTGAGGGGACACGCATGGCGACACCGTTCTTCGGCGAATTCATGGGCACGCTGGTATTGATCCTGTTAGGAAACGGGGTGGTGGCCAATGTCCTGCTGCGCCGTTCCAAAGCGGAGGGCGCCGGTTGGATGGTCATCACCACCGGATGGGGCCTGGCAGTGACGATTGGAGTGTTCACCGCGCAGGCCTGCGGCAGCGCGGGCGCAAATATCAACCCGGCCGTCACGCTGGGAGTGGCCATAGTGAGCGGCGATTATTCCAACGTCGCGCCATTCCTGCTGGCGCAGTTACTGGGCGCGATGGCGGGCGCGTTCCTGGTCTGGCTGCATTTTCTGCCGCACTGGCGCGTGACTGAGGATCCCGATGCCAAGCTCGCGTGCTTCGCCACGTCGCCGGCCATCCGCGCCCCGCTGAATAATCTGATCAGCGAACTCATCGGCGCTTTCGTCCTGGTGCTGGGCGCCGCAGCGATTTTTTCCAAGACGGTGGCGCCGGCGGGCCTGGCTCCCGGCCTGGGACCGTACCTGGTAGGGATGCTGGTCTGGTCGATCGGCCTCTCGCTCGGCGGCACCACCGGCTACGCCATCAACCCGGCCCGCGATTTCGGCCCTCGCCTCGCTCACGCCATCCTGCCGCTCGGAAACAAGGGCGGATCCGACTGGGCCTATGCGTTCGTCCCTATCGTCGGTCCTTTTGCCGGCGCCGCGGTGGCCGGAGCAATCGCGAGGATGATTCACCTCTGAGCCGCGGAGGCCAGCTACCAAGCTGGTAAACTCGTAGTTTCCGTGAAGCTTTCCATCCTCATGCCGGTCTACAACGAGCGCACCGTAGTGGAGCGGTGTATCTCGCTGGTGCTCACCGCGCCCCTGCCTGAGAACATGGAACGCGAACTGGTGATTGTCGACGAT
>Ga0181529_10001144_pt1 | contig 35759 bp, 24 predicted proteins | sample PEATcosm2014_Bin_36_FD_119763 | JGI IMG/M metagenome (GOLD analysis project Ga0181529, IMG submission 119763) | Peatland microbial communities from MTU Mesocosm Facility, Houghton, MI, USA - PEATcosm2014_Bin10_30_metaG | ecosystem: Environmental > Terrestrial > Soil > Wetlands > Peat | place... | reverse complement strand
GAAGCCCGCTTCCGCAACCACCTCAAGAAAATTAAGCCTGAGGCAGCGGCGAAACTCATTCCTCTGGATAACATGCTGGTCCGCATCACGCAGCAGGATGTCGTCTACCGGCGCTATATCAACCCCGGCCACCGCGCCTTCATCCCCGACTTCGGCGTCTATATCACCGTCGTGGATGAGGCGGGCAAGACGACTTACTACGCGCTGAGCCGCCAGTTAGTCATGTTCTGCGTCGAGCGGAGAAAGTCGTGGCGCATGTTGCAGTCGAAGGCCGGCATCGTCAACAAGGAGTACGCCGCCCAGCGCGCCCTGCTTGCCGAAGTCGATGCGGGCAAACTGCCCCTGGAAGAGTTCCTGGCCAACGCCCACGACCTCCTCAAGGAGCGCCTAACCGGCGGCGTGCTGGTGAAGGCGTAGGGGCGGAATTCAGCCTCAGCGCGAAACGCGGGCCGCACAGTCCGCGTTTCGCGTTTTCGTCGAACTGATGTGGCGGCATTGATGCGTTGCTTCGACTAAGCCTGAGGAAGCGGACGAGGGAAGATCCCAGCACTTCAGCTAGAAAACCCACAAGTCACAATCTATTCATCGGAATCTAGCCCATGATCGGGTCCAGTGGTATGATCCTCGGAAGAAACCTGGGACAAGGTATTCGAAGCCCCGGGTTCGGAAGGGGTGTTATGCGTTCTAGTCCTTTTCTATCCCGAGTCTTGGCGTTGGCGGCAACAGCGTTCATACTTACACAGTTGATGCCGGCCTTCTCACAAGGATTCCCTGGACCCGACAAGTTGTATTACGTTGTTTCTGCCATTAGTGGGTTGGACCTCGACGTGTGTTACGCATCAAAAGCAATCGGGCCGAACATTTGCCAGGCCATAAGCACCCCTGACCAAAGGTGGATGCTCCGTCCATCGCCAAAACATCCTGGGTATTACTTCATAACCTCCAAGATCAGCGGTCTCAACCTAGATGTTTGCTACGCATCACAGAAGGTGGGCGATCCGGTGTGTCAGGCTACGGAGCACGAGGATCAAGTATGGCACCTCGAACCCTCCTCAAAGCATCCCGGATACTATTTCATCACTTCTGCAATAAGTGGACTAAATTTAGACGATTGCTGGGCCTCCAAGAACGTCGGCGCGAAAATGTGCCAAGCGGCACCGCACGAAGATCAGGTTTGGGAATTCCTGGAGACCGCTCCGCCCAATCCTCCGGGCATTGGCCAACCGGGACCTTCGATACACCCAGATCCAGCTGCAATCCCCGCCGTACAAATCATCTGGTCCGGAACCTGCCATAACGGTGCCGGTAACCAAGTCTACCTCTTGAACAACACCGACAAGCCGGTCATTGCGACCGTCAAAATGACAGTTGGCGCGGTACAGAGCAATACCCATGACACGCCACTACAACCAAAACAACGGCTGTACCTTGGATGCACTTTGGGAGACGATGGGAACCGTTGGGATTGGCACTTGATTTCGCACCGGTAAAGGAAGAACCGGGTGTCCCAGGTCCCTTTCTTGGACCTGGGACCACACCCAATGGAAAGATCAAGCCTTACAGCAGGTACTGCACGCTGGCCGCGCCGAGTGTATTCAGTCTGCGGTCGAGGGTAACGAGAGTCGCATTGGAGACAGCAGCGAATGCGGCCAGATATGCATCCGTCCAGGCATTAGCCCCTCCGGCGATGTTCTCGCCGAGTTCTCTCCAGCGCTCCCCGAAGCCGGGCGGCTCGGCAAGAAAATCCACGCGCGGGTCCATGCGCCAGGTATCGTAGACCAGCCATGCCTCACGCGGCGCAAGCACATCCTCAGCCATGACATGCCGATTCGTGAGCAAGCGAAGCAGTCCCAACTCGGTGATGCGGCAGAAGGCGATCCGGGCGTCTCCGATGCCCTCCAGCCATTCCTTGGCGCGCGCATGGTGGACATGCCGGTTGGAAGTTAGCGCGATCCAGAGGTTGACGTCAGGCAAGCAGATCATCGAAGTCGTAATCCTTCAAATCCAGAACGCCTGGGCTTTTCGAGGGCACCAAGGGCAGCTTAACCTGCGTCTGGCCTGAGCTGCCGCGGGGGGCGGCGCTCAATTCACGCTCCACGGCGCGAATCACGAATTCCTCAATCGTAACTCCCTGGCGACGCGCGACTTGCTCACCCTGGCGGTACAGAGACTCCGGAAATTCGAAGGCGGTACGCATAGCATTTCCTCAAACACATCTTACTCCGATTCTGGAACGCCAGCCGCCCCCACTTCCCAGCTCATTCTCGCATCACCTGGTGGCCCCAGCCGCCGGATCAGTTCCTCAACGCTTGGATCGCGCGGCAGCTTCATGCCACGGCCAGCACTTCGTCGCGCACCAGGCGCAGGCGGCTCGAGGCCGGGGGAGCGGAGTTGAAATAGAAGGCCTGCACCGCCTCGCGGACGTTGGCTCTCGGTTCGTCCCACTTGCTGGCTTGGGTGAAGATGCTCTCGCCGATGGCTTCGGCCGTAAACCCGCCGTCGCCCTCTTGCGCAACTTCAGAGACGATCTCAGTCCCCTACGGATGCAAGGCGCAGCTCTTGGGTTGATGCGCGGGCTGGTCGTGCCGGGCTTGGGATTGCGGGTGAACAGGGACCGCTTGAATGAAATGCATCCTCGCGGCGAAGAGTGGCACCAGAAGCATGGTCAGGATGAGTTCCATGTGTCCAGTTACGCAGGTCTCCGGGCAGGTCCGCAGTATCGGAAGGACCACCGGAAGCGCATCAATATCGCCTTTTTTTCAAGAGGCGGGCTCCAGGAGGGTTGGGGCCTCTGGCAGGAAACGGAGGGAATGCGCGGAGCCGCAGTAGGCGGAAGGTGCGGTCTCCGAGCTATTCCTTCGCGGGGGCGCGTGCGATTCGCGCCTGGCGCTCGGTCCAAGTCGTCTTAATCCTCTCGTAGTTTGCCTGCATCTCATCCAGCTCCAGGTCGGTCAATCTCTCGATATCGATCATCTGATCCCGGGCCTTGTCCATCGCCCGGATCAGTTCATTGAGCTTCAAGTTGATGGCGCGAGAATCGCGATTCTGGGTGCTTTGGATCAGGAAGACCATGAGAAACGTGGCAACGCCCGTCCCCGTGTTGATGGCCTGGGCCCAGGTTTGCGAAAAGTGGAGTACCGGCCCAGTGGTGGCCCAGACAACCACCACCAAGCCCGCGCCGGCAAAGGCCCACGTCGATCCAAGCCAGCCGCTGGCCGCTGCCGCGAATCGGCCGAAATGATCGTGTACGGTCGGCGAATTGGCCTCGATTGCAGGTTTGTTCATCTGCCGTGCCTCCCAGTGCTCTCAGTCCCCTGACCCTACGCGTGCGGCATTGGGCTTGTATGTCGCAACCGGGACAGACGCAGGATGCGGCGGCAGAAGCGCCCGTTACGATACACTTGAGGCCGTGGAGGAGTCTCTTTGCTGCGTGTTCACGGGGTGTTTTCGGTTGTTCTGATTGCCATTTTTTCCCTTCCCGGCGCTTGCCGGGCACAGCAGGCGCAGCCACCCAAGGATCAGCCGGGCATGGGCGGCGGCATCGCCGGGGGCATCGGGGCTGCTCCGGTTTACGATGAGTTCAAGCGGCCCATTACCGCCGGCGGCTTTGTCGATTCAGGCCCGGTGATCTTCAAGGACATCACCAAGGAGGCGGGTCTCTCCGGCTGGACGCACAAGATGGGCGTGCCACAAAAGGATTTTATTGTCGAGACCAACGGCTCGGGCGTCTGCCTGATCGACTACGACAACAGCGGCTGGCCTTCGATCTACCTGGTCAACGGCGCCACCTTCGACTCGCTGGACGGCAAGGAGACGCCGCCCCATGCGGCCCTGTTCCGCAACAACCACGACGGCACCTTTACCGACATCAGCGCCAAGGCGGGCGTGCAGAACGATCGCTGGGGTTATGGCTGTTCGGTGGCCGATTACGACAACGACGGTTGGCCTGACATTTACGTGGGCAACTACGGCAAGAACCGGCTCTACCACAACAATCACGACGGCACCTTTACCGACGTAGCCGAAAAGGCCCACGTGGCGCTGGGCAACTGGTCGCCCGGATCGGCCTGGGGCGACTACGACGGGGACGGACTGCTGGACCTGTATGTCACCGGCTATGTTCACTTCGACCGCGACAACCTGCCCATTGCCGGAACCAAGGCCGTGGGCTACGCCAGTTGCATGTATCGCGGCGCTGCGGTCAACTGCGGCCCTCGCGGCCTTCAGGGCGAACCCGACCATCTCTTTCACAACAATGGCGACGGCACCTTTACCGACGTGACGGTGAAGGCCGGCGTCGAAGACAAGGACAAGTACTACGGCTTTTCGGTCCTCTTCATCGACATCAACAACGACGGCAAGCCGGACCTGGTGGTAGGCAACGACTCGGAGCCCAATTTTCTCTATATCAATAAAGGAGACGGAACCTTCGACGACCAAAGCTACGTCTCGGGATTTGCGCTGAACAAGGACGGGCGCGAGATCGCCTCGATGGGCATCGCCGAGGGCGATTACGAGAACAACGGGCTGGTAGACCTGTTTGTCGACGACTTCGGCGACGACTACAAGGTGCTTTATCACAACGACGGCGACGCCAGCTTCAGCGACGTGAGCTACAAGGCAGGCATTGCCCAGACCACCATTCCCTTTGTCGGCTGGGGCGACGCGTTTATCGACTACGACAACGACGGCTGGCTCGACTTGTTTACCGTCAACGGCCACGTCTATCCCCAGGTGGACCAGCACGATTGGGGCACCACCTGGGCCGAGCGGCCGCTGCTCTTCCACAACGTGCCGGACGGGAAGGGCCGCAAATTCGAGTACATTCCGCCAGTAAAAGGCACCGGGCTGGCGATCGTTACTCCGGCGCGCGGCGCGGCCTTTGGCGACCTGTTCAACGACGGCAAGATCGATGTGATTATCAATCCCATCGACGGGCCGCCCACGCTGCTGCGCAACGTGAACCCGGACCATCACCATTGGGTGGAGATGGGACTGGTGGGCGGGCCGAAGAGCCCGCGCGACGCCACCTGCGCCACGGTCTACCTGAAGGCCAACGGCATGAGGATGCGCCAGGATGTGCAGTCCAGCGGCAGTTACATCTCGGCCAACGACCGTCGGTTGCATTTTGGCTTGGGCGACGCCACCGACGCCGGAACGGCGGAGATTCACTGGCCGTCCGGGGCCAAGGAGTTCGTCAAAATCCCCGCGGCAGACCGGATCTACACCATTACCGAGGGCCGGGGAATCACCAGCGCGATGTGCGGCGGCAAGGCCTGCATCGTCGAGCCAACTCCCAAGGCGGTCTCTCCATCAGCTACTGGCAAGCCCTGAGCGCCGGGTACCCCATCCTTGAATCGTTCCTTGATTCAAGGGTGGGAGAGCACACACCTCAACCGGCCCGTTGACGCGCGGTGCTAGAGCATTTTCGGAATACACGTAGACTTTTTGAAGGGCGTGCAAGATGGCTTATTCTTTGGAAAAAAACCACTTGAGTACGTGCTTTCGGTCTACACCAATTCCGAAAATGCGATAGCATCGAAGCGATGAAAACGATTGGACGACGCGAAGTGCTCAAGCTGGGTGCGGCGGGTTCGCTGGCCGCCCTTGCTGGAGCCCCGCAAAACGGCGTTGGGCAAGCCTCGGCGCAGACTGCGCATGCCGCTGTTGCCAGGTGGGACATCTTCGAGCTGGTTCTGGATGGGCCTTCTGCCGGAAATCCGTTTGTCGACGTCGAACTGAGCGCTACCTTCGCGCTCGGGCATCGAACCGTGCAGGTGGACGGCTTCTACGACGGAGCGGGCAAGTACAAGGTGCGGTTCATGCCCGACGCCGAAGGGGAGTGGAACTACGCCACCGCAAGCAGCACGGCAGCTCTGGATGGGAAAACGGGGAAATTCCGCTGCGGGCCGGCAGCGGCGGGAGCACATGGGCCGGTTTCCGTGCAGAACACCCACCACTTTGCCTACGCCGACGGTACCCCGTACTTCCCCTTTGGGACTACCTGCTACGCGTGGGTGCACCAGAGCGAGGAGCTGCAGTGGCAGACACTCGAAATGCTCAAGGGCGCACCGTTCAACAAGATTCGCATGTGCGTCTTCCCCAAGAGCTACGAGTACAACCACAACGAGCCGCCGTTCTATGCGTTTGATCGGACGGCGGCGGGCCAGAACGATTTCGCCCGGCCCAACCCCGCGTTTTTCCGCCATCTGGAAGAACGGATTGTCGATCTTGGCAAGCTGGGAATCGAAGCCGATCTGATTCTCTTTCACCCTTACGACCGCTGGGGCTATGCGGCCATGCCTTCGGAAGCCGACGACCGCTATCTCCGTTATGCGGTGGCGCGGCTGTCGGCCTTCAGGAACATCTGGTGGTCGCTGGCCAACGAGTACGACCTGATGAAGGCCAAGTCGGTGCAGGATTTCGACCGTTTCTTCCATATCGTCGAGCAACACGATCCGGTGGGGCATCTGCGGTCGATTCATCACTCCGGTCCGATGTACGACTACGGGCATCCCTGGGTCACCCATGCCAGCTTGCAGTCGCACGACTTCGACGCGGCGGCGGGATGGCTGAAGGCGTGGCGTAAGCCCGTGGTCTACGACGAGGTGATGTACGAGGGCAACCTGAACCGCCGCTGGGGAAACATTACCGGCGAGGAAATGACCCGCCGCTTCTGGCTGGGCGTGATTGCCGGCTGCTATGTGACGCACGGGGAGACCTACCTTGACCCCGCCAACCTCCCCGACGAGAGCAGCACGCCAATCCTGTTGTGGTCACATGGCGGCGCGCTGCATGGGGCGAGCCCTGCGCGCATTGGGTTTCTGCGCAAGCTGCTGGAGGGAACGGCGGCGCGGGCAGACCAGAACGCGGTTCGGACCGGGCTGGAGGCGAGCGCGTCGGAGTACTACCCGAACGCCTCAACTCTGGACGCGGCGGGGAAACAGGCACAGGAGATTCTGTATTACCTGGATTGTCATCAGCCGGTCTATTACGACTTTCCCTTGCCGGAAGGGACGTGGTCCGGGGAGCTGATCGACCCGTGGGAGATGACGATTACGGCGCTCCCAGGGAGATTCAATGGGAAGAGCAAGGTCAAGCTGACCGGGAGGCCATATCAGGCGGTGCGGTTCAGACGAGTCGGCTGAAAGGGCGCGGGCTGGAGTTTCAAGACAACGCCCGCACGCGGGGCCTAGAGCATTTTCGGAATTGGTGTAGACCGAAAGCACGTACTCAAGTGGCTTTTTTCCAAAGAAAAAGCCACCTTGCACGCCCTTCAAAAAGTCTACGTGTATTCCGAAAATGCTCTATAAGGAGCTTTCTACTTTCTCGACAACAGCCTCCCAGTCTCCCGGCCTTGGCTGGCGGAAGAGGCGCATCGCCCGATACCAGGGACAGTCCTCGCGATCCAGCAGCCAGCGCCAGTCGGGGGCAAAGGGCAGCAGCACCCAGACCGGAACACCCAACGCCCCGGCCAGATGCGCGGTCGAGTTGTCGATGGTGATGACCAGGTCCATGGCGGCCACCTGCGCCGCAAAAGCGTCCATGCTGGTGAGCTGATCGACCGTGCGGTCCACCAGCAAGGGCGCCCCGGCCTCCTTTGCTTGCTGCTCCAGATCGGTGTGATCTCCATACTGCAAGCTGACCCAGCGGATACCCGGCTTTGCAAACAGCGGCGCAAACTGCGATAGGAAGATCGACCGGAAGCGGCCCGTCTTGCGGTTATTCGTTTGCCAAGCGAGCCCAACCTGGCACCGGCCATCGGCGTAACGGGCGCGTAAACGCTCTCGCACCGCCGGATCGGCAACCAGATAAGGTGACGTGGTAGCCGAAAAGGCGGAGCTGCTCTTTCTGAACAGACCGGGCAAGCTGCCGGTCGGCAGGTGTGCGGCAATATTCAATTCCGGGCGCAGCCCTGGCCCGCAGCCCGAGACCACCTGAACGCCGGGAAAGGAGCGGGCGAAAAGCGGGTTGAGCCGCGGTTCGCAATCCAGGATGCAGGGGTTGCCGGTGCGCAGCGCGTCGGGGATGAGCCCGGCGAACATGATTTCGTCGCCCACGCCCTGCTCACCCCAAAGCAGCAGGCTTCCGGAGGCCAGTTTTTCGCCTGCCCAAGCTGGCTGAGCATAGTCGCGCGGCGGCGTGTCGTGATCCTTCATGGATTGCCAGCGCACTTCGAAGTTCCGCCAGCCATCCGCAAAGTTTCCCTGCAGCAACTGCGCCAGCGCCTGGCCAAACGCAGCTTGCGTATAGTCCGGGCGAAGGGCGAGAGCCTGGGCGAAGCGCTCCAGCGCCTCGTCCACTTTCCCCTGTTCCCGCAGGACGTTGCCGAAGTTGTAACAGACCTCGGGGTAGTCCGGCTTGATGGCAAGGGCCTGCCGGTAGAATGCGACAGCTTCATCCAGTCTGTCCTGCGCCCGCCGTGCGTTGCCCAGGTTGTAGTAGACCTCGGCATAGTCGGGTTTGAGGGCCAGCGACCGCTCGTAGCAGGCGACGGCGTCCTCCAACTTCCCCTGAGACTGGAGCGCGTTTCCCAGGTTGTTGTAGGTCTCGGCGCACTCCGGTCTGACGGCCAGCGCCCGGCGGTAACAAACAATACTCTCCTCGTAATCATCCTGGAGCTGAAGAACATTCCCGAGATTCACATGGACTTCAGCCAGATTCGGCTTGATGGCCAGCGCCTGCCTGTAGAGGGCCTTGGCTTCGTCCAATTGGCCTTGCGCCTGCACGACGGTGCCGAGGTTGGCGTAATAAGAGGCGCCCTTGGGATGGATGGCAATCGCCTGGCGGATCAGATCGGCGGCAGAATCAAGGCGTCCCGCCTGGTAATCGACCATGCCCAGCAAGTGCAGGCAGTCCGCCTGGCGCGGATTCCCAGCGAGAATCTGCCGGTAGATTCGTTCCGCGGGAACCAGCTGCCCTGCCTGATGCAGGGCCAGCGCCTCCGCCAACACGGTTTGGATTGGCGCAGTGGGACCCTGGCTCACGGTTCCAACCTGCCGATCGCCACGGAATGCCGGGGATAGCTCATCTGCTCAGTTTATTCCGGTGGAGGGCCGCAACCAATCTCTCAGTCCCCGTTGGTGCGGAGATACTGCCGGAACGGACGGCGGGTCGGGTTCGTGCTTTCCCACCCTTTCGCCTGAAAAGCGGCGAAAGGATGGGGCACGTGTCGTGACATCGCCACCGGGAGAAACCGGGCCGTTTTAGAAAACACCGGCCAGATAGACCTCGGCGGGATGGTGTTTCGCGGCGCTCAAGCCGCACTCCGCCAGCAAGGCTGGCGACATGGTCATGACCGGGCAATGGGAGTGAGCCAGCACCTTGTACACCACGCCATGACGCGTGATGGCGGCGAAGGTCGAGGCGCCCTGCGCGCCCAGCACGATCAGGTCCGCCTGCTGCGCTCTTCCCTGGTAGAGCAATTCCTCGGTTGGATCTCCCGGAACCACAATGGTTTGCAGGGTAATGGCGGCTCTCAACTCAGGCGGCACCAAGGCGAGCACGTCGGCTTCAATCTGTTCGATGGAGCGGCCAGCCAGGATATCCTGACGCTCCTGGGGGCGTATGACATGCTGCAAGACGAGACGCGCCTGGTGTTGCGCGGCCAGCTCCGCGGCAAACCTGGCCACCGCATGGCTGGCTTCCAAAAGGCTTACGGCACAAAGAACGGTGCGGGTGGCAAATTTGCGGTAAGTGCCATCCACCACCTCGGGCCCGACAATGAAGACCGGAACCTTGGCGGTGCGCAGCACGGCTTCGGCTACCGAGCCAACCAGCAGCTTGCCGATGGGGCCGGGAGAGTGAGTGCCCATGACGATCCGGTCAATTTCCCGCTCGCGCAGCAGGGCTAGAATCTGGTCGGCGGCCAGCCCCGGCCGCACGATCACTTCGCATTGGACGCCAGCGTCACGCACACGCTGGGCAAGAGGTTCCAGATGTTGCATTTCGGCGCGAGCCGCCGCAGCATAGTCGTAGTAGCGGATTCCAGAAGTTTCCGATGCGGCGACTACCAGCGTGTCGTAAGCGTGAAAGATGATGAGATTCGCACTGAACTCAGCGGCCTGCGCCAGGGCGAAAGCGAAGGCTTTTTCATTGGCGGGAATCTCGGAGGCGAAGAGGATGGTGGAGGGTTTGCTCCAACCGGGCTTCATGACGATTGCCATGGGAACCTCCTGGTGGTGCGACACTACTTTGGCAAACAAGTTGGCCGCCATCGGTGTCCAGGGGCACAGGGCGGAGTGATGGGAATCACGCCGGCTTCGCCGAAAGCCCCAAGGGCGCGATGGCGTGCGCATTGCCCGCGCCCTTTAAAGACGCGGGGTTCAGCTACATCGCTCAGCAAGGACGTTAGTGTGCGCCTGTTTCTTGGAATTGTCCAGCCCGGACCGGGCTGGGCCATGATTTCACCAAGATAAAGTGATCCCAATCACAGCCGGTACCATAGAGAGACTGGTTTTCTGATAATTGGTCGTGGTATCCCCCCGGCAGCCGGATGTTTTTTCCGGCCCGGAACGCCGCGATTTCCTTGGAGGTTCCATGCAGCCGATGCACAATATCCCCGCCCGTGGCGGGTTGAATTTCGACGAGACCCCTTTCCTCGCCATCTGGGAGATCACCCAGTCCTGCGACCTGGCCTGCAAGCACTGCCGTGCCGCTGCCCAACCCATCGCCCACCCCGACGAGCTGACCAACGCGGAAGGCAAGGCGCTGATCGACCAGATCGCCGCCATGGGCGTGCCGATCTTTGTCTTTACCGGCGGCGACCCCATGAAACGGCAGGATGTCTTCGAGCTGATCCGTTACGCCGCGGATAAGGGCGTGCAAGTGGCGTTGACCCCCAGCGCAACACCGCTGCTGACGCGCGAGGCAATTTTCAAGCTGAAAGAGGCCGGGCTGGTGCGCCTGGGCATCTCGCTGGACGGCTCGACCCCCGAGATTCACGACGCTTTCCGCGGCCTTCCCGGCGCCTGGGCGCGCACCATCCAGGCCGTCGAATGGGCCAACGAGGCGGGCATCCCGATCCAGGTGCATACCACCATCAGCCGCCACAACGCCCACGATATGGACAACTTGTGCGCCCTGTTCGAAAAGCTGGCGATCGTGATGTGGAACGTCTTCTTCCTGGTTCCCGTGGGCCGCGGCCAGCTCGGCGATCTGCTCAGCGGCGAGGAGTTCGAGCAGGTCTTCGGCAAGATTTACGAGCTCTCCCACCGGGTGAGCTTCCAGATCAAGACCACCGAGGCCATGCACTACCGGCGCTACCTGCTCCAGCACAACCTGGAAGAGCGCAAGATGGGCCACGGGCACGGGCATCCGGGCGCGGCGGCGCACGCATACGAGCCGGGCGCGCCCACCAGCGATGCCCAAACCCGCACCGCCAGCTGGGCCACCCGCCGGGTCAACGACGGCAAGGGGTTCATGTTCATCTCCCACGTGGGCAACGTCTACCCCAGCGGATTCCTGCCCATCCATGCCGGCAACATCCGCGAGACTCCGCTGGCCGAGATCTACCGCGAGGCGCCCATCTTCAAGTCTCTGCGCGATACCAGCAAGCTGGAAGGCAAGTGCGGCGCTTGCGAGTACAAGGAAATTTGCGGCGGCTCCCGTGCCCGCGCCTACGCGCTGACCGGCGATCCTCTGGCCCAGGAACCCTGCTGCATCTACCAGCCCAAGCACTGGGACGCGGAACTGGAGAGCCAGGCAGCAGCCTTCGCGAAATAGATTTCTGGGTCTCGAGCCCCAGACTGGCCTCCCAGGTCTGCGAACGAGATCTGGGAGGCGTCTATTTCAATTCGCGCGCAACCCCAGCCTCGCGCAGCGACTCTAATCTAGCAATGGGGGAACGCGGCCCACGTTTCTGGGGACCGAAGCTGCTCTAATGATGGGATGGGATCAGGGATGCGGACGGCGATTATTGGTGGGGGCATAGCGGGTCTGGCGGCAGCCTACGAATTACAGAAAGCCAAGGCTGCGGGCGCGGCAATCGAGTACACGCTCTTTGAGGCCCGCAAGCGATTGGGCGGCTCTCTAGCATCCGAGATTGTGAATGGCTCGGTGATCGAGCGGGGTCCGGATTCCTTCCTGACGGAAAAACCCGCAGCGGCGGAATTGTGCAGGGAACTGGGCCTGGGGGCAGAACTCCTGCCCTCCAACGACGCCGATCGCAAGACCTACATCGTTGTGCGCAACCGCCTGGTGCCCCTCCCCGACGGCCTGATGTTTCTGATTCCCACCAAGCTGATTCCCACGGCGTTGACCAGGCTGTTCAGCCTGCCAACCAAAGTGCGCATGGGTCTGGAACTACTTCACCCGCCCCGTCCGAAAGGCGAGGACGAGTCGGTGGCGGCGCTGGTGGAGCGCCACTTCGGCGCCGAGGCCGTCGACCGGCTGGCCGATCCGCTGCTCTCAGGCATCTTCGGCGGCGATTCCACGCAACTGAGCGCGCGTACCGTGTTGCCACGGCTGGTAGAGATGGAGACCGAATACGGCTCCCTGACCCGCGGCATGTTGGCGGCGCATCGCAAGATGCGGGCCAAGGCCAAAACCGCGGCGCAAAACAACGGCAACGGGAAGGCAGGCGGTTCAGCGCAGCCTAAGCGGCAACCTGCGATTCGGGCCATCTTTACTTCCATGCGGGGGGGGATGCAGGAGTTGATCGACGCGCTGGCCGCGCGGCTCGATCCCGGATGCGTGCGCCTGTCCACGCCGGTCAGCGGCCTGGAGAAGATTCCCGAAGGCTGGCTGGTACGGGCCGGAGGCAAAGCAGAGGTTTACGATGCAGTCATTGTGGCCTCGCCCGCCTGGGCCGCCGGAGTGCTTCTCGGCCCCGTGGACGCGGTGTTGGCCGAGGAACTGGCCGCGATCCCTTACTCTTCCTCGATCACTGTCAACCTGGTATACGAAGAGGCAAAGCTGGGCAAGCTCCCCGACGGATTCGGTTTCCTGGTCCCGGCCAGCGAGGGCCGCGCCATGCTGGCTTGCACCTTTGTCCATCGCAAATTCCTGGGTCGCACCCAATCCGGCAAAGCCGTGCTGCGGGCATTTCTGGGCGGCGCGCGGAATGAGGCGCTGCTGGCTGAATCCGATGAGGTCCTGGTGGCCACGGTTCGCAAGGAACTCACCGAGATTCTGGGCAAGAAGGTCGTCCCGCTCGAATTCGAACCGGAGTTTACCCAGGTCACCCGCTGGCGGCGGGCCATGGCCCAGTACGCCGTGGGGCACCAGGAACGGCAGAAGCGTATAGCCGAGCGGGTGGCCGCCCTCCCCGGCCTCCATCTGGCCGGCAACGCCTACGACGGCATCGGCATTCCCGACTGCATCCGGCTGGGCCGCCAGGCGGCGAAGGCGCTCGTTGTGGCAAGTGAGTCGGTAAGTCAGCCGGTCGGCTAGTGTCCTGAGTCCGAGATTCACGACAGGGATTTGCATCCCGAACCGCAGGTCCTTCGACTGCGTTTGGCGCCCAACCACCCCAGCGACGAAGACCTGTCGCTGGGGACCCCGGTTCCGCGCCAAACTTCGCTCAGGATGACAGCGTATTTGTTTAACGAACTTTAGACTCAGGACACTAGCGCGCCTTTACCTTGGCACCACCGGCAGCAGCAGCACGCTGGGATGGTTGGCGTCGTGGTAAACGGTGTTGGTCGCCTTCAGGATGGTGGAGTTGGTGGCCGCATCTTTGCCGGTATTCAGGTTGCGGTCGAAGCGCGGGAAGTTGCTGCTGGAGATCTCGACACGAATCCGGTGTCCCCTAAGAAAAACGTTGCTCGTGGCCCAAAGATCGATCTTGAAGTGGTAAATGGTTCCGGGCACGAGAGGCTGGGCCTCGGCAGTCGTTTCGCGGTAGCGCGCGCGCACGATGCCTTCCGTGATGTTCTGGGCAAAGCCGTTGGGAGCCACGTCCACCAGCTTGGCGGTGAAGTCCGTGTCCACGGCCGAGGACTTGGCGTAGAGGTCGAGCGTGACGGGTCCGGTGACCTCCAGGTCTTCTTCGAGCAGCGGAGTGGAGTAGACCAGCACATCGGGGCGAGTTTCCACTTCCGCCTGATCGCGGGGGCCGGGCGGAAGGTGCGCGCCGTCGCAGCACAATGGACCGCCCACGGTGGGCGCGGGATTGGCGGGGTCGTAGAGATACCTGTCCGACGCCTCGTTGCGCGGCGCGGCGGTCGAGAGCCAACCGTTTCCCGAATTGCTGTTGGCCCGTCCCGACGAATGCAGGAAGTAGCGAAGGTGGTGCGCTCGCTCCAGGGGCCAGGTGTCCTCGTCGCGCCACTTGTTCTTGCCCATCACGAAGATTCTCACCGGCTTGCCGGTAGCGAAGCGGTTCTGCTTGCCTTGCAGCAGGTAGTCGTACCACTCCAGCGTGACGGCGTTCTCGTCGTACTCCTCGGCTGCCGGGCCAAAGTCGATCGCGCCGATCTTCCGCCCTCCGCCGGAATGGCCGCCGATGGTAACCAACAGTCTCTGGCCGTTGCGGGCAGCCTCGGTGCCGCCGCGCGCCTTCATCCCCATGTAATTTCTCAGCGAGCCGCCCAGGAAGATGTCGTACCAGGCGGCGACGGTCAGCGCAGGCACGCGGATCAGCTCGTACTGCTCCTCGATGGACCAGCGCTGCCAATAACCGTCGTAGGCCGGATGATCGAGCCAGTCGAGAAAGTAGGGCGCCAGCTTGCGCGTAAATCCGGGTGAACCGGGACCGGTTTGCAGATTGAAGAGCGGATACTGCTTCAGCGGCAGAACCGCGCTGCCCACCAGCGCGTCGGTCCCTTGCTTGATAACCCGGCTGAAAGTGTCCTGGGCCAGCGCCGAGGTCCACGACTCATTGAACCACTGCTCGAAGGCGCCACCCTGGTAGGTCCAGTTTTCGTGGTAGTTCGAGGCGGTCACCACCGGGCAGATGCCGGCCAAATGGGGAGGATGGCCAATGGCCGCCAGCATCTGCGTAGCGCCCACGTAGGAGCCGCCGAACATGCCCACCATGCCGTTCGAGTGGGGCAGCGCCGCGGCCCACTCCACGGTGTCGAAGCCGTCCTGGGTCTCGTACTGGAATGGGTACCAGTCGCCCTCCGAGGTGTAGCGCCCGCGCACATCCTGGACAACCACCATGTAGCCGCGGGCGGCGGCCTTGCGGGCAAACTCGGCGGTGCCGTCCTTATTGTAGGGAGTCCTTTGCAGCAGGACTGGGAAACTGGCCTCTCCCGCCGGCCGGTAGATGTCCGCCCGCAGGGTCACTCCGTCGCGGGTCTTCATGGCAAGGCCGTGCTCGATGACAATCTCAGGAGCAAGCTGGCCCAAGGCGAAGGCGGCCGGCAAAAGCATGCCGGCAAAGGCAAGGAGACAGAAAGGCCTCTTCAACATATGGTGGGAAATCCTCGTGAGTGAAAGCCATGCCCATTTTATAAGCATGGAGCCGCCAGGCGAGGCCCGAACTGCTAGAGGAGCACCCGACTCGCCAAGGCGAATTTCGACAGCAAAGAAACTGAGGCCGAGGTCCCAACCCTCGCACGAAACCTCTACCTCGCCAACCCACTATCCCCGCAAAGCGGGGGCGAACCTGCGGTTTTCGTGAAAACCGTGCAGCCCGTCACCGGAGGGCTGCGCCGTCCTGGCTCGCCAGAGATGCTCCGTGCCCCATGCTTGCGGCATTTTCCGGCCGCAAGCATGGGAAACCGATACCCTCAACCGGCCTTGCTCACAGGGAGTGGCAGACATGCGCGGCCACTCAGGACCACGCCTGCCAAATCCAGCAACGAATGGCTTTTACACGCCTCCCGCGCCGAGCAAGATGCCGATACCGTAGGTGACCGCGCCTTCCAGCGCGCCGACCACCGTCATTTCAAAGCCGGAGGACCACCAGGAGCGTACCGTAATCAGGCTCTTGGCCGCGCCGACCGCGAAGTGGGCGGCCAGCGAGACGGCAGCAGCGGCAATGACCGCGGCCATGCCGTGCATGAAGAAGAAGGGAATCACCGGGATAAAGGCGCCGACCGCCGTGGAAAGCGCGCCCGACCCGGCCGAGACCATGGGGTTGGCGAGCGCCTCCTCGGTGGTGCCCAGCCGTTCGCTGGCCAGCACGCGAAGCAATTGCTCGGGATCGCTGGCGATGTGGTTGACCATGTTCTGGGCGTCCTCTTCGGGCAGCCCCTTCACCTGGTAGTAGAGCGAGAGCAGCTCGCGGGCCTCGGGCATGTTCATCTGGATCGCTTCCCGTTCACGGGCGATTTCGGCATCGTAGATTTCGCGCTCGCTCTTGGCAGCCAGATACGCGCCGGAGCCCATGGACAGGGCCGAGGCGATCATGCCGGAGAGTCCGGCCAGCAGCACATATGTGTGCTGGTTGGCGGGGTTGCCGGCGGTGGCGCCGGCCACGCCGGAGACGATGCCGAAGATGGCGCCCAGGCCGTCGTTGACGCCGTAGATGGCGTCCCCGATCCAGGCGCCTGGCTGCTTGCGGCCCTGAGCGCGCTTGGCCAGCATCTCGTCCAGAATTGCCTGCGCGTCGATCTTGTGGGTTCCGGCGGGCATCGGGTAGTGGCCGCGCAGCAGCGACCCCAGTTCCTTGTAATGCTCCTTCTCGTCCTCGATCACGTGTTCCAGGATGGCGATCGATTCCTCGTCTCCCAGCGACTTCAGTTGCTCGCCGTAGGCGGCGATAGCCCTGCTCTCCTCAATCTCCAGGCGGCGCAGGGCCATACGGATGCCGCCCGCGCGGCCGGCCAGCGAGTCCGCCTCGCCGCCGGGCTTGCCGGAGTACACCGGTTCGGGTCCGCCTAGCTCCACGATGCGGCCATGCCACAGGGCAGCGTGCTCCCACTCGGCTCCGGCCAGATGGCGCAGCACCTGTGCGCGCACCGGGTCGGAATCCCGTTCGGCCAATCCCAGATAGGTGTGGTAGCCCTCCATCTCGGCTTGCCAGTCGCCTTCCAGGGCTGCCAGAACCTTCTTCAGCTTTACGCCGCTCAACGTCGAAGTGGCCACTTGTCTCTCCTTGCTTAAAGATGAGAATACGGTATTCGAGTCCGCTCTGGCAGCCTCGGCATGCTCTATGCGGGACAGGAGATTGAGGTTAGGTGAGAATTCCCACTTGCGGCCGCGGCTCCGGGCGGCAGCCATCCGGCTGGCCCCATTTGCCCTCTTCCCCCGCGCAGGGTCTTCAATGTAGTGTTGAGTGCAGCAAAAAAGACCGATTCCCCAACGAATCGGCTTGTCCTGTACTCTGGACTACATGAAACATCCCAAGTAAAACCTTTGAGGAAGCGGGGAACATTTTTCTATGGCAGCTCAAAACAAGCAATCCGCGGCGCTCGCATCGCCCGGCTATCTCATCCCGTTTATTACGGTTACCGCGCTGTTCTTTATTTTCGGGTTCATCACCAACCTGAACATGGCTTTGGTGCCGCATCTGCGGTCCATCTTCGATCTCCCGTATGCATGGGCCATGCTGGCCGAGTCGGCCTTTTTCCTGGCCTACTTCGTCTTCTCCTCGCCTACCTCCAAGCTGATTGAGATCGTCGGTTACAAGCGGACTATGGTGATTTCGCTGTTCGTTCAGGTACTGGGCTGCCTGCTGTTCGTTCCAGCCGCCAAGATGGTCAGCTTCCCGCTGTTTCTCACTGCAGTCTTCGTGGTGGGAGCTGGGGTCACGGCTCTGCAGACCTCGGCAAACCCGTATGTCTCGATTCTCGGCCCCGAGGAGACCGCGCCCATCCGCTTGACTTTGGCCCAGGCTCTCAACTCTCTTGGCGGAGCCATTGCTCCGCTGATTGCCGGCCACTATATTCTTACCGACGCCGCCAAAACTGCTTCCAAGGCTTCCATTGCAGATACGGTGCGCGGACCCTACATCTTCATTGCCGCCGGGCTGCTAATTCTGGGCCTTGCGGTAGCCTTTGCCCACCTGCCTCCGGTCGCCGACACCCAGGCCTTCCGCGCAGGCAAGACCGGCGACCCAGTCCTGAACCGCAGCATCTGGAGCTACAAGCACACCGTACTCGGCGCTGTTGGCATCTTTCTCTATGTGGGTGTGGAGGTGGGCTTGGCTTCGATTGGAGTCAACTACTTCCTGTCCCAGGGCCTGGACAGCGCCAAGGTGGCCGCATTCTTTGGTTCGCTCGGCTGGTTCGGCGCATTTGTCACTGGTTGGCTCGGCCCCTGGTCCAACGTGGAAATCGCCGCGATTCTCGTCTCTCTTTACTGGATTGGCGCACTGGTGGGCCGTCTTCTTGGCTCCTGGATGCTGACCAAGATCGCATCTGGCAAGCTTCTGGGGATATTTGGCTTTGCTGCCACCGCAATGCTGATCATCTCCACGATCAGCGACGGCCAAGTCGCTATCTGGTCATTGGTGCTGTGCGGGTTCTTCAATTCGGTCATGTTCCCCAACATCTTCACGCTAGGCATTGCGGGGCTGGGACCGATGACCAGCAAGGGCTCGGGACTCATTATGACGGCGGTGGTCGGCGGAGCCGTCATCCCCTACCTAATTGGCGCGGTGGCCGACAAGGTCGGGAAGCATTACGCCATCGTCCACAACATGCAATATCTTCCCGGCGGATTGGCCGACAAGATTGGCATTCAGAGCTCCTTCGTTCTGCCCATGATTTGCTACCTCTTCATCGCCTACTACGGGCTATGGGGATCCAAACCTACGCGGACTGTCACGGCGTAGGCTGGATTGCTGTTCGTTGTACCTTGGAGGCCCTTCGGTGCAAGCCGAAGGGCCTTCGCATCTGGGAAGAAGCCAGATCGCTGAACTTCCGCAGCGCCTGTTGTTGAAGTAGGGACCTCTTTTTTTGGGCATTCATAGCGACTCGCATGCGATGCCGCGCATTCGCGATAAGATGAGTTCGCTTCGCTTCTGCCCTCCGCATGACTCCTCAAGCAAAGTCGCGCCCGCAGCGCCTGATTGTTGTTTGCGCCGTCGCGCTTGCCGTGGCGCTGCTGCTGTTGCGCCTGTTTGTGTTTGTGCATGGCCACGGACGGCGCGGCAGCCATCGCTCGGAGAGCGGCAGGGGCTTTTCCACCGCCTCGCGCCAAACTGCACCAGGTCAGGCCGCCTCCTGGACCGACCGCTTCGCCGATGGCACGCCGGACTTCCTGCGTCTCACCGACCCCGCCGATCAAGCCGCCTTCCGGCAGTGGTTCACGCTGATTGCCGACTACCAGGCAATTCGCCCCAAAGCCGAGGTCCCGGCGGAGATCGCCGACTGCGCCGGGCTCTTGCGTTATTCCTACCGCGAAGCCCTCAAGCGCCACGACGATACCTGGTTCCTGGCCACCGGCATCGAGGTAGTCGCCCTGCCGGGAGAGATTCGCGCCTGGCGCTATCCCGATACGCCGCTGGGCGCCGCGCTCTTCCGGGTGAGGCCGGGTGCATTCGATGCGGCGGACATCTCCGATGGCGCGTTTGCCCAGTTTGCCGACGCCAAAACGCTGGTCGAGCGCAACGCCTACTTCGTCAGCCGCGACGTGCGCCAGGCGCTGCCCGGCGATCTGCTTTTCTACCGTCAATTCGGCCAGTCGTCGCCCTGGCACTCCATGATCGTCACCCGTGCGGGCCAGGATGCGCGGGTGGTTTACCACACCGGTCCTGACCACGGCGCCCCCGGCGAACTACGCCGCGTGGCCCTGGCCGAACTGCTCGACCATCCTCAACCGCAATGGCGGCCCACGCCCGCCAACCCCAACTTTCTCGGCGTTTACCGCTGGAACATTCTGCGAGGGACCCTATGAGGCTCCGTAAGCCGTTGTTTGCCGCTCTTCTCCTTGCCTTTGCCGCCGGCCTTCCAGCGGCCACCAAGGATGCACCGCGTTCCTTTTCGCTCTCTACCTCGCGGACCTTCTCGCCCGGTGAGAGCGTCAAGATTCAGCTCTTCGCCAAAAACGTGCCCAAGCTGGAGTTCCGCGTCTACAAGGTGCGCGACGCGCAGAAGTTCTTTGCCGGGCTCAAGGACCTGCACAGCTTAGGCGTGCAGAGTTACTCGCCCGAGGAAAAGATCGACCAGCGGACCTTTCTGGAGTGGCTGCACGACTTCAAGGCGAACCTGTGGTGGCGGGTGCGGCACTTCTTCCGCGGCCAGTTCACCGACGACGCGCGCGACAGCTTCCGCGAGGGGCAGGGCAAGCTGGGCAAGCGCAGCAAGGTAGTGGGCGCCACACAGTTTGCGCAGGTCCCACTGTTGAACGAAAGCCAGCTCGTCGCCCGTTGGAAGCTCGAAACTCCTCCGGCCATCGTCAGCGAGACGCAGCAGTTGCCCATCGACGGGCTGGGCTCGGGCATTTATCTGATTGAGGCCACCGACGGCGCTTACAAGGCCTACACCATCGCCATAGTGACCAGCATCGCGATTGTAGAGCGGGCAGGCAATGGCAGAGCCGACCTGTATGTGGCCGACCGCAAAACTGGTGCACCTATCGATTCGGCAGACACGGCGCTGTGGTCCGGCGGGCATCTGCAATCGTCCGCCAAGACCGGCACGGACGGCATGGCCTCACTGACCATGACGGTGCGCGGCGGTGCGCAGGGAGCGGAGCCGGAGAATGTATGGATTCTCGCCAAGCATGGCGCCGACGCGGCCATTGTGACGCCGTGGGGATACAGCTTTGGAGAGCGGATCCAAGCCCAGGACCGGGCCTATATCTACACCGACCGGCCCGTCTACCGGCCGGGCCACACGGTGCACATCAAGGCTGTGATCCGCAAGCAGAAGGACGACGCGCTCGATCTGCCGGACGATAGAACGGTCACCTTGCAGGTATTCGACGCCGAAAACAAGACGGTACTCTCGAAGAGCGTGGACGTCTCCGCGCACGGCACCGTAGCCGCGGACCTGAATCTGGAGCCGGACGTCTCGCTCGGCTACTACCGGGTCGAATTCAAGGAGCAAGGCGTTGGGGGCTCCGGCAGCTTCTATGTCGAGGAGTACAAGAAGCCCGAATACCAGGTGACGGTCAAAGTGCCGGTGGCACATTCGATCCAGGGCACTCCCTTTCAGGCAACCATCGAAGCGCGCTACTTCTTCGGCGAGCCGGTGGCCGGGGCCAAGGTGAAGTATGTTGTGCATACTTCTACTCATTACTGGTGGGATGAGGACGAAGCCGAGGGCGGCGAGGGCGATGAGGCCAATTCGGCCGAGGACTCCGGTGAATCCGATTACACGTGGGGCGCGACCGAACAGCAGGAGCACGAGGGTGTGCTGGATGCCAACGGCCGCCTGGCCGTTACCCTGCCCGTCCCCATCGACCCCAAGCACCAGGACCAGGACTATCGCATCGAAGCGCGCGTAACCGACGCCGCCAATCGCGAGGTGGCCGGGCACTCGACGGTGCTGGCAACCTATGGCTCCTTCCGCGTGAGCGTAGAGCCAACCAGCTATGTGGTGCAGAACGGCCAGCCGGCGCGAGTGAAAGTCACGGCCCAGGACTACGACGGCAAGCCGGTGCGCACGGCGGTGCATGTCGCCGCCTCCCTTGTTCAATGGGATTCGGTGACCCACCAGCGCAGCGAGACCCCCGTGGCCAGCCGCGATGCCTCCACCGGCGCCGATGGCACGGCGCTCGTCGATCTCGGACTGAGCGGCAGCGGCGACTTCGAGGTAGCCGCAACCGCCCAGACCCCGGAGAGCCGCACCGTGGAGGGCAAGACCTGGGTATGGATTTGGAACGGCGCGGGCGAGTGGTACAACGCCAATACCCAGGCGCAGATTGTGGCCGACAAGAAGAGCTACCAGGTGGGCGACGAGGCGCACCTGCTGCTGGTGACCGGCCTCAAGGAGTCCTGGGCGGTGGTGACAGCCGAGGGCGACACGGTACAGTCGCGTCAATTGCTCCATGCCACCGGCGAGAGCTTCGCCTTCGACATTCCCATCACCGGCAAGGCGCAGCCCAATCTGATCGTCAGCGCCATCCTTGTCCATGAAAACCAGCTCATGACGGCGCAGAAGGACCTCAAGGTTCCGCTGATCGAAAGGACGCTGACCCTGACCGTCACGGCCAGCAAGCCAAAGTATCTACCCGGCGAAAAGGGCAGCTTCGACGTGCTGGCAGTGGATTCCCACAACAAACCAGTGGAAGCCGACCTCAGCTTCGGCACGGTAGACGAGGCGCTCTACTCCGTGCGCCCCGACACCACCGGCGACATCGTGGCCTACTTCTATCCCAAGCGCTATGTCTATCTGAATCCGCAGACGTCGTTCGAGTACTACTTCTTCGGCGAGGCGGGAACCAAGAGCCCGCTGCTGGCCCAGCTCAACGCGGGACTCTACCATCCGCGCATGGCGCAGGTGAAGCCGGGTTCGGATCTGGTGGTGCCCAAGGTGCGCAAGGCCTTCCCGGATACAGCCTATTGGAATCCCAATGTCCACACCGGTCCGGACGGCCACGCGCGCGTCGAGTTCAACTTCCCGGATTCGCTGACAACCTGGCGGACCACCATCCGCGCCATGACCGACGACGGCAAGGCCGGCGGCGTGGTGACGCGGGTGCTGGTGCGCAAGAACCTGATCGTGCGCCTGGCCGCTCCGCGCTTCTTCCGCCAGGGCGACGAGACGACCCTGCGGGTGATCGCCCACAACTATCTCGAAACCGCCAAGGACGTAACCTTTGCCCTGGATGTTTCTGGAGTTGACGTCATTGGAGGCCAGACACAGAAAGTGAGCATCCCCGCCAAGGGCGAGAGCTTCGTGGACTGGCGGGTGAAGGCGCGCTTCACCGGCAACGCCGTCCTCACAGCCAAGGCGCTCACCAACGAAGAGAGCGATGCGCTGGAGATGACGCTGCCGGTGCTGCCCTTCGGCGTAAAGCAGCGGGCAGCCGGCGCGGGGGTGGTCTTCTCCGGGCCGGGCCAGAACCAGTGGGGCTACGGCTACCCGGCAACTTCGGATGCGGGCACGCGCGGGCTGACCATCACCGTCGCGCCCAGCGTGGCGGGCACCGTCTTCGATGCGCTCGACTACCTCACCAGCTATCCCTGGGGATGCACCGAGCAGACCATGTCCAGCTTCCTGCCGGACCTGATCGTGGCCCAGGCCATCGACAAGCTGCACCTCAAGTCGCCCATCGACCGCGCCACGCTCAACGATATGCTCAAGGCGGGATTGGAGCGGCTCGCCAGCTTCCAGCACGAAGACGGCGGCTGGGGCTGGTGGAAGGACGATTCCAGCCGGGTCTTCATGACCGCCTACGTGGTCAGCGGCCTGGGCCAAGCCAAACAGGCCGGTTACAACATTGACGCCGACGAAGGAAGCAAAGGCCGCAACTGGCTGGTCTCCACGCTGGCCGCGCATCCCGACATGATTCCCGACCTGCGGGCTTATGTGGTCTATGCCCTCGCCACCACCGGCGGCGCACCCAAGGACGCCGTCGACAAAGCCTGGTCCAGCCGCGACAAGCTGAGCGACGAGGGCCTGGCGCTGGTAGGCCTGGCGCTCGACGCCGCTGGCGACAAGCGCGCCAAGGAAGCAGCGCAGTTGCTGGAGAAGAAGGCCAAGACCACCGGCAGCGATGCCTACTGGGCCGGGAACTACGACGGTCTGATGGACTACTGGGACGACACCTCGGCCGAAACCACGGCCTTTGCGCTGAAGCTGCTCGTCCGCCAGGACCGCTCCAGCGCCCTGTTGCCCAAGGCGGCGGTCTGGCTGGGCAAGCACCGCGACGGCGGCTACTGGTTCTCGACCAAACAGACGGCCATGGTGATCGGCGGGCTCACCGACTACCTTGCCCTGAGCGGCGAGCTGGCCAATAGCTCCGATGTGGAGGTGCTGGTGAACGGAGCCAGCGTAGGCAAGCGGCACTTTGGCCCCGGAGACGGCTTCGCCGCGCCCTGGAAGATCAAGGTACCGGCTGGCCAGGTTGGCGTCGGCGGCCAGGTGACTGTCCGCAAGAGCGGCAACGGCATCACCTATTGGAGCGCCGAGAACAACTGGTACTCCGCCGATCGGAAGGCCTACCAACAAGGGCAACTGGCGCTGAACATTACCCGCGACTACTACCTGCTGCAAAAGCGGCAGGCCGGGCCAACCGACCCCATCACTTACGACCTGGCCCCGCTCAGGGGGGCGGTCCATGTGGGCGACATCGTGGCCGTGCGGCTGGCGGTGGCCGGCGGCAACTGGAAGTATCTTCTGGCCGAGGATCCCATCCCGGCGGGCACGGAGTTCCTGCCCGACAACGGCCTCTACAAGCTGAACAACAAGCCCGACTGGTGGGCCGACTGGTACACCCGCAAGGAGTTCCACGACGACCGGGCGGCCTTCTTCAATACCGAATTCGGCGGCCGCCGCGAGTATGTCTACCTGCTCAAGGTGGTCAATCCGGGCAAGTTCCAGGTCAGCCCGGCGCAGGCCGGTCCGATGTACCAATCGAATGTGCAAACCACAACCGAGCCCGCAATGCTGGAAGTTCAACCCTAAGGAAAGGAGCACCGCGATGGTACAAGCAACAAATGCACTAAATTCGGTGCAGTTACCGCCGCCTATGCTCCCTGCCACATGGATGAACAGATTGGGCAAGCCACAACAAGGCCAACTATGCATGATGTTCAATGCTCAGAATCGGGGCAGCGCGATGTTACAAGCAACAAATGCACTGAGTTCGGTGCAAATTCAACCACTAATGCTCCGCACCCTGTCTTTGCAGCATCTTTTCGTGCGGATGCCCGCCGCCAAGATGGGTAACCGCAACCCTCGACCGGTGTTCTTTTCGCTGGAGGTGCAGCTGTGAATTTCATGAGAGATCTAATCAGCCGGATTCTCCTCTCCTGGCGCTGGGTAGCTGCCCAGTTTGTCGGAACGCTGCTCCTCATATTGGTAGGGCTGGCCTGGACGCGCCTCCCTGAGAAGCACGTCTGGCAGGTGCTGCTCTCGCTGCTTTTGCCGCTTTTGCTGGTAGCAGGGGCAATTACTCTGCAAGCCGGAACCATCCGCCGCCTAGCCAACGACGACGGCCAGCGCGTCCACCTGGCTTGGGGCGCGGCTACCCTGCTGTTCTGGGCGGCGCTGCTCTGGGTGAGCTGGAGCATCCTCGATTGGTGCGACGATCAGCTTTGGAGTTGGGCCAGTTATCTCAATTCGCGGGCTCCCGCAAGCTGGCGAGCAAAGATTCTCACTTATGAACACATACAGCAGGGTCTGACTTTCCTGGAGTGGGTTGTGCGCTGGATCGTTTTGCCCGGCAAAATTCTCCCTTACGCGGCAACTTCTGCCCAGTGGGGTTGGCGGCTGCCATGGCGGCGCGTTCTGCGCCTTTTGTGGAACTGGCGCTGGTGGGCAGGAGTCGTGGTTTTCAGCCTACTGGCCGTCTGGCTGCCAGAGAAGTTCTTCTCCGGGACGCCTCATGGAACCGTCTTCGCACAGGTTTGGGCGGTGGGGTTGAAGCTGGCAGGCGCGTATTTGTTGGCCTTGTGCGGCTGGGTGCTGCTGCTGGGCTGGGCAGCGGTACTGTTTGGCTGCCAGCAGCCACTCGCGGAAAACGCCTGGGACCGGCAATTGTTTGAACGCATGCGCCCCGCAAGTCGTTGGATTCAGGCTAGTTTTGCGTGGATGGCCCTGTTCGTTCTCGATGATCGAGTGATGGCTCTCCTCCAAGTCAGCCAAACTTGGATCATTGTTTCCGCGGCTCTAATTCTGATTGTCCTGGCGCTCATCCTGGCTGCGGGAACCATGCGCTCTCAGCTTGGCAATCATGTGAAACCCGTGAGAATGGCCTGGGGTACGCTCTGCATCTTGTTGTGGACACTGCTTTTTGTGGGGATCGCGTTCCTATTGAGCCTGTGGCACACGCCGGTTGTGCCCTGGGTGACCGGTTGGATATTGACGCCTGCTGTTCTCCTTCCATTCGCTGCGGGTTCGGCAGTTTGGGGCTTGCGCTTGCCCTGGCAGCGGACTCTTCGCCTGCTGTGCATCTGGCAATGGTGGCTGGCCGTGGGCTGTGCGGCAGTTGTGGGTGCAGCATTGCCCAGCTTGATCGATGCCGCAATGCAAAGCGGGACAGAGCCCGCCTCGCAATGGAGCATCGGCCTGAAAGAGGGCGTGAACGGCCTGCTGTCTATGGGGGCCTGGGTCCTGCTATTGGGCTGGCTGGGAGTTTTGTTCAGCCGCCAACAGCCGCTAGCGAAAGAGCCGCCGAGTTCGGTTTCGGCTTCCGCCGGGCAGGACGTGGGGGCGCAACCGGCAGTTGCGGAGATGCCAAGGGTGGACGGCGACCGAGCCGAAGATGGCAACTAATTAAAAGCTCATAAAAGAATGGCACGCGGATTGCTACTAGGTCAGCGTGCAAAGAGCGGCGATACCGCTCATGCGCCGGACAACGAAGGTTAGCCGCTAATGGCTGCCGACCTTCGTTGGAAACTCGCACTATCCAGCCTGGATTGGCAAAATCGGGGTTCCACAGCAGGATGCCGCACTGTTGGAATCGCCAACCTGAACAGGCTGAGTTCGGGCGCAAAAAGCGGAAAAGGAGATACACCCGATGTCACTCACAATCCTGAATAACATCGCCTCTTTGTCGGCGGAGAACGCTCTGTCCGAGACGCAGGCAAAGCTGCAAAAGACTCTTGGTCAGCTCTCCACGGGCCTCAAGATCAACTCCGGCTCAGACGACGCAGCAGGTTTGTCGATCGCCACCGGAATGCAAGCCAACATCGCTGCACTGACGCAGTCCCAACAAAACGCAAGCAATGGCATTGGCCTGCTGCAGACCGCCGATGGCGCCTTGTCCCAAGTCTCCACGCTGCTCAACCGCGCGGTAACGCTGGCCACGGAAGCCTCCACCAGCGGCATCACCACCGGCTCCAACAGCCAGGCCTCCGCGCTGAACAACGAGTTCCAGTCCATACTGTCGGAAATCAATCAAATTGGCCAGACCACCGACTTCAACGGGCAAAACGTGTTCAGCTCCAGCATGCCGACGAGCTTCACTTCGACACAGGCCTCGCTGGCCGCCACCACCGTCCTGGCTGCAGGCGACACAGTGAACATCAGCGACGCCAAGACCGGCGGCACGTTTGTCTTTACCGCACCCGTCGGTGGCAGCACGATCGGCGCTTTGAACACTGCGATCGCCAGCGCGGTTACCGCCGGCACACTGTCTTCCACTGTTACCGGATCCATCGTGAGCGGCCAGGAAGTCATCGCAGAGACCGGCGGTTCAGGGCTCACGGTCAGCACGACCTCTTCCGTGCTCGGACCGATGGTCGCCCCCACCAGCAGCAACGCCAGCACAGTCTACATTGGGGACGGAGTCTCCACCGGCGCCGCAAACACCCAGATTACGACCACGATCAATGCGCTTTCGGCAACGGCTCTGGGCCTTAGCACCCAAACCCTGTCCAGCGCAAGCAACGCACAGACCGCCCTGACCGCTGTCACCTCGGCTGTCAACTTGGTCTCGGCACAGCGTGGCGTGATCGGCGCTTCGGTCAACCGTCTGGCGGCGGCACAGAGCAACATGAACAACGCGGTCACCAACCTGCAAAGCGCTACCGACAGCATTGAAAACGCGGATATCGGCGCGACCGTGGCCAACATGACCTCGTATAACGTCTTGCAGTCCACCGGCATGGCAGCCTTGCAGCAGTCCAACCAGGCGCAGCAGGCGGTCTTGAAGCTCCTCGGGTAGCAGGTAGCTTATAGCGGTTCTCCAATTGCCGTACGCCGTATCCCGGGCTGCTGATCGGTCCTTCTCTCAAGAAGCGGCCGCCTGTTGCGAAGCCGGCTAGGGGCATGCCAATTGGAGAACCGCTCCCGAGCGGAGCTTCTGCAATGCCGAGCATGGTGCCCAAAAGGAGCCCTCGGCGCTTTTTGGCAAGAGCATCTTTCATGGCTCACCGGCTGGATGACCTCGTCAAGCCAGTGTGCGCGTGCGGGGGAAGATTCCACACTCGGCAGGGGAGCGCGGGCGCTCTCTGTTACTCTTTGCCCTGCCCGGCCCACCACGCCTTGATGAATTTCCAGTGGATGTAGACCGAGTGGTTCAGGTGGAGAAGCAGTCCCTCCCGGCCGTCCAGGAACCCCAGCCGGAAAAAGTAGTTGTAGACAAACGTTGCCGCCGGATTCAGCACCGCGTTCCAGATAAAGGCGGGCAGCGACCTACTGGTGCGGCCTTTGTTCACCAACAGGGCGGCGATCTCCGAGCTGTAGCGGTTCATGTGCTCCAGATAGATCACCATGTTGGGGTAGGCATAGTGGAGCATGTCGTGCTTTAGCTTGCCGCGCGGTCCTTTGAATTGCGGCGTCGAGTGCGGCCCCACGCCTTCGCTCAGCCGTGCTGCGCCGCGCTTGAAAAGCCGCAATTTATGGTCGGGATAGAAGCCCCCGTGGCGCATCCAGCGGCCAAAGATCAAGTTGAGCCTGGGAATCCAGTACGCATCGTATTTGGGCTCGCCCGAGAGCAATTGGCGAATTTCCTCCTGCAAGCCGGGAGTGAGTGGTTCGTCGGCATCCTGCAACAGAATCCAATCGCAGGTGCAAAGATCCAGGGCCACGTTCTTCTGTTCCCCGTGCCCGCCGAAGGCATGGTAACTGGTCTTGGCGCCGAACGATTGAGCAATCTCAATGGTGCGGTCTTTTGACCCCGAGTCGACGACGACGATCTCGTCGGCCCACTTGACGGTCTCGAGGGTGCGGGCGAGGTTCGCCTCCTCGTTCATGGCGATCATGGCAACTGACAGTGTCTTTCGCATCGAGGAAAGGATAAACCGGCAGGCCGCTGCCGTGAATGAATCCTGAGGGCTCGCCGCCAATTAGTTGAACGCCGCAAGGGCACTCGCGGGAACGCCGGAGCGGAGCCAGGCGGAAACCTGCCCGCGGCCAAAGCGCCCGATCAGCCGCGCAACATACCAGCCGGCAGCACGATGTGCGGCGTGGGACTGGGCTTCCGTGGTGGCATGGGCCAGAGCGTGGTCCAAAGCATCGAGTGTGAGGGCGGGCGGAGGACCGTCGGGCTTGGTCTCGCCGCCCCATACTTCGACCAAGCCCTCGCGCAGCCAGAGCGGAGCATTCGGCGAGGCTTGGCTCTCCACCAGCGTGTGCAGAAACTCGTGACGCAGGATGGGAACCAGCAGTTTCCGTCCGGCCAGAATGCGAAGCGGTTGGGTTCCGATCCAACCTCCTTCGGTAAAAGCCGCCACCCAGCCGGGTGCCAGCGTGGCATCGCGAAAGGCTGGCGTCGAGCGGAAGGCGCGCACGGTGAGCGGCTCCGCGGATTTCATCCCGGAGAGATTCTCAGCTTGCGAAAGTGCCCGTCTCAACTCCGGCAGGTAGGGAGTGTCGGCCGCGTCCAGCGTCTCAAGGGTAAGGCCCTGGTCCCGCAAGATTTGCCAGGAAAGCCCGGTAGATTCGTCGGCGGCGACTGCGCCGGGGAAATACTGAGCCAGAATCTGGCTGCAGCTATGCCCGCCGGCAGCCATGGCCGCCGCCCCCGCTTGGCACATTCCGACGCCGTGTCCGGAGCCGCGCCCGTGGAATTGAAACCGGTCGCCCTGGCGCGACACTTCAAACCAGTTGCTCAGGATTCGATTCCAGCCCAGGGCGCGGCCCACAGCCAAGCGAAAATCCTCGACCGGGATCTCATTCGAATCCAACCGCAGCGTGACCGCCCTGCCAGATTCCCCGCGCCGGGCAACGGTGAGGTTCTTCCACCCCGGCCTCGCCAGCCCCCCGGCCGCCAGCGCCGTGGTCAGCTCGGCCAAAGACAGACTCGCCGACCACTCTCGGGCGCCGCTCGAGGTGCAGTAGACGTCGCCGTGCGAGATCAGCCAGGGCATTGGCTGTTGGCCCGCTCCCGTGCCCGGCCAGACCTCCGATGGGGCCGCCGTGCGCCCGCCGCAGTTCTGATGAAACCAGGCCTGGGCGCGCTGCCCATGAAACCAGAGCGTCTCTCCCGCAGTTGCGAGTGTGGCGGAGTGGGCGGCGGATCGCCGCTCCGAGTTGCCCGCCCAGTGGAGCAGTTGGCAATGGGTCGAGTCGCACAAGTCGTAGTCGGCGTGCCCGTGGCCCTGATGCAAGGCAAAGGAGCGGACGACAATGGCCAGCGCCTTCAGCGATTCGGGTTCATCGGCGCTGCCGCTTTCGCTGGCCACCACGCGTTCCACATAGGTTTCGATGGGCAGCGTGACCGCTAGAACCAATCTCCCCGAGTGCGCGGCGATGCGAACAGGATTGCGCAGGACGAGGCTCTCGCCGTGGGCCTGCAAGGTGACCGCGCCGGTGAGCCAGATCTCCGATGTCTCGTGGCTGCCGATCACCAAGCGGTCGCCGGAAGCGCGAATCCGGGTCTGCCGAGTGAGCGGAGATGGCGCGCAACCCTCGCAGCTTCGCAACGCGCCGTTCCCGCCCGGGAGGGGCGTCACGACGACTTCCTTGTCATGCCACAAGGTCCAAAGGCCCACGTGCAATGTCGCGGCGGGGCGCGGAGACGGTCGAGCTGCAGATCGCTGGGCAAGCGCGGGAGTGAGCGCCGCCGCAAGAAGCAGCGTCAGCCAGCCAGTCCGGCGGGTGAGCAGTGCAACGGCCTTCATGGCTGCCTCAGAGGCGAGTGGGCCAGCAACTCGGCGGCCACGCGGGCAGCATCGGCTCCGTGGCTGGCGGGAAGGTACACGGCGATCGCCACGCTCGGCGCATGCGACGGCGCCAGCCCGACAAACCAGCCATGGGTCCGGCCGCCGGTTTCCGCGCTGGCCGTACCGGTCTTGCCCGCCACGGGCACTCCCCCCAGGCCAGCCGCGCCAGCCATCCCGAAGCTGGTCGAGTCCTCAAGACCCGCCCGCACCGTCTCGGTAGCCGGTGTGCCGGGATGGGCGGCAAGCTGCAACGCCAGCCACCTGTAAGCGACGGCAAACTCCAGCGGGGTCACGCGCACGCCCTCCACGCCGAGCAGGGCGAGTCGGGCTTGGTTGGGGGTTTGCGGATCGCGCAACTGGGCACAGGCTTCGCCGCTTGCCAGGCCGGTTTGGCCAAGCAGCCCGGTGGGTGCGAGCAGGCGGCGCAATTCGCCAGGCGCCAGTGCGTCTGCCAGGTTGGCGAAGTAGGTATTGCAGGACCATGCCAAGGCTTGCCGTGCATCCATGGGCTCTGCGGGCGGATGGGAACAATTGAGCGAATGGCCGTCAATCGAGAGTCTGCGGCTGCAGGCCACGCGCCGCGACGGGTCCCACCGCCCGGCGGCGATCAGGCTGTAGAGCACCAGCGGCTTGAGGGCGGAGCCGGGAGAGGCCATCGTGTGAGATGCCGCGGCCAGGTGGCTCGACGCCAGCAGCCGCCCGTCGGCGATATCCAACACGACGACGCGCGCCTCGGGCGCGAGATGCGCCGCCGCGGCTACCGCGGTCTGCCAGCTTCCGGCGGACCGTGGCGTCGGGCCATGAGCTCCGCTGCCGGACTGCGCCAAGCAAGCCAGCGCGCAGCAAGCCGCTGCTCCAAAGACCGCGAATCGCCTGACAATCAGCACAACACGAGTATCCAACATTGGAGCCGGGACGGGGAGCAGACCGATCATTGCGCGCCGAACCGCGGATGCGGCATCCCGGCGGGCGCCCGGTGCATCCAATAGCGGCGCCACCTGATTCTCGGCTCACGGCGTCCGGCAATCGAATCTTCAACCATCGGATTTCAAATCCCCCAACCCCAAGGAGGAACTATGGCAAGCAAGGCAAGTGCGGTTTGGACCGGCTCACTGAAGGAAGGCAACGGCAAGATCTCCACGGCGACAGGAGTCCTGAGCAATGCAAACTACTCCTTCGCCACGCGCTTTGAGGGCGCAGAGAGCGGCACCACCCCCGAGGAGCTGATTGCGGCGGCTCACGCCAGCTGCTTCTCCATGGCGCTGGGCGCGCAGTTGGGCGGAGCAGGCCTGACGCCGGAGAAGATCGAGACTCAAGCCGCGGTCACTCTGGGCAAGGTGGACGGCGGCTTCGCCATCACCAGAATTGCGCTCACAACCACTGCCAGCGTTCCTGGGGCCAGCAAGGAAGTCTTCGATAAAGCCGCGGCCGATGCCAAGGCCGGCTGTCCGATCTCCAAGCTGTTCGCCAACAACACCGAGATACTGCTGGAGGCGAAGCTGGTCTAGGGATGCAGTCCGGGGGATGACGTTCTATACGGTCCCGGCCGGGTCCAGATATAGCCACTGCTTGGGTATCGAACTCCCCGGCGGCCCTTCAGCTCTGGCGACGTTGGCCCGCCGCCAGGGATTCCATAAGGCCGCCCGCCGGGAGAAACCATGGAGACAAGCCTGTTTTGATTCTGGCTGAAGCCTGGGGTACGCTGCATCCCCTTATAAATAATGAAGTTGCCACAGAGTAGCACTTTTGAGGGATCGGAATCGCCGGGTTTCTCCGTTTATTATTAAGTTATTAATCGCCATCTCTGGTGCACCCGTTGCAAGCAATCTTCGTAAACATTGTAGTTTTGGGCCTTCTCGTCTTTCTCTTCGGAGTGGTCTTCTGGGCTCGCCCGGATGACCGGCTGCGATGTTGGATTATCGGCTGGCTGTGCGTACTGGCTCACTTTGCCGTCGCGTCGTTCACCCCCGCCAGCACCATCTGGATCGGCATCCGCGACTGCATCAGCATCGACACGCTGGCCCTTGCCGGCATCTTCCTAGCCGTTTCCACCCATATCCTGACTGAGCGCCGCCGCGCCAGCGCGCTCACCGGCGTTGCGCTGATAGCCCTCACGCTAGTCTGCCTCAACTTTGCGGTCATCGGGCCCCAGAGCATTTGGCTTCTCTGTACCCTGGTCCTGGCGCGGCAGGCCATCGCTGTTTTCGCCACTTGCCGAGTGCGGCCGGGGCGCTGGCTGGTGGCTTCCATCGTGCTTGGCGCTTGCTTTTTCTCTGGGGCGTGGATGCTGTACGGCGTTCTGCGCGCTCGCCCGGAGATCGTTACCTGCGCGATGCTGGCCGAAATCTACCTGGTCACGGCGCTTGAGTTCTGGAATAGCGGCTGGCAGCGGACGATGGCTTTGAAAACGATGGTGGTTGGGCTGGCCGGCTGGGCAGCCGTCTTCCCCATATCGCTCCTCATGCATCGTTTCTTGGGCCAGGCCGGGGTCAGCCTGGAGATTTGGAACATTCCAAAGTTTTGCGTAGCGGTGGGAATGATCCTCATGGTGTTTGAGGAGGATACGCGTTCGGCCAAGGCTCTGACCGAGGAATACCGTCTTCTGTTCGAAGCCAATCCACATCCACTTTGGGTGATCGAACGCGCAACCCTGCAATTCCTCAGGGTCAATCAGGCTGCTCTCGATGCCCACGGGTACACGAGCGACGAGTTCCTGCGCCTGAAGCTGACCGACATTCTGGAGTCGTGCGCGGCGCCGCAGGCATTGCGTGAAAGTGCCGGCGAAAACCCGACCGCCAACCACGCTTCGCGCCACATTCGCAAGGACGGCAGCGTTGTGCCCATGGACATCACTGCGCATAACATCGTTTTTCAGGGCAAGCCGTGCCGCCTTGTACTGGGGATCGATGTGACTGACCGGGAGGAACTCGAGCAGCAACTGGTCCGTCAGGCGCAGCATGACGCTCTCACCGGCCTCCCCAATCGCATCCTGTTTCAGGAGAAGTGGGCAGAGGACGTCTGCGAATCGCGCAATGCCAACGAAAAGCTGGCCATCCTGTGCCTTGACATTCACCGCTTCAAGCGGATCAACGACATCTACGGGGTGAAGATCGGCGACGAATGCCTGAAGCGGGTAGCCGCCATCCTGGTTTCTCGCGCCCGGTCCAAGGACATCGTGGCTCGTACCGGCGACGAAGAGTTCGCCATGTCGTTGAGCGGAATCAAGAGCGCGGCCAGCGTCGAACAGGCCGCCACCGAGTTGCGCGAAATCCTGGCCGAACCGCTCCTAATCGAAGGCTACAGAATCCAGCTCACCTTCAGCATGGGCCTGGCGGTCTGTCCCGACGACGGAATCGACGCCATGGCGTTATGGCGGGGTGCGGAGAGCGCATTGCGCCTGGCGCAAGCGGCCGGAGGCGCCCAAACCGTCTGGCTCTCGCCGGAACTCAACCGCTCCGCCGAAAAGCAAATCGAGCTGGAAACCTACATGCGCGCGCAACTGGAAGAGGGCGGCTTTCATCTTGCCTATCAGCCGTTCTACTCCTTCGAAGGCTCCGTCCTCGGGCTGGAGGCTCTGCTGCGCCTCGATCACCCCACGCGTGGAGCTGTGGGTCCGGCCGAGTTCATTCCCATTGCCGAGGAAACGGGCCTTATTGTTCCCCTCGGCCAATGGGTACTGGAGGAGGTTTGCCGGCAACTCAATGCCTGGAAGGAAGAGGGAATGCGGTTGGTGCCCATCTCGGTCAACGTCTCCGGGATGCAACTGGTGCGCATGGACTTCCCTGGGCGTGTGATGGACACTCTGAAGCGCTTCTCCATCGATCCGCAATGGATCCATCTGGAAGTGACCGAAACCGTGGCCATGCGCAACCTGACCGAGGTCGCGGAGCGGATGAGAAGTCTGACTTCCAGTCAGATTTCCTTCTCTATCGACGATTTTGGCACCGGGCACTCCTCGCTGGGCCGCCTGCACCAGTTGCCTATCTCCGTGCTTAAGATCGATCAATCGTTCATCGCCCAGCTCGGCAAGCATAACGGCACCTACTCGATCGTTCAGGCCATCATCTCCATGGCCCATGCGCTGGGTCACCGCCTGATCGCCGAAGGAGTCGAGACGGAAGGCCAACTGGCCCATTTGCGAGAATTGGAATGCGATCTGCTGCAAGGCTTCCTCCTCTCGCGCCCCGTGCCCCCGAAACAGGTTCCTGCGCTCGTCGCCACCCTGCATGAGGCCTTTTCCCACTTGGCCGGCGACGAAGACGGATGCCTCCTGCTGCCCTTTGAAGGGGAAGCGGTCTTCGCCGGCAGTGGAGAGCCCGAGCTGGCTTAGAGCCGTGGAATCTACTTGCAGCGTGTCTCTTGAAGACAGAGGCGCACTCGCCTTTTCCCCGCGCCGTGGCGAACACAGGTGCTTTTGCACCACAAGTTGGCCCTTTTCTTGTCTTTTGCGCCGCTCATGCTCGCCATGCAAGCCCGGCATCCGATGAAGGTCTCCAGCCAAGAAAGCGCCAGCCACCTGTTCAAGAAGGTCGAGTCGGCCTAGGGCAGCATGTTGGCGACCCAGGGGACAACCTGATCCCCGGCAGCGCCCCACAGACGCACGTCTACTTGTTCCTCACCAGCGGCCCCACAATGTGCGAAGGGCCCAGCGACGACTGCCGTGTGACGCTAGAGCATTTTCGGAATACACGTAGACTTTTTGAAGGGCGTGCAAGGTGGCTCTTTCTTTGGAAAGAAGCCACTTGAGTACGTGCTTTCGGTCTACACCAATTCCGAAAATGCTATAGTCCAGGAACCAGGCCGCCCATGGATTTCATTGCCCAGACCAGCGCCAAGAGCATTTTCCTCTGCGGGTGTCCCGGCTCCGTGTATCCCGACATCTCCCCTTCCCGGCACTTGGAAATGGCTGGACTCGAATTCGAAGGGTAGGCCACCATCGGCGGGCGGCGAGGCCAGCTCTTCAGGGGTATCATCGGCCAGCAGTCTTCGCGAGCCCACGCTCCAAGCCGCAAGTGAGCTTGAGATTTGACACAAAGCCTGGCATTTGCGAAACTCAGAGTTACTGCCAGTTCAGCAGAAACCGCTGAACTTGTGTCTTGTGCCGAAGTGGCGGAATTGGCAGACGCGCGTGGTTCAGGTCCACGTACTCGCAAGGGTGTGGGGGTTCGAGTCCCTTCTTCGGCACCAGCCGTTTAGAATCAAT